>WPCJ01090580.1_pt1 | contig 10148 bp, 12 predicted proteins | sample 5399831 | NCBI WGS metagenome assembly WPCJ01 (sample SAMN12869470, study PRJNA574797) | sludge metagenome | isolation source: wastewater treatment of pH10 | place: China:Beijing | collected 2019-05-20 | reverse complement strand
CCGAGCCGGTGTCCTGCGCGATCATCAGCCGGCGGAACGGCGCGCCGCCGAATGCGTCCAGCGACGGCGCATCGATGAAGAACGGCGTGGCGAAGGTGTGCAGCAGCCGGTCGACCGCAAGCGAGCGCCCCGCCGTCAGCGGCACCTTGGCCGCCGCCACCGGCCCGAGCGCAGGGTCGGCGACGTCGGCCTCGCGGAAGAAGATGTAGGAGCGGTTCTTGTGCAGGATCTCGTCCACGCGGCCGGGATTCTCCGCCAGCCAGGCGCGAATCGACTGCATCGTCACCTTATCGCGCGGGATCTCGCCCATTTCCGCCAGCACCCGGCCGGGGCCGGTGAAGGGATGGCCCGACTTCGCCGCATAGGTCACGCGCCTGAGCGAGCCGTCGGACAGCGTCAGCCGCGCCGCGCCCTGCACATGGATGAAGAAGGCGTCGACCCTGTCGGCAAGCCACGCCAGCGGCGTCGCGCGGTCGCCGAGCGCTCCGCCCTCGATGGCGGCGCGGTCGTGGTACTCGACCATGCCCTGCGCCGTCATCCGGCCGAAGGCGAAGTCGAACCCGGCGAGGCGGTTGTCATCGTCGACCTTCACCAGATCGTCGGGCGGCGCGAGCAGCGGCACGCTGAAACAGGCGGTGCGGACGGGCGACGCTTCGACCTGCGGTTCGTAGAACCCGGTGACGAAGCCCTCGTCGTTCCCGTCCGGGGCGAGGAGGAACGGCGAAAAATGCCGCTCGAAGAACTGTTTCGCACCCGTGGTGGCGTCAGGATCCAATGTCCGGGCAGCCGCGAATGCTTCGGCGAACGCCTCGGCCGTCACGCCGAGCGCGCCGGTTCGATAGGGGGTTTTCAGGCCATGAACGGCGCTGCGCAGGAACGCGGCGAAAGCGGCCGCGTGGTCGTCGCGCTCCCAGCCCGGAATGTCGCCGAAGGAAACGGCGCGAAAGAGCGGGGCGAGCGGCATCGCGCGACGGGATGCTCAGTCGTCGGCTTCGGTCGCCACCAGCTTCCAGTTCGGGTCGCGGGAGCGGGTGTCGCGGGCGAAGGTCCACACGTCCTTGACCTCGGCGACGGTCTCTGGGTCGCCGTCGATCACCTCGCCGGCCGCGTTGCGGGTGGCGGAGACGAGCTGGCTGACGACGCGCATGGTCACATGCGCCTCCGAACCCTTCATCTCGGCGTTGACGATCTCGGCCTTGTCGATGCCGACGAAGGAGGACTGGATCTTCTCGTTGCGGCTCTCGCGATCGGAAATGGCGGTGACGAAGCCGTCATAGACCTCGCGCGACAGCAGGTTCTTCAGCGTGCGGCGATCGCCGTCGGCATAGGCCATGACGATCATCTCGTAGGCCATCTTGGCGCCGTCGACGAAGGTCTTCGGCTCGAAGGAGGCATCGGCATCGCGTATGGCGCGCATGTTGCGGTTCAGATCGGTGCCCGGCTTGGCGGCGGCGTCGATCGGGGCATAGAGGTTCTCGGCCTCCGCGCCCTTGCGGCGCGGCAGCGACACGACATTCTCGGTGGGGGCGGCATCGTCCTTGGCCTCGTCGCGCGACGAAGTGTACGGGTCGAAGGGCCGCCGCTCGTTGCCGGTTCGCCGGCCGAGCACGTTGCGCAACTGGAAGAAGATCACGATTGCCGCGACCAGGAAGAAGATCGTGCCGAAGTCGAAAAATTCCATCGTGTCCGCCAAACCCTTTCAGCCGGCGGAAGGTTGGCTTCGCCGGCGGCTCTTTTGCATATAGAACGCATCCTGCAATCATTCAAATCCCCGGCGTCATTCAATCGAGCATCATTCATCGCGCTCTCATTCAAATCGGGGCATCGACGCACTATCTGAATCGACCACGCCCGCCGACCACTTGCGCCCGGAACCACGACCTTGCCGCTTCTTTCACTCGTCCTTATCGCCCTGCCGCTGATCGAGATCGCCGGATTCGCGCTGGTCGGCAGCCTGGTCGGGGTTCTGCCGACCGTGGCGCTGGCGATCGCCACCACCATCCTCGGCGCGGTGCTGCTGCGCATACAGGGCATCGGCGCGCTGGGCCGCATCCGCACCACGATGGATGCCGGGGGCACGCCCGGTCGCGACGTGGTGCACGGACTGATGATCGCGTTGGCCGGGCTGCTGCTCGTGGTTCCCGGATTCTTCACCGACGCGCTCGGGCTGCTCCTCTTCCTGCCGCCGGTACGCGAACTCGTCTGGCGCTTCCTGCGCGCACGCATCGTCGTGGTCGACGCCGCCCATTCGCGCGGGACCGCGGGCTTCCGGCGCGAGGGTCCGCGCACCATCGACCTCGACGCCGACGACTTCACCCGCAGGGACGAGACGCCGCCGCGCCGCCCGCTGCCCGGAAACGAAGACTAGCTGCCCGCCTCCGCGGCCCGCTCGCGCTTGTCACGTCCGGCGCGCCATGCTAGCCAACCCGGCGATCTGATCCTGGCCGTAGTGCTGAAACAGAAGGATTTCCGGCCGATGGCCAAGCAACCCGAAGAAACCACCACGCCGCCCGCCGGCGCCGCCAAGACCGGCAACGGCGCCCCGCCCGCGCTCAACGTCCTGGCGCAGTATGTGAAGGATCTTTCCTTCGAAAGCCCCGGCGCGCCCAACTCGCTGCGCGCGCGCGACAAGGCCCCCGGCATCGCCATCAACGTCAACGTCAACGCCAACCCGCTGTCACAGACCGAATACGACGTGACGCTGTCGCTCAACGCCAAGGCGACGGCCGAGGCCGAAGTGCTGTTCAACGTCGAGCTGGTCTATGGCGGCGTCTTCAACATTGCCGGCTTCCCGCAGGAGCATATGCTGCCGATCCTGTTCATCGAATGCCCGCGCCTGCTGTTCCCGTTCGCACGCCAGATCATTTCGGACGCGACCCGCAACGGTGGTTTCCCGCCGCTGATGCTCGACCCGATCGACTTCGCGCAGATGTTCCAGCAGAAGCTGGCCGAAGACCAGGCCGCCTCGAAGGTGATGGTCAGCTAAGCGCTGTCACGATATTCGATAAAAACCCGGCCTTGTGCCGGGTTTTTTATTGGTTCGCGCAATTCCGGCAGAAGTCGTCGCCGTCTTGCCCCCGGAATTCGCATTGAAACAAAAAGCAGAATGTGTCCGAGGCTACGCTGCAGGCCCGCCGGAACCCAGCCTATTCGGCTGCTTCCGAGCTCTCGCCGCCGAATTTTGCCCACAGGGCCTTTTCGCCGAGCGATTCGACCAGGCGCTTGTGGGCTTCGCGTTCGGCTTCGGTCAGCCGCGAGGCCAGCGGAACCGGCCGCATGGCGATGGTCAGCTCGACCTCCGTGCCGCCTCTGCGCCCGGCCTGCGACAGTCCGCCATCCAGGCCAAGCGCGGCCTGCTTGCCGCCGATCAGCTCGACATACACTTCCGCCAGCAGTTCGGAGTCGAGCAGTGCCCCGTGCTTGGTGCGATGGCTGTTGTCGATGCCGTAGCGACGGCACAGCGCGTCCAGCGAGTTGGGACCCATCGGATGCTTGCGGCGTGCCAGCGCCAGCGTGTCGATGACGCGCTCCGGCCCGACGGCTGCATGGCCGAGCCGTGCGAATTCGGCATTGATGAAACCCATATCGAAGCTGGCATTGTGCGCGATCAGCTTGGCGCCATCGATGAAGGTCAGGAAGAGATCGGCGATCTCGGAAAAAGTCGGCTTGCCGACCAGTTGCGCCGCATTGATGCCGTGCACGGCTTCTGCCTCGGCATTGATCATGCGGCCTTCAGGATTGATGTAGTGGTGGAAGGTGTTGCCGGTCGGGAACCGGTTGACCAGTTCGATACAGCCGAGTTCGATGATGCGGTCTTCACGCGCATCGAGCCCGGTCGTTTCCGTATCGAAGATGATTTCGCGCATTGCGACGCTCCGCGGCCTGGATCATCTCGTCAAAAGAGACGTCGGCGCTTGTTCGTTCGGATCGAAAATGGAGTCCGGCCGGCTTTCCTGCAAGATCACCCGCCGTGATTGCTGCCATTTTCCCCTGATAGCTCGGCGATGACTGCCTGAATGGCTGCCCGGGTGACGTCAAAGCCGCTGCCGGTGTCGACCACATAGTCGGCCAGCCGCCGTTTTTCGGCGTCCGGAACCTGCTTGGCGAGAATTGATTCGAACTTTTCCTTGGTCATTCCAGGGCGCGCCAGAACGCGTTCGCGCTGCTGTTCGCCCGGGGCGCTCACCACCACGACCTTGTCGACGCGGCCGCGCCCACCTGTCTCGAACAGCAGCGGGATGTCGAGCACGGCAAGCGGAGCTCCGGCCTCGCGATGGCGCGCCAGAAAGGCGTCTGCATCGGCGCGCACCAGCGGATGGACGATGCCCTCCAGCGTCTTGAGCGCGGCTGCATCGCCCAGAACACGCTGGCCAAGCCTCGTGCGGTCCACCGTGCCGTCGTGGGTTACGCCCGGAAAAGCCGTTTCGATCAGGGGAGCCGCCGTGCCGGAATAGAGCCGATGCACCGCTTCGTCCGAATCGTGCACCGGGATGCCGGCCTCGCGGAACATCTTCGCTGCAGTCGACTTGCCCATGCCGATGGAGCCGGTGAGGCCGAGAACGATCAATGTTTGGCTCCCAGATCCGCCACGACAAGTGCGCGCAGCTCAGGCGTGACTTCCGGGCGACGGCCGAACCAGCGCTCGAAGCCCGGCACCGCCTGATGCAGCAGCATACCCAGACCATCGACCGTCTTCAGCCCGCGCTGCCTGGCTGCGGCGAGCAGCGGCGTTTCCAGCGGCACATAGACGATATCGGTGACGATTGCGTGGGCGGGCAGGCTGGCGGGATCGGCGGGCAGGCCCTCATTGCCATGCATGCCGAGCGCGGTTGTGTTGATCAGCAGTCCGGTATCGGTCGACAGCTCATCAGTCGCTTCGCTGCCATGCGCCGAAACGCCGGCTCCGAACTGGTCGCGCAGCTCCTCGGCACGTGCCCTGGTGCGGTTGACGATGCGAATGTCGCGGACGCCGCGTTCCTTCAGCGCATGGATGACCGCGCGCGCGGCACCCCCTGCGCCCAGCACCACAGCCGGCCCATTGCCGGCCCAGCCCGGCACATATTCATCGAGATTGGCGGCGAAACCGTGCGCGTCGGTGTTGCCGGCGCAAAGGTTGCCTTCGTCGAACCACAGCGTGTTGACGGCGCCGATCTGCTCCGCTGCCGCATCCCGGCGGTTTACGGCGGCGAACACGGCTTCCTTGTGCGGGATGGTGACGTTCCCGCCTTCGAAGCCCTTCTCTCTCAGCGCGGACAGGAACGCCGGCAGATCGTCCGGCGTGACGTCGATGGCTTCATAGCTACCGGAAATGCCGTAGCTCTTCAGCCAGTATCCGTGGATCTTCGGCGAACGCGAATGCGCGATCGGATGGCCGATGACGAAGGCTTTTCTCATCTCAGCCATCGATGGCACCAAGCGACCGGAGTTCGGTCAGCAGTGGCAGCAGTGGCAGGCCGACGATCGTGAAATGGTCACCTTCGACCTTCTCGAACAGCTGGATGCCCTCGCCTTCGATCTGGTAGGCGCCGACGCTGGAGAGCGCTTTTGCACCGACCCGCGCCAGATGGCGGCCGATGAAGGCGGGGTCGAGCTTGCGCATGGTGAGATTGGCGACGCCGACATGACGCCACAGCACCGCGCCGTCGCGCACCAACACGGCGGCGCTGTTCAGCTGGTGCGTCTTGCCAGACAGCGCCAGCAGATGCCGGCGCGCGCCTTCCATGTCAGTCGGCTTGTGGAACACCTCGTCGCCGAGCGACAGCGTCTGGTCACAGCCAAGGACCAAGGCCCCAGGCAGCCGCTCGCTCACTTCTGTCGCCTTGGCTTCTGCCAGGATTGCTGCGACATCCTCCGGCGAAGCGCCGCTGTCCTTGAGCGGTGCCTCCAGCGCGCGCTCGTCAACCTTGGCCGGTACGGCTTCGACGTCGATACCGGCGTTCTTGAGCATGGCCAGCCGGAAAGGGCTGCCCGACGCCAAAATGATTTTTTCGGCCATGTCTATCTCCTCGAGCTCGTCCAACCCCGGCTACACCATGCCGCATGATGTTGGAATGACCAAATCCAGGCCTTGCGAAGCCGTTTGGTCTTTCATCTTCCTGCAACCCGGGTTCCAATATGATATCCAGTCAGGCCGGCAGGTCGTGTGGCGATCGATCGTCAGGGGAAAGAGCTCTTGGACACCATGCGGCGCGCGCTTCTCGGCCTGATCGGAACATTGCCCACTTGGCGATCCTCGTTCGCGGCAAAGCCCGGAACCGGGGAGACCCCAATGGATTCATCGGGGTCTGAAGCGGTGAAACCACGCCATGTGCTTTGTTTTCTCGGCAAGGAACGCGATCTGGCACCACTGTCGGATGCGGCTTCCGGCGCCATCGCGGAATTCGCCACCGGTTTCAGCATCGATGAGACCTACTCCCAGGCGGAACCGGACGATCGCATGGCGCGGTCCTTCGACGTGTGCTGGGATCGCGTCGAGCCCGATGCCTGGACGAAGGCCGATGAAGCCGCTGTCGCGAGCCACCAATCCGTCCTCTATGTGCTCGGCCCGCGGATGACGCGGAACAACGCCGTCACGGTCTCGACGGCGGCCTTGTTCCTCGTCGACCGCATGATCGACAAGGGTGCGTTGGCCGTTAAGGGCGAGAGCGCCGGCATAGCGCATGGGCTGTCCCGATGGAAACAGCTTGCCCTGCAGGCGGCTTCCGCCGTGAAGGCTGACGATGTTCTCGGACAACGACGAATTGGGCGGCTTGCCTTCGCCAAACGCCCTCTCTCAGCCAGGGGCTATCTGGAGAGCGTCGGTTTTCACCTCGTCGGCTTGCCGGAGGTCTATGTGCCGATATCCCAGGCGAGTGAGCGTGAGGCTGTTGCGACCATGGACGCTGTCGCGGACGAGATTGCTGAGAAAGGCCTGGAAGAGGTGCTGAGGAAACGCAGGGCGAACCTCTCGTTCGAATCCCAGTATGAAGAGGACGAGTTCAAGTTCAATCCGTACGGGACAGTGATGCTCGCCGGCTGAGCCCGCCTATTCGGCCGCGACGGGCAGCGTCCCCGCGGCAGGCGTGAAGGATCGGATGGTTATCCCGGTCTTCGTCATGGTCACGAAACTTGCCGGCGGGATGGCCTGCCATTCGGCCGCTTCGCGATCGAACGGCTCGGACACGATGCAGCGGCCGCCGTGAAACGCCGACGTATAAAGCGTCGGCGCGTGGCCGTCGGTGGAATAGCGCACGGCGTGCACGGCCTCACCGTTGGAGAAGGCGGCGGTCAGTTTCAGCGCCGGGTCGACACCTGCGCGCCGGGCGGCGTCGAGCACGCGTCTGGTCGCCTTTTCAACGGCGGCTTGCGGGTCGGTTTCCAGCCCCTCGTCCACCATCAGGAAGAAGAAAAGTTCGGAATCGGTCGTGCCTTCGATCTGGTCGTAGAGCGCATCAGGCAACGCCGCCTCGAGCGTGCGCCGAATGCGGTCGAAGCCACCGATCTGGCCATTGTGCATGAACGACCAGCGACCGGAGACAAAGGGGTGGCAGTTGGCGCGACTTGTAGCGCCGCCGGTCGAAGCACGGACATGCGCCAGGAACAGGCCGGAGCGGATCTGCCTGCACAGGCTCTTGAGATTGGGGTCCGACCAGGCCGGCAGGATGTCACGGTACAGGCCAGGCTCAGTGCGACCGCCATACCAGGCAAGGCCGAAGCCGTCGCCGTTGGTGGGCGATTTCGCCTCCTGCGCACAGTGGCTTTGCGCGATCAGCGAATGACAAGGCGCGCTGACGATGTCTTCGAGGAAGACCTCTTCACCGAGATAAGCCGCCCATCGGCACATGTTTCAACGCCCCTCAGGCATGATCAGCCGAAGCTGGCCTTGCGGATCACGCCTGCGGACGCCGGTTGTGCGTGCGCTCGTAGAGCTGGCGGATGATCCCGCTTGCCGTAGTTTCGAACAGGAAGGGTAAGAAAGCATGAATGAGCGCGGCGCCACCGGCCATGAACAGCCTGCTGGCGAACCAGCCGGCGAAGCGCATGTGTTCGAAATAGCTTTCATCGACGGAATGCGGGTGGTCGGTGAACAGGCGGGCAATGCGCGTCGTCATGGTGATTCTCCCATTCTTTGGACCATCGTCCCACGCAATTTCGAGGCAGTGGTCCCAATTTGTCCTTGTGGAGGATCGTTTATTGGGACAATTATCCCAATATGGGTCATGAACTTGATACGATCGATCGACGAATCCTGGCTGAGCTGCAGCGCGACGGCACCTTGTCGGTCGACCAGCTCTCGGAGCGGGTCGGCCTGTCCCGCAACGCCTGCTGGCGTCGGGTAAAAAGGCTGGAAGACGATCGCATCATCACCGACCGGGTTGCGCTGGTCGATGCCGACAAGCTCGGACTGGGCCTTTCCGTGTTCATCATCGTGCGCACCTCCAGCCATGACCCGGACTGGCTGGCCAGATTCCGGACGGCGGTGACGTCTTTTCCCGAGATCACCGGTGTCTACCGCATGTCCGGCGATCTCGACTACGTGCTTCGCGCCCGTGTTGCCGACGTGAAGGCCTATGACCGACTCTACCAGCGCCTGATCGCCAAGGTGCCGTTGTCCGATGTGTCGGCCTCCTTCGTCATGGAGGAAATCAAGGAAACGACCGTCGTGCCGGTTGAGGTCCGCTAGCAGGTCTTCCGGATCGCCATCGGGTCTCGACTGCCATGGTATAAGTTCGTATGTTACGACCGTAACATCAGGAATCAACCATGGTTTCCCCATCCTGGCTTTTGCTCACCTACAAGGTGCCGCCCGAACCGGCGACGAAGCGTATCGCACTGTGGCGGAAGCTGAAGGGCATGGGCGCTGTCTATCTGCAGAACGGCGTCTGCCTGCTGCCCAAGACCGATGACCACATACGCCGGCTGAAGATGATCGAGAACGACATCCTCGAAATGGCGGGGGAGTCGGTGATCCTGGAGACCGTCGCACTGGATCGCGCGCAGGAAGACAAGGTCGTGCAGCGTTTCAGGGCCGATCGGGATGACCAGTATCGCGAATTCCTCGGTCGTTGCGCGGATTTCGAAGCCGAGATCGCCAAGGAAGTTGCCATCAACAAGTTCACTTATGCCGAGCTCGATGAGGAAGACGCCGACCTCAGGAAGCTGCAGGGGTGGCTGGAGAAAATCCGCAAACTCGACTTCTACGCGGCGCCGCTGGCCGAAGAGGCGGCTGAACGCCTGCGCGGCTGCGAGGCCCTGCTGGACAGCTACGCCAAGCGTGTCTTCGAGGCCCATGACGAGAACCGCTGAGATGAACGCTGCCGACAATGCCGCCGGCCCGGCAACCCGCCGTCGTCTCCCCGCGGGTGTCTGGGCGCTCGGTTTCGTATCGATGTTCATGGACATATCCTCGGAAATGATCCATGCGCTGCTGCCCGTCTACATGGTGGCGGTGCTTGGCACGTCGAGCCTGACCGTCGGCATCATCGAAGGCATCGCCGAGGCGACCGCGTCGATCACCAAGGTGTTTTCGGGAGCGCTCAGCGACTGGCTGGGCAAGCGCAAGATGCTGGCGGCGCTCGGTTATGGGCTTGCCGCCGTCACCAAACCGATCTTTCCGCTGGCGCCGTCGATCGGCTGGCTGGTCGCCGCACGTTTCGTCGACCGCATCGGCAAGGGCATTCGCGGTGCTCCGCGCGACGCGCTGATCGCCGACATCACACCGCCGGAACAGCGTGGCGCCGGCTTCGGCCTGCGGCAGTCGCTGGACACCATCGGCGCTTTCGTCGGCCCGCTGCTGGCCATCGCGCTGATGTGGGCAACCGCGGATCATTTCCAGGCGGTTTTCTGGATCGCCGTCATCCCGGCCTTTGTCGCCGTCTTCCTCATCGTCTTTGCGGTAAAGGAGCCCGCGCGGCCGGCCGGCCAGCGCAAGGTTCGCATGCCATTGAGGCGTTCGGAGCTGCGCCTTCTGACCGCAACTTTCTGGCTGGTCGTGGCAGTCGCGACAGTCTTCACGCTCGCCCGTTTCAGCGAGGCCTTCCTGATCCTGCGCGCGCAGTCGGTCGGCCTGTCGCTGGCGCTGGTGCCGATCGTTCTGGTGGTGATGAACCTGGCCTATTCGCTGTCGGCCTATCCGGTCGGCGTGCTTGCCGACCGCGTCAGCCGGCCTA
>WPCJ01154563.1_pt1 | contig 10155 bp, 8 predicted proteins | sample 5399831 | NCBI WGS metagenome assembly WPCJ01 (sample SAMN12869470, study PRJNA574797) | sludge metagenome | isolation source: wastewater treatment of pH10 | place: China:Beijing | collected 2019-05-20 | reverse complement strand
GTGTGGCGGGGCTCGCCGTCGGAGCGGGCGCCGGGCTCGCCGGAGGTGTGGCGCTGGGTCGCGCGCGAGCGGCGGAGGACGCGCACTCGGCGTACGGCTTCTTCGGCGAGCACCAGGCCGGCATCACCACCCCGGTGCAGGATCACCTCCACTTCGCGAGCTTCGACATGATGCCGCGCACGGACCGGGAGGACCTGATCTCGCTGCTGCAGGATTGGTCGTATGCGGCCTCGCGGATGGCGCAGGGCCTCGAGGTCAGCGCGACGGGTGCCGTCGGAGGGTCGGCCGAAGCGCCTCCGGACGACACAGGTGAGGCCCTGGGCCTTCCTGCCTCGGGGCTCACCCTCACCTTCGGTTTCGGTCCGGGACTGTTCGAGAACGAGGAAGGCGACCGCTACGGGATCGCTGCGCAGCGGCCGGCGGGGCTGGAGCGCTTGCCGGCGTTCCTCGGGGACGACCTCGACCCGCAGGCATCCCACGGAGATCTGTGCATCCAGGCGTGTGCGGATGATCCGCAGGTGGCCGTGCACGCGATCCGCAACCTCAGCCGCATCGCGTTCGGACGCGCGCGCTTGCGCTGGTCGCAGCTGGGGTTCGGCAAGACGTCGCGCACCACGACGACGCAGGCGACGCCGCGCAACCTGTTCGGTTTCAAAGACGGTACGGCGAACATCCTCGCCGATGATGCCGCCGCGCTCAGGGATCATGTCTGGGTCTCGACCCAGGATGAGCCCGTGTGGCTCGCCGGCGGTTCGTACCTCGTCGCCCGCAAGATCGCGATGCTGATCGAGACCTGGGACCGGGTGCGCCTGTCCGAGCAGGATGCGATCATCGGGCGGGACAAGGGGGAGGGGGCTCCTCTCTCCGGGGGTGACGAGTTCACCGCGCCCGACTTCCAGGGCACCGCGATCGATGAGAACAGTCATGTGAGCCTCGCGCATCCCGAGCACAACGACGGCATCCGGATCCTTCGTCGTGGATACAACTACGTCGACGGCAACAACGATCTCGGACGACTCGACGCCGGGCTGTTCTTCCTCTCCTACCAGCGCGACCCGGCGCAGTTCGTTTCCCTGCAGCGGCGACTCTCGACCGATCGGATGAACGAGTACATCCGGCACGTCGGTTCAGGGATCTGGGCGGTTCCCGCCGGGGTGAAGCCGGGGTCGTACATCGGAGCCGACCTCTTCGCTTGACCTCAGGGCGTCGGCAGGGCGTCCTCGAGGATCGCGACCACCGAGGCCGCCATCGCGTCGGCTCCAGCATGGTCGTTCGCGCTGATCGTCACGACCGCGTCGTCGAGGAAGATCAGGAGCTGACCGTAGGCTCCGTGCAGCCGCCACGCAGGGCCTGGGCCGCCCCATCCCGCGAGCCCATAGCTGTCGTATCCGGGGTTCTCGCCGGCGACGACGGCATCCTCATGCATCGCGTCGATCCACTCCGGCGACACCAGCCGTCTGCCTCGCCACTTCCCGCGGTCTCGAATCAGCAGCCCGATGCGCGCCATCTCGTTCGTACGGAGAGGGAGACCGCCGCCGGCTTCGATGCGTCCGTTCGGGCAGCGTGCCCAGGCGACGTCGGTGATGCCGAGCGGAGCGAAGAGCCGCGCATCCAGATACTCGCCCACGTCGCCCACTCGCGCCGCGAGAGCCGTCATCGCTGTGTAGGTGCTCGCGTTGGAGTACTGGAAGACGCGCCCGCGTGATGGGCGTCGGAGGAACTCGCGCGCCAGGTCGGGCCAATCCGTCATCAGGGTCTCCGACCAGGGGAGATCGATCCCGCTCGACATCGTCAGGAGATGGCGCAGCGTCACCTCTTCGACCCCGTCACCGTGCGCGAAGTCGGGAAGAGAGGAGACCACCGGTTCGTCGATGTCGACCAGCCCCTCGTCGGCGGCGAGGGCAGTGCCGAGGACGCAGACGCCCTTCGCGACGGAGTGCACGTCTTCCCGGACGTCGGCGGTCCACCGGTGCTCGGCCTCGGCGTCGCCGATGCGCACGTGAAGTCCGTGTGCGCCGAAGCCGGAGAGCGTGGCTGCCTCCACGATGCTGTCGCGCACGGTGTGCGCCACGCTCATGGCCGTCACGAGGTCGGACGCGGACGCCGCGAACCGGTGGGATCGTTGCGGCGCCCTTCCCGTCGGGTGAGTTCGGGGTCGGCGAAGAGCCACCCCGGGCGCGGTTCAATCAGCGGGCGGAAGACCCAGCGCACCGGCCGGGTCGCGAGCAGAAGTGCGACGAGCACCGAGAGTGCGGTGACCAGAGGCAGCCAGAGCCAGGTGGGTTCGAGGTCTCGGAGGACCCCTGTCTCGCGGAACGGATAAAGCACGAAGGAGTGCAGCAGGTAGACGTACATCGTGTACTGACCGAAGGACGTCCACCAATACGAGCCGCGGGGGATCAGGAGGAAGAACGCCGCGCACAGCACGACGGCCAGCAGCATCAGGGCGATCCGGATCCCGCCCGCCCACCACTGGTCGCCGCCCAGATCGGAGTAGGCGTCCTCATAGAACAGCCAGTGTCGAAGGTCGATGGCCTGCCAGAGCGGCAGCCAGTTCCAGGCCGCCCAGCCCGTTGCGGCGAGGACGGCGACCGCGGCGGCGCGGATCCACCACGGGCGGAAGTCGAGCAACCGCAGTCGATCGACGATGTCATGCTCGCGGAGCCACCAGCCGAGCGCGAAGAACGGGAGGAGTCCGAGCGTGCGGGACAAGGAGAAGGTGCTGTCGACGTTCGGGAGATAGCCCGAGCCGATCGAGATCAGGACGGTCCACAGCAGCGGCCAGCGCAGCAGCGCGAGGTAGGGGAGGATCAGGCGGAAGATGCCGAGGGCGAGGAGGAACCAGAGCGTCCAACTCGGCTTCGTGAAGTTGGGCGATGCCTCGCCTTCCACGGCCCACTTGGTGAGGGTCCAGAGCGTCTCGAAGATCACGTAGGGGAGGATGATGTCCGTGATCACCCGGGCCATCTGCGTCTTGGTGGGGGAGCCGGACTTGGAGAAGTACCCGGAGATGATCGCGAACGCCGGCATGTGGAACGCGTACAGCGCGAGATAGAGGGCGAACGCGATGTCGGAGTCGTAGGTGAGGCGTTGTATCGCGTGTCCGAGGACGACGAGCACGATGCACAAGTACCGTGCGTTGTCCCAGAACGGCACGCGCCGTCTTCGTCGCGGGATCGAACCTGTGGTGGGCCCTGTGAGGTCGGCGCCGGTACTGCTCATCGTCCGAGATTACAGCCCGGGAATAAAGTTGCTGTGAGCGCGTTGACACAGTTACATTCAAATGAATAGAACAGGATGCGAGTCATCCGGTTCGGAGAGCACGGAGCAATCATGAGCGAGCAGTCAGGCGCGCAGGCGATGCAGTTCGGCATCATGTCGGTCAGCGACATCACCCGCGACCCCCTCACGGGTATCACCCCCAGCGAGCAGGAGCGCATCAAGGCGACGACGGCCATCGCCGTCCACGCGGAAGAGGTCGGACTCGACGTCTTCGCCATCGGCGAGCACCACAACCCGCCGTTCTGGTCCTCCAGCCCCACGACTTTCCTGGCGGCACTGGCCGCGCAGACCGAGCGCCTCATCGTCTCCACGTCGACGACGCTCATCACCACGAACGACCCCGTGCGCATCGCCGAGGAGTACGCGATGCTCCAGCACGTGTCCGACGGCCTCATGGACCTCATGCTCGGCCGCGGCAACACCGGACCGGTGTATCCCTGGTTCGGGCAGGACATCCGTCAGGGACTCCCGCTCGCGATCGAGAACTACGCGCTCCTGCACAAGCTGTGGCGTGAGGACGTGGTCGACTGGGAGGGGAAGTTCCGCACTCCGCTGCAGGGCTTCACCTCGACGCCTCGTCCGCTCGATGGCATACCGCCGTTCGTCTGGCACGGGTCCATCCGCACCCCGGAGATCGCCGAGCAGGCCGCCTACTACGGTGATGGCTTCTTCGCGAACAACATCTTCTGGCCGAAGGAGCACTACCAGCGCCTGATCGAGCTGTACCGGCAGCGCTTCGAGCACTACGGCCACGGGACCAGGGAGCAGGCCATCGTGGGTCTGGGTGGACAGGTGTTCATGGCTGCGAACTCGCAGGACGCGGTCAACCGGTTCCGTCCGTACTTCGACAACGCGCCGGTCTACGGCCACGGGCCGAGCATGGAGGACTTCACCGAGATGACTCCGTTGACCGTCGGCTCCCCGCAGCAGGTCATCGACCGCTACGCCGCCATGCGGGAGCACTACGGCGACTACCAGCGACAGCTGTTCCTGATCGATCACGCTGGCCTGCCGCTGAAGACGGTGCTGGAGCAGCTCGACATCCTCGGCTCCGAGGTCGTGCCCGTGCTCCGCAAGGAACTCGCGAACGACCGTCCTGCTGCGGTGCCCGACGCGCCGACCCACGCGGCACGCGTCAAGGCCGAGTTCGGGGACGGGCCGACCCGTCAGGCCCGTCCCGGCGCCAACCGCGGCGACAACCTGACCGGCGACTCGCCGTATCAGGACTCTCCTGCCCCCGCCGGCGCGGCATTCGGGCTCGGCCGGACGGAGGCGTGAGATGACCATGCGTCGTATCGCCGTCGTCTCCGCCGGCCTGTCGAACCCGTCCTCCACGCGGATGCTCGCCGACCGGCTCGCGACCGAAACCGTCAAGGCGCTCGCCGAGCAGGACATCCAGGCGAGTGTCGACGTCATCGAGCTTCGTGACTACGCACACGACATCACCAACAACATGCTCACCGGCTTCGCGCCGCCTGCGCTCGAGACCGCGATCAACACCGTGGTCTCGGCCGACGCTCTCATCGCGGTGACGCCGATCTTCTCGACGAGCTACTCGGGGCTCTTCAAGTCGTTCATCGATGTGCTCGACCCGGACTCCCTCCGGGGCAAGCCCGTGCTGATCGGTGCGAACGCCGGCACCGCGCGACACTCTCTGGCGATCGACTACGCCATCCGGCCGCTCTTCGCCTACCTCCACGCCGATGCCGTCTCGACCGGGGTGTTCGCCGCGTCGAGCGACTGGGGTGGTTCCGGCGACGATGTGGCTCCGCTCGGCAAGCGTGTGGAGCGGGGAGCCAGAGAGCTCGCAGAGGCGATCATCCGTCGGGAGGAGACGACGGTCGAAGACCCGTACGACCCCGCCACGTACCTGGGCGAGGGGCGCTCGTTCGGGCACATGCTGGGCGGGCTGGCAGGCGAGTGAGCCGGAGCGCGACTCGACCCTGACGGGTGACGGTCAGGCGGGTCCGGTCCGCCGCTTCCAGTCGTACTCGGTCTCCGGGCGTCCGCGCGTCCCGTAGCGCGCCGCCCGCGTGAGCACGCCCTCCGCCACGAGGTGCTCGAGGTACCGACGCGCGGCGACCCGGGACATCCCGAGCCGTTCGGCGGCCTCCCGTGCCGACAGCGGGCCGGAGGTCCGCAACACGGCGCTGATCTTCTCGAGCGACGCGACGGACAGGCCCTTCGGCACGGCGACCGCGCCCGTGGCACGGCCGAGGAGGGCGTCGATCTCCGCCTGGGTCGCTTCGCCTGCGGTCGTCGTGGCCTGCTCCCGATGGGCGCGGTAGCCGTCCATCCGCTCCTGGAACACGGCGAACGGGAACGGCTTGATCAGGTAGTGGTAGACGCCGAGGGCCGCCATCTGACGGACGGTCTCGGCGTCGCGCACCCCGGTGATCGCGATGACGTCGGTGGCTTCCGCCCGAGCACGCAGCGTCCGCAGCACATCGATCCCCGACCCGTCCGGCATGGTGATGTCGAGCAGGACGAGGTCGAAGGCAGCGGCGCCGGGCCGATCGAGCACCGCGTTCAAGGCTGCGCGGGCGCTGCTGCACTCTCCGGCGACGATGAACCCGTCGAGGCGGGCCAGGTAGTCGCGGTGGAGTTCGAGCGTGAGGGCATCGTCGTCGACGAGCAGCGTGCGGATCATGGGCGTGACCTCCGCGGCCCGGTCGCTGCGGGCAGGACGACGCGGAACGTCGTCGGTCCGTCACTGATCGAGACCGTGCCGCCTGCTCCAGTGACCACGGACCGCACGAGTGCCAAGCCGACGCCGCGTCCCTGGGCGTCCGCGGGCTTGGTCGAGTAGCCCTGTTCGAAGATCCGGTCCTGCTGGGCTCGCGGGATACCCGGGCCGCTGTCGGAGACCTCGAGCACCACCTCACCTTCCTCCCCGGAGCGCAGGGACACCCGCACCCAGCGATCCTCGGACTCTGCGGCCGCATCCATCGCGTTGTCCACGAGGTTGCCGAGCACGGAGACGGCGTCGACCGGCGAGAGCGGGGTACGCGGAGTCTCCGGCTCGATGTGCACGCGCCAGTCGATGCCACGCTCTTTGGCCTGCGATGCTTTCCCGAGGAGCAGCGCACCGACGGCCGGGTCACCGTGACGCCGCGCCGTGACCTGATCGACGAGAGATTGACTCTGGCGAGACGTCTCGGTCAGGATCTCGATGGCTTCGGCGCTGCGACCCAGCTCGAGCAAGGCGACGGCGGCATGCATCCGGTTCCCGTGTTCATGGGTCTGGGCGCGGAGGGCATCGCCGAGCGTACGGATCGACTCGTACGAAGAGACCGCATCGCGCAACTGCCCCGGCGGAAGGTCTCCCGTGATGCGCCGCGTCGCCCGCCGCGCGATCACGGCCCCGGCCGCGCCGAGTGCGATCAGCCCGGCGGTGATGCCGAGGGTGAGGGGTAGTCGGCGGATCAGGGTGTCGCTGATGGTCTCGGTCGTGACGCCGGCCGAGACCCACCCGACCACCTCTCCGTCTGCGGCGGTCACGGGCACGATCGTCCGCACGGACGGTCCGAGCGTGCCGGTGAAGACCTCCGTGAGGCTGCGGGCGGCGGTGGGGATCGTTCCGAGGTAGCGTTTGCCGATCTGGGCCGGATCGGGGTGCGTGATCCGGATGCCGTCGGGCGTCATGATCGTGATGAAGTCGAGGTCCGCGCGCGCGATCACGTCCAGCGTGTAGGGCTCGAGCACCTCGCTGGCTGCCTCGGCGTCCGTGCCGGCGAGCCCGGCCACGACCACCGGCGAGACCGCCAGAGCCTCCGCGGTGGCAGCCGTGACCCGCTCCGCCTCGGTCCTGAGCGCCCGTTGGGTCTCCACGACGAGGAAACCGGCCACCAGCACGCCGATCACGACGGTCGCGCCGAGCAGCACGAAGAACACGCGAGAGGCGGTGCTGCGCCCGGGGGAGGTGCGCGTCATCGCGTGCCTCCGATCGTCGATGGTCCGTGCCGAGACCAATACGACCACAAATCGCGCTGCGCCGCGAAGTCGGCGACTCTGGGACCCGATCGGCGGCACCGCAGCCGCCACCGGACGACGACGTCGACGATCAAGGAGGACGCATGGCGCTCACGACAGGATTCGCACTCCCGAAGTTCAACTGGCGACGGGGGAAGCACGCGTGGGACAGGCATACGTGGCTCTACGTGTCCGTCCTGATCGCCGTGGTGCTCGGTGCCGTGGTGGGTCTGGTCTGGCCGGAGATCGGCCAGGGGTTCGAAGCTCTCGGCAAGGGCTTCGTCGCGCTGATCAAGATGATGATCGCGCCGATCATCTTCTGCACGATCGTCGTCGGGGTCGGCTCCATCGCCAAGGCCGCGACCGTGGGCAAGATCGGCGGGCTGGCACTGCTTTACTTCATGGTGATGTCGACGTTCGCACTCGCGATCGGACTGCTCGTGGGCAACGTCATCCACCCCGGCGCCGGACTGGACATGGCCTCCGCGACCTATGACGCGGCCGACACGGAGGCGAAGACGACGCAGGAGTTCATCCTGGGCATCATCCCGACCACGTTCTTCTCGGCCTTCACCGGTGAGAGTGTGCTGCAGGTGCTGTTCATCGCGCTCCTCGTCGGCTTCGCGCTGCAGGGGCTCGGTGAGCGCGGGGCGCCCATCATGGAGGCGGTCAAGCAACTCCAGAAGCTCGTGTTCCGCATTCTCGGGATGATCCTGTGGCTGGCGCCGATCGGGGCGTTCGGTGCGATCGCGGCGGTGGTGGGCAAGACGGGGATCGCAGCGATCTGGAGCCTGGGCATCCTGATGGGTGCGTTCTACATCACCTGCATCCTGTTCATCGTCGTGGTCTTGGGAGCGCTGCTCTGGACGGTGGCTCGGGTGAACATCTTCTCGCTCATGAAGTACCTGGGACGGGAGTACCTCCTGATCGTCGGTACCTCTTCCTCGGAGTCCGCGCTCCCGCGACTGATCGCGAAGATGGAGTTCGTCGGCGTCTCCAAGCCGGTGGTCGGCATCACGGTTCCGACGGGATACTCGTTCAATCTCGACGGAACGGCGATCTACCTGACCATGGCATCGCTGTTCATCGCCACCGGAATGGGGCAGCCGATGTCGATCGGCGAGCAGATCGGACTGCTGGTGTTCATGATCATCGCGAGCAAGGGCGCAGCCGGGGTCACCGGCGCAGGGCTCGCGACGCTCGCCGGTGGTCTGCAGGCCTATCGTCCCGATCTCGTCGACGGCGTCGGGGTGATCGTGGGCATCGACCGGTTCATGTCCGAGGGTCGCGCCCTCACGAACTTCACCGGCAACGCCGTGGCTACGCTCCTGATCGGCACCTGGACGAAGCAGATCGACCGGGCGCGCGTGCGCCGGGTCCTCGGCGGCGAGCTGCCGTTCGACGAGTCGCTGCTCGATGGGGTGGACGCGCACGCGACATCGGGCGGGTCGCAAGGGGCCGATGTCCAGGACCTGCGCGAGGCGGCTCTCACGGAGATGGCGGCGAAGGAGGAGCGGGCTCGGATGCGGGCCGGAAGCGCCTGACCGAAAGAAAGAGAGAGGGATGCGGGAGTCCGAGGAACGGACTCCCGCATCCGCGCGGTCAACCGCTCTTGCGTCGGAACTCGCGCCGGGTCTGCGGGGCGTGCGCGCTGTGGACGGCGGAATCGCCGTCGAGGTGTGCCTCGCCCTGCCGCTGGTGCGCGTTCTTCTTCTCGAGCGCTTCCTTGAACTTGCGCTTCATCTCCTCAGACGAGGAGGCGCCTTCTTCGGTGCTCATGACCTGAGCCTAGAGCACGCGGTGCAACGGGTCACCCTCTCTCGATCGCGCACCCGGCGAGCAGCGGGCCCGAGTCAGTCGCCGAGCGACCGACTCGGGAACCGGAGATCGGATAGCCGGTGACCCGTCGACCAGCATCCGGTGAACATCCGGTGCCGAGTGCCGTCTTCCGGCGATGCGGCCTTCGAGTGCCGTCATCCTGGGGATGTGAGAGTAGCGATCGTCACAGAATCCTTCCTTCCGCACATGAACGGCGTCACCGGCTCCGTCCTCCAGATCCTGCGCCACCTCGAGCAGAGAGGTCACCAGGCACATGTCGTGGCTCCGACCGCCGTCGGCGTCCCCGAACAGGTCGACGGCGCCCCGATCGACGCGATCCCGAGTCTCGGACTGCCCGGCTACCCCGACGTCAGGGTGGGAACGTCGGGTGCGCAACGCATCGCTTCCTCCCTGCGACGCTTCGCGCCCGACGTCGTCCATCTCGCCTCCCCGTTCGCTCTCGGCTGGCGGGGCGTGCTGGCCGCCGAGCGGCTCGACGTCGCGAGCGTCGCCGCGTATCAGACGGACGTCGCCGCCTACACCGAGAGGTACCGGATGGCGGCGACCACGGGGATCGCTCAGACGCACATCGCACGACTGCACCGGCGGGCGACGATGACCCTCGCGCCCTCCGACGATGCGGCGCAGCAGCTCGCCGCACTCGGTGTGGACCGTGTCCGCCGCTGGGGGAGAGGGGTCGATGCCGAGCGCTTTCAACCCACGCGACGCGACCCCGCGCTCCGTGCGACCTGGGGCGCCGACGTCGTGATCGGCTACGTCGGTCGGCTCGCCCCCGAGAAACAGGTCGAGGACCTCGTCGTCCTCCGCGACATCCCGGGCTCCCGGCTCGTGATCGTCGGGGACGGGCCCAGCAGAGCGCAGCTCGAGACCGTGCTCCCGGATGCCCTTTTCCTCGGACACCTCGACGGTGACGCGCTCGCCGCAGCGATCGCGTCGTTCGACCTGTTCGTGCACCCGGGGGAGAGCGAGACCTTCGGGCAGACACTCCAAGAGGCTCATGCCAGCGGTGTCCCCGTCATCGCGACCGGGCGTGGCGGACCCCTGGACCTGGTGCGCATGGGC
>WPCJ01312425.1_pt1 | contig 10158 bp, 9 predicted proteins | sample 5399831 | NCBI WGS metagenome assembly WPCJ01 (sample SAMN12869470, study PRJNA574797) | sludge metagenome | isolation source: wastewater treatment of pH10 | place: China:Beijing | collected 2019-05-20 | reverse complement strand
AGCGCGACGGCGTCGTGGCTGACCAGCGGCAGGATGCTCAACCCGCGGCCGAGCGCGAACGCGTGCGCGGCGGCAATACCGACGCGAAGGCCGGTAAACGGCCCAGGGCCCATCCCGGCGACGACGTGGGTGACCGATGTTGCCGGGATCCTGATCTCCGCGAACGCGCGCGCAACCAGCGCCCCGATCACCTCCGCGTGACCGCGCGGGTCGTCGCTCGACACCTCGACGACCTGCCCGCCCGCGCCGACAGCGACGCTCGTGCCGAGCGACGTGTCGATGGCGAGAATCACGCGCTCGCCAAGCTCGGGCGCCGCGACCGAACGCACCTCGATAGCGGTCACGCCAACACCCCGTTCTGCCACCGCGGGCCGTGCCCGGTGACTGTCAGTGCGCGGGGCTCGATCGGAGCCTCCGCGACGTCGTCGTCCGCATCGTCTGCGGCCGCGTCGCCCGCGCCGATGGGGCGGTCGATCACAATTTCCACCCACGAATCGCGCGCGTCGACAAGGCCCGCGCCCCACTCGGCGACGACGACCGCACTGTCGAAGTCGAGATCGAGGTCCTCGAGTTCGCTCGAATCGGCGAGCCGATACGCGTCGACGTGAATGAGCGGCGCCCCACCGACAAGCGACGGGTGCGTGCGCGCGATCACGAACGTTGGGCTCTGCACCGGACCGCGAACGCCGAGGCCCTCACCGAGGCCGCGGGTGAACGTGGTCTTTCCCGCGCCGAGCTCGCCGGTCAGGATCACGAGGTCGCCGGCGCCAAGTCGCTTGCCGAACGCGACGCCAAGCTCGTGCATCACGTCGGGGTCGGCCGCGGAGTAGCGCTCGACGACGCTCACAGCTCCTCCTCGTCAACGGCAACGCGCAACACGCGGGGGCCGATCCCCACCAAAATCTCGTAGTTGATCGTGCGCATCAGGCCGGCCCAGATATCAATCGAGGGAAAGCCGCGCTCGGGGTCGCCGAACAGGATCACCGGGGCGCCGATGTCAATGCGGCCCGCGATCGGGCCGACGTCCACGATGAACTGGTCCATGCCGATCCGGCCGACGATCGGACAGCGCTCGCCAGCGATCGTCACCCACGCGCCCGCGCCGTTGAGCGCGCGCGGCATGCCGTCCGCGTACCCGACAGGCACGAGGGCGAGCGTCGTCGCGACCTCGCACACGTGGTTAAACCCGTACGAGACGCCGGTGCCGGCGGGAACGCCGCGCAACGCAACAACCTCGGAGCGCAGCGTCATCGCCGGGACGAGGCCGAGCTGGGCGGAGTTCTTCCCCGCGAGGGGGCTCAGGCCGTATGCGGCCATGCCGACGCGCACGGTGTTGTAGTAGAGCTCGGGGCGCGTGAAGGTCGCGGCGCTCGCGGCGAGATGGATCATCTCAGGATCGGAGCCCGCCGCCCGGAGCGCGGCGATCGCTTCGTCAAAGCGCGCGCCCTGGGCGAGGTCGGCGGCCTCCCCCGCGTTCGCAAGGTGGCTGAAGATGCCGCGCACGCGGACGAGGCCGTCGCGCTCGAGCTCCGCACCGCGGGCGAACAGCGCCTCCCACTCCTCGCGGGCGGCGCCGTTGCGGCTCAGACCGGTATCGATCTTGAACTGGAGCGTGGCCCGCTTGCCCGTCGCGCGTGCGGCCTGCGCGAGCGCCTCAAGCTGGCTCAGGTGCGACACCCCGACGTCGATTGACTGCTCGATCGCAGCCGCGAAGTCCACCCGCGGGCCGTGCAGCCAGCACAACAGCGGCGCGTCGATGCCGCTCTCGCGGAGCTTCAAAGATTCTTCGAGGTCGGCGGTCGCAATCATCGTCGCACCGCCAGCCATCGCCGCGCGCGCGGCGATCGCGGCGTCATGGCCGTAGCCGCACGCCTTCACGACGACGATCACGTTGCCGCCGCCAGTGAGCTCCCGAAGCCGCCGAACGTTCTTTCGGATCGCAGACACCGACACCTCGGCGACGCGCATTGAACCGGTTCTCATTCGGCCCCACCTCCGTGCTCAACAATAACGAACGCGATCGCCACCCCGGTGTCATGGGTCATCGACAGGTGGATCCGGTCAGCCCCGCGCGCCGCAAGCGCGGCGCGCAGGCCGGCCGTGAGCACGAACTCCGGGGCCCGCAACTCGTTCCGACGCACCTCCATGTCGGGCCAGGTGAGATCCCCGGAATCGCCGAGCGCTTTAATCAGCGCCTCCTTCGCGGCGAAACGCGCCGCGAGCGACGGCGTCGACAGCTGTCCCTCCGCCACGCTGAACAGCCGTTCCCGCAGTTTCGGAGTGCGCGCGAGCTGCTGCTCGAAGCGCTGGATATCGACAGTGTCGACGCCGATGCCGATGATCACTCGACGGTCACCGATTTCGCAAGGTTTCGCGGCTGGTCGACGTCGAGCCCCTTCGCCGTCGAGAGTTCGAGGGCGAACCACTGCAGCGGAACGACCTGCAGGATCGGGTCGAACAGCGCGTCCGTGAGCGGGATCCGCACGACCTCATCGGCGAACGGCAGCACGGCGGTGTCGCCCTTCTCCACGATCGCGATAACGCGCGCTCCGCGCGCACGGATCTCCTGAATGTTTGAGACGACCTTCGAGTGCATGAGCGGCGACGTGCGCGGGCTCGGCACGAGCACGAACACCGGCTGGCCGTGGTCGATGAGCGCGATCGGGCCGTGCTTCAGCTCGCCCGCGGCAAAGCCCTCAGCGTGGATGTAGGCGATCTCCTTGAGCTTCAGCGCGCCCTCAAGCGCCGCCGGGTAGCCCGCGTGACGCCCGAGGAACAGCACGGAGCGAGTATCTGCCATCCAGTGCGCGAGCTCGGCAATCTGGTCGTGCGTCGCGACGGCCTCCGCCATCTTCTCGGGAAGCGTCTCGAACTGTGCGATCGCCGCAGCCTCGTCTGCCGCCGAGAGCGTGCCGCGCACGCGCCCGAGGTGCAGTCCGAGGAGGTACAGTGCGGTGATCTGCGCAACGAACGCCTTCGTCGACGCCACGGCGACCTCCGGGCCGGCGTGCGTGTACACGGCTGCGTCCGACTCGCGCGGAATCGTCGCGCTCTGGGTGTTGCACACCGACACCGTCGTGACGCCGCGCTCAATCGCGTATTTCACGGCCATGAGCGTGTCCATCGTCTCGCCCGACTGGCTCACGGAGATCACCATGGTGCGCTCGGTGAGTACCGGGTCGCGGTAGCGGAACTCGTGGCTCAGCTGGACCTCGACGGGAATGCGCGCCCACTGCTCGATCGCGTACGAGCCAACGAGACCGGCGTACGAGGCGGTGCCACACGCGACAATGATGATCCGGTCGACGTTCTGCAGGCGATCCTCACCGAGCGCGGTGAGCTCGGGAATCTCGACGTGGCCATCGACGATGCGCCCGCGAATCGTGTTCTCGATCGCCTCAGGCTGCTCGTTGATCTCCTTCGCCATGAACGATGACCAACCGCCCTTGTCCGCGGCGCCGGCATCCCACTCGACCTCGTACTCCTCGAACTCGACCTCAGCACCGGCAAAGTCGGTGATGCGGACGCTCTCGGGCGTGATGACAGCAATGTTGTCTTCCTCGACGACAACAGCCCTGCGCGTCGACGAGACGAACGCCGCGACGTCGGAGCCGAGGAAGTTCTCACCGTCGCCCAGGCCGACAACGAGCGGCGAATGGTGGCGTGCGGCGACGATCTTGCCGGGCTCGCTCTGATGCATCGCGAGCAGCGTGAACGTGCCGTGCAGACGCTGGACGACGTCGCGGAACGCGGTCTCCAGGTCCTTGCCCGAACCGGTCTCCAGGCCCAGCAGGGCGGCGACGACCTCGGTGTCGGTCTCGCTCGCGAGCTCGGCGCCGCGCGACACCACCTCGTCGCGAAGCTCAGCAAAGTTCTCGACGATGCCGTTGTGAATCAGGGCGAGGCGGCCGTTGTCGCCCAGGTGCGGGTGCGCGTTCACGTCGGTCGGTCCGCCGTGCGTCGCCCAGCGGGTGTGACCGATGCCGGTGCCCGCGGCCTGGAGGGGGCTCGCCTCGAGGAGATCCTCGAGGTTCACGAGCTTGCCCGACTTCTTCCGGACGGAGATGCCGCCGGTGTCGTCGATTACGGCAACGCCCGCGGAATCGTATCCGCGGTATTCGAGTCGGCGAAGGCCGTTCAGGAGGGCCTCAATGGTCTCATTTGGGCCTGCATATCCTACGATTCCACACATACGCCCAATTTTAGTGGCACGATGGAGTGCGATGAGCGAAAAACACAGCGAAGGCGCAGTCACCGAACTTGCTCGCGACGACGAGGCTGCCGAAGAAAGTTCACGAAACCTGGTGCTCGGGCCTGAAACTCAGACGCTTGTTCGGCCAGAGTTCACTTCGCCGTTCGCGGAGATCGGCCGGTCGGAGTGGGCCAGGCTCGCCGGGGAGACACCCATGCCGCTTACCGAAGCGGAGGTCGACGCGTTCCGCGGGCTCGGAGTCTCGCTCGATGTCGAAGAGGTGTCAGAGGTCTACCGGCCGCTCAGCCGCCTCATCAACCAGTACGCGATCGCCGCCCGGGAGATGCATCAGCGAACTCGCAGCTTTCTCAAGCGCGAGGGGGAAAAGCAGAGCACCTTCGTGATCGGCGTTGCCGGGTCCGTCGCCGTTGGCAAGTCAACGGTCGCCCGCATTCTGCGCGACCTGCTCGCCCGCTGGCCGGAGACCCCGAACGTCACGCTCGTCACCACCGACGGCTTCCTCTACCCCAACGCCGAGCTCGAACGCCGCGGCATCGCGCACCGCAAGGGCTTCCCAGAGTCGTACGACCGGCGGGCGCTGCTCCGCTTCGTGTCGCAGGTGAAGTCGGGCATGCCCGAGGTGCGCGCCCCGCACTACAGCCACCTCATCTACGACATCGTGCCCGACGAGTACACGACGGTGCGGCAGCCAGACATCCTCATCCTCGAGGGACTCAACGTGCTCCAGCCGCCGACGCGCGAGCACCCCCTCGCCGTCTCCGATCTGTTCGACTTCTCCGTGTACGTCGACGCCCGCACCGACCACATCGAAGAGTGGTTCACGCAGCGATTCTTCCGGCTGCGCGACGGGGCGTTCTCCGACCCGAACTCGTTCTTCCGCAAGTTCGCGACGCTGAGCGACGCTGAGAGCCGCGCCTACGCGCACGGGATCTGGAAGTCGATCAACGAGCCCAACCTCATTGAGAACATCCGCCCGACCCGGGCGAGGGCGACGCTCGTGCTCCGCAAGGGCGCCGACCACCGGGTCGAGAAGGTGCTGCTCCGCAAGCTCTAGGGGCCGGTGCGGGCCTGGGCTTGCGCTGCTGTGCTTGCGCTGCTGTGCGCTGCCCTGCGCTTGCCGTGCTCTGCACTGTGCTCCTGCTGTGCGGTTCCCTGCTCTGCGCTCCGGCCTGCCCTGCCTGCCTGCCCTGCCCTGCCCTGCCCTGGGCCTTCCCTTCTCCGCTGCTCTGGGTCCCACGCTGCAACCCGTATCCCTGGGATCGGCACTAGCAATCCCCGCCAGCTCCGCCCAAGGCATACCCACCGCCGATCCCATTGCTAACGCAGGCACCCAGCGCCGACAAGCGCAGGCCCGGCAGCACGCGACCCGGCCACGCTGCAGCCCGTATCCCCGGGATCGGCAGTCACAATCCCCGCCAGCTCCACCCAAGGCATACCCACCGCCGATCACATTGCTAACGCAGGCACCCAGCGCCGACTACCGCAATCGTCTTGCGCCTCGCTGGCAGGCCCCGCCGAGCATCGCCAACAACCCCTCCCGCCAAGCTTCGCCCACAGTCGCTCCCCAAGCGCGACGGTCTCGCAGTTCTGCACAGACCTCGCCCGCGGCCACCACAGACTGGAGCGTGGGCGCAGACTGACTCGCATGATTACTGGCATGCTCTCGAAACGGGGCGGCGTCATCCGCAGCTCCGAACTCATTGCCCACGGGATGACCCGCTACCGAATCCAGCAGGAGGTTGTAGCCGGGGCTCTCATACGGTTCAAGAAGGGTTGGCTGGCAACGCCCACCGCCGATCCTCAGGTGGTGGCGGCGGCTGCCGCAGGTCTCACGTTGAGTTGTGTCACCCAGGCTGCACGCCTCGGGCTCTGGGTGCGACGGGTCCCGGAGGGCCAGCACTTTGGTGTTCCCCGTCCGGGGTCGGAGCGTCGCCCACCCGGGTCAGTGCTCCACTACCACGCCCCGATCGTGCCGAGGGATCGGTTTGCCCTCGTCGACTCCATCGAGAACGTCCTCATGCTCATCGCCCAGTGTGAGCCGTTCGAGGACGCGGTCGCGTCATGGGACTCTGCGCTCAACAAGAGACTCGTGGATCGTGCTGCGCTGGAACTTCTGCCGCTGCCCGCAGCATCAAAGCGCGTGCTCGAGGCAACCGACCCATTCGCGGACTCGGGACTCGAGAGCTACTTCAGGGTGCGCCTGAAGTGGATGAGACTGCCGATCGTCTCACAGGCTTGGCTCGTTGGCCGCAGAGTCGACTTTCTCATCGGGTCTCGTCTTGTCGTGCAGATTGATGGCGGGCACCACACTGGGCCACAGCGGACGATCGACATTGAACACGACGCGCAGCTCAGGCTTCGCGGGTTCACTGTCATCCGGGTGAGCTATTCGCAGATCATGCATGCGTGGCCGGAGACGCAAGCGCTCATTATGCGGGCCGTCGCGGTTGGACTCCATGAACCTGCTCGGCTCGCCTAATGCATTGACGCGGCGGTCACCGCCCAAATATGCCGGAGTGCTGCCCGAAGCCTGGGTTGGCCGGAAGCCTGGGCTGCCCGAAGCCGGGCTTGGCCCGAAGCCTGGGTTGGCCCGAATCCTGGGTTGGCCGAGCGGGTGCAGACACGCGTCACTCATACCGCCTGTGATCGGCAGAAACTATTGCCGCCTGGGCGGGCCTCGGCATCCCAAGCGCAGATCACATACGCAGTGTGTGAGCGCCCGGCCCCGGAGGGGCAGAAGCGCCCGCCACCGAAGGCGCGAGCGCACACCAGCACGCCCCAGAAACGCCAGCGGCCGGGGCGCTGTGACATCGAGTCACTGCACCCCGGCCAGCCGGAACCTGAATTACACAGCCAGGCGTTCCTTGACGATCGCCGCAAGGTCGTCGGCGAGCTGCTGGGCCTGATCGACCTCAGCTGCCTCGACCATCACGCGAACGACGGGCTCGGTGCCCGACGGACGGAGCAGCACGCGGCCCTCGCCCTTCAGCGCTTCCTCAACCTGGTGAACCGCCTGCTGCAGCACCTCGTCGCTGCTTGCGCGCGAACGATCAACGCCGCGCACGTTCACGAGCACCTGCGGGTACACCTTCATGCACTCGCCGAGCTCGGCAAGCGACTTGCCGGAACGGACAATCTCGGCGGCGATGTGCAGCCCCGTGAGGATGCCGTCGCCGGTCGTCGCGAACTCGCTCATGATGACGTGACCCGACTGCTCGCCACCAAGCGAGTAGCCGTGCTCGTTGATGGCCTCGAGCACGTACCGATCGCCAACGCCGGTCTCGACGACGTCGATCCCGTTGTCTGCCATCGCGAGCTTGAGCCCGAGGTTCGACATCACGGTCGCGACCAGGGTGTTCTGGTCGAGCTTGCCGCGTGCGGACATCGAGAGCGCGAGGATCGCCATGATGCGGTCGCCGTCGATCACGTTGCCTGCGGCGTCAACAGCGAGGCAGCGATCAGCGTCGCCGTCGTGCGCGATGCCGAGGTCGGCGCCGTGCTCACGGACTGCGGCGATGAGCGGCTCGAGGTGGGTGGAGCCCACGCCGTCGTTGATGTTCATGCCGTCGGGGTCGTTTCCGATCACGACGACCTTGGCGCCCGCATCGGTGAACGCGTCGGGTGAGATCCCAGAGGCTGCCCCGTGTGCGCAGTCGAGCACGACCGACAGCCCATCGAGCGAGAGGCCCTCGAGCGTGCCGAGGAGGTGCACGAGGTAGCGATCCTCAGCGTCTGCGAAACGCTGGATCCGGCCGACCTCGTGCCCGGTGACGGCGATCGCGGGCTCGCGCATTGCGGCCTCGATCTTGTCCTCGATCTCGTCGGGGAGCTTGCGCCCGCCCTCCGCGAAGAACTTGATGCCGTTGTCGGGCGCGGGGTTGTGCGATGCCGATACCATGACGCCGAAGTCGGCGCCGGTATCTGCGACGAGGTACGCGGCGGCCGGCGTCGGAATGACACCGGCATCGAGCACGTCTACCCCGGCGGCAGCGAGACCGGCCGACACTGCGGCCGAGATGAACTCGCCAGAAACTCGCGGATCGCGCGCAACGATCGCGGTAGCGCGACGGCTCTCGCCTCGGGCATTACGTCCGAGTACGAGAGCCGCTGCGTGCGCGAGGCGCAGGGCGAGGTCGGCGGTGATATCCACCCCGGCCAAGCCCCGCACCCCATCAGTGCCAAACAGGCGTCCCATGTGGGAATACGCTCCGGTTTAGCGCTTCGAGTACTGAGGCGCCTTACGGGCCTTCTTGAGTCCGGCCTTCTTGCGCTCCTTGATGCGAGCGTCGCGGCTCAGGAAGCCAGCCTTCTTCAGGGTTGCACGGTTGTGCTCTGCGTCGATCTCGTTGAGGGCGCGTGCAACCGCGAGGCGGAGTGCACCGGCCTGGCCCGAGGGGCCGCCGCCGTCGATGTTGGCGATGAGGTCGTATGCGCCGCCGAGCTCGAGCACGGTGAACGGATCGGTGATCAGCTGCTGGTGCAGCTTGTTCGGGAAGTACTCCGCGAGCTCACGGCCGTTGACGGTCATCTTGCCCTCGCCCGGGATGAGGCGGACGCGCGCGACAGCCTGCTTGCGGCGACCAACAGCTGCACCGGGAACGGTGAGCGCGGGGCGCGGCGTTGCGGCGGTTGCCTGCGACGCGGGGGTCTCAGTGGTGTAGCTCTCAGGGGCCACGGTCTGCTCTTCAGTCACGTTAAAGTCTCTCTTCTTGCGTCTCTAGCGCGCTTACTGCGCAACCTGGCCAAAGGTGTAGGGGGTCGGCTGCTGTGCAGCGTGGGGGTGCTCCGGGCCCGCGTACACCTTCAGCTTGCGGAACAGGTCTGCACCGAGCGAGTTCTTCGGGAGCATGCCACGGATGGCCTTCTCGACTGCGCGCTCGGGGTTCTTCGTGAGGAGCTCGGTGTAGCTCACCGAACGGAGGCCGCCCGGGTAGCCCGAGTGGCGGTATGCCTTCTTCTGTGCTGCCTTGTTGCCGGTCAGCACAACCTTGTCCGCGTTGACGATGATGACGTAGTCGCCCATGTCCATGTGCGGTGCGAAGGTGGTCTTGTGCTTGCCGCGGAGCAGAGCTGCGGCGTGGGATGCGAGGCGGCCGAGAACCACGTCTGTTGCGTCGATGACGATCCAGTCGTGCTTCTGGTCAGCTGCCTTCGGCGAGTATGTGCGAGTCACTGTCGTGCTGCTTTCTGTCGAAATGGAGGAGTTCTTGAATCCCACTCCGTGCGAGGTCTCCCGGGGCGCTGCCTCGTGAGTTCCTGTGCGGTGGAGGGCTCAACAATTCGGGTGCTTACGCACCAAGGATCAACTTTAGCACAGATCACTCAGTCATCGAGCGGGTCGCGGCGCGCCCGCGTCTGCTTGGCTCGGGCCGCAAGCTCAGCGTCTTCGGGGTACCCGATTTCTTCGAGCGAGAGGCCATGTGCTGGCATGACAGTGAACCGGCTGGTGCGCTCTCGCGCGTCGCGGAGACCGACGAGCTCTCCACGGGTGAGCCGGCCGTGGCCGACGGCGACGACCGACCCGACGAGCGCCCGCACCATGGAGTGGCAGAACGCGTCTGCTTCAATCCGGGCGGCGTACGCGCCGTCCTCGGTCTCGCGCCAGGCGAACGCGAGGAGTTCGCGAACGGCCGTCGCCCCCTCGCGCGCCTTGCAGAAGGTGGTGAAGTCTTGGAGGCCGAGCAGGTCTTCGGAGACGCGCTGCATCGTCGCGAGGTCGAGCACGCGCGGGACGTCGGCGGTGAACCTCGCGGTGAGCGGGTCGCGGCGGGCGTTCTCCGGCCGCAGGCGGTACTCGTATCGACGCCTGAGCGCTGAGAACCGGGCGTCGAATCCCGCGGGCGCGGGCGCGACCGCGTGGATCGCGATGTCGCTCGCCCCGCGCTGCAGCACACCGTTCAGGCGCCTCGTCATGAGGCGAGCGGCTTCCTTGTCGGGATGCTGGG
>WPCJ01022030.1_pt1 | contig 10158 bp, 9 predicted proteins | sample 5399831 | NCBI WGS metagenome assembly WPCJ01 (sample SAMN12869470, study PRJNA574797) | sludge metagenome | isolation source: wastewater treatment of pH10 | place: China:Beijing | collected 2019-05-20 | reverse complement strand
CAGCGGCGTTGAACGAGCGCATCCGCATGGGGCGGGTCGAGCGAGGCGAGGTTGATGACACGATCACGGCGACCGGCAGCGACGAGCTGCCTATCGGTCGGGGTGATCTGATCCAGACGAGGAGGAACGACCCCGCGCTTGGCGTGGCGAACCGGCAGCAATGGATCGTGCAGCACGTCGCTGGTAATGGCACCGTGTACGCCCGCGAGACCGGCAGCGGGCGCAGGAACCCCCGCACCGTCGCCCTCCCGCCTGAGTACGTGAGTGAACACGCGCACCTGTCCTACGCAGCAACCGCGTACGGCGTCCAGGGCGCAACCGTCAACGCCTCCCACACGATGCTGACTGAGGCGACGAGCGCGGCAGGCGTCTACGTTGGCATGACCCGAGGCCGCGAGCACAACTGGCTGCACGTTGTTGCCGAGGATATGGCGGAGGCTCGGGCGCAGTTCGTTGCAGCGACGGAGCGCGATCCCGCAGACCGGGGCCTCGACCACGCCACCGCACAAGCCGCCGAAGCCGTGCGTGGCATCGTCAAGGACGGCCCGATCCAGCGCGTCACCGAAGAACTCGCCAGACTCGACAGGGAAGCCGAACGTGCTGAGCGGCATGCGGATCGATGGGAGCAGGCCGCCAACCGGCTCGATGCCCAACGCGCTGCGCACCGGGCCGAGAGCGACGAGAGCACCGCCGCGCTTCGCCAGGCCGAGGAAGAGGCCGCGCGGGTGCGTGCCAAGGTCGCCGCGCCCCTCACCAAGCAAGCCGAACAAGACGGAGCGACGTACCTTGCCAGAGTAGAAGCAGAGAGGACAGCGAGCACACGCCTCGCCACTGTCGGGCGATTCGGGCGGCGTAAGGCCCGCGACGAGCACCGCGCCGCCAGCGAACAAGCAGCAACCATCCGAGTACACCTTCGCGATGAGTGGGACGCCGAACCGCCACGAACCCGCAGCGCACTACCCGAATGGGCTACACAGGTCGCGGAGCGGCGAGCAGAAGCCGATCCCCGCGTGAGCGAAGCCAACCAAGCTGTCGAAACCGCGCGCACCGAACGAACCACAACGGTTGACCGTCACCGCAACGAACGGCTGGCGCTCTTGGCAAGCGAGTACGGGGCTGAGAATGCCCGCGCTCACCAGTACGGGATGCGCGCCCTCAACCCTCGACGCAATGCCCGCGATGCTCGCACCCGCGCAGACTTCCTTCGCGTCGAGAGTGCAGAACTCCGCAGCCTCCCGACGAACGTCGCCGCCAAGCTCATCGAGACGAAGCGCGCCGAGCAGGAGCGTGGTCGGCAGCAGGCAACGGAACGGGCCAGGCAACTGCATAGTCCGTTTGCGAACGATCCCCAACGCTATGACCCGCGCCGCGAGGGACCAGCGCGCGGCCTGTGATCAGTCACGCAGTTCCTGTGGTCCACATGACCTATCCTGGCGTCGGGTATGATGCTTGGCATGGGTAACTTGATTTGCGTGTTCGCTGCGACGCACACGCTTGCTGTCCGCGACCGCCGCGCCTAACGGCGCGCCTCGCTGAACGCTTCGCGCGTCGTCCATCCGAGAGACCATTCGCGTCTCGGAACGGCGATCTTGCGCACCCATTTTTTCTCTGTGCTCTGCCCTGTTTCCGAGGCGCTCCATCCTTCTTTCTTGGAGCGCGAACATGCCTCGTTCATCCCACGGCGGCCGACACGAACTCGGCCAGAACTTCCTCACCCACACACCCACTATCAGCAAGATCACAGCCCTCGTTACGGCGACGAAGGGGCCGATCCTTGAACTCGGCGCTGGAGCCGGTGCACTCACGAGGCCTCTCGCGCAACTCGGCAGGCCAGTGACTGCGATCGACATCGACGAGCATCGGATCGCAAGCCTCCAAAGCGCACTGCCAGGCGTGACGATCAATCACGCCGACGCGCTCACCGTTCCTCTCGACCATCCCGTGATCGTAGGGAACATCCCTTTCCACCTCACCACTCCGATTCTGCGACGGCTTCTCCGGGGCGGCACCTGGACCGAGGCCGTGCTCCTCACTCAATGGGAGGTCGCACGCAAGCGCTGCGGGATCGGTGGCTCCACCATGCTGACTGCGCAGACTGCGCCCTGGTTTACCTTCGACCTCCACGGCCGGGTTCCCTCCTGGGGTTTTCGCCCACGCCCCAGCGTTGATGGGGGCATCATCCAGATCAGTAGACGCAACCATCCTCTCGTTCCCGGTTCACAGCGCAGCCGGTACGAACAGTTCGTACGCGCGGTGTTCACCGGTCGAGGCGGAACCCTCGAGCGCATCATCGCGAACGCGGGCCGCCTCGATCCTGGACAAGCCAAGCAACTCTTGAGGCAGAGTGGCATCGACACACGCGCGTTGCCGCGAGACCTGACACCAGAGCAGTGGGCCGGAGTCTGGAACGCGATGCCTGAGCAGCCACCACTCAAAACCCACCAAACACGACCACGGTCTAACGATTCATGATCTCGCTGCCCGCGATGATCAGTCGGTCGCGCGAGTGAACTCTCACCGACCGGTAAACTACAACCGCGCACACGCGCACGATCACAGGTGAGTGCGTTTAGGGCACCTCGGCTAGCCGAGGTCGACGTGCTCGGCGACGTAGCTCACGGGCAGCGTGATCGTGGTGCGCCGCTTCGATCCTGCCCGCCGCACGGTGAGGGATCCGTCGTCGTTCGCATGGGCGACGTGCCAGCGGTCGCCGTTTTTCACCCAGCTTCGCCCGAGCGAGAGGCGCCGATTGTTCTCGCGGGTGATGATGAGATCTCCGCGGGAAACTTCGTTGCCGTCATGGAGTTTGACGCCGTCCACAGCGACGTCGCCCTGGAGGATTCGGTCGGTGCGGGCGCGGGTGTTGAGCGCAGAGACCGTGTCGAGGGTTTCCGCGATCAGCACCGTGCTCTTTCCCGCTGCGAGGTCTGTGCGCCAGGCTTGGTAGGCGGCTTCGAGAATCTCGTCATATCCGCCCGGCGTGACGCGCTGGTGCGCAATGTAGGTATCGATGACGTCGGTGTCGCCGATCCGCAACTGCAGGGACGCCTGCTTCTCCCAGTCGTTTCGGAAGCGACGCACATCGACCAGTTCCGGGGCGTCGCCGCGGTCACGCACGAGCATCCCGAACGCGCCGCCCGCGTCCACCGCTGCGAGTTGCGCCCAATCGCCCACGAGCAGCACTTTCGCGCCGACCTGCTGGGCGTGACTGGTGATGGCATCGAGCGCGAACGTGCCACCCAAGGAGGCTTCGTCGATGATGACGAGCTGTCCGCGCGTGAGGTTCCATTTCCCGAGGCGATGCTCATGCAGCCACTTCGCCGTGTTCTCCGTCCCGATCTCCAGATCCCCGGCGAGGACGTCGGCGGCAGCGGCCGAGGGCGCGAGCCCGGTCACCGAGCCTGGCCCGTAGCGTCGCTCCCAGGCTCGGCGCAGGGCACGCATCGTTGTGGTCTTCCCAGTCCCTGCGGGGCCGACGAGTACGTCGAGGACGCGGCCGGAGACGCCGATCTTCGCGATCGCCTGCTCCTGGTCCACCGACAGGGTGTGCCCGTCGCGGTTCTTCGTTCTGGCAGCGTCCTCGATCCATGCCAGCGGTACGGTCGGCGCCGACCGATCATTCGACGCGCCAAGGAGTCGGTCTTCTGCCGCGAGCACCTGCTCGGAGGAGAACACCGTTCCGGCTTTGGGTCGGAACACGCTCGACCCGTCCGCGCGACGAAACAGCGAGGGGCTCTTCGCGAGCTCGGGCGGAGTGAGGCGCAGCGAGACCCGTTCTGCGGCATCGACGATCTGCTGGGTGATGACGTCCCGGTCGTTCGCGGACGCGAAGCGGAGAGCCATCGTCTGTCGCACGGCCTCCGCGTGGAGGTTCCACCGTTTCCACGTCGCTCGCCGGTCACCGACCTGCTGCACCACGACCTCGGCGACCTCCTCGAGATCCTCCAACGGGATATCGTCTGCCCGCAGCAACGGTTCGTGCTCACTACCGGCGAGCAGTGCCGACGCCCAGGTTGGCGCGTCCTCACCCAGCAACGCGGTCGCGCGTTCTCGCCACTGGGAGGTGAGATCGCTGAGAGAGTGCTGCTGCTTCGGGGGCCGAGTCTCGAGCGTGGCCTGCTGCCGGAACTGCCACACCAGCTTCGGGGACGGCTGCCTCCCGTGCTTCGAGACGTAGTCGTCGACCAGCCGGTCTTTGACCTGCTCGATATCGCGAGTACGGGAAGAGAACTCGTCCATCAGCTCCTGCGGCACGCCAACGATCTCCCACGCCGTGGAGCGCCCCGCACCGCGCTCACGGGCTTCCCACCCGACGCCGAGGATCTGAGTGAGATGGTCCGAGAGGACCGCGTTGTAATGCTCCGATAGGCCGGTGACGGCGGCGTGGATAGCGCGAGAATCGAGCGTGCGCCACTTCCCGTCATGAGCTGCTTGCACGCGGTTGGCGACGACAATGTGCGTGTGGAGTTGTGGATCCGCGGCCCGAGAATCGTAATGATCGTAGGCAGTCGCAATCACACCCCGCACGTCGACTTGCGCGACGGCGCCACGCGCCCCTTTCGCGCCGACCCTGGTCATCGCGACGTCGCGCTCGAGTAGGGCGATCATGTCTCGGATCGCTGCGTGGTGAGCTTGGGCAATGAGTGCTTGCGTGCCGCCGTCGGCAACTGCCCAGAGGGTCGAGACGGACTTCGGGACCGAGAACGTGAGATCGAACCCTGCGACCGGCGCATTCGTTGGCTTCTGTGCTTCCTCCGCCTCGATCAGCGCTTGCTGCGCGGTACGCTCACCTGCGGTAAGGGACTTCGGGAGCTGATCGAGGCGGCGCTGCGTCCGCTCGCCCGCGGTGGCAAACTTTCGGTACGGACGCCCCAGTTGCTCGCCGCTGTTCGGATCCTGCCCGTGCCCCATGAGGCGCCGTAACTGCTCCTCGCTCACCGAGGCACCGACGGCGATCTCTCCGGCGAGTCCTGGGAGGCCGGCCCCGAGCCAGATGCCGGGAGGCGTTCCTGCTTCAAGGTAGTACCTTGTCAGCGCTGACGACGCATCGCGATCCCCGTCGCCAGCGACAACTGCGTTCAGCAGGTACCGGTACCCGTCCCCAGCGGTCATGACCCTGATCGAGATCGTCACACTGGGCAGGTGCGCCGCAGATCTTGGGATCTACCCTCGGAAGGCGGAGAGCGCGATGTTTGCGTCAATGCAGGGAGATAGCGAAGAGCGCGCTTCAACGGAGATGCTCGAATGGGTCCACGACGGATTGGACTCCGTGGTCGCGGCAGACGTAGACGATTCACACGCCGTACCCGTCGGCGCCGCTCGGCTCGGGGTCGCATTCTGCGCGGCAGACGTTACAGAGCCGGTGCTCGTTGCTCCCCCAGACCGTGACCTCGATATCGTCGGGGATCTCCATTCCGTCGAACTCCATATGCGGAGGTTAGCTGTCGCGGATTGAGTCGTGTCAAGATGCGGCACCGATGCTAAACCGCCGTTACCTATGGTCATCGCGCCGGTCACGCACTCGACGCTTAGTTCTTGAGGTACTCGAGGACGGCGATGACGCGCTTGTTTCCTGTGCGCTCGTTAAGGTCGAGCATGGTGAAGATGCTGCTGATGTGCCGTTCCGCGATCGCGACGCGACATGCATACGGTCCCTGATTTGCTCGTTAGTGAGCTCCGTAGCCATGAGCAAAACGTCAGTATCGCGGAGGAGCTGCTGCGGGAGCGGGAAAGGATTGACCTTACTGACGCAGAGACCCAAAGCGCGAGCATCCCTCATCGCTTTGATGCCAGCCCTTCAACCATTGCAACTAACCCGAACTCGAAATCTAGGTCTTGATCGACAGGCTCACATCCGTTGTCGAGCGCTGTTTGTTCTTCTAGTACGAAACCGACCGTATAGCGGCTGATAGCCATGAGAGCTCGGACCGCAGAGCCCTCAGCGAATCCTTCGGACACGAGAAACTCGATCTGACTTTCGGGGGCATCCGAGCCCGCTGGCATCTGGTCACTCTTTTGACGGTGAAACTCTGCGTGCAGCCGTGCTCCATCCCGGACTGCCAGAAGCGCTGTCCGGAAGCTCCGCGCGTTGCGCAGGAGAAAGTCGTCCCAGCGCTCCCCTGACTCTGGGAGTGAGGCGTGGTGTTCGCGATCAAGCACATCAGCTGCGAGCGATCCGAGCAGGTGGCCCTTTGTCCGAAAGTGCCAGTAGAGCGCTGGCTGCTGCACCCGCAGATGCGCAGCCAGCGCCCGCGTGGTGAAACCGTCGATCCCCGTGTTATTGAGCACATGCCTCGCACCGCGCAAGACTGCTGCACGATCGAGTCGCGCTTGTTTCTGAGCCATGCTTGCACTTTATCATCGATAACTTTATCGTTGATAAGGTGTCATCTCTCACTTCCGCTCGTGGCTCGTTGGCCACGGTCCTCATCACGGCTAGCCTCGACGCCGCCGGCATGGGCCTGGTGATGCCGATTCTCCCCGCACTGCTACACGAGGCAGGGGTCACCGCTGATGCGGTTCCGCTGAACGTCGGAGTGCTGATCGCGCTCTACGCGGTAATGCAGTTCATCTTTGCCCCCGTACTGGGAACACTGTCGGACCGATTCGGCCGCCGCCGGGTGCTGCTTGTTTCCCTGGCCGGTGCGACCGTCGACTATCTCGTGCTCGCCACGACATCCGCTCTGTCGGTGTTCTATATCGCCCGTGCAGTGGCTGGGATAACCGGAGCGACCAATGCGGTCACCGCCACCGTGATCGCCGACATCACGCCACCCCACCAGCGCGCCAAGCGTTTCGGTTTACTCAGTGCCTGCTATGGCGGCGGAATGATCGCGGGGCCAGCCATGGGTGGACTGTTCGGTGCCATCTCGCCACATCTGCCGTTTTTGCTCGCTGCTCTTCTCTCAGCGAGCAATCTGGCACTCACCTTTATCTTGTTACGCGAGACCCGTCCTGATTCCCCTGCGCGCTCTGCGTCGCTCGCTCAGCATCGTGGTCGCCCCGGCCTCAGCGCGGTGCCTGGGATTACCTTCCTATTAGTCGCATTCGGCCTTGTTCAATTCATTGGGCAGGCTCCAGGTGCGACCTGGGTGCTGTTTACTGAACACCGCCTCGACTGGAGTCCCGTCGAAGTTGGAATCTCCCTGTCCGTCTTCGGGATCGTACAGGTTCTCGTGCAGGCCCTCCTTACTGGCCGCATCGTGGAGTGGATCGGTGAGGCAAAAACAGTCATCATCGGGTGTGTTACCGACGCCTTGGGTCTCGTAGGCCTGGCGATTGTCACTGACGCATTTTCCATGGCGCCTATCTTGGCGGCACTGGGGATCGGTGGCATCGGCCTCCCCGCTCTGCAAACCCTTCTCTCCCAGCGCGTCGATGAACAGCACCAAGGGCGCCTCCAGGGTGTGCTCGCCAGCATCAACAGCGTCACATCGATCTTCGGACCGGTCGCTTTCACAACGATCTTCGCGCTCACTTACATCAACGCCGACGGCTTCCTCTGGCTCTGCGCCGCAGCACTCTACGTGCCCTGCGTGATTCTCATCATGCGTGGTACAGCAGCGTCCCCGAAGTTCGGCTCATGGGCGAGCGGCGACTCGATGTGAGTTGTGAGACGTGAGCAGGAGCAACACGGCGGCGACACTGCTTCGCCATGGCCGACTAGCGAGACGGCGCCACCGGGAAACTCGGCATCATCTACCAAGGACAGGTCAGCTGGGAGCCTGATAGACCCATCGAAATGTGCGTGCCGATCGCGGAGAAAGGCCGGGCGCATCGGATCGAGCCATAGCACCATGAGTCTTCACGGAAGTGCGTTGACGGAGACTTCGTTGTGAACCGGGCCAAGGGAGAGCTGGAGGCCCTCTCCGAGTGGCTTGCCGATGACATGAGCTGGACGCTCATCGAGAAATCCACACACAGCGGCCCCAGTGCAGCCCGAGAGGTGCGCCCGCCGTTCTCCCGAGCGGGTGGAGGTCATTTCTGTCGTCACCCACGGACGACGCGCTTCCTGCGACGGCTACCTCGAGGCTGGAGGAATGCGCGTCCGTTTCAGCCATGCGTTCCGCTTCGTCAGCACCCCCAAGACCGCGATGATCGCAGAACTGCGACGCTACTGCATCGAGACGCAGGTTGACTGAGGCCTGTGCGGACAGCACGAACGACCCTTAAGCCCGTAATCTGGGAACCGCAGAAACTACCCGATCGAAACGCAACTACTTTGCCGGCCCTACGGGGTTGGCTCGCGGTCGTCGTCCTTGGCCGCGACCGTGCGCAGGAGGTGCTTGTAGCCATCCCTCGCGATCATCACGCGCATCGAAACCGTCACGACGCTACTGCCTTCGACGATCAGGGGAGCGGGGACTGATCGCGGACGCGCTGTCCACTTTGGTTAAAAGATTGCGCCGCTGTAGACGACCGCCATCTAGATGCCGACGATGACCATGCTCTCGAGTGCGCCACTACCCACCATTAGTGTGGTCAGGGTCGGCTTCAGGTGATGAGTCCATGTCGGTAGGCGGTGATGGCGGCGTGGACACGGTTGTCGATGCCGAGGGTGTTGAAGAGCTGGGAGACGTATTGCTTGACGGTGCCTTCGGACAGATGCATGGCCCTGCCGATCTGGGCGTTGGAGAGTCCGCGAGCGATGTGGGTGAGGAGCTCGATCTGGCGCTCGGTGAGCAGGGCAGTGAGTTCGTCTCGCGCGGTTCGGGTGCGGTGGCCCGCTCGTTGCTCGGCGGCGAGCCAGCGGGCGACTCGAGGGGAGAACGCGCCTCCGCCGTGCGCGAGGGCCCTGACGCCGGCAATGAGTTGCTGAGGTTCGTCGGACTTGAGGAGGAAACCGAGGGCGCCGGCGTTGATCGCATCGGCGATGAGATGGTCGTCGGAAAAGGTGGTGAGCATGGCGATCGGAAGCTCGGGCAGTCGGTGCCGGATCTCACGGAGAGCTCCGATGCCGTCGAGTCGTGGCATCTGGATATCCAGCAGTGCGACGTCAACGCGGTGTGTTGCCGCGGCGTCGACGGCCTCGTGGCCGTTGCTGGCGAGGGCGGTGATGTCAAGGTCAGTGGCGGAGGCGAGAATAGCGGCGACGCCGGTGCGGACGAGCTGGTCGTCATCCGCGATCAGGACACGGATCGGCGGGGTGTCGGTGCGATCCTCCGGGGTCATGGCGCGGGAACCGTTCCGATCCTGCTGACCTGGTCGGAGGCGAAGCAGACGACGTGGACGTCGACTCGTTCGAAGAAGCTGATTTCCGCCTCGTAATAGTGACAGGTCTCGTCGGGGCGAGGCGGGAACTCATCGCGTGGAGGATCGAGCATCTCCAGGGCGGCCACCGCGTCCTGTCCGGCGACTCGAGGGGCAATGGCAGTCTGTGTGGTCTCGGTGACGACCGTAGTGGTGCCGACTAACCCAGCGACCAGGTACAAGTGGACCATGGTCAGCGAGTCCAGTGCCAGGGCAGTGATCACCGTCGCCAGCAGCATTGCTCGGACCAGGCCAGAGCCAGCGAGCAGCCGCACCGTGGGCGAGCGGTCGACCAGGACCCCAATCGGGATCCCCAGCACGAGGAATGCCAGTGTTCCGATGGCGTTGAGCAAACCCATCTGCGCAGCACTGGCTCCAAGAACCAGTACCGCCAAGACATCAGTTACGAAGTCGACACCCCGACGCCCAGCGGCATCCAAGGCATTGGACAATAGCAATGGCCACCTGGGCCGTGGTAGCGAGGATCGCAGAGAAGAAGAGGAATCGGTAGAAGACATGAACTTCCCTCAGGAATGAGCGGGCGAGTGGGCAGAACAAAGGACCGCGCGACGTTCCAGCGCGGTCCTGTTACTCGCCACTTACAGGCTGGCCCGAGCCCTGAAGAACATGTCCCAACCTTCCTGGATGGATCGACCAGGAGCGTGGACAACCGTCCCCGCTCAGTGCTGAGTCTAGGCCAGCGCCAGCGCAGACCCTCAGTCGCATCCCCACATGCCGCCGAGCACGCGTCCTCGATTCCCTCCCCCGCGTCGCTCTGAAGGCCGGAACTGACTGCCCCAGCCCTTCGCGGGGGAACATGCCCGAGCCGGATGCGCAGTGGTGCCGGTGCCGCGCTGCGTTCTCCGACAGATGAAGCAGCACGGTCCCGCTGCGCGCCCCTGGCCGAGC
>WPCJ01189214.1_pt1 | contig 10169 bp, 8 predicted proteins | sample 5399831 | NCBI WGS metagenome assembly WPCJ01 (sample SAMN12869470, study PRJNA574797) | sludge metagenome | isolation source: wastewater treatment of pH10 | place: China:Beijing | collected 2019-05-20 | reverse complement strand
TCAAAAAACAGGTGTTCATTTTCCAGATAGGCTATTTTAAATTGTTCTCCTGATCCTTCTGTATCGTTATCCCCTGTATAATTTCCGAGGCTTAACAGGAGAGGGTCTCCTGAAAGATAGGGTCCTGCAGGATATGTCAGTACACCTTCTTTTATTACAGTCCCCTGCGGTGCGGCACTGACCGAGTTTGCTGTTATCAGTATACCAATAGTCAGTATCAAAATGATAGTATCTTTTTTTATGCCTCTTCCTCCTCAGGTTTCAGAACGTTTCAGAACAATACTGAGTAAAACTTATTTTCGTCGTGATATCTTATAGAAGAAATGCATCAGGTAGTATATATTGTTTTTTAAAAATACAAATAAATATATTTCTACTGATTACTTCTTGTGAAAGGAAACCGAGCACGATTTATCTGATAATATAAGGTTATATTAGTGATAAAATGTTATATGTATGAACTAATGAATATGCAGGTAAAATGATATTATTTGTTGAAAATATTATATACAGTAAGTGTGTAGTATAGTTTGTTGTGTTCTCATCTAAACACCTACTTAAAATCTATTCCAAAAGACCTATTTCAACATCCACTCCGAAAAACTACCCACAAGTAAAGAGATAATACAAACTCACAGCCTATGAGTCAAGTACCTCAAACCTCTTCCCAAAAACAAAGCATCTCTTATAAAAATTCGGAACTTCCAGAATCTAGATGGGAACGCAACCTTTTTTGCAAATAAACATTTATTTCAGGTTTTATTAGCTCCTGCAGTTTTCTTACAGGCATTTCACAACAGCCCCGCTGCAATAAAAACTGTTTCCGGGGGTTAAAAAATAAACTGCATGATCCTGGCCAGCAATCATGCAGGATGCCTCACAATTCATACTGCTTTCTTTCTATCATGCCAGGGGTTAATTTCCGGAGAGAAAATATGGTCTTTAGAGGCTTCAAGTGGTATTCCTCCCGATCTTTCAACCGCTGTCTCAATTGTTTTTTCTTCTGCTCTTTTAACGGGTTCAACTGAACCTGTAATCGAACTCTCCTCCCGGACAGGAGAAGCCCCGATAATTTTCTTTGTCCTGAATACTGCAAGCAGGAACCCGTATGTAAGAGGGCCTATGATAATGCCCACAGGACCGAGGACAAAGACAGGTGCTGCAAAGGCTAGGAGAGTAATTGCCGGGTGGATTGCAGCCCGGCTTCTGGCAAGCTTTGGTCTTATGACAAAATCCGGGATGATGTTCAGGAAAACGATTCCCAGGAACACAAGAGCTCCTGCTGTAAAATAGTTCTGGATGAGGACATAGTAAAGGGCAAGAAGACCGTAAACCGTTCCCGCTCCGACAACAGGCAGGAGAGCCATTATAAATGTTACGATGCCCCAGATAAGAGGGTAAGGTACTCCAAGCACCCAGTAAAGAATTCCTCCGATTACACCGGTTGCAAGACAGGTGAGAAAGTAAACTACAAAGAGGTTCTGGTAAATATGGTTCAGTTCCCTGAGGAACACAACCCCCACTTTTCTGTCAGGAAAGAGACCGGGAAGTTCGGCTGCTATAGTTTCACTCTCCACAAGAAGGTAATAGGTAAGGACAACAATAACGATCAGCTCTATAATCAGGATTGAAAGGTCGGTTGATATCTGTACTATGTTATTCTGGATTTGAGGGACATAATCCATGACAAGAGTATTCAGATATCCACCTATGCTCTCGGTCAGTTTCCCGGGATGAGTCTTGATAATTGGCTCAAATAAACCGACTATCCTCCTGAGGTCCATATTTGCAAACCCGTTAAGGGTATTGGGGATTTCTAAAATCCTTGAAGTCTCATTCATAAGGGCTTTTATCATCATAAAGCCTGAGGAAGCTATCAGAATAAAGACCGTCCCAAGAGGGATCAGAGCGCAGATCTGCCTGTTCTTTACGAATTTTAAGCAAAATGAGTAAACTGGATGAATTACGTAAGCAAAAAGAGCGCTCAGAATAATAACATAAAAAAAAGAAGATGTTATATATAAGGCAAATAATGAAACCATTATAAGTACAACTGCATATATAGCTTTAACAGGATCATAATTTTTCATATATCTAAAATACTGAAGAAGTAGATAAATAACTTACTGCCAATATAAAAGAACTTATTTCTACATATTATTTCTACAACTAATAAATTTATTTTACATGTTATTTCCACACCTGGTAAACTTATTTCTACATATTATTTCTACGCCTGGTAAACGGAAGAACTTAGGAAAAGGGAGAGAGCAGGGAAATCTGGTGAAATTGGGATAAATAAGAAAATTAGGATAAATAAGAAAATTGGGATAAATGAGAAAATTGGGATAAATGAGAAAATTAGGATAAATGAGAAAATTAGGAAAAATGAGAAAATTAGGAAAAATTGGATGAATTGGAATAAATGGGAAAATTGGGAAAATTAGGAAAAATTCAGCAAAAAGAGATGAACTGGAGAAAAGAGAAATTCGGGAAAAAATATTTTAAGGAAATATTTCATTATTCGGGTGCAGCTTCTTTTTTCTCCCTTTTAAATATTGCTGTTACCGTTCCTTCATCATCAATGTCATCTTTTATCAGGACAAGTTCCCAGCCTTCATTTCCGATTCTTTCAAGATCGCTCATCTGCTGCGGCATATGAACACCGTGAATTCTGCGAGAATCATACTCCCATAGACGTATCATTCAATACCCCCTGCGATAAATAGAAACTTTGTAACTAAATATTGTTATATAACTATAAATAACCTGGACAAAAGGAAAAAACCAACCGGGTTTTTCCTGAAAATAACGTTAAATCCTGGCTATTTTTCGGGCAGGGGACTTTATCTTCCTTTTAGCGGATTTCAGGAATCGGAAAGTTCCGGAACTGAGGACCTTAAAAGCACACCATTTTCATATTTTATCCTGCGTATTCTTTCACGTGTCATGAAATCGAACACAAGTTCAATATCTTCAGGGTATCTGGAACTGGGATACAAAGGAGCAAGGGGTTCTGAGTTTTGCCCTGAAACATAGAACATATTTTCGCCGAAATAAGCAATGTATTCCAGCTGATATTTTTCGAATACGAGGCGAATGAACTTTTTTGATAAAGGGGGTTTTGAAAATTCAAAATCCTCTTCAGTTAACTCAATGCCTGCTCCATACATAACAGAAGGATTGGCAGGATAGGATATAAATTGAAGGCAAGGTGCAGAAGCCAGAGCCTGTTTATATACCTGCCCTTCAGACCCTGGCTCCCGGGATAAGGCTTATTAACCTGCTAACTTTTCTGCAACGCTCAAGAAGGTCCTGTTCCTGCCTGATATCTTCAAGTTTTTCAAAAATATTCCTGTTCTCAGGGACATAGGGTACCTGTGCTTCAAGCACATTAAGAAAAGATTCAAGCTGCCTGCTCAGCTCATTCTTATCTCTCTCAGAGTCCTGGAAATTCCACGTTCTAACCCTCTGACTTATGCTACAGGTGATTTTTTCCGCAGGCGTGCCTTTTGACTTAAGGCAGGCGGTCTTTGCTCTATATCTGATCCCGGAAAGAGTCTCTTTCAGTTTCTGTTCCTGGACTACCTTTCCGAATTTTTGACGCTCTTTTTTCACGACTTTTTTCGATAAAATTGCATCTTCTTCCACAGCATCGAATATCGACGAAGCCCTATCAAAAGCCCCTGTGCTGTTTTCAAGAAATTCTTTCCTGGCAGAAAGGTCTCCAGGAGCCAGGTCTCCCGCTGTCCGAAGGAGCCCTGCAAATTCTTCCAGAACCCCTTGAAGTTTTCGGTTTTCTGCCAGATAGCCTGTCTCACCTGTCACAGCTGAGAGATACCGTTCACTTTCGAGTGCAGAAGACCTTTCAGCGAAAAAGATCTGCAAAAGAGATTCATAAAAGGGGTGGTAAAATTCGGGAATTGCAGTGCCTACAGAGGCTTCAGACGCCTCTTTAAAGTATTTAACTGCCTCTTTAAGCCCGAAAAGATAAGCAGCTTCGTTTTCTGCCTTAATTGCTCTCCAGAGAGAAGCCCTTCCGAGAGAACGGAGCGCATACCTCCGGACATAGACATAAGGGTTATCAACAAGAGCCTGCAGGTCTCTCCATGCCATTGTTTTGTCAGGCATATAAAAAAAAGCAGGGCCAAGAGCCCGTGTGACTTCACGCTGCACAAAACTATCATTGTGAGACGAAAGCATGATAAGGTCATTCCAGACTTTTCCCTTATCCGGAACCCCGTGATATCCCGATGAAAGGGCAAGTACCGCCCCTTTCCTGACCTCCCTGTCTTCATCCGAGGTAAGCTTTACAAGATCGTTCCATGCCCTCTGTTTATTACCCGAATAGGCGAATGCGGCAGGAAGCAGCTCTGCGGCTCTCCTTCTGAGCTGGGTTTCCCGGCTTTCAACAAGCCTGATAATGTCAAAAAATACTCCTGACTTTTCTTCAACCGCTGGAAAGACATGAGATAACAGTCCTGCAGCATCCTTTCTTACGCCTGTACCCTCATCTTCAGATATCCTGAGGAGTTCATTCCAGATATCCTGTGCTTTGCCTGCTTCCCTTGAATAGCGAGCGAGCAGTGTTTCAATAGCTCCTCTCCTTATCTGAGGGTCAGGGTCCGAACTGAGCCTGAGCAGCTCCTCGATAATTACCTTTTTTTCCGGAATCCCGGAGTAAGTTTCTGAAAAAGGTCCTGCTGAATCTTTTCTTGCGTACTTTTCTCTCTCCCCTTTAAGTCTCAGAAAATCATAGGCAGATTTCTTGCTTTCTTTTTCTTTAAACTGCCCATTTTCTGCATTATCTTCATCCCTCATTTCTCTTCCCTCTGCTATTTCTTTATTCTTCCCCATATCATGCTGACCCCGAGAAGGTCCCGAAAAAGTGACTGTTCCCTTCCTCAGAAAGGCAGTTTTTTCGGATGCTGACCCGGAAAAACCTGAAAATTTGATTTCTTTCTCCCCGTTCCTTCTTCCAATCTCATTTATTTCTCTGATTTCTGCTCTCACTTCATCTGTCCCGTATTCGCTATAAAATTGGGGGTGGATAGAAGAAAGGTTCCTTGCGACCTCCCTGAGCACATAATTATCTTCCTTTTCAGCCAGGTCCACAAGGTCCGAGTATGCCTGGCTCTTGTCGGAAACATAAGGGAATATCCTGTTCAGGGCGCGGGCGGCTGTTGTCCGGATATTTTCGTCTTTGCTTCCTGTAAGCCCTATGAGTTCTTTCCAGGCAGCGTCTTTATTTTCAAGGTACTGGTACACACTGGAAAGGGCATCCACAGACCTATCCCTTACATACTCATCCTGTGCTCCTGTCAGCTTAATGAAGTCAGACCAGACCCTGCTTTTATCTGACATCTCTGTAGAAATAGAAACAAGAACATCTGCAGCCTTCTTTCGCACAGTTTCTCTTTCATCTTCCATAAGCCTGAAAATTGTGTCCCATGCCTTATTCTTATCCGGGACGGAAGAAAAGACCGAAGGCAGAAAGGGCAGAATTTTCATTCGGGCAGCATGATCTGCTGATCCCCCTGCCAGCTCGAGCATCTCTTCCAAGCCTTCTTCTTTCTTTTCATCAGGCAAAAGTGGGAAAACCTCCCTGATAGTCTTTGAAGCCTGTTCACTTACCTGTGAGTCCCCTTTTTCTCCTGCCAGCCCAAGCAGGTCTTTCCATGCTTTAGTTTTGTCTTCTTCAGGCAGCCCCGGAAAAACCATGCTCAAAAAAGAAGCAGCCTTTTTTCGGGCATAAGGGTCGTCTGATGCTGTCATTTCCAGCAACTCCGTCCATGCATGTTCTCTGTCAGGATATTCAGAAATGATGTTTTGAAGAGAGCTGACGATTCCCCTGCTGACGTCTTCAATGCTTGATTTTGAATTTATCAGCTCAATAAGGTCTTTCCATGCCCTGTCTTTATCCGGCATCAGGGGAAAAACAGTTATCAGGGCGTTAACTGCCGCTGCAAAGACCTGTTCAACGGGATAAGCTGTAAGATTTACAAACCTCTCCCAGGTAAGTTCTTTTTCCGGCACATTTGGAAAAACAGTTGTAAGGGAATTAATGGCCTCTACCCTTACCTCGCTGTCCCTGTCGGAACAGAGCCTTAAAAGATCTTCAAATGCCTGTTTTCTGTCCGGAAAAACCTCGAAAAGGGCTCCCAGTTGCTTTGCAGCTTTTGTTCTATCATCAGACTCCTGGCTGAAAGTCTTATCGTGTATACCGGGCTGGTTACTCAAAAATTCCCACCAACTGCTGCTTCAGTTGCTTCCTCTTATGATGTATTTCAGTTTGTCGGGTTTATCTCTTATAGGTATTGATTCTGAATTTTAACTGGCAACAAAACGAGTTTCAGGTGTCGTTCTCATACTCTGGGTATTCGACTTTTCCCATGAAAAGGATGCATTTTGTCCTTCTGTCTTCTATGAAAAACATGAACGGATGGTCAGCTTTGAATTCCCTTTGTTTGGAATCCCATGAGAAATCCATACCTACTGTCATCCCAACCCCTGTTGCTGCGGCAGCTTCTGTTCCTTCTTCCTTCACATCTATAAATGTTTGATGAATTACTTCGGATACTTTTAATGGGTTATTACTTATGCCTGAAAAATTTGCCTGCCTGAAGGCGTCGACAACGCCCATTTCGACAAAGGAGTCCGAAAGTTCTGTTTTAGTCTCAAACTTAAATTTCGGAATTAAAATATCCACGTTTACTGTGGAATCCATTTCATTTTTAAGTTCTGTATAATCGTTAACTGTGAATTCTGTTTCAAATTCTTTGATGTTATTGTCTTTCGGAAGCACAATGTACATAGATAAGTCATTGCCTTTATAAGGCAATTCTATGATTTTTGCCTTTGAGTTTTCGCCATAATTAAAATTGTTATACATATACATCATATCAACAGAGGCTTCTTCCCCATTTGCCGGATAAAAAGCTCTCTTTTCCGTAAGCTGCTTATCAAATGTGTATGCCCATTTTCCGTTAAAGTAAATTGCATTTGTAATAATTATTCGGGTGTCAGGCGTAATCATACTTTTTGGAACCAGATCCTTGATTTTATCGCTGGTTCTGGTTTCTACCCATTCATTAATGGTATTTCTGGAATCATCCGGTTTTCTCACGAAATCAAGGTTAGCTACTTCTCCGTCATAGTATTTTTTCACATTGAAAAGATATTCTTCTTTTACAGGGTAGCCCTCCTGTATCCAGAGCGCATTTGCAGTTTGGAGTTCATAATCGTCGCTTCCGGAATTGATCCTGTCGTTTATTCTCTCCAGACGTACTTTCAAAACGGTTTTGTTGGTAGGGAAATAAAATACGTTTGATATTTGCTCCTTCGTGGTGTTCTCCGCCCCTTCGTAACAGATTGCCATGGCAGCAGAAATGCTGTACGGGGAAAATAAGATGTTTTCATAGTCTCCAGTTACCTGCTGCGTCATCTGTGAATACATATCAAAAGCAAAAGCATTGTTTGCAGAAGCTATGTCATAGCCCCTGACTGAATCCGCATTTATTGTATTTTCTTTAAGAGTAGCTGTATTTTTCTCAAATACCGCCGAATTTTCCACACAGCCGGAGAATAGAAGCGCTAACGTACACGCAAGAAGAACTATTTTTATTCTGGACATATCTCTTAATATTTTAAGAGAGTTATTTAAACATATTTATATATTATCCGGGATATACCTTTTTTCTTAAATAAAGAAGGGTTTTAATCTAAAAAGTAAACATGAATTTTTCACAATTTTGATTGTTTTCTGGGGATCTGTATCTTTTACCATCTGACGGACGCAGCCGCGGTGGGAAGCTTGCTTCCGGATCGATTGTTGTAATCTAAGGATATGTGACAGATTATACTGAGCTTTCTAAAGCTTAAAACGAAGTATTTATTTGTTATTCTGTTTATTCCACTACAGGCATACATTTACTGATATCTTTATTCCGGAGCTAACCTAAAAGAGAAGGACTTAATATCCTGTAAATGAAGGAAGAACTATGCAGCAACAAAAAATAACTCTTGAGCAACTTGCAGAAGAAGTAGCAGATTTTCTTGAGCCTGTAATTCCCTGCCTGGTTATCGGATCTAAAAGGTCGGATGAAGAAGCCGGCAAAAAAGCAGGACCTGAGGTATGGGAGGCCAGGAAAAAACTATGGGAAAAACTATTTTCTGAAAACCATCCTGAATTAAGAGAAGCCGCAGAAGATATGGTTGTTGCATCTTCCAACTCTGAGGTAAAACAGGCTCTGACCCGGGAGATTCTTAAAGTCCTTAAGCAGAACCCGGATCTGGCTCTGGAAATTTCACATTTTACAGAAGGCGAAGAAATCAAGAAAATGATCGAAGAGTATTCTACCGGGCTTAAAATACAGAACTTAAACAATAGAAAGAAAGTGTTTGAAGAATTTAATAAGATGCTCGAAGAATTTATGTCAAAAAGAATTATTGCTCAGGCACTGGAGATGGCAGAAGACGAAACGGATCCCTCTATGTCTGGAGTCATACCCGAAGTCGGAATTAATGTCAAAAAGCTGAAAAGCCCGTACACACACATTCAGCTGACTCAGGAAATCCAGACTGAAGGAACCCCAAGTTCCATAAGAATGGCAAAAATTGCAGAAATGCATATAAAAGGCCAGAGCGAAATCCAGAGGTTTCAGTCTCAGTTATCGGTTCTCTCTGAGCTGGAGGGGCCCGAAAAAGAGGAATTTATGGAAAAAATCCTTGGTTTTGCCTCCGGAATTGAATACGGGGATTTAAGGTCTCAGGCTCTTTCCATGCTTATTCCTTATCTGGAAGAACCCAGGCGGGCAGAACTTATAGAAAAGGCCCTCTGTTCCGCATCAAGAATTCAGGACGAAGAAGAAAGGGCACTTGTACTCCGTTCTCTTGCCCCGCATCTGAGAGGGCCAGGGAAAGAAAGGCTTATTGAAGATATCCTTGCCTTTGCTTTATATATTCAATACAGTGACTCAAAATTCCAGATCCTTTCCTCAATTATCCCTCACCTGTTCGGCTCAAAAAATGAAAAGATAATGGAAAAAGCCCTTGAACTGTCATACAGTATTCAGTCTGAGTATTTGAGGGGACAATCCCTCTCTCTGCTTATCCCTTATCTGAACGGGCAAAGAAAAGGAGAAATTATAGACGAAGCTCTTCAGTTAGCCTTTAACCTTAAAGATAAAGATATGAGACCCGAAGCTCTCTCTTTCATTATTCCGTATCTGGACGGAGTAAGAAAGGAAGAAGTCCTGAAAAAAGCCCTTGAGCTGGCAAAGGGGATTAAATCCGAATACAGAAGGGAACAGGCTCTTTCCTCGCTAAGTTTCCTGTCCTGATGGGCCGGAAAAAATAAGTGGAAAAATAAGGAAAAAATAAGAAATAACGAAAAAACCTGGCCCAAAACTGTCTTAAATGTATTAAAAAATTGTCAATAATCAGCTGGTAGAATTTTCAGTGGTAGACTTAGAATCAAATTCCAGTTTAGGCCAGTCTTAAATTCCAGTTTAAGCCAGTCTTCAAGATTTGTGATATCCTGCCTTTATTTTTCAAACTCTTTCCTTATTTTCCCTACTTTTTCCTGAGCTTCTCCTTTTCTTTTTTCAGCCTCACCTTTTGCTTCCATCTCAATGTCCCCGGTCATTTCTCCTGCGCTTTCCTTGATTTCTCCCTTAGCCTTACTAAACTTGCCTTCCATTTCTTCTTTTGTGCCTTCCTTCATGATACTCCCTCTTTTCTCTTTATTATTCTAAACTTCTTTTTTATTCTAAACTTCTTTTTAGTTAAGGAGAATAACCACAGCTATGTTTCTTATTGAAGCATATGAACCGGAAATTCAGAGATTGCTGGCTTTAACAGGATCTTCTCTGCCCTTATATCCCCTGCCGTGATATTCCCCTGTAATTATATATATTGCATATTATAAGAGTTGATCCCAGTACTCGAAATTTATTTCTTTTGAGTTCCAGTAGAATCCTATTATCTGGTAAAATTGTGAAATTAAGCCGAAGAATCTCAGCCTCTGTCCCAACAAGTTGACCTGAAAAAACCTTTGAAAGAATGGACTGCCTTAATTTTTCTGTTTTTTCCTTGTCGCTTACATCTAAAATGTCATCTCGCAAATTTATCGTTTTTACACGACAAAATCAGCAAATTTCATCGATTAT
>WPCJ01085077.1_pt1 | contig 10170 bp, 9 predicted proteins | sample 5399831 | NCBI WGS metagenome assembly WPCJ01 (sample SAMN12869470, study PRJNA574797) | sludge metagenome | isolation source: wastewater treatment of pH10 | place: China:Beijing | collected 2019-05-20 | reverse complement strand
AACTGGAAAAACTCCTGAAAAAAATCAATGGCATAACAGTAACCGCAGCGGCCAGAACACCGGTCGCGGCGCCTCGCCACAGGGAGACCAGGACCCGGCCATGCCAAGAAGTTCGTATCGATGGATGGGAGCGCTGTTCGGCATTTCGCTCGCCATGGTCGGTGCCGGACATTCGAACGCGGAAGCTGCGATCACCCGAAGCGAACGTTGCAACCGGCTAAGTCGACAGCTCGACGAGGCCATCGAAAACCACGCCCAGGCGGTGCAGGTCGCCCAGGCAAAGGTGCTCCAGAAAAAGGCGACCCGCTACTGCGCCGATCACAAGCAGGCGCAGGGTATCCGGACTTTCGCCAACGCACTGAAGCTCCTCGGAGTGACACCGGACGATTCCAGCCAGTGAAGCTCGAAACCCAGCCTGCGAACAAAGGAAAGCAGATCATGAAAAAGACCCTTCTCTCCGCTCTCGGCCTCGCCGTTGCTCTCGCCTTCTCGATGCCGGTTCTCGGCACTTCCGCCGCCAACGCCGCTTCGGCGACCGCGACGACAACGACGACCGCCCCAGCGGCTGCCCCGGCGGCTACCGCCACCACGACCGCCAAGAAGCCGGTCGAGAAGATGGCGGTCAAGAAGGTGAAGAAGCACAAGAAGGCTGCCAAGAAGGCCGAAGCCAAGAAGACGATGTAATTCGTCCTGGCGACCTCGAGGCCGTCTTCGAACCCCCTCACGAAGGCGGCCTTGCCACTTAGGACTAAGACCCGCCGCGGCCATGCGGGCCACAGCGGAAAGGCGCTCTGACGCGCAGAACGGGTGACGCCCGAGCGGCCCACCCGCTGTTCCGCCCCAGCACCAGGGTTCTCCAAGACCGCTGGCAGTCGGCCCTCGGCCGTGCCTCCGGACAGGCCCGCGCAACCAGGAACAACTCCCATGAAGAAGTCCATCCTTTCAGCTCTCGGCCTTGCTGTCGCGCTCGCTTTCGCGGTTCCTGCCCTCGGCACAGGCACGGCAAATGCCGCCGAAGTCGCCAAGCATGTCGTGCACAAGAAGCATCACCGTCACCACAGCGTTGCGCACAAGAGGCATCACGCAAGCAGGCATCACGCCCGTAAGCATCATCGGCATCATGCCCGTCGGCACCATGTCCACATGGCCGCCAAGAAGGTGTGAGCACTCTCGACCGACAGGCTAAGAAAGGCCGCCTCCGGTATCCGGAGAGCGGCCCTCTTTTTACCGATGCCGATGCGCGTGGTTGTCTTCGCGGTCCGATCGCAAGGCTGAACGCCCCTTTTCCTAGCGGCCCTCGCGATACCACATGCTGCCCATCGCCAGGAGCAGCAGGCCCAGGCCAAGGAAACCGCCGAAAAGCGGAACACGCGAGACAGCCTTCAGCACGCTGTCATTCGTGGTTCGCAGGCCGATCCAGTCGCGACCTGCCGCTTCAGCCTGGTCCCTGATCGGCACGATCGAGGGCAGGGTAACATCACCGCCGGTGCCGGCGGCCACACGGCGCACGCTGCCGCCCGTGGCCTCGGCTGCGGGTTTCAGGATGTTCTCCGTCGAAACCACGTCGCCGAATTCCGGTGCATTGACCGGACCGACATGCGCCAGCGCGGTGAGATCGCCGCTTGCGACCTGATAGAGCCCGATCTCGCTCACTTCGACACTGCCGCTGAAGATGCCGGGTTCCGATTTCTGCAGCTTGATCGTCAGGGCCTTGCCGGACGGTGTGATGATGCGCGCGCTGCCAGGGTCCTCGCTCATGGTCTGGCGGCGGACTTCGAGCGTCATGCCTCGACCCTCCGTGGTCAGGCGTTCCTCTTCGAGCTCCGGCTCCTTCATCAGCCAATGCGCGATCCGGCGATAGAGCTGCACATAGGGGCCACCGCCTTCGAAACCGCGAGCCCACAGCCAACCCTGGTCGGACAGCAGCATGCCGACACGACCTTCGCCCTTGCGGTCAAGCACCAGCAGCGGGCGATCGTCGGCGCCTTTCATGACAACCTCGCCCTCCGGCCTGTCGATGCCGATGGTGCGGAACCAGCGCCCCCAGCGTGGTGGGTTGAGCTCGGAGCCCTCCAGGCCTCGTGTGACGGGGTGGCGTTGGCCGAGATCGGTCAGGCGCGGATAGAAGGACTTGTCGATCACTTCACCCGTGGGCATGCCGGGCAAAGCTCCCATCAGGGGGGTGCGTGCGATGCTGGCCTGGCCACCATACTCCGGACCGGCGGCGATGAGCAGCGCGCCGCCCTTTTCGACATATTCCGTGATGTAGTCGTAGTAGAGGGTCGGCAGCACATCGCGGTGCTGATAGCGATCGAAAATGATCAGATCGAACTCGTTGATCTTCTCCACGAACAGTTCGCGGACAGGAAAAGCAATCAGCGACAATTCGTTGATCGGCGTCCCATCCTGCTTTTCCGGCGGCCGCAGGATGGTGAAGTGAACCAGGTCCACCGAAGCATCTGATTTCAGCAGATTGCGCCAGGTGCGCTCGCCAGCGTGCGGCTCTCCTGAAACGAGCAGGACGCGCAGATTCTCGCGGATGCCGTCCACCAGCGCGATCGTGCGGTTGTTTACATCGGTGAGTTCGCCGTCTTCCTTCGGAATGGCAAGCTCGACGATGTTGCGGCCCGCAGTCGGGATCGTGACCTGCAGGGGCATTTCCTGACCGATGAAGGCGCGTTCGACGGCCACCTGCTGGCCGTTGACGGAAACACGCACTTCAACCGGCCCGGTTTGGCCGTCGGTGGCAATGACGCGATAAGTCATGTCGAGCGGCTTGCCGACCAGTCCGAAGCGAGGTGCCTTGTCGAAGCGGACGCGGCGGTCCTTCTCGCCTTCCTGGCCGGTGATCAGCGCGTGCAGCGGGGCGTTGAGTTCCGAACGTCCGGCCGGCACGTCGTGCACTTCGCCGTCTGTGATCATCACCGCACCGGCGACACGCGACGGCGGCACGTCGCGCAGCGCGCCGTTCAAGGCCGAGAACAGTCTTGTCTCGGTACGCTCTTCGGCTGCTCCACTCTTGCCCGCTTCGACAACACGCACGTCGAATTGCTTGAAACGGGCAATCCGTTCCTTCAGGCCGGCAAGGGCTGCATCCGTCTGCGCCTTGCGATCGCCGATATCTTGGCTCTGGCTGCGGTCGACGACGACAGCCACGACGCTTTTCAAAGCTTCGCGCTCCTCATCGAGCAGAACAGGGTTCAGGAGAGCGAGCGCAAAGGCGGCGAGCGCTGCAAGACGCAGGTAAGCGCCCCGCTGCCGGAACCACAGACCCGCGCCCGCGATAAGCGCCAGTGGTGCGAGGATCGCTGCCAGCAGCGGCCAGGAGAGCAGGGGTTCCAATGCGACCGACCAGTTCATGTCACTGCCCAAGCCGCTGCAGCAGATCCGGCACGTGGACCTGATCCGATTTGTAGTTGCCCGTCAGCATGTACATCATGATGTTGACGCCGGAGCGGAAAGCCAGTTCGCGCTGCATTGGATCGGACGGCACGGTCGGCAGCAGGGGGCTGCCGCTGCCATCTACAGCCCAGGCACCGGCGAAGTCATTGGCGGTGATCATGATCGGGGTAACGCCGTCTCCGGTTCGGACCGGGCGATTGTCGGGATTCGCCGCCTCCAGTGAAGCTTCCACCCAAAGCGGACTGCCTGCGAAACGTCCCGGGAAATCGTTGAGAATGTAGAACGACTTGGTCAGCACGTGATCGGACGGTACCGGTTCCAGTGGCGGCACGTTGAGACTGCCGAGGATTTCGCGCAGGCGCAGGGTTGCCGGACTGGTCGATGTCTCGATCGATGCCGCGTACTGGTCGCGCGTGTCGAACAGGATCGTTCCCCCGTTCTTCATATACTCGTCGATGCGGGCAATCGCCGCTTGCGACGGTGTCGGGACATTGGCATCAACCGGCCAGTAGATGAGCGGATAAAAAGCCAGGTCGTCGCTTTCGACGTTGACGCCGGTGGGTTCTCCTGGTTCCAGCGCGGTCTTTTCGCGCAGGAACCGGGTCAATCCCGTCATGCCGGCCCGGCTGACGGAATCGATGCTGGAATTGCCGGTCAGGACATAAGCGAGGCGGGTCACCGATGTGGCCTCGATTGCCTGGGGGTCGTCAGGCTTGGTGTCGTTTGCCGAGGCTGGCGGAGCTTGCAGGAACAGTGCGGGAAGCACGATCAGTGCAAGGACCGCCGCAGTGATCCGTCTGGCGTTCCGGCGCCAGAGGCCGGCAAGCCAGAGCACGATGAGGCCATCGAGGATCAAAAGGGCAAGCGCTCCGAACAAGAGCGGTCCTTTCATATCACGCGACTCGTCGACCGCGTAGCTCTCGGCAACAACCGGCACCGATGTTGTCGGTCTACTGATCGGTGTCAGTGTGGCGTCGGCAGTCAGCAAATTGTGTGCGAACACGCCGTCTTCCGTCCCGTAAAGACCCGGCGGATTCTCGATCGTCACGGCAAGCGGCCCTTTGCCGGTCTGCAGCGGCTTCGCATCACCACCCGGTGGTTCGATCTGCCCGTCGGCGGCGATCATCCGGTATGGCGGCAACGATGCGGCCGGCCCGCTTTCCGCGGTTCCCGCTGCGCCCTGGTTGCGTGAAAGCTGGACGATGGCCCGCAGCATTTCCACGAAGCTTCCCGAAATCGGCAGGTTCGACCAGGTTGCTGCCGGCGTGATGTGGAAAAGCACGACGATGCCCTTGCCGCGGCGATCTGCCGTCACCAGCGGCGTGCCGTCGGCCAGCGTCGCCCACGTGCGCTCGGCAAGCGTTGGTGTCGGTTCTGCCAGGATCTGGCGGGTCACGGTGACATCCTGTGGCGGAGCGAGTTTCGCAAAGGGGCCGTTTGGCGGGAATTCGGTCACCTTCTGCGGTTCGGTCCAGGACAGGGTACCGCCGAGCTGACGCTCGCCCAGTCGCAGCTTCACCGGCAGCAAGTCTTCGTCGTTGCCCGCGGTAAGCAGGCGCGTGCTGGCGAACCGGACCAGTGTGCCGCCGTTCTGCATCCATTTGATCAATGGTGCGCGCGTGGCCTCCGGCACCGTGCCGACATCGCCCATGACAATGACGGCAGGCTTCTGCTCGAGCAGCTCGGGAATGGCCTGCAGCAGGTCCGGACTCTTCGGCTCGATGATATCTGCAGACGGCTCCAGCGCCCGGCGGATATAATAGAGCGGAGACAGGAGCTGTCTCGTGTCGTCTGTCGGCGCCTGGGAGAGCAACCCGACACGCCGCCGTTTAGCCGTGCCGTCCAGCAACCTTACGCCGGCTGCCTGATTTTCACCGTCGAGTGCAATCGATGCAAAATCGTTGCGCAGCTCGAAGGGAACGACGATCTCGCCGGACGCCGTTGTTTCGCCTGGCCGGAAGGTGATCGCGGCGTCGCCGATGCGACGCCCCTTCTCGTCGAAAGCACCGGCAGTCATGAAGCGGGGAGTTGCTCCTGACGGTGCGCGCACTGCCGTGACGCTGAAGCGATCGAGGCCGTTGTCGGCTGTTGTGAGTCCGACTATGTCGAGGCGATCCGGCGTCGCCCAGACAATGTTGGCCAGCTTGCGTTCGAGCAGCGGTTCAAAGGCCTTGGCATCGTCCTTGGCGGCGAGACCGTCGGTCAGCATGGCCAGCGTCACGCCCGCCTTGTCCCCGATCGTGTTGGCGACAGCAAGAAACACGCCTTCCCGATCGACCGGCACGGGGCGTGGCCTGACCGCATTGAGGCGACTGCGTGCTTCACCGGCGCCGTAGGGGCCAATGTCCTGATTGGCCTTCTCCGACGTGAAGGCTAGGATGATCGGCATTTCCTTCTTTTCTGCGTCGTTGATCAGGCGGCCCGCAGTCGCGACACGTTTGTCCCAGTCCGGTGCGCTGGCCCAGCCATTGTCGATGACGAGTGCGAGCAGGTTTCCCCCGACGGGGATGCGTTCGCGCGGGTTCCAGACAGGTTCGGCGATCGCGAAAATGACAAGGGCAGCCATAACCAGCCGCAGCAGTGTCAACCACCAGGGGCTGCGGTTCGGCGTGTCGTCGGATTTGAGGACCCTGGCTAGGATCCTGAGCGGCGGAAACACTTCCGTTTGTGGCTTAGGTGGCGTGAAGCGCAGCAGCCACCAGATGATCGGCAGGACAATCAGCCCCCACAACACCATCGGCGCGCCGAATGAGAGTGGAAGCCAGCTCATGTGCCGACCCTTCCGAGATGGCTGTCTTCCGAGCTCAAGGCCATATGCAGGCGGACCAGCGCTTCCGAAGCCAGGTGGTCGGTATGGTTGACCGTGTAGCTCCAGCCCAGGCGTTTCGCCCAGGTGGCGACCGTCTCACGGCGGGCGACATAGAGATTACGATACTCGTCTGCCAGAATCTCGGCGCGGCCCGCGGTCAGCTTGTCGCCGGTCTCAGGATCGGTGAACTCGGTGCGGCCGGCGTAGGGGAAGGTCTCTTCGGCGGGGTCTGCCACCTCGACCAGATGCGCGCGAGCGCCGCGACGCGCCAGGCCATCCAGCCATTCGAGCGTTTCTTCGGCCGGATCAAGGAAGTCGCTGACAAGAATGACGTCGGAAAAGCGACGGATGCCGGAGAAATCCGGCTTTGCCGGCAAAATGCTGGCCTGTGCCAGATGCGACGCGATGCGCTCGGCGCCGTTGCGATTGATGAATGGGTCTATGAGCCCGGGCCATGCGATACGCTCGCCGCTGCGCGACAGCAATTCAGCCATCGCGAGTGTCAGCACAAGCGCGCGCGACTGCTTGGAAACCTTGGCTCCCGCCGACTTGTAGAGCATTGACGAAGAAGGATCAGCCCACAGCCACACGGTGTGGGCCGCTTCCCATTCGCGGTCACGCACGTAGATATGGTCGTCACGCGCCGAGCGGCGCCAGTCGATGTTGGCAATCGCTTCGCCTTCGACATAAGGCCGAAACTGCCAGAAATCCTCGCCGATGCCACGTTTGCGGCGACCGTGCCAACCGGCGATGACGGTGTTGACGATGCGACGTGCCTCGATCAGCAGATCCGGTACCAGCGAAGCACGCAGGCGTCCTCTGGCCAGCGCATCCCGCGCGGCTACTGGTGCCTGTGCCTCGCCTATCCTCGCCATCAGGCCTCTACCTAAAGTCCCTTGGTGAGCTTGGCCACCACGTCGCGTACGCTCATGCCTTCGGCTCGTGCCGCAAAGGTCAGCGCCATGCGGTGCTGCAGTACGGGCTCCGCCAAGGCCCTGACGTCGTCGACGGATGGCGCAAGGCGTCCGTCATAGAGCGCGCGGGCGCGGGCGCACAAGGTCAATGCCTGGCTGGCACGCGGACCCGGGCCCCAGGCGATGTTCTTGTCGGTCTCGGCGTCCCCCTGGCCCGGACGGGCGGACCGCACCAGTTTGAGGATCGCCTCGACAACGCTCTCGGACACCGGCATGCGGCGTATCAACGTCTGGATCTCACGCAGCCTTGCCGGGTCGAGCACATTCTCGGGCTTGGCTTCGTCGACACCGGTTGTCTCAAGCAGGATGCGCCGCTCGGCTTCGATCTCGGGATAGAGGATGTCGACCTGCATCAGGAAACGGTCGAGCTGTGCCTCGGGCAGCGGGTATGTGCCTTCCTGTTCCAGAGGGTTCTGCGTGGCGAGCACATGGAAGGGAGCGGGCAGGTCGTGTCGCGCACCCGCTATGGTCACATGGTACTCCTGCATCGACTGCAGCAATGCCGACTGCGTGCGCGGCGAGGCGCGGTTGATCTCGTCCGCCATCAGCAACTGCGCGAAGATCGGGCCGCGAATGAAGCGGAAGGAGCGCTTGCCGATGTCATCCTGCTCCATCACTTCGGAGCCCAGTATATCGGAGGGCATCAGGTCCGGCGTGAACTGGATGCGGCGGGCGTCGAGACCCAGCACCACCCCGAGTGTCTCCACCAGCTTGGTCTTGGCAAGGCCTGGCACGCCAACCAGCAGCGCATGGCCGCCGGCCAGGATCGCGACCAATGTGCGTTCGATGACGCTTTCCTGGCCGAAGATAACCTTGCCGACGCCGTCACGAATGCGCGAGATATCGGAAAGCGCCTTTTCCGCCTCGGCGATCATCTGCTTTTCGTCGATCGGGCTTTCCTTGACCATCACGCTCATGAGGCATCGATCCTTGTCGTTGGGGACACCCGTGTTGTCGTAAACATAGGCCCCGCATCATCTCAGCGCTTATTATGCCGCGATTCGGCCGTCGCCGGGCTCTGGCCCCGAGCTTATTTGACCGTGTAAGGCTGACAAGCGCAACAACAGTGACTATTTCGTGACGATGACCGAAGCTTCCGGACAAACGCCTGACAGCCTGACCGCCGTCGCAGATGCGCGCGGGCTGGAAGCGCTGGTCGCGCGCGCGACCCGCTCCGGCAAGGGGTTGCCACCGGTGGAGCGCTGGAATCCGCCTTTTTGTGGCGACATCGACATGGAAATCCGCCGGGACGGTACCTGGTTCTATCTCGGGACACCCATCGGCCGGATGCCGCTGGTGCAGTTGTTCTCAACCGTGCTGCGCAAGGATGAAGACGGCAGGACCTATCTGGTCACTCCCGTCGAGAGGGTCGGTATCCGGGTGGTCGACGCCCCCTTTGTCGCCGTCGAGGTCAATGTCTCCGGCACTGGAGATGGCCAGGTCATCACCTTCCGCACCAATGTCGGCGATGTCGTCGAGGTCGGGCCGTCCAATCCGCTGCGTTTCGTGGACGAAGCCGAGACCGGCGGGCTGAAGCCCTACGTTCTGGTGCGCGGTCGGCTTGAGGCGCTGGTGTCGCGTGCCGTGATGTATGAACTGGTCGGGCACGGCGAAGAGATCGACGTCGACGGCGTTGCCATGTTTGCGGTGCGGTCGAACAAGCAGACCTACCCGATCATGCCGGCGGCGCGGCTTGCGGAGTTGAGCAACTGATGGATCAGCCGGTTCCTTCATTGTTTTCGGCTGCCGATTTTCGGGCGCGCGCGGCGCGCGAGGAAAATTTCATCATCCATCCGGATGAGGATGGCGACCATCGTTTCAATCCAGGGCATCCACGCCTGAAGCGCAGCGAACCGCTGCGCGACGCGGCGGTGCTGATTCCGGTGGTCGATCGGGGCGCGCAGGCCACGGTATTGCTGACCAAACGCGCCGAGACATTGCGCAGCCACACCGGGCAGGTCGCTTTTCCGGGTGGGCGCATCGATAGTGGTGACCGCTCCGCCGAATTCGCCGCATTGCGTGAGACCGATGAGGAAGTCGGGCTCGGACGCGAGTTCATCGAGGTCATCGGTCGCATGCCCGACTATGTCTCGGGCAGCGGCTACCGCATCGCGCCGGTGCTTTCGATCGTGCGGCCCGGTTTTTCGCTGACCTTGAACAGCGACGAGGTCGATGCCGCCTTCGAGGTGCCGCTCGGCTTCCTGATGGACCCGGCCAATCATCGTCGTGACAGCCGGTTCTGGAACGACCTCGAATGGTTTTTCTATGAAATGCCCTATGACGGGCAGCGGATCTGGGGCGTCACGGCCGGCATCATCCGCACCCTCTACGAAAGGCTGTATGCTTGATGAGCCAGGTCTCCATTGCCGACAAGGCCGACTGGCTCAACGACAAGCATCTCAAGCGGTTGCTCGAAGCACTCTCGAGCGATGGCGAGGAAGCCCGCGTCGCCGGCGGTGCGGTGCGCAACGCGCTGATCGGCGAGCCCGTGGCCGACATCGACGTCGCCACCACGACCTTGCCCGACGAGACGGTGCGGCGTGCCAGGGCTGCCGGGTTCAAGGCCGTGCCGACGGGTATCGACCATGGCACCATCACTGTCGTTGCATCCGGCAAGGGCTATGAGGTGACGACGCTGCGCGCCGATGTCGAGACCGACGGCCGTCACGCCAAGGTGTCGTTCGGCCGCGACTGGAAAGCGGATGCGGAACGGCGCGACTTCACCATCAATGCTCTGTATGCCACGGCGGACGGCACGGTCATCGACCTGGTTGGCGGCATCGCCGACATCGAAGCTCGTCAGTTGCGTTTCATCGGCGATGCCGAAAAACGCATCCGCGAAGACTACCTGCGTATCCTGCGCTTCTTCCGGTTCTTCGCCTGGTATGGCGACGGCCGCCCGGACGGCGAGGGCCTGAAAGCCTGCGCCCGGCTGAAAGAAGGGCTCGACCGCCTGTCCGCCGAGCGCGTCTGGGCGGAACTGAA
>WPCJ01315284.1_pt1 | contig 10174 bp, 11 predicted proteins | sample 5399831 | NCBI WGS metagenome assembly WPCJ01 (sample SAMN12869470, study PRJNA574797) | sludge metagenome | isolation source: wastewater treatment of pH10 | place: China:Beijing | collected 2019-05-20 | reverse complement strand
CGACCGGGGCTGGCGCGGGTTCGGTCCGGACGGGCGTCGGCGCAGGAGCAGGCCTGGCGGCCTCGTCGTCGAGATCGGGACCGGCGGAGCGGCCGAGATCGACCTGCGAGCTCGCGCTGGCGATCATGGTGCGGCTGCTCTGGCCCGGGATCGAGGCCGGCGAGCCGTCGGTGCGCAGCGAGGCGAGCAGCATCTGGTCATCGGAGCCGGCGAGCGAGGCCTGGCCGAGATATTCGACCTTGATGCGGGCGGTGCCGAGATGGCGGAAGGCGAGCGCGTCGGCGGCCTTCTGCGAGACGTCCATGATGCGCCCGCTATGGAACGGGCCGCGATCGTTGACGCGCACGATCATGGAGCGGCTGTTGGCCATGTTGGTGACACGGGCATAGGCCGGCAGCGGCATGGTCGGGTGCGCGGCGCTGATGCCGAAGCGGTCATAGACCTCGCCATTGGCTGTGCGGCGGCCATGGAAGGCTTCGCCATACCAGGAGGCGGTGCCGACGGCAGTGTAGCCGACCGGCTTCTGGTAGGGGGTATAGCGCTTGCCGGCGACGGTATAGCTGTTGCCGATGAGTTCGCGACCGCCGCCCTTCGGAACCGGCTGGCCATCCTCGACGACGCGCGCACTGGCGGGGCCGTATTTCGAGGACGGGAAGGCGCCGATCTCCTTCGACTTGCCGCGGCGCGCGACCTGGTTGTTGGCGCAGTTGGCGAGGAACAGACCGGCGAGCACGACGCAGCCGAGGCGGGTTGCCGTGGACAGGGAGGAGGACGAGCTACGAGGGGCGTCGCCGGATTCGGCCACAGAGGAAATCTCCGCCGCTGCGCTCGTGCCTCGCATCATGCCGCATTCCCGTTCGTCGCGCCGAAAACGCTGCGCCGCCCAAGCCACTCGCGTGGCAAGGTCGCAGTGTTCGACCAATTCCATTAAGGGATCGTTAAGCGGCGGCAGCGCGAGCGCATGACCGTCAACGGAAACCCAGCAGTGCCCTTGGGCGGGCATAAAGGTGTCGGAAATGCGGCAACTGTCAATCCGCCGTCTTTCCGTCGCCATTTTTCAGGGGAGCGTGACAAGCGCGCAACGCTCGGGGAGACTTGCCGAGCGATCGGAGTCAGCCCGGCAAGCTATTGAAAATGCTGGAAATCTCTGGGAAGGAGCAAAGATTGCCGCGATCGCTCTGCATCCTGCTTGCAAAAAGCGGTGGCTAGCGGCAATGACGGGGCGCCGGAAGGGTGGCCGAGTGGTTTAAGGCAGCGGTCTTGAAAACCGCCGTGGGTGCAAGCCCACCGTGGGTTCGAATCCCACCCCTTCCGCCAGATATCTTTGAGGCATGAGGCGCCGCTTGTCGCGTTGCCGCTGACCGAAATGTCTGTCGTCTTCGGAGACCGCAGCTTGGCTGTTAACAGTCAGGTCTGCACCAGATTCAGGCGGCGCTCCGGCGCCGCCTTTTTCATGATGTCTGGTGGTTCTCATGCGTCGGTTGATGCGATAATCGCGCCACCGCACGGAACGGCCTATCTGCTGCGCCTGTGTTGCCGCTCAGCAGGCCCGGCATTGGAAGGGCTCGACCTGCGCCCTGCCCTGCTGGATGACGATCCGCTCGGCCGCGCCGCCGGGCCTGACCCGGATCACGCCCTCATCCTCGCATTCGTCGAGGAAATAGGCAGGGAGCCCAGCACTCAGGGCCTTCTCGATCGATTGCCTGCGGAATTGCTTCAGCTTCTCTTGGTTCATGGTGAGCTCCGCTTCACAGGAGGCGATGGCACCCTTTGACCGGCATTTGGGGACCCGCTCGCATTCTTCAAGCGCCGACATGGCAGGAGGGTACTCCGGCACCGTCTCGGGGCTGGCGCCCGCTTGCCCCGCTGCCTAACAATCGTCGCCGGCCGATCACCGGGCCGATCTCACCACGGAAGGGCAGCGCCATGCTGGACTGGACCACTTATCGTACCGAGCTCAAGGCCCGCGTCGGCGATTTCGGCAAGGCTGCGCCAGACGCACTTCGCGGCTATGCCGCGCTGGCCGGTGGGGCGGCGAAGACCACGCATCTCGACGCCCGCACGCGCGAATTGATCTCGCTCGCCGTTGCCGTCACCACGCGCTGCGACGGCTGCATCACGAGCCATGTCGACGCGGCGATCAAGGCCGGGGTCAGCCGTGAGGAGATCGCCGAGGCGCTCGGCGTCGCGATCGCGATGAATGCAGGTGCGGCGCTGGTCTACTCGGCGCGGACGCTCGACTGCTTCGAGCAGATGACGGCCCCAGCCCCGGCGGCTGCCGCCGAATAGAGTCGGCCTCTGTCCGAAGGAGCCGTCGCCTGCCTCCGAAGGGGCTCATGCGAGCGCCATATTGCCGTGGCAGATTGAGCGGGAGGCGCGGAACGCCTTTGGACGTTCCGTCGTTTCCTCGTCGACCGCAACGGAACCAGGAGGACGAGATGAGTCATACTGGCAAGGCCGAGCGCGAGATCCGCAAGATCGCCTACGCGCTCTGGATGGAGGAAGGGCAGCCGGAAGGCCGCGACCATGAGCACTGGGAGGCAGCGAAAGCGATCTGGACCTTCCGCAACCGCAGCGAGGAGATCGTCGATCACGGCGCGGAGGATGAGCTCAAGGGCGAGCGCACCCGTCGCCGCGAGCGGGAATGGCTCTCCTGATCAGGCACTGCAGGGCTGTGGCTCGCCCGCAGCCCTGTCATTCGCTCTCCGCATGATCGCAGCCGAAGACAATCGCTCGCGCCACGCCCACATTGTGGTCGAAGCGCCGCTCTTCTCTGTCGGTGCCAGCGGAGCAGAGACATGACGCAACATGGGGAGGCCGGCCGGGCTGAGGTCGTCGAACGGCCCGAGACTGGGCGTTTCGAGCTCGATTTCCCGGGCGGACAGGCTTTCGCCGTCTATCGCAGCGACGGCGACCGGATCCTCGTCACCCATACCGAGGTTCCGCCCGCCTTCAACGGGCGCGGCATCGGCTCGCAGCTGGCGGAGGGCATCTTCAGGATCGCCCGGGCCAGCGGGCGGCGCGTCGTGCCGCGCTGCTCCTTTGTGGCGGACTGGGCGCGGCGCCATCCCGATTATTCGGATGTGCTGGCCTGACCACAGATCCCCGATCTTGCCTTGCCTGAGGGGATCGCGTTTGAAGGCTCCGTCACAGAACGGGGCCTGCCATGCCGGACGAACTCGCCATCACCGATTTCCCGCTGAGAGCGACGGACAAGCTCCGCTATGGCGACACCGATCGGCAGGGGCACATCAACAACGCGGTGTTCTCGACCTTCCTCGAAACCGGGCGCGTCGAGCTGATCTATGATCGCGCCCGCCGGCTGGTCGAGCCGGGGACGGCCTTCGTCATCGCCCGGCTGGAGATGGATTTCCGGGCTGAATTGCTCTGGCCCGGCGAGGTCGAGATCGGCACGCGCATCGCCTCGATCGGCCGCAGCTCGGTCCGGCTCGAGCAGGCGATCTTCCAGGGCGAGCGCTGTGTCGCCAGCGGCATCACGGTGATGGTCCAGATGGACGAGGCGACACGCAAGGCACGGCCATTCTCCGAGACAGTGAGGGAGCGACTGGCGCAACTTGCCGCGCCGGCTGCCTGATCGGCTTTAGGCCTTCGGCCATCCAACCAGCTCTGTCGGTGTCCACCGTGCCTTGCGACGCTCGCGTCGCCCGTCCAGCGCCTCGCCGCTGAAGTCGCGCGGCTCTGCCGGCCGGGTGAAGCGGGCACGTTCATCGAGCGCATCGATATTGATCGTGGTCCAGGCCTTGCCGGCTTCGGTCATCAGCATGGCGATGTAGACGCCGCAGCGGCGGCAGAGAACGACCTCCGAGGCTGTGAGCCCAAAACGATAGCGCTGGAGCTCGGTTGGCTCATGCACGAGCAGGCGGGCCTGAGCCTTGGGATCGGAGACCGTCCGGGCATTGTGCTTGCGGCAGAAGGAGCATTGGCAGGCGCCGATGACCTCCTCCTCGGGCGGGCGCGGCAGCGTCAATTCAAGCCTGATCGCGCCGCAATGACAGGCGCCACTCAAGCGATGCGTCATGTCGCGTCTCCTCGTCACGCGTCGTCATATCACAGCAATCATAGGCTGCGATAAAACCCATCAAAACAAGTGATTTGATACCGCGTCGAATCGGGGGAACGGAATCGCTCCCGCCGCGTTCGGAGCCCAAATGCGGGAGGACATCATGAGCAGCCTTGTTGCGGTCTCGGCGCTGTTCCTGGCCGGCGGCCTGTCTGTGGTGACCATGGGGGCCGCGCCCCTGCAAGGTATCCTCAACGATTTCTTCTGGGCCGGCCTCGCATTGTCCGGCTTCCTCGCCATCGTCGGGCTGGAAGCGGCGAGCTGACCCTTCCCCTTCCGATCGCTCCAAATCCCCGTAGGCGGTGACGCGTCGCGCGTGCCGAGGTCTCATGGGCCTCACTGGGCATCTTTATGCCGCCCTTATGCCCTCGCCTGCCCTTCCCGCTCGACCGCTTAGCAGGGGCGGCACCACATCTCCGGTCTGAAACCAGGCTGGAGAGCCATCATGGCCGACATCGTCTTTCTCGCGCTCGGAGCCGGAGCCTTTGCGCTCTTCGGCTGGTACGCAGCGCTGCTGCGCAAGGTCTGACGCCATGGGCCTGACCTTGCTCTATGCCGCCGCCGCCCTCGGGCTCGCGGTCTACATGGTCGCCGCGCTGCTGCGCCCCGACCGCTTCTGAACCAACGACAAAAAGGAGACCTCGCATGGACTGGCGGGGCTGGGCTGAGATCGTCTTCACGATCGCGCTGACGGTAGCCGTGGGCTGGCCGCTCGGCATCTACATGGCGCGCGTCTGGGCGCGCGAGAAAACACCACTCGACCTGGTGCTGAAGCCGGTCGAGGCCGGATTCTACGCCGCGCTCGGTATCGATCGAAACAAGGGCCAGAACTGGCTCGGCTATGCCAGCGCCTTCCTCGCCTTCAGCGCGGCCGGCTTCGTGCTGCTCTACGGCCTGCTGCGATTGCAGGGCCTCTTGCCGCTGAACCCGCAGGGCTTCGAGGGCGTCTCGCCGCATCTCGCCTTCAACACCGCCGTCAGTTTCGTCACCAATACGAACTGGCAGTCCTATGGCGGCGAGACCACGCTGAGCAGCCTCAGCCAGATGGCCGGCCTGACCGTCCAGAACTTCGTCTCGGCCGGTGCCGGCCTTGCCGTCGCGGCCGCCGTGGCGCGCGCCTTCGCTGCCGACCGCGGCGAGACGCTCGGCAATTTCTGGGTCGATCTGACCCGCTCCGTCCTCTACGTGCTGCTGCCGGTCTCGATCGTCACCGCGCTCGCGCTCGTCGCCGCCGGCGTGCCGCAGAGCCTGCTCGCCAATGTCACCGCCAAGACGCTCGAAGGCGCCGACCAGATCATCGCCCTCTTCCCGGTCGCCAGCCAGGAGGCGATCAAACAATGGGGCACCAATGGCGGCGGCCTGTTCAACGTCAACTCGGCCCATCCGCTCGAGAACCCGACGCCGCTGACCAATCTGATCGAGGTCGTCTCGCTGAATGCGATCGCCTTCGCCACCGTCGTCGCCTTCGGGCGTGTCGCCGGCGCCCGCAAGGAAGCGCGCGCGCTGATCGCGGCGATGGTGATCCTTCTCAGCCTCGGTGCTGCCGCGATCTATGCCGCGGAGACGCTGACGCCGCAGCCGGCCATGGTCGCTGCCGGCATCACGGATGCGCCCGCCAATATGGAAGGCAAGGAGGTTCGCTTCGGTGCTGCCGCCTCGTCCGTCTGGGCGGCGATGACCACCGGCGCCTCGAACGGCTCGGTCAACGCGATGCACGGCTCGTTCATGCCGCTCGGCGGTGGTGTCGCGATGTTCCTGATGCAGCTCGGCGAGATCCTGCCCGGCGGCGTCGGTTCCGGCCTCTACGGCATGGTGGTGATGGCGCTGCTCGCGGTTTTCGTGGCCGGGCTGATGGTCGGGCGCACGCCGGAATATCTCGGCAAGAAGGTCGAGACCCGCGAGATCAAGTTCGCCATGCTGGCGGTGCTGATCCTGCCGACCGCGATCCTCGGCTTCTCGGCGGTGTCCGCCGTTTTGCCGGTGGCGCTCGAGGGCTTGCTGAACAAGGGACCGCGCGGTCTGTCCGAGATCCTCTACGCCTATTCCTCGGCGGCGGGGAACAACGGCTCTGCCTTCGCTGGCCTGACCGCCAACGCGCCTTGGTGGAACACCACGCTCGGCGTCGCCATGCTGCTCGGCCGCTTCGCCTATGCGATCCCGGTGATCGCGATCGCGGGCGCGATCGCCGCCAAGCCGAAACTCGCGCCGACCGCCGGCACCTTGCCGAGCGACAGCCCGCTCTTCGTCGGCCTGCTCATCGGCATCATCCTGATCCTGGGTGGCCTGCAATTCTTCCCCGCGCTCGCGCTCGGGCCGATCGTCGAGCACTTCCAGGTGCTTGCGGCTGCTCGCTGAGCCGACAAAGGAACTCGTTAGATGAGTGTCTCACTCGCCAAATCCAGCGCCTTCAGCCAGGCCGTCGTCCTGACGGCCCTGAAGAGCGCTTTCAACAAGCTCGATCCGCGCAAGCTGGCCGGCAACCCGGTCATCCTCGCGACCGAGGTCGTCGCAGCGCTTGCCACCGTCTCGGCCATCGTGGCGATCGCCAATGGCCAGGCTGCGGCCTTCCCGATCCAGATCGCGATCTGGCTCTGGCTCACCGTGGTCTTCGCCAATTTCGCCGAGGCGATCGCCGAGGGGCGCGGCAAGGCGGCGGCGGATTCGCTGCGCGCCACCCGCGTCACCACCAAGGCCAAGCTGATCATCGACGCGGAACGCAATGCGATGATCCCGACGCCGGCTCATGAACTCGCGCCGGGCGATGTCGTCCTGGTCGAGGCCGGCGACGTCATCCCGGCCGATGGCGAGATCATCGAAGGCGTCGCTTCGGTCAACGAGGCCGCGATCACCGGTGAATCCGCGCCGGTGATCCGCGAGAGCGGCGGCGACCGCTCGGCCGTCACCGGCGGCACCACGGTCGTCTCCGACTGGATCAAGGTGAAGGTCACTTCGCGGCCGGGCTCGTCCTTCCTCGATCGCATGATCGCGATGGTCGAGGGCGCCGACCGGCGCAAGACCCCGAACGAGCTGGCGCTCGCCGTGCTGCTTGCCGGCCTGACCCTGGTCTTCCTGATCGCCGTCGTCACCCTGACCGGGCTAGGGGCCTTCTCCGGCGTCTCGCTCGACCCGATGGTGCTGGGTGCGCTCTTCGTCACGCTGATCCCGACCACGATCGGCGGCCTGCTCAGCGCCGTCGGCATCGCTGGCATGGACCGGCTCCTGAAGGTCAACGTGCTCGCGACCTCGGGCCGCGCGGTCGAGGCCGCCGGCGACGTCGATACGCTGCTGCTCGACAAGACCGGCACTATTACCTACGGCAACCGCATGGCGGTCGAGGTCATTCCGGTTCCCGGCGTGCGCCCTGACGCGGCCCTGCGCGCCGCGCTGATGGCCTCGCTGGCCGACGAGACGCCGGAAGGCCGCTCGATCGTCGAACTCGCCCGCAATCAGGGCGTCGTCGCCGAGGTTCCGGCGGGGGCGACCACGATTCCGTTCAGCGCCACCACCCGCCAGTCGGGCCTCGACCATGACGGCAAATCCTGGCGCAAGGGGGCGGTCGATGCGGTGATCAGGACGCTCGATCTCGGCGAGAGCCAGGTGCCGGCCGAGCTCCGGCAGGCGGTCGACGGCATCGCCCGCTCGGGCGGCACGCCGCTCGCCGTCAGCGAGAACGGCGCGCTTGTCGGCGTCATTCACCTCAAGGACGTGGTCAAGCCCGGCGTGAAGGAGCGCTTCGCTGATCTGCGCCGCATGGGCGTGCGCACGGTGATGATCACCGGCGACAACCCCGTCACGGCCGCGGCGATCGCCTCGGAGGCCGGCGTCGACGATTTCCTTGCCGAGGCGACGCCGGAGGACAAGCTGCGGATCATCCGCACCGAGCAGGGCAAGGGCCGCCTCGTCGCCATGTGCGGCGACGGCGCCAATGACGCCCCTGCCCTCGCCCAGGCCGATGTCGGCGTCGCCATGCAGACGGGCGCGCAGGCGGCGCGCGAGGCCGGCAACATGGTCGATCTCGACAGCGATCCGACCAAGGTCCTGGAGATCGTCGAGGTCGGCAAGCAACTGCTGATCACCCGCGGCGCGCTCACCACCTTCTCGATCGCCAACGACGTCGCGAAGTATTTTGCGATCATCCCGGCGCTCTTCGTCGTCTCGCTGCCGGCGCTCGGCGCGCTCAACATCATGGGGCTGGCGAGCCCGCAGAGCGCAATCCTCTCGGCGGTGATCTTCAATGCGCTGGTCATCGTCGCGCTGATTCCGCTCGCCCTGAAGGGCGTGCGCTACCGGGCGATCGGCGCGGCCAAGCTGCTCTCGCGCAACCTCACCCTTTACGGCATCGGCGGGATCATTGCGCCCTTCATCGGCATCAAGCTGATCGATCTCGCCATCGCCGCCCTCAAGCTCGTCTGAAGGTCTCGCATGCTTTCCGTCATTGCGAGAAGGCTTCAGCCGACGAAGCAATCCAGGGGCGGCAGAGCTCTACGAGCCCTGGATTGCTTCGCTGCGCTCGCAATGACGGCAACGGCCCAAGAGCCAGGAACATCATCATGATCGCCAATCTTCGCCCCGCCATCGTCTCGATGGTCCTTTTCACCGCCCTGCTCGGCCTCGCCTATCCGCTGGGCGTGACCGGGCTGGCACAGGCGCTGTTCCCGGCGCAGGCCGGCGGCTCCCTGATCCGCAACGCCTCCGGCGAGATCGTCGGCTCGCGCTTCGTCGGGCAGAACTTCAAGGACGAGGCCTATCTGCGGCCCCGCCCCTCCGCCGCCGGCAAGGACGGCTATGACGCCTCGGGCTCGTCGGGTTCCAATCTCGGGCCGCTGAACGAAGACCTCGCCGCCCGGATCAAGACCGACGCCGAGGCCCTGCTTGCCGAGAGCAAGGCGCCGATCCCGGTCGACGCCGTCACCACTTCCGGCTCCGGGCTCGACCCGCATGTCTCGCCGGCCAATGCGGCGCGGCAGGTTCCCCGCATCGCCGCGGCCCGCAAGGTTCCGGCAGCGGAGGTCCAGGCCGTGGTCGCCGCCAACACCGAGGGCTCGACCTTCGGTCTGCTCGGCGAGCCGCGCGTCAATGTGCTCGCCGTCAATTTGGCACTCGACGCGCGCTGGCCACGCGCTCAACGTTAGGTTCGATGGCAACCGACGAATCCCAGTTCCGTGAGGCAGGGCGGCCCGACCCCGACGCCCTGCTGGCTTCAGCCGGCCGCGGCAAGCGCGGCCGGCTGAAGATTTTTCTCGGCATGGCGCCCGGCGTCGGCAAGACATACGAGATGCTGACGCAAGGTCGGCGCGCCCAGGCCGAGCATGGCGAGGTGCTGGTCGGCGTCGTCGAGACGCATGGCCGCCGCGAGACGGAAGAACTGCTCGACGGACTCGAGGTGATGGCGCGCCGGCCGCTTGAGCATCGCGGCCGGCTGATGATGGAGTTCGACCTCGATGCCGCTCTCGCCCTGAAACCGCGCCTTCTCCTGGTCGACGAATACGCACATTCCAACGCCCCGGGCAGCCGCCATCCCAAGCGCTGGTAGGATGTCGAGGAGCTGCTGCAGGCAGGGATCGACGTCTGGACCACGCTCAACGTCCAGCATCTGGAAAGCCTGGTCGACGTGGTCTGGAAGATCACCGGCGTGCGTCAGCGCGAGACGGTGCCGGACAGCGCCCTCAGCCGGGCCGACGAGATCGAGCTGATCGACATCACGCCGACCGAGCTCCGCCAGCGCATGGAAGAGGGCAAGGTCTACGTCCCCGAGACCGCGCGGCTCGCAGCCGGCAACTTCTTCAAGCCGGAGAACCTGACGGCGCTGCGCGAGCTCGCCCTGCGCCGTGCCGCCCAGACGGTCGATGATCAGCTCAGCCAGGCGATGAAGCGCGCTGGCGTCGAGGGCCCCTGGGCGGCGGGCGAACGCATCCTCGTGCTGATCGGGCCGGATGCCATGGCCGGCTCGCTGGTCCGGGCCGGACGGCGCCTGTCCGACATGATGATGGATGCGCCCTGGACGGTTGCCCATGTCGAGCGGCCGAGCGGAGCCGAGCCCGATTCCGGCCGTGGCGCCCATTTGGCGGAAGCGCTGAAGCTCGCAGAACAGCT
>WPCJ01133562.1_pt1 | contig 10174 bp, 14 predicted proteins | sample 5399831 | NCBI WGS metagenome assembly WPCJ01 (sample SAMN12869470, study PRJNA574797) | sludge metagenome | isolation source: wastewater treatment of pH10 | place: China:Beijing | collected 2019-05-20 | reverse complement strand
CGCCATCGACGCCACCGCCAGCGGGCGGGGCGGGCTGGTCGCCACCGGCGGGCGGAACCGGCTGTGCGCCGCCGCCTTCATCCTCGCCGCCATCGACGCCATCATCGCCGGGCGCGGGCGCGCCGGGCTTGATCGGTTTCTTTTCTTCCGTCGGCTTCTGGATTTCGCTGAGCGCGTGCGCGGGTACGAGCGCCAATCCCATTGCCGTGGTTGCCAGACCGGCGATGAGAACGATGGAGAGGATACGAGCTTTGGTCCGGTCTGCGCCCATCATGTCCGCCTGTCGTCGCGCCCCTTGCCGCGCCTATCAAATCGGCAACGGACAGGAGCGTCAATGGCAATCAGTGCAGGCATCCGCCGCGCGTGAATTCGCCGGACAGGATCCGGTTGCGCATGCGATCGACCAGCGCCAGCGCCGACTCCTCGCCGCAACAACGCGCAAGTTCGCCGAGCGCCGTGGCCAGCGCGGTTTCGGCGATGATGTCGATGTCGATCCCGGCAGCCTCGCCCTCGGCCCAGGCCTCGGCGTGGTTCTCGATGGCGACCAGGCGCTTTTCCTCGCGGATACGCGCTTCGAAGTCCGGATCCGGCGTGTGCATGCCCGTCTTCCACCCATGTCTGGCCGCGCCAGGCGCGGCATGTCGTCCCGTTAACAGTCTATTACCGCGCCTTGCGCCTGTCCCTCGAAGCTTGGCCTGAGGGTTAAGGAAGTCCTAATTGGCGAAGCGCGCCAGAAGGTCCCTGCCGAGGCTTTCGCCTTCCTTCATGGCAAGGTCGATCGCGGCGCGCGCATTGTCGGTGCAACGCGGATAGGTGCCGGCGAACGCCTTGTAGCCGCGGTTGAAGCGCGACACATAGGTGGCGCGCCGCTCCGGGTCGGTGCCTTCCGAGGCGACCAGTTCTTCCATGCGGGTTCGCCAGTCATTGCCGGTTTCCCCGCACAGATTGCGCAGGAAATGCAGCGATCCGAGGATTTCAGCCAGCCGCAGCAGCTTGGCATCATAAACAGCCTCGGCCGCGCTGGCCGGAACGGCCGGCAGGGCTGCCAGCGAGAGGGCGCCGGCCATCATGAGCGCGCGGAGCAATGTCATTGCGCGCTCATGCCGAAGGATTGGGGCTGCCGCAAGGCATGGCGGCCTGATGAAGCGCAATTTCCAGCGTCGTTTCGGTGATGTCGTGCGCCGTGAACTCGCGCGGCGACAGCCAAAGGGCCTCGCGGGCATCGGTTCCGGCGGCAAGCACGCCGCCTGCCGGTTCGCCGCCAAACACACGAAGCGCATAGATGACGGGACGCCGGTCGAGCATGGCGGGGATCTCGAGATCGGCGATGAGGCGAAGCGCGCCGGCCTCAAGTCCGGTTTCTTCCCGCAACTCCCGTCGCGCCGCTGCTTCATGGGCTTCGCCGACTTTCACCTTGCCACCGGGAAAGGCAAGACGTCCGCGACCCGGAGGCCGGCCGCGCCGCACCATGAGGAACGCCTCGCCGCGCCGGAGCGCGACGGATACGGCGGCGATGATCGGCGGGCGGCGCATGGTGCACAGGATGCCCGCCGCATCGCGGTCCGGCAAGCGGCTTGACGGGCGGCCGGGGTATCGCCAGTTTCGCCGCATGTGCGGGCGATTTTCCCTTGTTGCCACTGCGGAGGATATCGAGGCCCTGTTCGGCGTCGATGGCGTGGAGGCGTTTCCGCCCCGCTACAACATCGCCCCGACCCAGCCGATCCTGGTGATCGCGGCGGCTCCGCGCCCGGAACCGGGATCGAACCGGCCGGAACGGCGTGCGGTGCTTGTGCGCTGGGGGTTCATTCCGTCCTGGACAAAGGACACGAAAGCGCTGCCGCTGCTCATCAACGCGCGCTCGGAAACCGCGGCCGAGAAGAATTCGTTCAGGGCTGCCCTGCGCCGGCGGCGCATCCTGGTCCCGGCCTCGGGATTTTATGAGTGGCGGCGCACCGGCGAGAAGAAGAGCCAGCCGTTCTGGATCCGGCCACGCGCCGGCGGTCTGGTCGCGTTCGGCGGCCTGATGGAGACATGGATGTCGCCTGACGGGTCGGAGATCGATACGGGCGCCATCCTGACCATCGGCCCGAACGCCGAGATCGCGCCGATCCATGACCGCATGCCGGTGGTCATCGCGCCGGATGACTGGCGCCGCTGGCTGGACCGCGATGTCGATGATGCGGCAAGGATCGCCGATCTGTTGCGCCCGGCCCCGGACGGGTTCTTCGAGCCGGTTCCTGTGTCCGACAGGGTCAACAAGGTGGCCAATGCCGGCCCGGACCTGCAGGCGCCGCTTGCCGGCGCAAGCGCGCCAGCGCCCGTGCGCGCAGCGCAAGGGTCGCTGTTCTGACCGGATCGAGGGATGAAGCGGCGCGGGCGGACCCGTCGCCGTCAGGCAGCCTGCTGCAGCGCGGCCTTGGGCTTCTGCGGCTGGCAGAGCAGCGCCGCAAGGACGGCGGCCGGCCCGATGGCGCGATACTGCGACAACAGGGCTTCGGCGGCCTGGCGCTCGCGTTCGGTGCGGAAAGTCGAGGTCTGCATGGTTGGTCCCGGATGCTTTTCGTTTTGGGCGCCGGCCCTTGGAGGGCGATTGCGACCGGATTGTGGCCGGCCGCCCGGTTCGGTGCGACTTGGGTCAAATTACACCGCCCGGCTGAACGCCCGATTAACGCAACCACACCCTGGCGCCATCTTGACGGCGCGCGCGCCGGAAGCGATAAGCGCGCCATGACGTCCGTCGCCGCCATCATTATCGGCATTTGCAGCTAGCGCCTCGCTGGCCCGGACGTTTTCGCCCTCTCACGAGCAAGCAGGAACGCCCAGGCCGGCAGGCCGGGGAACACCTGCGCCATGAATGGTTTCAAGGGCCTGAGGGTTTACAACACGCTGACGCGCACGAAAGAGGACTTCGTGCCGGCCGATCCCGCGAACGTGCGCATGTATGTCTGCGGGCCGACGGTCTATGACTTCGCCCATATCGGCAATGCGCGCCCGGCCATCGTCTTCGACGTGCTGTTCCGCCTGCTTCGCCACCTCTATGGCGATGACCATGTCACCTATGTCCGCAACATCACCGACGTCGATGACAAGATCAACGCCCGCGCCTTGCGCGACTATCCCGGCCTGCCGCTGAACGAGGCCATCGCGAAGGTCACCGAAAAGACCGAGCGGCAATATCACGAGGACGTCGCCGCGCTCGGCTGCCTGCCGCCCACCTTCGAGCCGCACGCCACGCAGCACATCCCCGGAATGGTCGCCATGATCGACGGACTCATCGCCAGGGGCCATGCCTATGTGGCCGCCGGCGCCGAGGGGCGGGAAGTGCTGTTCGACGTCGGCTCCATGCCGGACTATGGCGGCCTGTCGAAGCGCCGCCTTGACGAGCAGCAGGCCGGCGCGCGCATCGAGGTCAAGGACCACAAGAAGAACCCCGCCGATTTCGTGCTGTGGAAGGAATCGGCCGCGCACGAGCCCGGCTGGGACGGGCACTTCCATGTCGCCGGTTCGCATGTCGATATCCACGGCCGGCCGGGCTGGCATATCGAATGCTCGGTCATGTCGAAGCACCATCTCGGCGAGACATTCGATATCCATGGCGGCGGGCTCGATCTCATCTTCCCGCACCACGAGAACGAGATTGCCCAGTCGCGTTGCGCCCACGGCACCGAGGTGATGGCGCGTTACTGGATGCACAACGGCTTCCTGCAGGTCGAGGGCCGCAAGATGTCGAAGAGCGAAGGCAATTTCGTCACCATCCACGATCTGCTGCACACGGAGAAATTCGGCGGGCGCAAATGGCCGGGCGAGGTCCTGCGCCTCGCCATGCTGATGACGCACTACCGCGAGCCGATCGACTTTTCCGTGAGGCGGCTGGAGGAGGCGGAGAACATCCTCCAGAAGCTGAGGCGCAAGGCCGAGGGCGAAATCGCAACGGTTCTGCACCCGTCGTTTGTCGAAGCGCTCGCCGACGACCTGAACACGCCGGACTATGTCCAGACGATGGGCGCTTCAGGCATCCCGTCATCGACCCTGATCGCGGCCGGCGACCTTTTGGGTTTCGATCTTCGACCGAAGCAGGCGACCTTTGATGTCGAGAAATACGTCGACAAGCGCCTCGCCTACATCCGCGAGAAAAACTGGGCCGAGGCCGACCGCATCCGCGACGAATTGTTGGCTCAGGGCATCCAGTTGAAGGACGGCAAGGACCCGGCCACAGGCGAGCGCGTGACCACCTGGGAGGTGAAGCGGTGAGTTCTGCGCAGACGCAGACCCCCCTCTGGCCTGCCGGCCATCTCCCCCTCAAGGGGGGAGATCGGGCTGCACCGGCGTTGCGCCATCCATTGGGCTCCACCGGGGAGGCGGGGCGTTCCAGCCAGCCAATCTCCCCCCTTGAGGGGGAGATGGCCGGCAGGCCAGAGGGGGGTCCGACGACCCCATCAATTCCATGGCCATGAACCCACATCACGCCGACGTCGCCAACGCGACACGCGCGAATGCTCGACGCATGCGCAAGGCGATGGCCGACGCCGAGCTCAAGCTGTGGAACGAATTGCGTGCGCACCGGTTGATGGGGCTTGGATTCCGCCGGCAATTGCCAGTGGCCGGATACATCGTTGATTTTGCCTGCCCGGAACGCAAACTGATTGTCGAGGTCGATGGCGCGCAGCATGGCGACGAGACAACCGCCGGATACGATGCCTTGAGAACACGACGGCTGGAATCTCTCGGCTGGACCGTGCTTCGCTTCTGGAACGACGATGTCCTCCAGGATATCGAAAATGTCTGCCGCCACATCGTGACGATCACGGGAGCTGACAAATGACCCCCCGGCGCATCACCGGCGGCTGCCAGTGCGGCGCGGTGCGCTACCGCGTCGATGGTGCGCTGACGTTCGCGCACATCTGCCACTGCCGCATGTGCCAGAAGGCATCGGGCAACTATTTCATGGCGCTCGCCAACGTGCAGAAGAGCGAATTCGTCGTCACGCGCGGCGAGATCGCCTGGTTCCGCTCGTCCGAGCCGGTGCGCCGGGGGTTCTGCCGCGACTGCGGCACGCCGCTGATCTTCGAGACGATGGCGATGAAGCACCTCAACGTGACGCTCGGCTCGCTCGACGATCCGGTGGCAGTGCGTCCCGAGTTGCAGTTCGGCCTGGAAGCGCGCATGCCCTGGTTTTCCGCGCTCGATCACCTTCCGGGCGCGGCGACGGACGACGATCCCGATGGGGACGGCGTACGCATCGCCGAGGTGCGCGCGACAAACCGGCAGCATCCCGACCATGACACGGAGACCTGGCCATGAACGCGCGATCCTGGTCCGGCGGCTGCCAGTGCGGGGCGGTGCGGTTTCGCGCCCACAGCCTCGGGCATGCCGGCTTCTGCCATTGCCGCATGTGCCAGAAAGCCTTCGGTTCGCCCGGCGCGGCGCTGATCTCGGTGCCGGTCGGGGATCTTGAATGGACACGCGGCACGCCGGCCGAATTCCGCTCCTCGCCGATCGTCGCGCGCGGATTCTGCGAACGCTGCGGCACGCCACTCTACATGCTGGAAGACGACTACCCGGTCTATGACATGGCGATGGGCGCGTTCGACGCGGCCGCCGACCTGCCGCCGCCGGACCATGTGGTCGGGGTGGAATCGAAACTGCCCTGGTTCGACTACCTGCACGCGCTTCCCGCTCGCACCACGGCACAGGACCGCGCGCCGGAGGACCTCGTCCGGTTGCGCAGCCTCCAGCATCCCGACCACGACACCGAGGACAGCTATCCGGAGGGGTCCGATGACGGGGAATAAGGCCGCCATGCCGAAATGGCTGCTCTACGGCCTCATCGCCAAGGGCGTGGTTGTCGTTCTGGTTACGGTCGGCGTGCTCTGGTACGCCGGCGTGTTTTGAGAAAACCGATGAAAAAAGACCGTATCTACCTTTTCGACACCACGCTTCGCGATGGCCAGCAGACGCCCGGCATCGACTTTTCCGTCGAGGACAAGATCGAGATCGCCCGTCTGCTCGACGGCTTCGGCCTCGACTATGTCGAGGGCGGCTACCCCGGCGCCAACCCGACCGACAACGCCTTCTTCGCCGAGAAGCGCACCGAGCGCGCCGCGTTCGTCGCCTTCGGCATGACCAAGCGCGCCGGTGTCTCGGCGTCGAACGATCCGGGCCTTGCCGCGCTCACCGGCTCCCGCGCCGACGCGGTCTGCTTCGTCGCCAAGAGCTGGGACTACCATGTCAAGGTCGCGCTCGGCTGCACCAACGAGGAGAACCTGGAATCGATCCGCGCCTCGGTGGAGGCCGCGTGCGCCGCCGGCAAGGAGGCGATGGTCGACTGCGAGCACTTCTTCGACGGCTACAAGGCCAACCGCGACTATGCGCTCGCGTGCGCGAGGGAGGCGTTCGATTCCGGCGCGCGCTGGGTGGTGCTGTGCGACACCAATGGCGGCACGCAGCCTTCCGAGGTCCGCGCCATCGTTGCGGACGTGATTGCAAGCGGCATTCCGGGCGACCGCCTCGGCATCCATGCCCATGACGATACCGGACAGGCCGTCGCCAACTCGCTCGCCGCCATCGAGGCGGGCGTGCGCCAGGTGCAGGGCACGCTGAACGGCATCGGCGAGCGGTGCGGCAATGCCAACATGACCACGATCATCCCGACGCTGGTGCTCAAGCCCTGGTATGCCCGGCGGTTCGCGACCGGCCTGACCGCCGACGATCTGAAGGGGCTGAAGCGGCTGTCGCGCGCCTTCGACGAGCTGCTGAACCGGGCTCCCGAAGCCCAGGCGCCCTATGTCGGCTCCTCGGCCTTCGCCACCAAGGCGGGCATCCATGCCTCGGCCATCGCCAAGGAACCGAAGACCTACGAGCATGTGGAGCCGGAATCGGTCGGCAACCGCCGGCGCGTCATGGTCTCCGACCAGGGCGGCAAGTCCAATTTTCTCACCGAGCTCGGACGCCGCGGCATCGAGGTCGGCAAGAACGACCCACGCCTCGACACGCTGATCGCGCTCGTCAAGGAACGCGAGGCGCAGGGCTATGCCTATGAAGGCGCGGATGCCTCGTTCGAACTGCTGGCGCGGCGCACGCTCGGCGAGGTCCCGGACTATTTCCGGGTCGATTCCTTCCGCTGCATGGTGGAGCGCCGGCACGACGCCAACGGGCACCTGAAGACGGTGTCGGAGGCGATCGTCAAGGTGTGCATCGACGGGCGCGAGCGTATGTCGGTGGCCGAGGGCCACGGCCCGGTCAACGCGCTCGACCGGGCGCTGCGCAAGGATCTGGGCAAGTACCAGAAGGAAATCGCCGATCTCGAACTGACCGACTACAAGGTGCGCATCCTGAACGGCGGCACCGAGGCAATCACGCGCGTGCTGATCGAAAGCCGTGACGATGCCGGCGGCCGCTGGTGGACTGTCGGCGTCTCCGACAACATCATCGACGCCTCGTTCCAGGCACTGATGGATTCCATCATCTACAAGCTGATGAAGAACCGCGGCCTGGCCGGGCTGGTGGCGGGGGAGTAGCCGATCCATCATCGTTCCTGATGTATCCGATCAATTGTTTCGGGTGGCGTGATGGCTTGCGCCCGTGCGATACCGCAACCCGAACGGGACCGGAATCATGGCGGAGAACGGGTCGACGACCACCCCGCAGGCTGGCGACACGCGCGCCGGCTTCCTGTTCGCGCTCGCCGCCTATCTGCTGTGGGGCTTCCTGCCGCTGTACATGAAGGCCGTCGCGCACATTCCTCCGGCCGAGGTCGTGGCGCACCGTACCGTCTGGTCCGTGCCGATCGCCGCCGCGGTGATCCTGTGGATCGGGCGCACGGCGGAACTGAAGGCCGCGATCCGCGATCCGCGCATGCTGGCGCAGGCTGTGCTCACAGCCGCGGTGCTGTCGATCAACTGGGGCCTCTATGTCTGGGCGATCGGCGCCGGCCGCGCGCTGGAGACCGCGCTCGGCTACTATATCAATCCGCTGTTCTCGATCTTCCTCGCCTTCGCCCTGCTTGGCGAACGGCTGCGGCCGTTGCAGTACGGGGCGATCGGCCTGGCGTTGCTGGCCGTGCTCATCGTCACCTGGGGCGAGGGCGTTCCCTGGGTGTCGCTGGCGCTGACCTTCTCCTGGGGGTTCTACGCCTATTTCCGGCGCGCGCTGCCCATCGGTCCCAACCAGGGCTTCCTGCTGGAGGTGCTGATCCTGCTGCCGCTCGCGCTGGCCTACATTCTCTGGGCGGAGTGGAGCGGAAAGGGGCATTTTTTCATCGACCCGGGTCAATCGCTGCTGCTGATGTTCTCCGGCGTCGTCACCGCCGTGCCGCTGATGCTCTATGCCAATGGCGCCAAGCTGCTGCGCCTCTCCACCATCGGCATCATGCAGTACATTGCCCCGTCGATGATCTTCGTCATCGCGATCTTCCTGTTCGGCGAGCCGTTCGATGCCGTGCGCGCCGTGGCGTTCGCGCTGATCTGGGCGGCGCTGGTGCTGTACTCGATGTCGATGTTTGCCGGACGCTCCCGCGGAGGATGACCCATGTATGAGCTGTTCATCGCCAACAAGAACTATTCCTCCTGGTCGTTGCGCCCCTGGGCGCTGATGACGGCGCAGGGGATCCTCTTCACCGAGACGCTGGTGCCGTTCATCGAAGGGGAGAACCGAGACCGGTTCCTGAAGTTCGCGCCCAACGCCCGCGTGCCGTGCCTGCACCACGATGGGCGGGTGATCTGGGATTCGCTGTCCATCGTCGAATATCTCGCCGAGCGCCACACCGGCGTGTGGCCCGCCGATCCGACGGCGCGTGCCTGGGCGCGATCGGCAACGGCCGAAATGCACTCCGGCTTCACGGCGCTGCGCGCCAACCGGCCCATGTGCATCGGCGTCCGCGTCACGCCGGCCGAAACCAACGCGGCGACGGGGGCGGACATTGCCCGGATCGACGAATTATGGCGCGAGGGCCTGTCCCGCTTCGGTGGACCGTACCTCGCCGGCGCGGCGTTCACCGCGGTCGATGCCTTTTTCTGTCCGGTGGCCTGGCGCGCGCTGACCTACGGCATTTCGCTCTCGGGCGAAGCGTCGGCCTACGCCGAGCGCCTGCGCACGCATCCCGCGATGGTGGCGTGGGAGAAGGCGGCGCTGGCGGAAACCTGGCGCGAACCCGGGCACGACGCCGAGATCGCGGCAATCGGGACATTGACGGCGGATCTGCGCGCCGCGCCGTGAGCCGGCGTCACATCCGGTCGATGATGCCCTTGACGCCGGTATCGACCCGCTCCGGCCGCGCCGTGGCGAGGATCGCGGGAACGATGTCGGCGATGTCGTCGATCACCATCGGGCGCACCAGTGCCGAGGTGTGGATGAAGCCTTCGCCGCGCATGAACTCCAGCATGTCGAGGAACGGCTTCCAGTAGCCGCCGACATTGGCGACGACGATGGGCTTGCGATGATGGCCGAGCTGCGCCCAGGTCATCACCTCGACCAGCTCCTCCACCGTGCCGATGCCGCCCGGCAGCGCCACAAAGGCGTCGGATTTCTCGAACATCAGGTGTTTGCGGGCATGCATGTCTTCGGTGATGATCGCTTCGTCGAGTTTGGTGACGGCGTCCTCAGAGGCTTCCTTGGTCAGGAGAAAGCGCGGGATGATCCCGGTGACTTTCCCGCCGGCCGAGTGGACGCCTCGGGCGACCGCCCCCATGACGCCGCGGGAACCTCCGCCATAGACAAGGCGCAAGCCGGCTTCGGCAATGGCGCGGCCAAGGGCCTCGCCGGACTGTGTGTAGGCGTCGATGCGACCCCTCGAGGACCCGCAATAGACGCAGATGGAACGAATCTGGGACATGGCCCATAGGGCAGGTCCGCTCGCGGACGGTCAAGGGGTTGTGTCTGTTTTGTTGAGACCGCAGGGGAAACAGGCTATCCCCTGAACGAGGCAGGAGTTTACTGATGGCCATGAACGGGATTCGTGCATTCGCAATCGGCGCGGCCGGTACGGCGGCGGCCGCGGTCGCGGCGGTGTGGAGCGGTTATTTTGACGCGCCGAAGCCCGGCGATCCGGCCGCGATCGTGGCGCAACCGCCGGAACCGGCAAAGCCGGCCGAACCTGCCGCCGTGGATCCTGCCGCCCCGGCGCAGCCCGAAAAGCCCGCCGAAGTGGCCAAGGCCGATCCCGCCGCGCCCGCCGAGC
>WPCJ01077214.1_pt1 | contig 10175 bp, 10 predicted proteins | sample 5399831 | NCBI WGS metagenome assembly WPCJ01 (sample SAMN12869470, study PRJNA574797) | sludge metagenome | isolation source: wastewater treatment of pH10 | place: China:Beijing | collected 2019-05-20 | reverse complement strand
CCGTCCGCCGGCTTCCTGGTCCAGCGCCCTGCCCGCAGTAATGGCATCCGGGTCACGGTCGACACCGATGACGGATGCACCATTGTCGAGGATCGCTCTGCTGTAGCCGCCGGCGCCAAACGTGCCGTCGATGATGACGTTGCCCGGCTGTGGCGCAAGTGCTTCCAGAACTTCGGCGAGGAGGACCGGAATGTGGCGGGCCGGTCCGCCATCGGCGTGGAAATCATCGCCGTGGCCCACCGTCATTCCGGTCGCTCCCCTGGCTTCGTCCCCTGCCGAAGATGCAAGAGCCTGGCTCGTGCCGCCGCGCCATACGCGGCCAGCCGTGCCGGCTCCCAGATCTGGAAAAAACTGCCCCTCCCCACGAAGGCCACTTCGGTTGTTATTCCGGTATGTTCGCGAATGAAATCGGTCAACGTGACGCGCCCATCCTGGTCCAGCTTCAGAAACGTGCCATCGCCATGACAGAAGAAGGACATATCGTCCGCTGTCTGCAGGAACGGATCCTCCTGCGCGATGCGTTGCTCGTAACGATCGAGCAGATCGAGCCCACCGACGTCCATCGCGGCCTGATCCAGGCAGCGCAGCGCATAGAGTTCCGAATAGCCGCGCTTCTGCAGAACCGTCCGGAAATGCGCCGGCACGGAGACGCGCCCCTTGGCGTCGATCCTGTTCACCGCATTTGACAGAAAACGGTCCATGACGCATCGCGACCGCTTGCGCCGCCGCACCCTCCGACTTCCTCATAGCCATGCCGCCGCGGCACGATCCCTTCGTCAAACCTCGAGTCTCGAACCGGGCGAAAATCGACGAACGCACAGCCGCCGCGACTGGCCGCTCGGCGCACGCTTCACCCTGACACGAAACGAAGGCTTGATTAGCGAGATGGGATATCATGGGGTATCATGGGCGTCAACGGGAACGGGCTTCACAAACCCCTTTGAAGGCGACAATACGGGCACTGCGGTGTTTATCCTCCATTAAGCCTAACGAAGTGTTTAAAGCCGGCTTGGCACTTGCTCCGACCTGCCGCTGGGCCTAGCCTCGGAATTGCTCCCGAGAGCATGCTCAATCCAGCCTTCAGGCCATTCCAAAGCCCTTCCGAGATCGCCATGTCCGACACTGCCTCCTCCCGCGCCGCTGGGCTCCTTCATCTGAGGCGCGAGGGTCTCTCCAGGGGTGACGCCATTCCCCTGCCGCTGACGATGGCTTCGATCTTCCATGCGCCAGGGGATTCGAGCGGTTTCCATCAGTATGGCCGTTTCTCCAACCCGACCTGGGACGGGACGGAAGAAATGCTGTCGCGCCTGGAAAATGCGCCGGTGCTCGCCTTTCCCTCGGGAATGGCAGCGATCTCTGCAGTGTTCTTCGCGCTGCTGAAGACGGGAGATCGCATCCTGCTGCCTTCCGACGGCTATCATACGACGCGCATCCTGGCCGACCGTTTCCTTGGCGCGTTCGGGGTGCAGTTCCACACCAGGCCGACCGCGTCATTCCTCGACGGCGGTTTCGATGGCTACCGGCTGGTCTTCGTGGAAAGCCCGTCCAATCCAACCCTGGACATCTGCGACATCACAGCCGCTTCTGAAGCGATCCACAGGGCCGGCGGGCAGCTTGTCGTCGACAACACCACGATGACGCCCTTTGGGCAGCGCCCGCTCGACCTTGGCGCAGACATCGTCGTTGCCGCCGATACCAAGGCGCCGAACGGCCATTCCGACGTGCTCGCCGGTCATGTCGCAAGCCGCAACACGGATATCATGGCGGCGATAAGGGAATGGCGCACGACTTCCGGCAGCATTCCAAGCCCATTCGACGCATGGCTCCTGCATCGTGGCCTCGAGACGCTGGAGGTCCGCTTCGATCGCATGTGCAACACCGCGGAACTTCTTGCGCCACGCATCAAGGCACATCCTGTGGTCAGGTCACTTCGCTTCCCTGGCCTTCAGGGCGATCCTTCGCACAATCTCGCCAGCACCCAGATGGAGCGCTTCGGTTTTCTGATCAGCTTCGTGCTGGATTCCGAAGATGACGCCGAGGCTTTCATCAACGGCTGCGAATTGATGGCGGCCGCGACATCTTTCGGCGGCGTGCACACCTCGGCTGAACGCCGCACCAAACGTGGCGACGCGGTGCCTCCGGGCTTCGTGCGGCTGGCCGTCGGCTGTGAGCCAGCAGAGGAATTATGGGCTGCGATCAAGGCTTCGCTGGACCGGCTCCCTTCCTAACCAGCGACTCCAGGCCGGAAATGCACGCAACGCAAAAGCGGGTATGCCCCGACCTCTGAAGCAAAGCAGCAGCAACCTGAATCAGACTCCACGCCGATGGCGCGAAGTCGCTGAATTCTGGAAGAAAAATGCCAGCCGGCCTGTAAGCCGGGTTCTGTATGGCCCCCGCTCCTTGCGAAGCGGGAACGTGGCGGCCATTCATCTTGGGCACATGTTGCCATGCGCCTCACGCAACCTACCCGGGCAGTGGGCCGGAAACAGCCCTGAGGGTTTCCCCTCGTACCGCCCCTATTCGGTTTTGCTCCCGGTGGGGTTTGCCTTGCCGCTTCCGTTACCGGTCGCGCGGTGGGCTCTTACCCCACCCTTTCACCCTTACCGCGCCTTGCCCCGAAGGGCACGCGCGGCGGTTTGCTTTCTGTGGCACTTTCCCTGGGGTCACCCCCGCCGGCCGTTAGCCGGCACCGTGTCTCCATGGAGCCCGGACTTTCCTCACCCGCAGCCTTTCGACTCTCGCTGGTGCGGCCGCCCAGCCGGCTGGCAGGCGTATAAAGGCGTTCGCGACCCAAAAGGCAAGAGCGCCTGTTCTCGGTACCCGCAATTGCCTCGAAACGAGCTCGAACGCCGAGCCGTTGGCTCCATGGCCGCGAAGCCTTTGGAGCCGTATGCCCAGATCAACCAGCGCCGCCGATTTGCGCGACAACCTTGCGGCAATAGGCAGACGATGTCGGGTTCATACGCTTGGCACCATGGCCGGCATTGTACTTAAGGATGGTGCCGCAAGTGGTGCCGCCACCAAGCTCGCGGGCCATGCCGAGATACTTCATGCCATATTTGATGTTGGTCTCGGGATTGTGCAGTCCCTTGGCCGAGCCGCTGTAACCCATCATGCGCGCCGTGGCAGGCTTGATCTGCATCAGGCCGATCTCGCCGGCGCGGCCAACCATACCAGGCTGATAGTTGCTCTCGACCTTGATCACCGCATGCGCCAGCGACACCGGCACGCCATAGGCGGCAGCATAACGCGACACGATGGTGGAATAGCGAGAACCCGCACCTGCAACGCTGGGCTTGACGGCGCCCGGCGTGATCGATGCGGTCGTGAACGTGTCGTAGATCACCTTGGTCTTCGCCTTGGCCGTCTTGACGCTCTTGCCAACCTTTGCATTCGCGGTGGTCTTGGCATCTTTCGAGCAACCAAACAGATACGGGCAAGGCTCGACCGCCGAGCTGGCGCTCACGGTCTTTGTGGCTTTGACGGTGGAGGCAACCTTGGGTGCCTTGGTAACCTTCGCCCTCTTGCTGGATTTCACGGTCTTCGTGACCTTGGTCACCTTCTTGGCCGGCGTTGTGGCCGCAACCTGCTTTACGACCGGAGTGCCCTGGTCTGCTCTGAGACTAGCGGCCATGCTGTCCTGCGAAGCAAAGGCAAAAGAAATCACGCCGGCAGCAACAGCTGCCGCTACAATGAACGGTTTCTGCATGTGGTCCTGTTTTTCTTGGCCACGCGAAGAACTACGCGCAGCATCCTGTAATGAATGCCGGACTAGACTGGCATTTGTCCTGCATCGGTGTGGATTTGCGTTTGAAACCGGATTTGGCGGCAATGAAGGCCGCACAATTCAATTCATGTTACAGAATGTAATATTAAACAGCCGGTCGAAATATTCAGCCGAGACTTGCCGTCACGGAAACAACGAGGCGCCGTAGCGTCCTGATTGTCGAGCCATCCGCAATTCCGTCAACCAGACGCGGCCGGAAATGGCGCTGGAAGGCCTCGACGACGATCCGCGTCAAGGGGTCGAAAACACCGGTGATTTCAATACCATAACCATAAAGCGCGAGCAGGGACTGCAATTCTTCGACATTGTGCCCCGTATCGCCTTCCTGCAAAATCGATCCTCGCCGGATCGGAGATGCCGGCACGAGATGGCCGACCCCCGCAGCGTGCAGCAGCTTCCACGGAAATTTTTCGCCAGGATCGACCTTGCGACCGGGTGCCACATCCGAATGAGCCAGAATCCGTTCGGACACGATATCGTGACGGGCCACAATATCGGCGGTTAGCGCGATGACCGCCTCGATCTGGCGCTTCGGAAATGCCCTGTATCCCAGCGTATGGCCTGGATTGACGATCTCGATACCGACCGAGGCCGAGTTGAGATCGGTGTGGCCGCGCCACGAACTCTTGCCGGCGTGCCAGGCCCTGTCGCTTTCGCGTACCATCTGCACGACCCGCCCGTCCTCATGCACCAGATAATGTGCAGATACTTCGCTGGCCGGATTGCACAGCCATGCTTCAGCACCCGCTCCGGTTTCCATCCCGGTGTAGTGCAATACGACCATGTCGGGCTGGAACGGGCCGCGACGCGGTCCGAAATTCGGCGATACCCTGACCTCGGCTCCAGCGTGATCGGGCGAAAAGCCACTCATGCCGGCGCGAGATCCCGTTCGATCATTTCATACGCCGCATTGATCGCGGCAACACGCGTCGTGGCGATCTTGATGAATTCCTGCGGCAAGCCGCGCGCGATCACCTTGTCCGGATGGTTCTCGGCAACCAGCTTGCGATAGCGCTTCTTCACCTCGTCGAACGGCCGCCCGCGCTCGATACCGAGCACGACATAAGGATCGTCCGCCCCGAGATGCACATGGCGGGCGAGGATCGTCTTGTAGTGCGATTCCTCGATCCGGAAGATCTCGGAGACCCGGTGCAGGAATTGGCCTTCCCGCTCGTGCAGGACGCCATCGGCAGTGGCGATATGGAAAAGACCATCGAGAATGTCTTCCAGCATCATGCAGTTGGCATGACCTGACCCGCAGAGGTTTGCGAGCTTTTCAGCGTAGGACTCGAAACCGGCGACATCCTGCTTGGCCAGATCATAGAGCCGCGCGACATTGTGCGTCTCTTCCGGCGGCACTTCGAAGATTTCGCGAAACGCTCGGATCTCGTCCTGGGTAACCACGCCATCGGCCTTGGCCATCTTGGCCGAAAGCGCGATCATCGCGACCGAGAAGGAGACGCGGCGACGCAATTCGGCATCACCGGAAAAGACCGTGCGCACCGCCTCGACCACCTCGGCGATGCCGGCCGAGGCGGAGGCTGAAACGCGGGCGATGAAATCGCCAATACGATCCCAAATCGACATGTGCCCCTCTTAGAACCAAGCACGTGGCGCTATCAAGGCATGATCGTGCCTATGCGTTGGTGCTGCAGCCAATCGACAACGCCGATTGGTTCCACAAGAACGGGCCGACAGTCGAAAGGTTGCGCCTTCAGGCCGGCTGTGCCGCAATGTCGCGCCTGGGCCGACGCACGGCTCTGAGCTTGCCGCTGTTGCCGCCACCGCAGAAGAACATGTCGGCGCCATCGGATTCGAGGCCGGAGACACCGGTCCCGTCCGGCATGGTCAGCTCTTCCAGGACTTCGCCGGTCAGCGGATCGATCCGCCGCAATTCGCTTGCATCACCCTGCCAGGTCCCATGCCACAGTTCACCGTCCACCCAGGTGACTCCGGTTACAAAACGGTTGGAATCGATGGAACGAATTATCCTGCCCGTCTCGGGGTCGATCTGATGGATTTTCTGGGCGCGATACTCACCGACCCAGAGCGACCCTTCGGCCCAGGCCATTCCGGAATCGCCTCCGTTGCCCGGCGCCGGGATCGTGGCAAGCACCTTGCCGGTCTTCGGATCGATCTTGTGGATCTGGCTTTCGGCGATCTGATAGATGTTCTGGCCATCGAATGCAGTGCCGGCATGGGCGATCATATCGATGGAGCGAACAGGCTCGCCGCTTCTGGGATCAAGCACATTCAGCTTGTCACCGCTGGCGAACCACACATTCTCGCCATCGAAGGTCACGCCATGCACGTCCCCCGAAAAAGGACCATATTCGCGGAGGATTTCGGCGGGGGTGGGTTTCATGGTTTTCCTTCCCAAGTTGACGTTGACGAGCAGCCGTCGGCTGCAGTCATCGGCGGCATCCTAGCTGCCTGGCAGCGGCCCGGGGAGTAACAAGGTTGTCGGGAAGCCCGGCACCGACGGCGTCACCCACCGCAGTGCGCGCCCCTTCCCGAAGGATTGCACCTTGCCACCGGCAGAAAGCTGTTCCAGTGCCCGTTGAACCGTGCGCGGGCTGGCATCCAGGGCAATAGCCAGTGCCGAACTGGACCACGCCTCGCCATCGGCCAGAAAAGCGAGCACCGCGGCATGTTCCTCCTCGACCAGCGGCGCCAGCACCATCACCTCGCCACGCCGACGTGGCACCAGCTTGAAACCTTCGGCCGTGGCGCTGATGTCGGCCAGGCCTCTCAGCTCGGCGCGCAGTCGCCCGATCTCCACCCTCAGCCGTGCACGATGCGACTCGTCGGCATCTTTGGCTCCAAAGGCACGGGACAGAAGCCGCTCGCGCGAAACGTCGCCCGGCCACGCCTCGGCCAGCGCCCGGGCCAGCGCAAACAGCACGGGGCGTGTTGCCAGCGAAACCACTGTATTGGCGGCACGCACCACGTTGCGGCAGGCGTCCACCACGAACATTCCCGTCGCGAACAATTCCTCGACCTCTTCGAGCAGCAAGGGTCGAGCCTTGCCTTTCGAAATCAGTCGCGCGGCCGGAGTATCGATAACCAGTGCGGCACTTTCCACCTCTGTCCCAAGCGCCGGGATGCCGGCCTGTTGAGCCGCCTGCCAGGCTCGCATCAGCGCCTTGCGTGCCTCCTTCAGGCGCAGGCGCCGGATCGCGATGCCAGCAGCCGCAAGCTGCAGCGCGCTGCGCAACGGCGGCGGCAGCAGCGCGGGGTCGAGGTCGGCGATCAGGCTTTCTGCTTCATCGAGACGGCCAATCAGCAGCAGGCGCCGTATCTCGAGCGTACGCGCGTGCGCGGCGTTCGCGTGGTCGCCATGTGTTTCCAGTGTAACCCGGGCTGTATCGAGCGCCTTGCCGGGCCAAGCGAGATCCCGCGAGACAAGCGCGATTTCAGCTTCGGCGACGATGCAGCGCGCTCGTGCGACCGCTTCCTTCGGGCCGAAGGCCCGCGCCGCGCTCTTCAGAAGCGCCTTGGCTCGGACAAGATCGCCAAGCTGCGCCATGGCGATACCGCGCAGCGCCAGCGCGGCCGCATCATCACGCAAGGCTACCCGCTTCAACGCACCGAGGGGATCGCCCCGCGCAAGCGCCTGCCCTGCGGCCGTGATCAGCGAGTCCATCGAAATCCCGTCACACTTGTCACTCTCGCCATTCGATATCCGCCCCTAACCTCTCCAGGACGGTCAGCCAGTTGACCATATCGGAAAGGGACAAAGCCATGAAAATCAGACAACGCCGCGTGCTGGCTGCATTGACGGTCCTAAGTCTGGCAGCAACTGTTCCCGCCAGCCCTGCTGGAACAACGCTCGATCGCATGCCGGCAGACCTGGAAACCAGGCTGGCGCTCAGCGCCGCCCCGCCGGCTCTGCGCGGCGATGCAACCGTCTATCTGCTCGATCCGGCAAAGGGATATCAGCTCTCCAAAAAAGGCAGCAGTGGTGTCACCTGCATGGTCGAGCGCACGAGCTGGGACCTCAGCGACTTCCGCGACGACATCTACATTCCGCTTTGCTACGACGCCGCCGGCACCAGCACCTATCTGCAGCACATCATGGAGGCGGCGGCATTGCGCGCCCAGGGCATGGACGCCGACACCCTCAACGCCGAGTACCGGAAACGGTATCGGGACAAGACCTTCAAGGTTCCCGAAAAGTCGGGCGTTTCCTACATGGTGGCTCCCATCATGCGCACCATCGGGCCGCCCGACATGAAGGTGCATACCATGGCGATGCCGCATGTGATGTTCTACGCGCCGGGCGTCACCAACGAGGACCTCGGCGCCAAACCCGACCTCGCGGATCCCAGCAGCCTGCTCAGCCCGTTCGTCGACAGGCAGGGTGCCGCCGAACACAGCTACATCATCCAGCTCGTCGGCGATGCCGAGAAGGCAACGATCCTTGCCGACCAGAAGGTGCTGCTCGACGACCTCTGTGCCTATCGCGACATCCTTTGCCTGGGGCACGGCAATCACTGAGGTGGCCGCGGCAGAACCGAGCGGAATCCCGACACACTTGTCACTCTCACTCCCAGGTCTCCGCCGCTACCTTCTCCACCAACATCAATAACCCGCCGCGCCGATCAGGAGATCGACGGCATCGAAAAGAGGAGTGTGCAATGACAACGCGCGATTTCACCACCACGATCCTGGTAGACCAGTCCGCGAAAGCTGCTTTCGACGCGATCAATCGTCCGCGCGACTGGTGGGGCAAGGAGATCGAGGGCTCTACGGATACCCTCCATGGCGAATGGACCTATCGCTACAAGGATATGCATTTTTCCAGGCATAGGACGACGGAGCTGGTTCCCGAACGCAAGGTGGTTTGGCACGTCGTCGATTCACGGATGAGCTTCCTTGAGGACAAGGAAGAATGGAAAGACACGAAGATCGTGTTCGATATCGCCAGCAAAGGCGGCAAGACGGAAATCCGCTTTACCCACGCCGGCCTGGTCCCCGAGGTCGAGTGCTTCGACATCTGCCGGGACGCCTGGAGCGGCTTGATCCACGATAGTCTTCGGGAACTGATCGAAACCGGCCACGGACAGCCCGACACGGTCGAATGACCGATTTGGCGGCGGGTTGGCGTGACATTCCGGCCGTCTCCAGGTTCTCGGTCCCATCAACCTGGAAACCGCGCCTCAGTGGCTCACTCGCCCCTCGAAGGGATTTCGCCGGGCAAGCAATCACGCCCGCGCCAGAATCAGGGGATTCCCATGCCCACCACCGAAATGCAAAATTCCTATCGCTGGGTGCTCGTCGCCCTTGGCGCACTGATGACCTGCGTGACCATCGGAGCGATGTTCTCATTGGCTGTCTTCATGCCGCACATCTCGGCCGCCACCGGCTGGACGCGAGCGGGCATTTCCAGTGCGATGACATTCAACTTCCTGATGATGGGTATCTCGAGCTTCGGTTGGGGTATGCTCACGGATCGCATCGGCACCCGCCCCGTGGTGTTGATCGGCTCCATCCTGCTCGGAGTGGTGCTGGTTCTGGCCAGTCGTGCGACGAACCTGCTGCTGTTCCAGCTCACTTACGGTATCGGCGTCGGTCTTGCCGGTGGCGCGTTCTTCGCGCCGATGATGGCCGCTGTCACAGGCTGGTTCGACAAGCATCGCGGCCTCGCCGTTTCCCTGGTTTCCGCTGGCGTCGGTGTCGCGCCTGCGACCGTGTCGCCATTTGCAGCCTGGCTGCTTGCCAGCTACGACTGGCGCACCGCGATGATGACGATCGGGGTGCTCGCAACGGCTATCCTTTTTCCGGCTGCCTTCTTTGTCAGGAACGCCCGGCAGGCGTCGGCAAACGATCCGGCCCCGAAAGGCGCGACTGTCACCGTCGGAGCAGCGGACAATCCGTTGTCGAGGGCTTTCCGTTCGCCACAGTTCGCACTGCTTGCCGGCACCTACTTCCTGTGCTGCGCAGCGCATTCCGGCCCGATCTTCCATATCATGAGCTACGCCATCAGCTGCGGCATCTCCTCCATGGCTGCCGTCAGCATCTACAGTGTCGAAGGCATCGCCGGACTGGGCGGCAGGTTGCTGTTCGGCGTGGCCGCGGATCGCTTCGGCCCAAAGCGGGTTCTCGTCACCGGCCTGCTCATTCAGGCCCTGGTGATTGCCGCCTATCTCTCAGCCGCTCAGCTCAGCACTTTCTATGTCCTGGCCATTATCTTCGGCGCAGCCTATGGCGGGGTCATGCCGCTCTACGCATTGCTGGCTCGCGAATATTTCGGCCAGCAGGTGATGGGCTCGGTGCTCGGCGCGCTTGCCATGTCGTCCAGTTTCGGCATGGCTCTGGGGCCTGTCGCCGGCGGCTGGATATTCGACCGCTTCGACGTCTATGACTGGCTGTTCATCGGCTCATC
>WPCJ01374280.1_pt1 | contig 10193 bp, 10 predicted proteins | sample 5399831 | NCBI WGS metagenome assembly WPCJ01 (sample SAMN12869470, study PRJNA574797) | sludge metagenome | isolation source: wastewater treatment of pH10 | place: China:Beijing | collected 2019-05-20 | reverse complement strand
CTGGCCGCCATGACGAGCGCCTGGGCCTGTTGGCGTTGCGCATCGGCAGCCTGGGCTATGCCGTGCCCGGCACGATCGTGGCGATCGGCCTGTTGGCCCCGATGGCCTGGGTGGACCAGGGCATCAATGGCATCACTGCCTTCTGGGGCGACACGCCGCAGCTATGGTTGATGGGCAGCACCGCTGCACTGGTCCTGGCTTATCTCATCCGCTTTCTTGCCATTGCCGCTGGCGGCATTGAAGCCGGCTATGCCCGCATCCCGCCCGCCCTGGACCGCGCCGCCCGCAGCCTGGGGGAGGACGAAACCGGTGTGCTGCGCCGCGTCCATCTGCCATTGCTGCGGCCCGCATTGTTCAGCGCTGCGCTACTGGTGTTTGTCGACACCATGAAGGAACTCCCGGCCACGCTGCTGCTGCGCCCCCTCAACTTCGAAACGCTGGCAACCTGGCTGTATGCAGAAGCCGCTCGCGGCACCTATGAAGAAGGTGCTGTCGCTGCGCTGGCCATCGTCGCGGCAGGCCTGCTGCCTGTCATCCTGCTGGCCCGCGCCGGCAGCCGTCCCGTCATCGCGCCATGATCACTACGCCGTATCTTTCGCTGGAACAGATAACCCTGGCCTACCCCGGCCGTCCCGTCCTCGCGGACTTCAGCCTGCATCTGGAACGCGGACACCTGGGCGCCCTGCTGGGCGCCTCCGGTTGCGGCAAAAGCACAGTGTTGCGCGCCATCGCCGGCTTCGAGCCGGTACATGCCGGCCGCATCTCGCTGGAGGGTCGCCTTCTTGCCGGCGACGGCCGGAACGTCCCTCCCGAAGAGCGCCAGATTGGCATGATGTTCCAGGACTATGCCCTGTTTCCGCACCTGTCTCTGGCAAACAACATCGGCTTCGGCCTGCGGCGGCTGCCACGCGTTCAGCAGCAACGGCGCATCGCCCAAATGCTGGAACTGGTCGGACTGACCGGCCTGGGCCCAGCCTTTCCGCATGAAATATCGGGTGGCCAGCAGCAGCGCGTGGCGCTGGCACGCGCCCTGGCCCCGGAACCCAGCCTGCTGCTGCTGGACGAACCCTTTTCCAACCTTGACACACTGACCCGCGAGCGGCTGGCCTTCGATGTCCGGGACATTCTCAAGGACAGCGGCGCCACGGCATTGCTGGTCACGCACAACCAGGCCGAAGCCTATGCCATGGCGGATCGCATGGGCATCATGATAGGCGGTACGCTACGCCAATGGGGCAGCCCCAGGGAGCTCAGCAATCAACCGGTGGACGATGCCGTGGCCGAGTTCCTGGGCCTGCAGGACAATCTGGCCAGCCAGCGCGCAGCGGCACGTCAGCGCGCTTCTTGATCCAACGCTGGTAAAGGCTCAGCCCCTGGCGCCGACTTCCCAATCCGTCGGCCCGGCGGCCGGGAACAGGCGTGCGCCCTGCTTGGTCTTGCGCGGCACAGGATTCGCAGGCCGCGCGGGCTCGCCCTTGCGCAGGAATACGGCGTCGGCCGAACACAGATGCAGCAGCAGCGACGCGACCACCGGCAGCACTCGGGCCGTCTGTTTCGCCCCGCGTGTCGCATCCGCCTCGTCCATGCCTGCCTGATTGGCCTGACTTTCCCGTTCCGACTCCGCAATGGCGCCCTGCACGGCGGCAGCCAGCGTCGGCACACCCAGGTCAACCACCAGGGGCGTCAGCCCGGTATCCTCGTCCAGCAGCAGGCGCAATTCCAACGCGCCATTATTGATGTCATGTTCAAGATGCGCCCACACGCCATGCAGGCCCTGGTCCAATTCCGGCGTTTCAATATAGACGCCCCACTCCGGCAGGGTGAACAAGGCTTCGCAGGAAACCTCCAGGCTGGCCGGCGCCTGCTGCAGAGATGCCAGCAGCCCGGGCTGGAAACGGTAGATTCCCTGCGTCATGCGCCAGGCGCCCAATGCGGCCAGGCGGGAAACGTCCAGCAAGGACGCCAGGTTATGGATCTCCTTGCCCCCATGTTTGGCACGCGCCACGATGGCATACCAGCCGCCCAGGGGCAGATAGCACCAATCCTGCCAATGCGGCTTGCCGGGTTGGCCGTTGATCGAGCGGAACAGCTCGGCCTTCTTCCAAGCTTCGGGATAGGCAGCGGCAGCAGTAGACAAGGCCTCGCAGGCGCGGTGGGTTTTTCTTTGGATTTGGGGCATAGATCGCAGCCGGCATCCGTTCTGGCACATTGTGACAAACGGCATGACAGCAAAACTTGAATGAAAGCAGGGATTTTACGGGAGCCTGGCCCGGCGCGCTGCAAATACGCCCGGCCAGGACCGAGCCGCCACGCCCGCGCTGTTACCATTACGGATTGCCGGGCACCCTTACACGGTCGACGCCCCCAAACCGGCCGACCGGCCCTCCCGACACCCATCATCATCAAGAGGTCAAGCGCTCCCATGAAACTTGCAGCCTGGAACGTGAATTCCCTGAAAGTCCGACTGCCGCAGGTCATCGACTGGCTCAACACCAACCCGGTCGACGCCCTGTGCCTGCAGGAGCTCAAGCTGGAGGACGACAAGTTCCCGCTCGCCGCCTTCACCGAACTGGGTTACCACGCCGCCTGGGCCGGCCAGAAAACCTACAATGGCGTGGCCCTTATCTCGCGCCAGCCCGGTGCCGATATCGTACGCAACATCCCCGGCTTTGAAGACCCCCAACGCCGCCTGGTCGCCGCCACCCTGCCCGACCCGGCTGGCGGGGAAATCCGTGTCGTCAGCGTCTACTGCCCGAACGGCCAGGCACTGGACAGCGAAAAATATCCCTACAAACTGAGTTGGTTTGCCGCCCTGCACGAATGGCTGCGCGAAGAACTGAGCCGCTATCCCAAACTGGCCATCCTTGGCGACTACAACATCGCCCCGGACGATCGCGACGTCCACGATCCCGCCAAATGGGAAGGCCAGGTACTGGTATCGCCGCCGGAGCGCGCCGCCTGGACACAGCTGCTGGACCTTGGGTTGAGCGACTCCTTCCGCCTCTTCGAGCAACCGGAAAAAAGCTTCAGCTGGTGGGACTACCGCCAGGGCGCCTTCCGCCGCAATGCCGGCCTGCGCATCGACCACGTCCTGATCTCCGATGCCCTGAAGGACCGCTGCATCGCCAGCCTGATCGACAAGGCACCGCGCGCCAACGAACAACCCTCGGACCACGCCCCTGTCGTGGCCGAACTGAAAATCTGAACCTGAAGACAGCCAGACATCGGCACAAAATTCTCCGCGCCGATGCTTGCCAAGCTGAAATGGCAGGCATATAATTTATCTCTTCATTGGGGCGGTAGCTCAGCTGGGAGAGCGTCGCGTTCGCAATGCGAAGGTCGGGAGTTCGATCCTCCTCCGCTCCACCAAAATTCCCAGTAAAAAAGGCACCATATTTTCGAATGTGGTGCCTTTTCTGCTTCTCAGGCCCGATTGCTTATTTCCGCCCAGGCCCCATCTGCAAAGATGCGCAGTACCGACCTTCGGATGTCAGCGTCCCCAGTCAGCAAACCGCTCACCGGGGTTCAAGTACCTGGAAAGTTATTCGAACTTGAAGATTTTCTTCCAGTCGTTTTTCATGCTGATGATGGACCAGTTCTTGCTGACGGCTTCGTCATACAGGTTCTGAGTGAAGGTGCCGACCTGCGTGTCGGGCAGGCCCTGGGCCGGGCCATAGGCGTATTCGCGCTTGGCATCGTCATGGAACACCAGCATACCCACGCGGCGGCCGGGGCCGCCACCGGTGACAATATAGGTCTTGTAGCCATTGGCGCGCAGGTATTCCATCAATTCCAGCATGGGCCGGTAGATCAGGTCGGTATAGGGCCGCCCCAGCGCGGGTCGCGTGCGGTGGCCAGCCATTTTTCGACGTCGGCCTGGTATTCCTCGACGCTGAGGCCGTCCTGCGCAAGAACGGCGATGCGGAAGATTTCTGCGGTCGATAGCACACTGATTTTTTTCATGTCACCGCTCAGGACCGTTTTGAACGGTTCCTGGTCGGCGTATGAAGGGTTCTTGCTGACGAGCTCGTTGGTCTTGCTCAGTATGTACAGATACTGGGAATACAGCGGGTGTTCCACCCACAGCGTGCCATCCTGGTCGAATGTGGCAATGCGATCTTTCTGGATGCGAGGCAATCGACAGGAAGGTTTATCAATGAAAAACGTGTATTCATTCCAGCTCCCTGCTGCCAATTACCGATGGTCAGTCCTTTACTAGCCGGCCTTGATCGTCAAGCCAGGCGAGGCCAATGGATTTGCTATTTATAACAGCCTCAGGAATACGGGATTTTCCTGGTTTGAATTGACCCATTACAGGCTTTCGATTCGTTTTTTTGCCCTGGCTGCCGCCTGTTGCACCATGACATGAGGATGAGTTTCGCAGCGCTCCACCAATGGCATCAACTGCCGGGCCGGACGCGCAGCGATCTGACGGCAAATGGCTTCCGGCACATACAGGTCTTCATCGCGCACCAGCAAGGCCAAGGCCTGCACATCGGAGAGATCCATTGATGGAATGAGCGCCGGCAGCACATCCTCTGCGTCCGGCGTCGCCAGCAAATGCTGGCAGAACTGTTGCAATGCCGCCTGGTCGGTTGCCCGCCAAGCCTCGCCGGGCGCGACATCTTCCAGCATGCCCCCGGCAGCGCAGGCCTGCCTGGCTGCCGCCAGAAAAGCGTCGATATCCGCATAGACGATGCGGCTGTCGCCATCGTGCGTCAAGTAGAGCACGGCACCCCGCAAGGCTGCGCATCCAATGACGAAGTGGTGGCTGCTGGTGCCCGGGTCGTCAACGATGATGCCTTGCAGCACCTGCACCAAGGGATGGAAACTGCGGAATTGTTCCGTCTGCGCAATGGCGTCCGGCGAGGTGAACAGGCCCAGCGCCTGGCACCCTTCTTCCCAGCCGGATACTTGCTGAAAGTAAGTGGCAAGTTTTTCCGCCAGCGCCGCATCGCCAGTCAGCGGGATCAATTCGGAATTCATTGCTTGCCGTCCTTTTCAATCGTAAGTATCAGAACAGTGTGCTGATGGCCATGCGCAAAGGGTTCTCGGCGGAACTCAGCAGCTTGATGGCCAAGGCGCAACAGACGACCACCACCATGGGCCTGACCAGCCGCGTGCCAACCTTGACGGCGCAGCGCGCCCCCAGCTGGGCACCAGCAAATGCCCCGAATGCCATGGAAATGGCCAGCGGCCAGAAAATGGCCCCCTTCAACAGGAAGATGAACAACGCTCCCAGATTGCAGGCGGCATTGGCCAGTTTGGTAAAGCTGACCGCGCGCATGACAGGCAGGCCACACAGCAGCGTCAGGCCGACCATGAAAAAGGAACCCGTGCCCGGGCCGAAAACGCCATCGTAGAAGCCGATAAAGGGCGCCACCAGGATGGCGAACATCAGCAGTGTCATGCGCTTTTTACGTTTATCGTCGTCCAGCCTGGGCGCAAAGGCAAAGTAACCTGCCACCAGCAACAACAGGACGGGTATGCTGGCTTCCAACCAGTTCTTGTCCATATAGCTGACAAAAAGTGCCCCCAGGATGCCGCCCATCATGGAAAAAGCCGCCAGGACGCGGCCGGTTTTCCATTCCACCAGGCCCTTGCGGGCAAATGCCACGGTCGCCGAGACCGAACCGGCCGAGGCCTGGAATTTATTGGTAGCCAGCGCAGCCACCGGATCCATGCCTGCCAGGAAAAGCGCAGGCACGGTAATCAACCCGCCGCCACCAGCAATGGCGTCGAAAAATCCGGCACAGAATGCGACGGCCGTCAGGATGGCGATGATGTCAATGTCCATGGCGTAATACGTGATAGCCCAGTTGTAGGAAAAGCCCCAGTGATGGCGCGCCGCCTGGGGCGCCTGGGCAAATGGCAGACGAGCGGAAAACAGTGCCGCGCCGCCGTGGCTCAAGAATACTCCTGCTGCATTGCCACAAACGTCTCCCGGGCACACTTTGTCCTTCTCTCCGGGCCGGCATCGCCAAACGGGCAATTATCCCACCGTACTGCTGACATCAGGCTGTCCTGCTTACCCGCCCTCCCGGCATACGCCATGCCTGCCATGCACGGGCCGACATCCGTCCGGCCATTCTGTTCCGGCGCAATACATACATTGAATCCATAAGCACATTCCCCGGCCGCCCAATATCAATATAGAAATTCGGTCGTTGGTGCCTATCCCCTGCAATTCAATAATGCATTTTTCGGCGGCATTCCCGCCCTGTCTTTTCATGGTTTCCGACGATGGCTCATGCATTTCGCCTGGAACATGTCTCCAAGTCATTTAGCCGTGGCAAGGAAACATTGCCAGCGCTTTCCGATATTTCCCTGGAAATACCCAGCAATTCCTTTTTCGGCATTGTCGGCACTTCCGGCGCCGGTAAGAGCACCTTACTGCGGTTATTGAATCTGCTGGAGCGTCCGGATAGCGGCGATATTTATTTCCAGGATCAGCCGCTGGCCAATCTGCGTGGCGCGGCATTGCGCCAATACCTGAGCCGGGTTGCCACGATTTTCCAGCACTTCAATCTTTTTCACAGCCAGACGGTGCTGGAAAACATCGAGTTTCCCCTGTCCGTGCGTGGTGTGGGGCGCACGGCGCGCCGTCGCAAAGCCCTGGAGTTGCTGGAACTGGTCGGCCTGCAGGGCAAGGAAAAGGCCTATCCCTCGCAGTTGTCCGGTGGCCAGAAGCAACGCGTGGGGATTGCCCGGGCGCTGGTGGCAGATGCCGAAGTCCTGCTATGCGACGAAGCCACCAGCGCGCTGGATTCCGAAACGACGCTCGTCATTCTGGATTTGCTGCTGCAGCTCAAACAGCAACTCAACCTGACCATTGTCCTGATCACCCACTCCTGGGATGTCGTGCGCTATGCGGCCGATTCCGTCACGCTGATCCAGTCCGGCCGGATCGTCGAAGCGGGCAAGGTACGCGATCTGCTGCATGACGCGGATTCCTACCTGGGCCGGCAACTGCTGCCTGCCCCCGACCTGGGGCACGCCCCCCGCCCCGGCTGGGTGCGCTACGACCTGATCCTGCCGGATATCCGTGCCCAGGGGTCGTTCCTGTCCGATGCCGCACAACGCCTGGATCTGGCCTCTGCCGTGGTCTCCGGCGGTGTGGAACGCCTGGGCGGTGTCGATGCTGCCCGCTTCAAAGTGGATTTCGATTTTCGCGACAAGCCCTCAAGCCTGATGCACTCGCTTTCTTCCATCCTGCGTGAAAAAAGCATTGTGCTGGGAAAGGTAACGGAAACATGAATGCCCGTGACTGGACGATTTACCTGCCTGATTTCTGGGAAGCCCTGGGCCAGACCCTCTATATGACATTCTTTTCCGGGGTGCTGGTCATCGGGCTGGGGGTGGCCGCCGGCCTGGCGCTCTACCTCACTGCCCCCAATTCCTGGTGCCCTCGGCCGCTGGTCTATCACACGCTCAATACCATCGTGAATACCGGCAGATCCATTCCCTTCATCATCATGATCGTGATCCTGATCCCGGTGACTCGCTGGATCGTGGGCACGCCGCTGGGCCCGGTCGCGGCGCTGGTGCCGTTGACTTTCGGCTTCACGCCATTCTTTTCCAGATTGATAGAAGCCAATCTGCGCGAGCTGGACCAGGGCCGGATCGAAGCCGCCCGCGTCATCGGCGTCACCACACCGCAATTCATCTTCCGCATTCTGCTGCCCGAATCCCTCTCCGGCATCATCGCGTCGGCCACCATCATCCTGGTCGGCCTGGTGGAAGGCACCGCTGTCGCAGGCGCCATCGGCGCAGGCGGCGTGGGCGACTTCGCGCTGACCTACGGCTATCAACGCTGGTTCGTCGAACTGATTTTCATCGCGGTGATTGCCATGGTGCTCATCGTGCAGACCATCCAATTGAGCGGGGACGCCTGGATCCGGCTGCGCAAGCACAAACGCTAGCACCGGCCTCCACGCCCCCCGCTGCGCTGCGATTCCCTTCCGCTTTCACACAAGGAACCACACGATGCACCGCCCTTCCTTTCGCCCTGCCAAACGCAACGCGCTGCGTACTCTCCTAGCCCTGGCTTCCGTGACACTCACCGGGCTGCTGGGCAGCGTCACCGCACCGGCCCACGCCGCTGCCACGGTTTCCAACGAGCCGCTGAAGGTTTACGTCACCCCAACGCCGCAAGGCGATATCTTGCGCTATGTGCAGAAGCTGGCCGATGCCGACGGCAGTGGCCTCAAGCTCAAGATCATCGAAAGCAGCCAGGGCCTGGACGCCAACCAGTTGCTCTACAAGGGCGATGTCGATGCCACCTTGCTGCAGCACCGGCCTTTCTTCGATTCCTGGGTCGCTGCGCACCCCGAGGCCCAGGGCAAACTGGTCAATGTCGCCACACTGCTGGTCAATGTGTTCGGCCTGTATTCGTCGCGCTATACGTCCATCAAGGACATCCCGGATGGCGCGTCCCTGCTGGTTCCCAATGAACAGACCAATCTGCCGCGCGCATTGTTCATCCTGCAGCAGCAAGGCCTGCTGGAACTGAGCCACCCGCAGTCCGATGGATCTACGGCAGCTCTGGCCATAGACGAGAAAAACATCACCGCCAACCCTCGGCACTTCAAGTTCATTCCAACGGAAACCCGGCTGCGCGCCAAATCGCTGCCGGACGTGGAGGCCTCGTTCATCAATGGCGACATCGCCCTGACCCACGACATCGACCCGCAAAGCGCCCTGGCCCTGGAGGACAAGCACAACAACCCCTATGCCAACGTACTGACCACGCGCACGGAACTAACGTCCGACCCGCGCCTCCAGCGGCTCGTGGACTACTTGGTGGGGGAGCAGGTCGCAGCTTTCATCAACGACAACTATCGAGGCTTCGTGGTGCCCGACCAGCAGCGCCTGCAACCCTGAACCGCACGCTCCCCGCCGCCCCGCCCTACCGATCAGAAAAGGCTACCGCATGAGCACCGCTACCCCGCGCCAATTGCATCTGAACGTCAACGCTTGGCTTCAGGGATTTGTCCCTTCCGCCTGGCGCGTGCCGGAAAACGACCCGCTCGGCTTCATCGACGTACAACACTATATACGCATTGCCCAATGGGCCGAGAAAGGTAAGTTCGACGCCATTTTCCTGGCAGATTCCGTCACGACCGACGGGCTCGCGACAGGGCCGATTACTGCACTGGAACCCACCCTGGTCCTGACAGCCATTGCCATGGCGACCACGCACCTGGGACTGGTCGCCACGGCTTCCACCACCTACAACGACCCGTACAACCTGGCGCGGCGTCTGGCCTCGCTGGACCTCATCAGCGGCGGACGCGCGGGCTGGAATGTCGTCACCACGGCTGATGCATCATCGGCGCGCAAGTTCGGCCAGAAAGACGTGCTGGCCCACACCGACCGCTACCGCCGCGCCGATGAGTTCGCCACGGTGGTCAAGGCGCTGTGGAACAGCTGGGAGGATGACGCGCTGCTGGGCGATGCCGCCAGCGGCCGCTTCGTGGATACCGCCAGGCTCAACACCGTGCATCATGCGGGCGAGTTTTTCCAGGTCGAGGGCGTGCTCAACCAGCCACGTTCGCCACAGGGGCATCCCGTGATTTTCCAGGCAGGCGGATCGGCTGATGGCCAGGCCCTGGCTGCGCGCCATGCCGAAGCCGTGTTCTCCGCGTCGCAATCCTTCGAGGAAGCGCTGGCCTATGCCCAGGGGCTGCGCCGCCACGCCCGGGCGCTGGGTCGCAGCCCCGACGGCGTCAAGGTCCTGCCCGGCCTTGGCGTATTCCTCGGCGGCACCCAGGCCGAAGCCCGCCAGCGCCACCAGGAGCTCATCAATCTCGTGCCCGTCGAACACAGCCTGAACCGGCTGGCCGGCAGGCTGGGCGTGGCACCGGAGCAACTCAAACTGGACGAACCCCTACCGCAAGACTTGCCACTGCCCAACAACGGCAATGGCGGCCATACCTTTTTTCGCGCCATCCTGGCGCGCTCACAGCAGAGTGGCCTCACATTGCGGGAATTTCTGGGGGAGTTTGCTGCCGGCGGCGGCCATCGGGAGATCGTCGGCACGCCCGAACAAGTGGCCGACGACATCGAGCATTGGTTCCGCCATGGTGCCGCTGACGGTTTCAACCTCATGCCGGGGCTGCTGCCCAGCGGCCTGCAGGATTTCGTCGAGCAGGTCGTGCCCTTGTTGCAGCAACGCGGCCTGTTCCGCCAGG
>WPCJ01332055.1_pt1 | contig 10195 bp, 8 predicted proteins | sample 5399831 | NCBI WGS metagenome assembly WPCJ01 (sample SAMN12869470, study PRJNA574797) | sludge metagenome | isolation source: wastewater treatment of pH10 | place: China:Beijing | collected 2019-05-20 | reverse complement strand
ACGCGCATCGCGGTTGCCATCGTCACCGCAGCCTTCGCGCTGGGTCTTGCGCCGCGCCTGCTGGACTACGGCCCGGCCCTGTTCGGCATCCCGGTTACGGCATTGCTTGGAATAGCCGTCATTCTCGGCGGGGTGGCGTGGCTTCTGATTCCGCGCCGCCGCTGATTTTTGTTTCAGGCCGATACCCTGAAAGAAAGCACCGCCATGCGACGCGGGACGCATGGCGGTGCGCGCTCAGGCCTGCTCGCTGGCTTCCGTACGAGCGGCCCGGCGTGTGGCAAGAACAAAGGCGGCAAGAAATGCGGCTGACATCAGAAGCACAATGGTCGGCGCCGGCGCGCTGTCGATGAAGAAGGACGCGTAGACGCCGAGGAAGGACGACGCCACGGCCACCAGCACCGACACCGCCAGCATGCCTGAGAAAGTGCGCGCCAGCAGGAAGGCGATGGCGCCGGGCGCGATCAGCATGGCGATGGCGAGGATGATGCCGACCGCCTGCAGTGCGCCGACGATGGTCAGCGAAATCAGTGCCAGCAGCCCGTAGTGCAGCAGCCTGACATGCAGCCCCACCGCCTGCGCCTGCGCCGGATCGAAGGCGTGCAGCAGGAAGTCGCGCCACTTCACCAGAATGATGCCTGCCGTGACCGCGGCGATGGTGGCCGACATGGCGATGTCGTTCCACGAGACACCCAGCATGTCGCCGAACAATATGTGGTCGAGATGCACGTCCGACTGGATCTTGACGTAGAGCACCAGTCCGAGCCCGAACATGCCGGAAAAGACGATGCCCATCACCGTATCCTGCTTGATGCGGCTGTTGTCCTTCAGGAAGCCGGTGGCGACGGCGCAGAACATGCCGGCCACGAAGGCACCGATGGCATAGGGAAAGCCGACGATATAGGCGATCACCACGCCCGGGAACACGGCGTGGCTGATGGCGTCGCCCATCAGCGACCAGCCCTTCAGCACGAGGAAGCAGGACAGGAGCGCCATGGGAATCGCCACCAGCACCGAGATGATCAGGGCGTTGACCATGAAGTCGAACTGGAAGGGCGAGGCGAGCGTTTCGAGGAAGCTCATGGCGCGGCCTCCTGCATTGCCTCTGCCGCGCGGCGGCGGGCGGCCAGCATGCCGTGCTTGGGGGCGAAGACGAAGGCGGCGAGGAACACCGCCGTCTGCAACACCACGATGATGCCGCCGGTGGCGCCGTCGAGGAAATAGCTGGCATAGGCGCCGGTGAAGCTGGTCACCGCGCCGATGGCCACGGCCAGCACCAGAAGGCGCGGGAAGCGGTCGGTGAGCAGATAGGCGGTGGCGCCGGGCGTCACCACCATGCAGATGACCAGAAAGGCGCCCACCGTCTGCAAGGCCGCGACGGTCGAGGCCGACAACAGGGTGAAGAACACGATCTTGAGCAGCGTCGGGTTGAGGCCGATGGTGCGGGCGTGGCTCTCGTCGAAGAAGGTGACCATCAGGTCCTTCCACTTCGCCAGCAGGACGGCCAGCGACACGAAGCCGATGATGGCGAGCTGGAGCGTGTCTTCCGGCGTGATGGCGAGGATGTTGCCGAGCACGATGGTCTGGATGGACACGGACGTCGGCGAGATCGACACCATGAACAGGCCGAGCCCGAAGAAGGAGGAGAAGATCAGGCCGATGATGGCGTCTTCCTTCAGCCGGGTGCGCTGGTTGAGGAACAGCATGGCGGCGGCGGCGAGACCGCCCGAGAAGAAGGCCCCGATCGAGAACGGCAGGCCGAGCATGTAGGCGCCGGCCACGCCCGGAACGATGGAGTGCGAGAGCGCGTCGCCGATCAGCGACCAGCCCTTGAGCATGAGATAGCAGGACAGGAAGGCGCACACGCCGCCGACCAGCGCCGACACCCACATGGCGTTGACCATGTAATGGTAGGAAAAGGGCTCGAGCAGCAGGCTCATTTGCGCCCCCCGCTGAGCTTGTGCTCCATGGCGTCCTTCTCGCCGTAGAAGACCAGCGGCCGCTCGTCGTCGGTAATGACCGAGAGCCGGCGGCGGTCGTCATCCTCGTGCAGGCCGGCCCCGCCGAGCACGAAATGGCGCAGCACGCCGCCGAAGGCGCGCTCCAGATTGGCCTGGGTGAACACGTCCTGCGTCAGGCCATAGGCCAGGACCGTGCCCTTGATGAGCACGGTGCGGTCGCAGAATTCCGGCACCGAGCCCAGATTGTGGGTGGAGACCAGCATCACCCTGCCCTCGTCGCGCAACTCGCGCAAAAGGGCGATGATCTGCTCCTCGGTCTTGACGTCGACGCCGGTGAACGGCTCGTCGAGCAGGATGACGCGGCTGTCCTGCGCCAGCGCGCGGGCAAGGAAGACGCGCTTCTTTTGGCCGCCGGAAAGCTCGCCGATCTGGCGCTTGCGGAAATCGCCCATGTTGACGCGGGCAAGGGCGGCGGCCACCGCCTCATGATCGGCGCGGCGCGGAATGCGCATCATGCCCATATGGCCGTAGCGGCCCATCATCACCACGTCCTCGACCAGCACGGGGAAATTCCAGTCGACCTCCTCGGCCTGCGGCACATAGGCGACGAGGTTGCGGCGCAGTGCCTGCTTCACCGGCATGCCGAGCACCGAAATCTCGCCCCTGGCCAGCCGCACGAAGCCCATGATCGCCTTGAACAGGGTCGATTTGCCGGAGCCGTTGACGCCGACGAGGGCGGCGATGGTGCCGGTGGGGATCTCGAAACCGGCATCGCGCAAGGCGGTGTGGCCGTTGCGGTAGGTGACGGTCGCGCCCCTGACCGCGATGCCCGATCCGGCGTCACCCGGCCCCGCATCTTCCGATGCGGGGCGGCGAGGGGTCTTCACATGGCCGGGGCTTTTCACATGGGTTGTCACGGTGTCATTTCCCTTGGGATCAATCCGCCTGCGCCAGGCCCTTGGCGATGGTGTCGGACGTCACCCGCAACAGGTCGATATAGGTCGGCACGGGACCGTCCGCCTCGGTCAGCGAGTCCACATAGAGCACACCGCCATATCGGGCGCCTGTCTCGCGGGCGACCTGCTTGGCCGGCTTGTCGGAAATGGTGCTTTCGGAGAACACCACGGTGATGCCGTTCTCCCGCACCGCGTCGATGACCTTGCGCACCTGCTGCGGCGTGCCCTGCTGGTCGGCGTTGATCGGCCACAGGTAAAGCTCCTTCAGGCCGAAGTCGCGGGCGAGATAGGAGAAGGCGCCCTCGCTCGACACCAGCCAGCGCTTGTCCTGCGGCACTGCGTCGAGCTCGGCCTTGATAGGCGCGATCGCGGCGGTGATCTTCGCCTTGTAGGCTTCCGCATTGGCCTTGTAGCCCTCGGCGTTCTCCGGGTCGTATTTCACGAAGGCATCGCGGATGTTGTCGACATAGATGAGCGCCGAGGTCGGCGACATCCAGGCATGCGGATTGGGCTTGCCCGTGTAAGGCCCTTCGGAAATGCCCATCGGCTCGATGCCCTCCGACACCACCACGCCGGGCACGTCCTTCAGGTTCCGGAAGAATTTCTCGAACCACAGTTCGAGGTTCAGCCCGTTCCACAGGATGAGCTGGGCGCCCTGCGCGCGCTGGATGTCGCCCGGCGTCGGCTGGTAGTTGTGGATCTCGGCACCCGGCTTGGTGATCGATTCCACGATGGCCGCATCGCCGGCGACATTCTGCGCCATGTCGGCAATGACGGTGAAGGTGGTGACGGCCTTGAACTTCTCGGCCGCCTGGGCCGGCAGGGCCACAATAAGGGCGGCAAGGGCGCCGCTCACCATGGACGTGAGAACCCCGCGCCTCGGCAGGTCGAACATATGGGCTTCCTTCTTGCGACTGTGTCTTGTTTGCAATCTTAGCGCGCACCGCCGGGCCATGGTCGCGTTTCATCTGCGACAGGTTTCCGGCAGGTGGCCTTCGTACTTAATATGCTTTTAAGAATGAATTGCAATAGTGACGGCGAAAATTTCCTGATGAGGCGGGAACAGAAACATTGCGATATCCGCCCTCCCCCGGCGCTTCAGCGCCGCTTTCGTGCCGGTTGCGAGCTGTAAACGGCCCCCTTTCAGGCGCGCCACCCCTTCCCGCTCACCAAGCCAGGGCAGGAACCGGCAAAGCGGCGGGACCATGCCCCGCCGCCTGTTCTCACTTCGCCCAAGGCCGGATGCGGCAGTCGCGCCGCCCTATTCCGCCGGAACCGGACTGGCTTTCGCCTCGAGCACCGCCAGTTCCTCGGCCTTCGGCACCGACAGCCACACCGCCAGCATGAAGCCGGCCGCACCGCCCAGCAGCTTGCCCAGCATCAGCGGCAGGATCATCGTCGGCTGGAAATTGGCCGAGAAGGCCAGATGGTCGCCGAAGGTGAAGGCCGCGCACACGGCAAAGGCGATGGCCAGCACCTTGTCGCGCGGCTGCATCTTGCCGACCAGCCGGTACATGGCGAGGATGTTGGCGCTGGCGGCCAGCAGCCCGGCCGCCCCCTCCGGCGACACGCCGATGCGCGCCCCGATCACCTGCATCGGCCCGGCAAGATATTTGGTCAGCAGATAGACCATGGGGAAGGCGCCGGCCAGCATGATGCCGATATAGCCGGCGATCTCCAGCGCCCGGAACTGGTCCTGCTCGTCGGCGATGATCGGGTCAAAGCCCCAGGAGCCGAACACGGTGCTGAAGAAGCCGGTAAAATATTCGACTATTGAAGCGACCAGCACCAGGGTGATGCCGGCATACATGATGCGGCCGAACCACAGGAAGCCGGCGATCATGGCATCCGGCGCGAAGCGCAGGCCGAGCGCGATGGCCACGCAGAACACGATCAGCGGCAAAAGATTGCGCAATATGTCGCCGATGGTCAGCGCGATCTGGTGGGTGGCCTCGGCCGTGGTCGAGACCTCGGGCCGGATGTCGAGGCCGGCCAGCGCGATGATGGCGCAGGCGATGAACACGCCGATGGGCACGCTGAGGATGCCCGACATGATGCCGAGCGCCATGTATTTGTGGTCGGATTTGGCGAGCATCGCCAGACCCACGGGGATCGAGAAGATGATGGTGGCGCCGGACGTGAAGCCGACGATGGTGGCGATCATCCAGGCGTCGCGCGAACCGGCCAGCGTGTCGGCAAGCTGGTAACCGCCCATGTCGACGGCGATCACCGTGGTCGCCGCGATCGAGGGATCGGCCCCGATCATGGCGAACAGCGGCCCGACCGCGATGCGGATGAACTCGGACAGGTAGGGGATGGCGGCCATGATGCCGGCCACCGGAATGAAGATCGGGCCGATGGAATGCAGGCCCTCGATGAATTCCTTGCCGAGCCCGGTTTCCGGATTGCGGATCGAGGCGATGGCGCCGGCGACGGCGCACGCCATGATGATGTAGATGACGAAAGTTCCGATAGAAGCCATTTGCCTTACCTCCCAGTGGCGCGTGCGCGCCGGCAGACTTTATCGACGCCCTTCCCGATCAGGCTTTCACGCGTTCCCCTTGCGGATCGTAGAGCGGCGCCATGTGGATCGTGGCGGCGAAGCGCTCGTTCGCCACGATGAGTTCGTAAGTGCCGGACGACAGGAATGCATCGTCCACGCCGGCCGCGTTGCGCACATAGCCGTAGCCGATGGGCAGGCCGACCGTGTAGCCGAAGCCGCCGCTGGTCAGGTAGCCGACCGGCTCGCCATCGCGCAGGATGGTCTCGCGGCCGAGCAGCACCACCTCCGGGTCCTGCGTGGTGAAGCAGGCCAGGCGCTTCGGCAGCGGCTTGCCGGCTGCGGCCGCGCACGCCTCGCGGCCAATGAACTCAGTGCCCTTCTTCAGCTTCACCGCCCAGCCGAGGCCGGCCTCGAACGGGTTGTCGTTGGGCGTGATGTCCGAGCCCCAGGCGCGGTAACCCTTTTCCAGCCGCAGCGATTCGATGGCCCGGTAGCCGGTCGGGCGGATGCCGTGCGGCCGGCCCGCCGCCATCAGCGCATCAAACACCTCACCGGTGCCGGCGATGGGCACATGCAGTTCCCAGCCCGGCTCCCCGACATAGGTGACGCGCAGCGCCCGCACCTTGTGGCCGGCTATCCCGATCTCCCGCACCCGGCCGAAGGGGAAGGCGGCATTGGAGACATCCGCATCGGTCACCTTCTCCAGCACCGACCGCGCCGCCGGCCCCATCAGCGACAGCGTGCCGTGGTCCTCGGTGACATCGACGATGCGGGCATCCGCGCCCGCTGGCAGATGCTCCTCGATCCACGCGAAATCATGGGTGCGCGAGCCGGTGCCGGTGACGATGTAGAAGCGGTCTTCCGCCAGTCGCGCGACGGTGAGGTCGCATTCGATGCCGCCGCGCGTGTTGAGGATCTGCGTATAGGTCAGGCGCCCCGGCTCTCTGGCGACAGCGTTGGCGCAGATCAGCTCAAGTGCAGCGGCCGCATCCCTGCCCTTCACCTCGAACTTGGCGAAGGACGACTGGTCGAACAGGCCGACTTTTTCGCGCACGGCCCTGTGTTCTTCGCCCAAAGGGCCGAACCAGTTCTGGCGGCCCATCGAATAGACGTCCTTCGGCTCCATGCCCTCCGGGGCGAACCAGTTCGGCCGTTCCCAGCCGAGCTTGGAGCCGAACACGGCGCGGTGCTTTTTCAGGCGCTCGTAGAGCGGCGAGACGATGCGCGGGCGGCCGCTCTCATACTCCTCATGCGGGAAGGCGACGGTGTAGTGCTTGCCATAGGCTTCCAGCGTGCGCTCCTCGACCCAGGCACGGTCGCGGTGCAGACCGGAGAAGCGGCGGATGTCGACCACCCACAGGTCGAGCGGGGCCTCCCCGCGAACCACCCATTCGGCCAGCACCCAGCCGGCGCCGCCGCCCGAGGCGATGCCGAAGGCGTTGAAGCCGGCGCCGACGAACATGTTGGCGCATTCGGGCGCGCGGCCGAGGATGAAATTGCCGTCCGGCGTGAAGCTCTCGGGACCGTTGATCATCTGCTTGACGCCGCTCTCGGCCAGCGCCGGCACGCGGGCGATGGCCTGCTCCATGTGCTGCTCGAAATGGTCGTAGTCGTCGTCGAAGAGCTGGAACTCCCACTGGTCGGGCACGTCGCCGCCGGGCAGGCCGGTGACCCAGCTTTGCGGGTTCGGCTCGTAGCCGCCCATGACCAGGCCGCCGACCTCCTCCTTGAAATAGATGCGCCGGTCGGGATCGCGCACGGTCGGCGTGTCGGGCGAAAGGCCGTCGATCTTCTCGGTGACGATATATTGATGCTTCACCGGTTGCAGCGGCACCGACACGCCGGCCATCGCGCCGATCTGGCGGGCCCACTGGCCGCCGCAATTGACCACCGTTTCGCAGCCGATGCGGCCGTGGTCGGTTTCCACCGCCGTGATGCGGTTTCCGTCCATGACGAAGCCGGTGACGCGCACGCCCTCGAACAGCTTCGCGCCATGCATGCGCGCACCCTTGGCCAGCGACTGGGTGATGTCGGAAGGGCTGGCCTGCCCGTCGGTCGGCAGCCAGGACGCGCCGATCAGGTCGGACGTATCCATCAGCGGCCACATGCGCTTGACCTCGTCGGGCGAGATCAGGTGCATGTCCATGCCGAAGCTGCGCGCCGTGGTGGCCAGCCGTCGAAACTCGGTCCAGCGGTCTTCGTTGGTGGCGAGCCGCAGGCAGCCGGTCATCTTCCAGCCGGTCTCGAGGCCGGTTTCCTCATGCAGCTTCTTGTAGAGCTCGACCGAATATTTCAGCACGCGGGTGATGGAGGCGGAGGAGCGCAGTTGCCCCACCAGCCCCGCCGCGTGCCATGTCGAGCCCGAGGTGAGCTTGCCCTGCTCCAGCAGGATCACGTCGGCCTTGTGATCGCGAGCCAGATGATAGGCCGTTGAGCAGCCGATGATGCCGCCGCCGATGACGATGATCCGGGCATGGGAAGGCAGGGAATTGACCATCAGGCGCGTCCATATTGGGTGCGATAGGCGTCGAGCGCGGCGTCGAGCCGCTTGAGATTTTCCGCCGTATAGGCGACGTAGTCGATGCCGGGCGCATCGAGATAAAGCTCCGACACCATGCTCCACATCGCCTCGCGCAGCAGCGAGGCGCATTGCATGGCGGCCAGCGAACGCCTCAGCGCCTCGTCCGGCGCGCGCCCGAAATAGGCGCCGAGCAGCGCTTCCGATTCCTCCGGCGAGAAGCCGGCATTGGAGGAAAGCCCGGCAAGGTCGAACATGGCGGTGGAGAAGCCCGCATATTCGAAGTCGATCAGCCACAGGCGCCTGCTGTCATCGAGCAGGTTGGCGGGCAGAAGGTCGTTGTGGCCGAAGACGATGGGAAGCGGTATCTGTGCGGCTTCAAGCTCATCCGCCATTGCCAGATAGGTCGGCAAATGCTCCGCCATGCGGCTCCCACCCTCGTCCAGCGTGCGCGCATAGTCACGCACCACATGGAACGGCCAGAACATGAAGCCCGGGCCCGAGACATGGTGCGGCATCTTCTCGTGGAAGCCGCGCACGATCTCGGCCACGCGCCCGATATTGGCGCGCACATCAGCCTCTGCAAAAGTCCTGGCGCGCAGATAACGGCAGACCATGACGCCGGGCTCGGCATGTTCCACTTCCGGCGCGAAGCCCGCCCTCTCGGCGGCGCGCGCCGTCATCAGCTCGCGGTCGCGCAGCACGTGATGGAACGGATAGTCCTGGCCGAAGCGGACCACATGCCCGCCGGCGTCGTCGGTGACCAGCCAGCTCTCGTTGCTGATGCCGCCCATCAGCGGCTCGATAGCGATAGAGCCCTTCCAGATGGGCAAAGCCGCGATCCGCCCGGATCGCACGGCCGTGATTTCCCGGACCACCGCCATATTTCCTCCCGCAACCTTCGGCTGCCTTGTTTTGTCGAAGGATCGGTTCGACGGCTCATTAAGTCAACAGGAAAATGTGGATTTTTGACCGGAGTTGCACGATTCTAACTTAATGACCGGTCATGAACCGTAAAAAACGGTCACGCTCAACGAGGCTCAGCAAGATGGACTACTCCCCCCGCCACGGCCGCATCCTCAGCCTTCTCAACGACGAAGGCACCATAGGGGTCGGCGAACTGGCCCAGCGCCTCGACGTGTCGGTCGAGACCGTGCGGCGCGACATCAAGGCGCTGGCCGGGCGCGGCGACATCGTGCGCATGCATGGCGCGGTCGGCCTGCCCTCGGCCATCAGCGAAGCGCCGTTCGAGCGCCGCATGCGCGAGAACCGGCAGGCCAAGGAGGCCATCGCCCGGCTTGCCGCCGCGACCATCCGCGACGGCGAATCGATCATGCTCGACACCGGCACCACGACCAGCATCCTGGCCCGCGCCCTGCTCGGCCACCGGCGGCTGACGGTGGTGACCAATTCGTCCGACATCGCCCGCACGCTGGCGACCATCAACGGCAACAAGGTCTACATGGCCGGCGGCGAATTGCGCAGCGACAGCGGCGCGGCGCTCGGCTTCTCGGCCATCGAGTTCGTCAATCGCTTCAGCGTCGACCACGCCATCATCTCGGCCGGCGCGGTCAACGCCGCCACCGGGGTGATGGACTACGATCTCGAGGAAGCGCAGTTCGGGCAGGCGGTGCTGGCGCGCGGGCGCAGGCGCGTTGTCGTCACCGACGCCTCCAAGTTCGGCCAGAAGGGGCTGGTGCGGGTCTGCGCGCTTTCGGATTTCGACGAACTGGTCGTCAACCGCGCGCCGCCGGACGATCTGGCCGATGCGCTCGCCCGGGCCGAGGTCGCGGTCAAGGTCTGCGCCTAGACAGAATTGCGTCAAAACATCGCCATCGCGGCCGAAAGCGTGTAGCGGAAGGCATGTCGATGAGATGCATGGGAGAAGAGGATGAGCGCAATGGATGTCGTCAAGGTCGGCCGGCAGGATGATGTGGCGGTGGTCACGCTGAACAACGCGCCCGTCAACGCGCTCTCCCACGCGGTGCGATCGGCCTTGCAGGCTGCCTTTCACGAAGCCGACCGGGACGACGCCATCCGTGCCATCGTTCTGGCCGCCAACGGCAAGGTGTTCTGCGCCGGCGCCGACATTTCCGAATTCGACCAGCCGCCGCGGGCACCGCTGCTGCCCGACCTGCTCGCCTTCATGGATACGCTGGCCAAGCCGGTGGTGGCCGCTGTCGGCGGCGCCGCGCTCGGCGGCGGCTGCGAACTGGCGCTGGCCTGCGATGCCCGCATCGCCACCCCTTCGGCCGGTTTC
>WPCJ01127251.1_pt1 | contig 10196 bp, 10 predicted proteins | sample 5399831 | NCBI WGS metagenome assembly WPCJ01 (sample SAMN12869470, study PRJNA574797) | sludge metagenome | isolation source: wastewater treatment of pH10 | place: China:Beijing | collected 2019-05-20 | reverse complement strand
TTGGGTCTGACGCAGTTCTGCTGACGCTTGGGGTCATTGCGCGCCGATCAGACGGGCTTGGAGGAGATCGATCTTTCCGCGGCCGTACATTTGGCGTTTGACGAGCTTGAGCCGGGTGATCTGGCCCTCGGTTTGACCGTTCGACCAGGCGGAGAGGATCGCTGCTCGCACCGCGGCCTCGTCTCGTCGGACGCCGTTCGCCAGCGAAGCGACTAGGCTTTGGGAGGCGCTCTCGATCCAGGAAGCCAAAGGCTCGGCCCGCCTCGACCTGATCATGGCGTGGAAGCCGGCGATGATCTCGCGGGCCTCGACCAAGGCCGGCACGCCGGTCTCGATCGCGGCGATCGTAACAGTTTCGGCCTTCGTGAGATTGTCGCGACCGGTGGTCATCAACCTCGCGATGGTCCGGGCCGACGGGACACGCGCGAGGCTGCTTGCGTCCACTTTCTCCGCACGCCGCCGGCGTGTCGCCCATTCGGAGACAACCCTGAGGCTTCCTTGGAAGCCGTTCCTTCGCATTGCGCGCCAGAGGGCGGATGCATTGCGGGCGCCGGCGTCCCATTGCGCATCCAACCAGGGGAGATGCGCATCCAGAGAACTCTGGCGTGGTCGGAAGACGTCGCTGCGCTCGCCGCGGACGATCCGCCTGACGGTCTGGCGGTGATGGCCCGTGCGCTTGACGATCTGTTTGATCGGCACGCCCTCCTGCCAGAGGGCAAGGACCGCTGCGTTTGTCTCCTCGCGCCGCAGATATCCGTCATATTGCAGCTTCTCTGCCGCCGTCAGGAGCGCAGGGTTGACGACGGTAGCGCCGATGGCGCTGCGGATTTGGCGCATCGACTTGCGCACGGCGTCGAGGAAAGCGCGGCTAGCGGTCTCCATCAGATGCCAGCGGTCAGCAACCTGGACGGCCTGCGGCAAGGCACGCGCCACCGCCTCTCCGTAGCCCCCGCCACGGTCACGGGCAACGGTATGGATGAGCGGCTGACGAAGGAGCCAAGCTTCCGATGTCGCCGACTCTCGGTCGGGAAGCAGGACGACTGGCCGGCGGCGTTCGAGGTCGCAGACGATCGTGCCGTAGCGGTGATTGCGCCGCCACGCGAAGTCATCGATACCGATCACGCGCAATGGCTCGCTCGGCACCCGGGCACGCTGCCGGACCACGCGCAGCAGCGTATCGTTGCTGACCGGCAGCATCATCCTGGCGGCAAAACTCGCTCCGGGTCGGCCGCCCAACGCGAGCCCGAGATGCTGGACGATATGATCGAGACGATCCGTCCGGCGTGCTCGTGGCGCGAGGATGCGGTCACCAAAGCGCTCTGCAAAGATCTGGCGGCCGCATAGGACCGCATCGCACCGAAAGCGCCGGACAAGAACCTGGAGTTCGACGCGTCGGCCGCTCAGCGGCAGGTCCTTTGCTCGCCGCCAATATCGGCTTTGGATCCGTTGCGAGATCGCCCCACAATCAGGACATGGGGAGGCACCGACGGCGGCCCGAACTCGGACGACAACACGATCGCCTTCGATCGCGATTCCGTCGACGATCAATCCTGAGGGAACCAAGCTGGCTGCCCGAAATCGCTGCTTCATCATGCTGATTCCTTCTGGAAACCAGCGTCAGAACAGCCCCAACCTGCAGCGAAACTGAGTCAGACCCAAACTTGCACGCCGAAACACAGCGCCCCCAGCCGGTGCTCAGGTTCAATCGGGCCAGCGTCCAGAAAGCTCTCGTCGATCGAGTACACCTCGATATCGGACGCGAACGGCTGGTAGACTGCGTTCATACGGCGGCTCATGTCGCCATAATGCGTGTAGTACGACGAGAACACGACGACGCCCTAGCGCTTCGCAATGTCCCGTAGCAGAGACATCGGAGCGCCCATCTTGATCCCGAGGGCTTTCGCTTTGGCAGTGCGCGAGACCGCGCAGCCCGTTGTTGTTCGAATGGACGATAACCGGGCGGCGCTTCAGCTTCGGATCAAGAACCCGCTCGCATGAGCAGTAGAAGCTATTTTAGTGGTTGAGGACATTGAGGAGGAACGCATTCGGTGCGGACTTGTTGGTCTAGAGAGACCCCCTTCCAACAAAGGAGAGCATGATGAGCGCCCTTACAGGCAAACGTATCCTCATTCTCGCGACGCATGGTTTCGAACAGTCGGAACTCGACATACCGCATGCTGCCTTGCAGAAAGCCGGCGCAACGGTGGACATAGTTTCGCCGGAAGCTGGCGAGATCAAGGGCTGGCAGAACAAGGACTGGGGCCGACACGTCTCCGTCGATCGCACACTCGATCAGGCGCGGGCCGAAGATTACGACGCGATTGTACTGCCCGGCGGGCAAATGAACCCCGACACCTTGCGCGGTAATGATAAGGCGCTCGGTCTGATCAAGAGCTTCTTCGATCAGGGCAAAGTCGTTGCCGCCGTCTGCCATGGACCATGGCTGCTGATCGACACCGGTATCGCCAAGGGCCGGAAGGTCACGTCCTATAAAACGATCAAGCAGGATTTGATCAATGCCGGCGCGAGTTGGCAGGACGCAGAGGTCGTAACTGACAAGGGTATCGTGACCTCACGCAAGCCCGATGATCTGCCGGCGTTTGTCGCCAAAATCATCGAGGAAGTGAAGGAGGGCCGGCACGATCGGAAGGCGGCCTGAACGCTGAACTTCTCCATCATCGACGATGACCAAGCCCGGCCATCGCGCCGGGCTTTCATTTGTGACCGTGCATTTGCGCCTGCCGAATTTTCGGGGATGAAACACTATCACCGGTTCGGCGGAGGAGGGGAAACCGCCTTCAGGATTGCGACGTACATGCGCAATGGGAACCGCAGTCGCGGGCTCACGTTATCGGGCAGCCCCAAAGCGAGGATGACGATGAAAACCCTGATGCGCGCGCTCTTGATTGGATCAGGCTTGGTGCTGGCGGCCTGCAATCCGCTGGACAACCAGCCGGTGGGCAACTCCAACGTCCCGCAGCCGGCGAAGCCCGTGGAGCTCAAGCGCTATCTCGGCAACTGGTACGAACAAGCGCGCTATGAGGCTGGGTTTCAGAAGGGGTGCGAGGCCGTCACAGCGGAATACGCGCAGAAGTCGGACGGCGCAGTTGTCGTCGTTAATTCCTGCCATCAAGGCGGCGTTACGGGACCGTCAAAGACTGCGGAGGCAACTGCCCGCGTCGTCGATGGCTCCAACGGTTCGAAGCTCAAGGTCACTTTTTTCTGGCCGATCCAGGCGGACTATTGGGTGCTGGATCGCGCACCGGACTATTCATGGTCCATCGTTGGAGAGCCTTCGGGGCGATATCTCTGGATCCTGACCCGAAAGCAGTCTGTCAGCCCACGTCAGTATGCGGCACTGGTGGAGCGAGCGAAGGCGCTCGGCTACGACGTCAATATGCTGAGGCGGACCCAGCAATAGACGCATTCGAAGCCATCAGGCCGATGACATCAGGTGTCGCGCCAGGCGAGAGCTGTTCCGTTTCGCTTGAGCGGCGCCTTCCGCATAGGTCGAGGCTGGCGGCAGTTCGAGAGCACCACAAGTCGCCGCCTGCAATTCGGCTTCGTCGTCCTCAAGAGCAGCGCACAGCCGGTTCAACGCGACGACCACCATTCCCGGTAACGCCGCTTCCACCATGGCGTGCGGGTCGACCAAGGCCTGGAAGCCGTGGCGCATTCCGGCGTAACATGAAAGCCGATAGTTGGCTTCAATAGTTTCGAACCAGAATGTCCCTACAGGGTTTGTTGGGTTCCCTTGGAAGCACCAGCCGGCGCTTGTTCTTCCCCTGATGGAAGTTCTTGACCGGATCGTAGTGATAGGTCGCGTTCTTGACGATCCTCACCACTTGGTAATCGCCCTCCGGAGACAGAGTTTCCTCGCTGCCGATGGTGGCCGGGTATGTGGCGATCACCTTTCCCGGTCGCATCCTGCGCCCGAACCAGCCCATTCGCTTTATCGGCCTCGATACACGCTGACTCATCCTCAGGCCGAGTTCGTACAATCGAGGCAATATGGAGAACTGGTTTCTCGGATGCGACTATCGGTTGTGTCGACTCATTCTGATCCGACATCCCAATGCCCGGCCTGCTGCGCCTGATCCTCGCAAAAAGGCAAGCTATCGGCGTGCTCCGAGCGAGAAGACGATGTTTTCGACATCGCCAAACTGATTGAACCAGTATCGGGTAGGCGCGCAATGTGGTCCGAGCTGGAAACTTATTCCAGCGGGTCCGCGATGTAGAAACCAAAGGCCGAAGCGCAGGCCAGAACGACGCTGATCTCAAGCAAGCCCATGATCTCCTCCTCACGATGCTGAGTAAGCAACCGCTTCAACCTTACCATTGTTCCGACATACTGCATTATGCCGGGCGGAACCTCGTCGTTCCGACTCAGGTCCCGGAAACCGCCGCGTTTGCTCGCGGGCTTAGACTGGATTTCGCGGCAGAGTCTGAACAAATAACCCCGCCAGTTGAGCTGCCGGGGCGAGTTTGGTTCCGAGGTGAAATTAGAGACAGGTAAACGCCGGCTGACGACTGGAGGTTCCATTCTTCCTGACTGCTCCGATGCCACCAATAAGACAGGCTGGATTTGTATGAACTCGGCGGCCAGTTTCCTGCCCTGATAGCAGGGGGAACCTCGGCTTCTTTACGGCGTTCACTGCCGTCTCGCTCAGGAACGACAATGGTTCAAATCTTGACGGTATGCCGCATCGATACCGGGTGGGGCTTCCGCGACGTGACGGGCGCCGAATACGGTCGATCCCATAATCTTAAATACTCGTTCGAAATTGCTCGGCGCATGGCGCAAAGAGTGGGTGCGCAGGTCCAGTTCACGCCGGAGGCCGAAAGAGCCTTTCGCGATGTGATGGAAGAAGAATTACCGGCAGCACCGCGCAATCCAGTCAAGCCGCAGATTCCAACTGGCTTCCGGGCGCTAGCCGGTCGCCTTGCGAAATGGCGGAAGCGGTAGTTTCGTTGCAACGACAACCAGGCTGAAGCAGGGCTGACTTCGATCGGGCGCTGACAGAACAGCCGCTGCTCGCTCTCCAATCGAGCGCAAAAAAGGAGACCTTCTGGTTGGCCGTGTAGGCTTCCCCGATATTGCTTAATGCCGGAATATACGTTGTTGCACGCGGGCGAGGTCTGCGACGAACCGGGCATATTCTCGAGACCGAGCATCCTCGTCCGGAAGGCGCAGCAGAAATGAGGGGTGGACGGTGGCCAGCAGCGGCGTGCCGTTTTCGAGCGCGAGCTCGCGATCTCGCGCGCTCGCTAGCGAACTGGTATACCCCGTCAGCGATCGCAGGGCGCTGGCGCCGAGGGCAACGACAAACCGGGGTTTCACGAACTGCAACTCGAGATCGAGCCAGAAGCGGCAGGCCTTGATCTCTTCGACATTGGGCTTCTCGTGGATGCGGCGCTTACCGCGAAGCTGGAATTTGAAGTGCTTCACGGCATTGGTGACATAGGCGCGCGCGCGATCGAGACCGGCTTCCTTCATCGCCCGATCGAAAATCTGACCCGCTGGGCCGACAAATGGTCGGCCGGCAAGGTCTTCCTGGTCTCCAGGCTGCTCGCCGACGAAGAGAACGCGCGCGTCCAACGGCCCTTCTCCGAAGACCGTTTGCGTAGCGTTGCAATGAAGGTCGCAGCGCGCGCAGCGTTGTGCTGCAGCGGCGGCATCCTGCCAGGACGTGATCGCGGGTTCATCGACCGGCGCCTCGGGCCGATGCCGGAGATGCCTGACGTGACGTTCGGGTGGCTGCGTCGGGGCGCGCATCACCATCTCCTCTGCTCGCCGGGTGGCGCTGGCGATCAGAGGCACAATCAATTCGGCCTCGGGTAGGTTCCGCCAGTATTTCACCGGCATCTCACTTTTCATCGCCTTCGGCTTCAGGCGGGCCGGATTGAAGATGTTGGCGTAGTAGGTGAGCCAATAGGCTTCCATGGCATCGCCGTCCGGCGCATCGGTCTTGCTGGCGGCCGGGCCGAACTGGAGGGCCGTACCGTCCCAGTGCAGCGACCCCTGCGGTGTCATGATCGACCAGATCATTCCTGCGAAGCGCCCCATGAAGAAGCTCGCGGCCCGTGCGAGGATGAAATGCTCCGGCTCGAACCAGGCGATGAAGGGGCCGTTCTCGCCCGCGCCCGACACGGCCCGGAAGCGGACGAAGGCCGACATCTTGTGCAGGTCGCGGCGCACCGAGCGGGCCATGGCTTCGGCGCGCGCGATATCCGGATCAGCTGCATTCTTGAGCAAGCGCGGCTCGTCCTGCAAACGTAGCAGCAGGCGGTGCAGCAAGACGAAGCGGCCGCCATCCCGATGGCAGACGACATTCTCGGCAAGCTCGATGAAACGGCGAGACACGGTCAGTGCGAGGCTTCCGTCCTCGACCGGGGCGGCGCCTTCAATCGCGAACAATCCGGCATCGCCCTCGCTCGTCAGCCAGGCGACGGCCTCAGGCTGAACGCCGGCCAGCGCCAGCCGGCGCGTTTCTCGACGCCAGCCGGCAAAATCCGCAGGGCCGTTCAGCCGGGCCGCAATCACGGGAAAAGCGACAATTGCCGCGGTTGCGGCATCAACCGGGCCCGCAGGTTCTGCGCGTCGAGGCCGCTGCCCGGCCGCCAGCCCTCCGCCAGAATGAAATGCCGGATTGTCGTCAGCGATCGTGTCAGCCGGCCGACATCCTCAAGCCTGAGCCGGCGGAACCGTCGCGAGGTCAGGATGCGATCGACACTGCGCGTGCCCAAACCCGGCACCCGCAGCAAGCTCTCGCGATCGGCGCGGTTCACGTCGACGGGGAAGCGTCCGCGCTCGCGCAGCGCCCAGGCGAGTTTGGGGTCGATATCGAGATCGAGCATCTCGTTGCGGCCCAGAATTTCTTCGGTCTCGAAACCATAGCAGCGCGTCAGCCAGTCGGCCTGATAAAGCCGGTGCTCGCGCATTAATGGCGGCGGTTGGAGCGGCAACTGGCTGGAGGCGTCGGGGATCGGGCTGAAGGCCGAGTAATAGACCCGCTTCAGGCCGAAGCTGCCATAGAGCCAGGCGCTGCGCTTCAGGATGGCGGAATCGCTTGCGCCATCGGCGCCGACGATCATCTGCGTGCTCTGCCCCGCTGGGGAGAAGACCTGAGCCTTCGCATTCTTGTCGCGCTCCTCGCGCGCCTCATCGATCTTCAGCTTGAGGCCGCCCATCGCGCTCTTGATCTCGCCTGCCTGCTTCTCCGGGGCAAAACGCGCAAGCGCCGCCTCGCTCGGCAATTCGACATTGATCGACACCCGGTCGGCGAAAAGCCCCGCGCGCTCGATCAGATCGCGGCTCGCGCCGGGGATCAGCTTGAGGTGGATGTAGCCGCGGAACCCGTGCTGCCGGCGCAGCGTTTCGGCGACGCGCACGAGCTCGGCCATCGTGTAATCGGCTGAGCGGATGATTCCTGAGGACAGGAAAAGGCCTTCGATATAATTGCGGCGGTAGAAATTCAGGGTGAGCGCGACGACTTCCTCGACCGAAAAGCGAGCGCGGCGGACATTGCTCGACGAGCGGTTGATGCAGAAGACGCAGTCAAAACTGCAGAAATTCGTCAGCAGGATCTTCAGCAACGAGATGCAGCGACCGTCAGGCGCATAAGAATGGCAGATACCGGAACCGGTGGTCGAGCCAAGTCCCTTCCCGTCGCGCGAATCTCGTTTGGTGGTGCTGCTTGATGCACAGGAAGCGTCGTATTTCGCGGCGTCGCTGAGGATTTCGAGCTTCTCAAGGACCGTGAGCTGAGCCATCGCCTCTCCTTTTGTTCTTCTTATGTTCTTATAGCGATCTCTCGCGTAATTCAAGGTGGTCCGTTGGGCAGGGATGCGGGGCGGGCCGCAACGATAGGAAAACCCGCAATGAAAACAGCGTAGCTTCCGCTGATATCGGGTTATAGCGATGTGAATGCGGAGTGATTCCAGGTGCCTTGGCCATGATGGAGATCAGAAGTTTCCTGCGCGACGAGACAAACGAACTTCATCGCGAACTGGATGCTGTCGTCGGCGTTTTTTCAAACCGCGCCGCATATGCTCGCTTCCTGCAGGGCACGTTCCGCCATCGCGCGCCGGTCGAGGCCGCTTTGCTGAACGCCGATGCCGCGCGCATCTCCTCGTGGCAGCCGCGCCAACTCGTGCCGGAGCTGAAGGCGGATCTCGCCGATCTCGCGCTCCCGTTGCCGGCGGCCGAACGTTTCGATCTGTCAAATGACATCGCTGGATTTCTGGGGGCCTCCTATGTTTTCGAGGGTTCCGCCTTGGGAGCGCGCGTGCTGGTAAAGGGAGTGGACGACCTGGGGTTCGGGCCTGAATGCGGAGCACGTTACCTCTCGGCGCAAGCCGGCTCTCTCGATAGCTGGCGGGCACTTCTGGCTGCCTTAGAGGGGCTCGACCGGCGTGCGTGGGATGCCGCTGCGCAATCGGCCAAGGCTGTATTCCTTCACGCCATCCAGGCCTTCACCTCGGAAGAACTCGCTCCTGCATGACGACCGTTGATCTGACCAACTGCGATCGCGAGCCGATCCATATTCCCGGCAGCGCCCAGCCCCATGGCTGCATGATCGTGTGCGATGCCGAGGCGGTGACGATCAGGCGCCATTCGTCGAACGCCAGCGCGTTTCTCGGGCTCAAGGAATTCGAGCTCGTTGGCCGCAGGCTCGAAGAGGTCCTCGGCGGCCCGGTCGTCCATGAGATGCGCAATGCACTCGCCCGTTCTGGCGTGCCCTCTCGGGCGGGCTTGATGCCCCGCTATCGCCTGCCTTCGCTGGATCGCGAGTTCGACATCTCGATCCATGCCTTCAAAGGCAACGCCATCATCGAATTCGAGGAGAGCGTCCCGGCCGGGCCGAGCTCGCCGCTCGAATTCGCGCGGACGCTGGTCGGCCGGCTCTCGGACGTCACCACGCCAGCTCAGCTGATCAAGAATGCGGCTCGCCTGCTCCGGTCGGTGCTCCAGTACGACCGGGTGATGATCTACCAGTTCGCGCCCGATGGTTCCGGCAAGGTCGTCAGCGAGGCCAAGCGGCCCGATCTCGAAAGCTTCCTCGGGCAGCATTTCCCGTCGAGCGACATCCCGCAGCAGGCACGGCAGCTGTATCTGCTCAATCCGATCCGCGTGGTTTCGGATTCGCGCGGCGAGCGCTTCCCGATCATGCCTGTGCTGGACGCTGCCGGAGAGCCCCTCGATCTGTCCTATGCCCACCTGCGCAGCGTCTCGCCGATCCATTGCGAATACCTGCGCAACATGGGCGTCTCGGCCTCGATGTCGGTCTCGGTCATCGTTGACGGCGCACTTTGGGGGCTGATCGCCTGCCATCATTACAGCCCGCGCTCGCTCTCGATGAACCGCCGGATCGCAGCGGAGATATTCGGTGAGTTCTTCGCGCTCCAGCTTGGTGCCTTGACGCAAAAGCAGATGCTGCTCGCCGCCGAAAGGGCGCGGGATTTTCTCAACGGCCTGCTTTCCTCCGCCGCTCATGTGACCGATGCTTCGGGTTTCCTCGGTCAGCACCTCGCCGCGTTCCGCAATCTCGTCGAAAGCGACGGCGTCGGCGTCTGGGTGAATGGCGAGTGGCGTGCCGAAGGCAGCGCGCCGCCGGCGGAGTTCGCTGAGGAGCTGGCCGCTTTCGCCGGATCGGTCTGCGAAGGGCGGATCTGGGCGACTACGGCTCTGGCTGAGGCGCTGCCGTCGGCGCGCGCCCATGCCGGCGCTTTCGCTGGCATGCTGGCCATCCCGCTCTCTCAGATCCCGCGCGACTATCTCTTCTTCTTCCGCAAGGAACTGGTCCATACAATCGAATGGGGCGGCGACCCCAACAAGACCTATACGACCGGCCCCCATGGCGACCGGCTCACGCCGCGGCAGAGTTTCGCCGTCTGGAAGGAGACCGTAGCGGGCCATTCCAAGATTTGGTCGCCGGTCGAGCGAGAGCTGGCGGAATCGGCGCGCCGGACCCTGATTGAGGTCGTCCTGCGTCAGAACGAACTCTTGGCGGACGAGCGGAACAAGGCCGAAATCCGCCAGAAGATGCTCAATCAGGAGCTCAATCACCGGGTCAAGAACATCCTCGCTCTGATCAAATCGATCGTCGCCCATCCGCTCGCCGAAGGCGCCACGATCGAGGCCTATGTCACGTCGCTCAAAGGGCGGATCGAGGCGCTTGCGATCGCCCATGATC
>WPCJ01110937.1_pt1 | contig 10199 bp, 11 predicted proteins | sample 5399831 | NCBI WGS metagenome assembly WPCJ01 (sample SAMN12869470, study PRJNA574797) | sludge metagenome | isolation source: wastewater treatment of pH10 | place: China:Beijing | collected 2019-05-20 | reverse complement strand
AGCTCCTCCTGGCTGGCGGCGCGCTGGGCGACCAGCGCCTCCGAGCGGGCATATTCGGTCTGCGCATTGGCGAGCGTGGCCTTGGCCTGGGCGACCTGCGCCGCCGCCTGGGCGACGGCGGCCTGGGCCGGACGCGCATCGATGGTGAAGAGCAGCTGGCCCTTGCGGACGAACTGGCCGTCCTTGAACCAGATGCCCTGGAGATAGCCCGAGGCGCGCGGGCGCACCTCGACCGTCTGGATCGCTTCGAAGCGGCCGACGAACTCGTCCCAGTCGACCACGTCCTGCACCAGCGGCGCCGAGACGGTGACGGGGGGCGGGCCCTGCTGCGGCATCTGCGGTCCGCCACCGCCGCAACCGGCGAGAGCGAGCGCGGCCACAAGAGCCGGGATAAGCAGCTGACGGTTCTTCGAATGCATGTTCGATCCCTAAATCCGTGCCCCTGGCCGGACATCCTCCACGGTGCCGTTACTGGAAACGAACGACTTCCGATTTGGCACCCGCTAAGCGCGTTCAGGGAACTTGTCAACGATCGTAGACATATGTCCACAATGGTTGACTACCCGGCTGTTAGCGATAAAAAGGCGGCCATGATCCCGCCCGTCCAGGCCCTGCCGCGGTCGCGCAACGCGGCCGCGACGCGCGAAGCGATCCTCGCCTCGGCCCGCAAGCACTTCGCGCGCGAGAATTACGAGAATGTCGGCCTGCGCGAGATCGCGGGCGATGCCGGCGTCGATCCCGCGCTGGTCAGCCGCTATTTCGGCAGCAAGGAAGCCCTGTTCCGCGAAACGCTGCGCGACGACGACAAGGACATCATGGACGGCGCGACGCGCGAGACGCTCGCCGCGCATTTCGCTCAGCTCTTCTTCGACAAGGACGACCTGCCGCAGGACGAGCGCGACATCCATATCGACCAGATCCTGATCCTGCTGCATTCGATCGGATCGCCCAAGGCCGGCGAGATCATCCGCGAGACGATCGACACCGACATTCTGGAGCCGATCGCGCGCGTGCTGGGCGGCCAGGATACCGAGATGCGCGCCGCGATGGCCTTTGCCGTGCTGATGGGCATGGGCATCATGCACAACACGCTCGCCATCGACCCGGACATGTGCACCGCCGAGGAGACCGAGCGCTTCGAGAAGCGCCTGACGCGCATCTTCGCCGCGGCGCTGGAGCCGATGGACGACTAAGGGGCCGAACATGGGGACCCAGCCGGTCCGCAAGATCATCCATGTCGACATGGACGCCTTTTACGCATCGGTCGAGCAGCGCGACGATCCGGCGCTGCGGGACAAGCCGGTCGCCGTCGGCTATGCGGCGGCGCGGGGCGTGGTGGCGGCGGCAAGCTACGAGGCGCGCCGGTTCGGCGTGCGCTCCGCCCTGCCCTCGGTCACCGCGATGCGGCGTTGCCCGGAGCTGATCTTCGTCAAGCCGCGCTTCGACGTCTATCGCGCCGTCTCGAAGCAGATCCACGCGATCTTTGCCGACTATACCCCGGTCATCCAGCCGCTCTCGCTCGACGAGGCCTATCTCGACGTCACCGCGAACCTGCGCGGGATCGAGACCGCCTGGGCCACCGCCAAGGAGATCCGCGCGCGCATCCTCGCGGAGACCGGCCTCACCGCCTCGGCCGGCATCTCGTACAACAAGTTCCTCGCCAAGCTCGCCTCGGACCAGCGCAAGCCCAACGGCCAGTTCGCAGTGACGCCCGAGATGGGAGCCGCCTGGGTGGAAACGCTGCCGGTCGCGCGCTTTCACGGAGTGGGGCCGGTGACCGCGAGGAAGATGCATGCGCTCGGCATCGAGACCGGTGCGGATCTGCGCGGCAAGCCGCTGGAGTTCCTCCGCGCGCATTTCGGCAGCGCGGCCGAATGGTATCACGCGATCTCGCGCGGCGAGGACGACCGGCCGGTGCATGTCGACCTGCCGCGCAAATCCTCGGGCTCGGAGACCACTTTCGACCGCGATCTGGTGGAGAATGCGGCGATCGAGGCCGGCGTGCTCGAGATGGCCGAGGAGGTCTGGGCCTGGTGCGAGAAGGCGCAGGAATTCGGCCGCACCGTCACCGTCAAGGTGAAATATGGCGACTTCCAGATCATCACGCGCAGCCGCAGCCTCAGCGCCGGGCTGGTCGACCGCCGCGAGACGCTGCGCGACCTGAGCCTCGCCCTGATCCGCTCGGTGCTGCCCACGCCCAAGGGGATAAGGCTGGTCGGCGTGACGGTCTCGAACTTCGAGGAACGGCTGGGCGAGGAACTGCCGTTTTAGGTATGACGTTGGCATGGTGCGCCCGATCATCCTTCTCCTGACGCCCTTGCTCCTGGCGGGATGCAGCTTTCTATCCGACGGCAAGCTCGGTGAAGGCTGCAAGGTGGCGGAGGCCTATGCACGGCAGTTCCTGAAGGAAGCGACGGGACCAATCGCAGTGGCGCACGGCCCCAAGGGCCTGATGCTCCCCGGGCGCGCCGACCTCGAAGCAATCGCTCGCGAGCATCCGGAATTCGTCGGCAGGCAGGATCTTCGCCTGGCACTTGCACAGAGCGACGTTCGGAGATTGAGCCCGGTCACGAGCTGCCCGAATCTGCGCGCGTTTCTGGATGGCGCCGGCATCCTGCACGACGACGCCCGGATCGACCGGCTGGCCGATCCGGGAACGATGGATCGCTATCCCTTTGGCGTCCTCACCATGTCCATGCCGGTGATCGACCGGGATGGCCGAACCGCCGCCATGACGATCAGCGATCAATACGGAGCGCTGGCGGGAGGCACCGCCCTGGTCACGCTGGAAAGGGTGGTGACGGCGCCTGGATCGTGAAGCGGACCGATACACTGAGCATCAGCTAGCGCATCGCCCCGCCGCATGGCGACCCGCCAGGCCGCGAATTGCCGTTCCGGCGGCAGATGATACGCTCGATCCATGCTCGACCGCACCTTCTTCGAGCGCGACGCCGTGACGGTCGCGCGGGACCTGATCGGGATCGAGGTGCTGATCGACGGCGTCGGCGGCCCGATCGTCGAGACCGAAGCCTATGACGTGCGCGACCCCGCCTCGCACAGCTTTGGCGGGCCGACCCGGCGCAACGCGGTGCTGTTCGGGCCGTCCGGCCATGCGTACATCTACCGAATCTATGGGCTCCACTGGTGCTTGAACTTCGTGTGCGCACCGATCAGCGCGGTGCTGATCCGCGCGATCGAGCCGCGCCAGGGGCTCGAGGCGATGGCGCAGCGGCGCGGCACCGGCGATCCGCGGCAGCTCTGCTCGGGGCCGGGCAAACTCTGCCAGGCACTGGCGGTCGACCGCGCGCTGGACGGGGTTCCGCTCGATGCGCCGCCGTTCGAACTGCGGCCGGCGAACGCCCCGCGTGCCGTCGCGGTCGGGCCGCGGATCGGGATAACCAGGGCAGTCGATACGCCATGGCGGTTCGGCGAGGCGAATTCGCGCTTCCTCAGCAAGCCGTTCGCGCGATCATGACCGGCGATCCGGTCCCCGTGTCCGATGCCGCGCAGGTCCACGCGCTGCTGATCGATGCGGCGCGCGAGCACCGCGCGGTCAGCTATTCGGAGCTGCTTGCCCTGCTCGGCCACCGCTTCACCCGCCCGCTGATGCGTGCGCTGTGCAAGACGCTCGATGCGATCGACGATGCCGCCGCGCGGGACGGCGAACCCGAACTCGCCGTGCTGGTCGTGCGCGAAGCCGATGCCATGCCGGGGCAAGGCTGGTGGGTGAGCCCGCGCGGCTCGCTCGCAGACTATGACGGGCCATGGGAAGGGCCAGCGGCACGGGCGCTGGTCGACCGGCTCCAGCGCGAGGCCTTTGATTACTGGTCGGAGAACTAGTTCCCCGGCCGGTACGCCCGCACCACATGCCCCTTCAGCGCCTCGGGGTAGAAATAGACCGGCCGCAGGTCCCCCGCCGCATAGCGCCCGGCCTGGTCGGTGAAGTGCGGCGAGTCCGGATGCCCGCTCTCGCCGCCGGCGGTCACTGCCCAGGCCCGCACCTTCGGCCCGAACTCCACCGTCGCGACGAAGCTGTTGCCGCTCGTGCCGTAATAGCGCTTGGTCCCCGGCCAGCGCTTCGCGCCGAACGAAGCGAGCGAGCCCCATTGCGCCGAGGGGAAGGGCACCGGGATGCTCGGCTTCGCATCGTCGAACTTCTGGACGATCGCGCCGTCATTGCGCTGGAACCGGTTGATCTCGCCCCAGGGCACGCGCCAATCGCCGAAATCCTGGGTGAGGCGGTCCGCCGCCACGGCCAGCGCGTCGATCCGCTGCGCATCGGTGGCGCGCGTCGCCATCCAGTCCCACACCGAAATGCCTGCGTCCCTCGCCGGCTGGGCCCCGGGCGCCCAGAGCGCTTCGCCCCAGAACACCGCGAGCGAGGTCGCGGTCGATGCCGCTCCCCAGCGCCGGTCCCAGCCCCTGAGCAGCGCCACCGGCTCCGCGAGCCTGGCCTTGCGCACATCGCCGTCCGGCAGCTTCTCCCAGGCAGCGACCAGCCCGGGCAGCAGCCGGTCGAACGCGGGCAGGAAGCTGTCATAGGCCGCCTCGCGCAGCGTCTCCGGCGTGAAGTCCGCCCGCGCGTTCAGCACCCGCAGCGCATGGGCGCCGCGCGGATTCTCGCCGGCCTGATCGAAATAGCGCGGGAAATCCGCCGCCCTGGGACTGTCCGCACCCGCCGCCGTCCAGGGCCAGTTGTTCACGTTGAAGGCCCAGCCATTTTTCGGGTTCACGGCCTGGGGCAGGCTGGCGAGGCTGTGCAGCCCCTTCCAGTCGGTCGCCGGATCGCTGCCGTCCACCGGCTTGCGATAGTCGAAGCGATCGTCGCGCGCCGGCATGAACTGCGGCATCAGGAACGCGATCTCGCCCCTGGAATCCGCGAACAGCGTGTTGTTGGAGCTGTTGGCCCTGAGCTCGGCCACCTTCATGAAGCCGGCATAGTCGGTGGCCTTGGTGCGCAGGAAGCTCTGCTGCAGCGCCGCCACTGGCTTGTTCATCAGCGCCACCGCGATCCACTTGCCGCTCTCCGTCATGCGGACGATCGGGCCGTGATGGGTGGCATAGGTCCGGAAGCTGCGCTGCGCCTGCGACCCGTTCGCCGTGCGATAGGACAGCGCGATCCTCTTCACCGTCACCGGCCGCGTCTCGGCACCATAGCGATAGCCCAGGACCGTGCCCGGTACGTTGCTGACGATGTCTTCCGCGAACTCGTCGACATTATCGACGCCGCTCGACGTATGCATCCAGCCCGCCTTTGCATTGAACCCCTGATAGATGAAGAACTGCCCCCAGGTGGCGGCGCCATAGACGTTCAGCCCCTCGCCGCTCGTCACCTGCTGCTCGGAGCGGAAGAAGAAGCTGGTGTGCGGGTTGATCAGCAGCAGCGCATGGCCGTTCTTCGTATGGCTGGGCGCGATCGCCATGCCGTTCGAGCCCTTGGGCTCCTTGAACACCAGCCCCTTCTCGGCCTCGGTCATCGCCAGGCGCTGCCTGCCGTAGAACGCCTCGAGCTGGCTCAAGGGCACCCGCTCGATATCGCCGCCGATGCTGCCTTCCGAAAAGCTCAGCGCCATCCACGGCTCGAAGCGGGCGAGCACGCGCGGCTTCACCTGCGGATGGGTGGCGAGATAATAGTTGAGCCCGTCCGCCCAGGCCTGCATCAGCTTGCGCAGCCAGGCCGGGCTCGCAGCATAGTCCGCCTTCAACGCTTCCGGATCGACGAACAGCCGCTGGCGCAGGTCCTGCCAGATCGCGCCCTCGCCCTCCGCCTCGGCAAGCCGGCCCAGGCTCACCAGATAGTTGGTCTCGATCCGGTTGAAGTCGTCCTCGGCCTGGGCATAGATCATGCCGAACACCGCATCGGCATCGGTCTTGCCCCGGATGTGCGCCACGCCCCAATCGTCGCGCGTGATCGTCACCCGCGCCGCTTCCGCCTTCCAGCGGGCGGCGTCGGTCTGGGCATGAGCGGAAGTGGAGGCGAGCAGCGCGGCGGCGAGCAGGAGGCGAGTCATGCCCGCCACCTTAAGCGCAGTTCGGCTCAGTCCGGAATCGTTTCGATGCCGACGATCTCGATTGCCTGCGCCCGCCCGCCGAAATCAACCCTCTCGCCTTCCTCGGCGCCGATCAGCGCCTGGGCGAGCGGCGCCTGGAACGAGAGGCGGTCCGCCGCCGGATCGGCCTCGTCATGGCCGACCAGATCGATCGCCCGCTCCTTGCCGTTCAGGCGGATCCGCACACGCGATCCGATGCCGGCCACGCCCTGCTCCGGCGCGGGCGCGACCTGCGCGGTGGTGCGGCGGGTGTTCCAATAGCGCAGCTCGCGCTTCAGCGCCTCGCGCGCTTCGTCGTCACGCTCCGCCGCTACCGCGGCTTCCAGCGCGGCCGCCTTCGCCTCGATCAGCGCGAGCCCGCGCGCCGTGACCAGATTGGGCCCTGGCGGCAGCGGCAGCTCGAACTTCGGTTCCTTATGTTCCTCGTCGCTCTCGCGACGGAAGGCGACGCTCATGCCTGGGGAAGCTCCGCGATGCTCGACGAGACCTTCCAGAGATCGAGGCTGCCATCGGTTGCATGGGCGTCGATCTCCGCCAGCTCTTCCGTGCTGAAATCGAGATTGTTGACGGCGTCCAGCGAGTTGTCGAGCTGCTCCACCGTGCGCGCACCGACCAGCGCCGAAGTGACGCGGGCGTCGCGCAGCACCCAGGCGATCGCCATCTGCGCCAGCGTCTGGCCGCGCCGTTGCGCGATCGCATGGAGCGCGCGGATGCGCGCGATATTGTCGTCCGAGAGCAGCCGCTGGTTCAGCGAGCCGCCCCTGGCCGCCCGGGCATCGTCGGGCACGCCGTTCAGATATTTGCTGCTCAGCATGCCCTGGGCGAGCGGCGAGAAGGCGATGCAGCCGGTGCCGAGCGCGCCCAGCGTGTCGAGCAGCTCGCCCTCGATCCAGCGGTTGAGCATCGAATAGCTTGGCTGGTGGATCAACAGCGGCACCTTGTGCTCGGCCAGGATCGCGGCCGCCTGGCGCGTCAGCTCGGGCGAATAGCTGGAGATGCCGACATAGAGCGCCTTGCCCTGGCGGTGGAGCTGGGCGAGCGCGCCCATCGTCTCCTCGAGCGGCGTCTTCGGATCGACGCGGTGCGAATAGAAGATGTCGACATAGTCGAGCCCCATCCGCTTCAGGCTCTGGTCGCACGAGGCGATGAGGTATTTCCGCGATCCGCCGACATCGCCATAGGGCCCCGGCCACATGTCCCAGCCCGCCTTGGTCGAGACGATCAGCTCGTCGCGGTGGCCGGCGAAGTCGCTCGCCAGCACCCGGCCGAAATTCTCCTCGGCCGAGCCATAGGGCGGGCCGTAATTGTTCGCGAGATCGAAATGGGTGACGCCCCGGTCGAATGCGCGACGCAGCATCGCGCGTCCGGTCTCGAACACGTCGGTCCCACCGAAATTCTGCCAGAGGCCGAGGCTGATCGCCGGCAGGTCGAGCCCCGAACGGCCGCAACGGCGATAGGGCATGCGCCCGTCATAGCGGGCCGGATCGGCGGCATAGGGCTGGGGATGGGGCATCCTGTCTCTCCCGAGGAATTCAGGCTGCCCTAACCCCATCGTCACCCCGGCGAAAGCCGGGGCCTCAGGCGGCGGGCACCCGCTTGCGGCACGAGATCCCGGCTTGCGCCGGGATGACGGCTATACGGTAAAGCTCTCGCCGCAGCCGCAGCTGCCCTTGGCATTGGGGTTCTGGAAGACGAAGCCCGCGATGAAATCGTCTTCCTGCCAGTCCATCGTCGAGCCGATCAGATAGAGGACCGAGCCGCCATCGACATAGAAGGTGCCGCCGGGCGTCTCGATCTTTTCGTCGAACGGCTTGGCCTCGGTGACATAGTCGACCGAATAGGCCAGCCCCGAGCAGCCGCGGCGCGGCGTCGAGAGCCTGACGCCGACCGCGCCCTCGGGCGCCTTGGCCATCAGATCGGCGATGCGCCGCTCGGCGGCCGGAGTCAGGATCAGCGCGGCGGGGCGCTGGCGGGTCGTGGTCTCGGTCATCGTCTTCTTCTCTCTCCCCTCCCGCTTGCGGGAGGGGTCGGGGGAGGGCGTGTACGATATGGGAAGAGCTGCGGCCTCCGTCAGCCCCTCCCCTGACCCCTCCCGCAAGCGGGAGGGGAACTTAGAGCATCCCCAGTTCGAGCTTGGCCTCGTCACTCATCTTCTGCGGATCCCAGGGCGGATCCCAGACGAGATTGACTTCGGCATGGCCGATCCCCGGCACCGAGCCGACGCGCAGCTCGACTTCGCCGGGCATGGATTCCGCCACCGGGCAGTGCGGCGTGGTCAGCGTCATCTGCACTGCGGCATGGCCGTCGGCGGTGATATCGACACCATAGATCAGGCCGAGATCATAGATGTTCACCGGGATCTCGGGATCGTAGATTTCCTTGAGCGCCGCGATCACCGCCTCATAGAGTTCGCCGCCCGGCTCGGTGCCCGCCAGCGCCTGCGGCTTTTGCGAGAGAAAGCCCGAAAGATAGTCGCGCTTGCGCTCGAACGTCTCCGCGATGCCCTCGGCCACGTCCACCGATGTTTCGGTGGACGCATCGAACACATCCTCGACGCGCGCCTTGGGCGGCGGCGCCACGGCGTCCACTTCCTCGACTGCGATCTTGCGCTCCTGGTTCACCCGAAGATCCTCGTCACGCGTTCAATACCCTTCACCAGCGCGGCGATGTCGTCCGCGCCATTATAGACTCCGAAGCTCGCCCGCGCGGTGGCCGGCACGCCCAGCGCTTCCATCAGCGGCTGCGCGCAATGGTGCCCGGCGCGGATCGCGACATTGCCTTCGTCCAATATGGTGGCGACGTCGTGCGGATGCACCCCTTCCACTGCGAAGCTGACGATGCCGGCGCTGTCCTCGGGGCCGAACAGCCGGACCGAATTGAGCTGCGACAGCGCCTCGCGCGCCTGGCGCACCAGGGCCGCCTCATGCGCATGGATGCGCTCCAGCCCGATGCCCGCCACATAGTCGATCGCCGCATGCAGGCCGACCACGCCGACGATGTGCGGCGTCCCCGCCTCGAACCGGCCGGGCGGCGGGGCATAGGTCGTCTTCGCGAAGGTCACCCGGTCGATCATCGAGCCGCCGCCCTGATAGGGCGGCATCGCGTCGAGCAGCGCATAGCGGCCCCAGAGCACGCCGATGCCGGTGGGGCCATAGAGCTTGTGGCCCGACATCACATAGAAGTCGCAGCCGATCTCGCCGACATCGACGGGCATGCGCGGCACTGCCTGGCAGCCGTCGAGCAGGATCTTCGCGCCCACCCCATGCGCCAGCTCGGTCGCGCGCTTGGCGTCGAGCACCGATCCGAGCACGTTCGAGACATGCGCCAGCGCGACCAGCTTGTGCCGCTCGGTGAGCATCGCCGCCATCGCGTCGAGATCGATGCGCTGGTCGGGCATCAGCGGCACCACGTCGATCTCGGCGCCGACGCGCTCGGCCACCATCTGCCAGGGCACGATGTTCGAATGATGCTCGAGCGTGGAGAGCAGGATGCGGTCGCCGGGCTTGAGCTGGGTGCCGGCCCAGCATTGCGCGACCAGGTTGATCCCCTCGGTCGCGCCGCGGACGAACACGATCTCGTTCTCCGCCCCGCCCAGGAATTCCGCCACCCGCCGGCGCGCCGCCTCATAGGCGAGCGTCATGTCGGCCGAGCGCTGGTACACGCCGCGATGCACGGTGGCATAGGTCTCGCCATAGGCCCTGGCGATCGCATCGAGCACCGGCCGCGGCTTCTGCGACGTCGCCGCCGTGTCGAGATAATGCCAACCCGCCGGGATCGCCGGGAAATCGGCGAGCAGGTCGAGGGGGCGGGCGTCGGCGGTTACGGTCATAGCGCGGTATCCAGCCAGCGATCCGCATCCGCCGCGAACGCTTCGCGCACCGCATCCTCGCCGATCCGGGCGAGCGCGTCCGCCACGAAAGCCCGGGTGAGCAGCGCCTTGGCCCGGCCCTCGTCGATGCCGCGGCTCTGCAGGTAGAAGAGCGCCTGCCGGTCCAGCTCGCCCACCGTGGCGCCATGCGCGCACTTCACGTCGTCGGCGAAGATCTCGAGCTCGGGCTTCAGGTTCACCGTCGCCGAGCGCTGGAGCAGCAGGCCGCGCAGCGACTGCTCGCCATCGGTCTGCTGCGCGCCGCGCGCCACTTCCACCCG
>WPCJ01349911.1_pt1 | contig 10200 bp, 12 predicted proteins | sample 5399831 | NCBI WGS metagenome assembly WPCJ01 (sample SAMN12869470, study PRJNA574797) | sludge metagenome | isolation source: wastewater treatment of pH10 | place: China:Beijing | collected 2019-05-20 | reverse complement strand
GTTCTTGAGATTGTGCTCTCGCGCACCGCGAATGGAGATGAACTTCTGGTCCGCCATGACCTCTGCGCCGCCTTGAATGGAAAACGCCGGCACGCCAGGCGCCGGCCGAAGCCGCATATGGTGGCGCCGCCGCCTCCCGTCGAGACGCCCAGCGGAGAAATCCCCGCAGATGGCTTTTCGCGCGTTCGAAGCGGCAGGGCAAGCGAAAAGAACAGAGAGCGAACAAATTTTCCCCATCCACGTACGCCGTGGCCTGAAACATCGTCCCCGCGGCATCACGAATTGTTGCAGAAGCCAGCTTCGCGGTTGACGTCGAGGCGCGCCGGGCTAGACTTCCAATGGTCAGATGAAGCTCGCCGGGACGGTTGTCCTCGAATGTCCGTGCGGCATCGGAAACACGCTCAGGCTGGAGCGCATCTGCGTCAGGAGCAACCGAAAGCGGAGGGAGCCATGACTCCACCGGACCAGCTTGGCAGGCTCCAGTGACATCTGGAGCCACGGCGTTTGCATCCGCGTTGACGCCTCGTAAAACGCGATCTTCGCCGCGTCACCCCACAATCTGACGATCGGTCGGATCATCGGGCGTCGACCCGAGACGCATCCGAAAAAGTAGCCGGTTATGTTTCCGGCAGTAATGGAGCTTGAAGCTCAAGAGCGCCCCGTCTGCTCCATGCGCGAGCGGCGGGGCTTTCTATTGGACCCGGAGCACAAGAAACGCACCGGGTCGCCAGCTTATATTCGCCATATTGCCGGAAGGCGTTGCCACGTATGATACGGCATACTATAGAACAAACAGGGAACTTGACAAGTTGCCCGCGAACGAATGGATTTGGCATCCGCGATCAGGCAGCCACCGTCATCCGGCCATCTGCCGGCAACGGACAGCAAAGCTGTGGACGAAATACCGGCGGGCGGCGGGAGGCGACGCATCCGCGGCATCGTTCGGGTAATGTGCCGCGACTTCAGATTTAGGACGAGCGCAGGAGAACGTCATGGCGGGTAGCGTCAACAAGGTCATTCTGGTCGGAAATCTGGGCGCTGACCCGGAAATCCGGCGTCTCAACTCCGGCGATCCGGTCGTCAATCTGCGCATCGCGACGTCCGAAAGCTGGCGCGACAAGCAGTCCGGCGAACGCAAGGAAAAGACCGAGTGGCACAGTGTCGTCATCTTCAATGACAACCTCGCCAAGGTGGCGGAGCAGTATCTGAAGAAGGGCATGAAGGTCTATCTCGAGGGCCAGTTGCAGACCCGCAAATGGCAGGACCAGCAGGGCCAGGATCGCTACACCACGGAGATTGTGCTGCAGAAGTTCCGTGGCGAGCTTCAGATGCTCGACGGGCGCGGCGAGGGCGGTGGCGGTCAGGTCGGCTACGACCGGGGCAGCGGCAGCAGCCAGGGTGGCGGGCGCGGCTCGGACTTCGGCCAGTCCAGTCCGTCGGACAATCGCCGCCAGGGCGGCGGCGAGGGCGGCTTTTCGCGCGATCTCGACGACGAAATCCCGTTCTGAGCGTCAGACGCAAAGCGGGACGCCCGCCACTGCGAGTTCGCTACGCACCACAGCCGGCATCATCGATCGGGTGCCCCTGACCGACGATGGCCGCGAAGGCCCGTCTGGAAGACCGACCCATCCAGACAAAGGTGCAGCCGCCAGGAGGCACGCCATCTTTCTCGCGAGAGCCAGCGTAGAACGGTCCACGCAACCGGGCTTGCAGGTTTCACGACCTGCGGGTTTCATGGTTGTCGTGCGGTCGCACTCGAATATCGCGCCTTGTGGGCGCTACGGCATCGGCCCGAAAATCGAAATCGATTTTCGGGCCGATGCGTAGACTCAAATAGTCAGAGCGGCCTTTGTGCGTCCGAAAGGACGCACGGCGCTCTAGCCTCAAGCGCGACCTGGACCAGCTGGCCCCCCGGCAAACGCAATTCCGGTGCTCCGGCCTGTGCGCTTCGCTAAATCCATGCGACGCCAGGCAATTCCATCCGGGCTGAAAAGTGCCCTCTATCGCCGCTCAAACCGGCTTGCAGCGCAAGGGGCAATGCAGACGAACGGAGGAATCCGCAAACCGGCGAAGTACGGCGACTGTCACCATTGCAGTCTGACACCGGACCCTGGAGTGGCCGGGATTAACCGGGAACAGCCGGAAACATGTTTCCCCCGGATGTCCCACCAAAGGAATCGACGGTCTAATATTCTGATTTCATTGGCAATGGTGGGCCCGGAGGGACTCGAACCCCCAACCAAGCGGTTATGAGCGGCTTTCAATCGCACTTTCCTGCAATGCGTTGCGACACCACGAAACACTCAACCATCTGATAATCAAAATGTTTCTTGCTTCTCCCTGTATCGACGTGTCGCAAGACATATCGACATAGCGCATGGTTTTGTGTAGATCATCCTGTAGATCACGCAAACCGCTTGGTTGGAGGGAAGTGTGCCGACTGCCGAACTTACCGATAAATTCGTCAAGGCCGCGAAGTGCGTTTCCGGCCGCAAGACCGACTATTTCGACACGCTGGTAAAGGGGCTTGTGCTGCGCGCATCCGCCGGCGGGCAAAAGACATGGTATGCGGTTTATGGGCCGCCATCGAAGCGGCGATGGTTGAAGCTGGGCACATATCCAGAAATCTCGCTTGGTGGCGATATGGGAGCCCGGCAGAGAGCGAAGGACGTGCGGGCGAAGGTCGGCGACGGCGGCGACCCTGTTGTTGAGAAGAAGGCGCACGCGGCAGCTCAGACGGTTTCTGATCTTGTCGATAACTACGTCGCCCGCCACGCCTCGACCAAGCGCACGGGCCCAGCCATTGCGCGGCGGCTCAACTTCAACGTGGTTCCTGTCATCGGCACGATCAAACTGGCCGACCTTCACCGTCGCGACCTGACCCGCTGCATTGACGCGATCAAAGATCGTGGTGCGCATGTCGAGGCCAATCGCGTCTTTGAAGATATGCGGGCAATGATCCGCTGGGCGCGCGGCCGTGGCGACCTCGATCAGAACTTGATGGAAGGAATGCGGAAACCGACCGAGACTGTCGCCCGCGACCGCGTTCTAACGGCCGAGGAAATCCGAACCTTGTGGGCTTCGCTCGATCGTGCGGACATGTGGAAGGCGACACGGCGGGTTATCCGCCTTTGCCTCGTTACCGCGCAGCGCGTCGGCGAAGTGTCGGGGATGGCCGTGGCGGAACTGGACTTGGAAAACGCGGTTTGGACGATCCCGCCTGAGCGGGCGAAGAACGGTCGGCAACATGATGTGCCGCTGTCTGACATGGCGATCGACATTATCCGTGAACAAATGGCCGCTGTGGCGGCGCTGGCCGAGCGCAAGGGCTATCCGCCTTCGCCGCATGTCTTTCCCGGCGTTCGCACAACCGGCCCGTTGACGGCTGCCGCTGTGGCCCAGGCCATCGGCAAGCATAGGAAGAATGACACGTTGCCGGGCGTTGGCGATTGGACCTGCCACGATCTTCGGCGCACCGCCGCGACCCATATGGAGGAAATCGGTATATCGCCCTTTGTGATCGGCCATGTACTGAACCACGCAAGCGTCACCGCTGCCAGCATCACGAGCCGCGTTTATGCGAGATACGACTACAGCCGCGAGAAGCGCGAGGCGCTCGACCTATGGTCGGACAGGCTCACCGGTATCATCGAGGGCAAGGGCAATGTCGTGCCGCTTCGCCGGGAGGCGGTAGCATGACCTCACTTGCCGACATGCTGGATACCGCCGACCTCACGGAAGATCAGTACGCACGGCTTGAGGCGATCGCATCGGAAGCCGGGCAGGTGCTCCAACCGCAATTCTTTCGGCAACGGTTGCGGAGAGTAGCGCATATCCTGATTGTGAAAGGAGAACTGCGTAAAGGCGCGGCTGGGGGGCAGTATGCGAGATTGGCGGACTATTTTCGTGATCGTGTCGACACGCTGGAAAAGGCCCGTAAGATCGTTGGTTTTGATAGCGAAATCGGTGGTGGTCTTGCCGCAGTCATCAAAAAGGAGCGTGACACGCTGGACATGCTGGATCGTATGCCGTCCGACGCAAAAAGTAAGCCGGAGTTGACGCTGGGCGTGGCCATGCTGGTGGAAATATTCGCCCACCACACTGGTCGAGTCTCTAGTGATATATCGCCCGGCTCACGCGGAGAGGAATATGCAAATGCTTCTTGCCGCTTCGTGCGGTCCGCGTTGGAGATCATGGGAATTCACCTATCGCATGATCGGGTGTGGCAGCTCGTGAATGCCGCTTAGGGGCAGTATTTTCGCAAGCTGAAAATTATCTGAACTGAACATAGCCGCTGCACCATGCTTCCTATCGCGTCGTCAACCGACGTGAGGAAGCAAAATGCACCAGACTGATATTTCGCAACTTGTCGATGAGGGCGCGGCCTGTCGCATCCTTGGCGGCGAAGAGTCACCAATCCATCGCTCGACCTTATGGCGCGGCATCAATGCCGGTCGCTATCCGGCGCCGTTGAAGATCGGCCCGGCGACAAACAGGTGGCGGGTAGACGACTTGCGCGCCGCTCTCGACCGCATGGCCGGCGATCGCGATCAAGAGATCGCGCGACTTCGCTCGAAGGCGGACGCGATGGCCGCTCATGCCGATGCGCTTGAAGCTGACGGAGGTGCAGCATGATCGGCATCGACCTTTTACGATCAGCCATCCGCGCGGCGTCCGGGAACCTCGCTGACGAGAAGCCCAGCTTGGACTTCGCTCAGGAAGTACGAGACGCCTACATGGGCACGTTTGATGCCGAGGTGAAGGAAGGCCAAGAGCTTGAAGCGGCTGCTGATCTTGCCCGCGACCTCGTAAACCTCGGCTTGGCAATCCGCCGGCAACGGGGGCAGACGCTATGAAGCCCGCTGAGACACGCACCATTGACCTCGCGAAACTCATCGAGCACCGCAATGCGCTCTACCACGCCGCCGCCCTGTGCGAAGCACTGCACCAGGGACTTGAGCACCTTGAGGTGGCAAACGGCCTCCCTGAGCTTCTTCTGACGATCGAGAACTCCATCGACGCGGCAGCCGAGGCAGTCCACGTCCTGACGTTTCCCGAGAAGGCAGGTAGGGCAGCGTCATGATGCCCTACATCGTGTCAATCGCGGCCGCCGTCTTTGTGGCGGCCGTTATCGGGGGATGGCTGCCATGAGCAAGGTTGCTCGCGAACGCCTACTTTTCGCGGAGGGTGACAGCTTCGCGCATAGGACCGCGAAAGAGGTATGGCGGCGCGAGAGTGCGGCGGTTGATCTGCCATCGTCGGGGCGGCGGGTTGCTGCCGTCCTGCCGGATTATCTCAGTCTCGAATATGGGTATTGCTGGCCTTCCAATGAAGAACTGGCAGGGGCGATCAAAGCATCGACAAGGACAGTCGAGGACGGAATTGCCGCACTGGACAAGGCCGGCCTAATCGAGCGGAAAACCCGTGCAAAGCGAGATGAGAAAAACGAGGTAATCGGCCGCGAGCGCCGGATATGGCTCGCACGGCCTGTAGTGAACCACACGGTTTTGCCGGAGGTGAACCACATACCCGAAAAAGTGAACCACATACCCCGAGGTGAACCACATACCGGGGGTGGTTATAAACGGGACTCATACACTCCAGCTTATGAAAGTAAGGCTCTATCACACGCACATGTGCGCACACATGCAGGCGCGAGGGTAAGTGAAATTCCTTCCTTCCCCGACCGTATCACTGCCGGCATGTGGCTTGGTGACTTCCTGTTTCCCGGTGATGAGATTTTCGACCAGTGCGCTGACGCCGCCGTCGCCGGAACACTGACGCTCGACATGCTCGCTCGCTCTCAATCGGCCAGCTATCCCGAGACGGACGAGCGCAGTCATCCCGGTCATGCCGCCCTCGCAATAGTGAACGAATTGCGGTATATCGTTCAATAATAGTGAACGAGATGCAGCATGGGCATCGAAATAGTAGACCCGCCGGAGGTCCAGCCGGTGACGCTGGCGGAAGCGAAATCCTTCCTCCGCTTTCCCCACGACGATGAGGATTTGCTGATTTCCGAGCTGATAGACGCGGCGACGGAATCAGTTGAGCAGCAGTGCGGCCGTGTTTTCGTACAGCGAGGCTTGCGGGCCACGTTCCGCCATTTCCCTGTCGGCGACGTGATCCGCCTCCGGCCCGCCCCGTTGCTGGAGGTCGAGGGCGTGTCCTACCGCAACCCGGATGGCGACGTGATCTTCCTCGATGAAGGCGTCGACTACCTTGTCGACACGTCGGAGACGCTGGGCGAAGTACTTCCGCTGCGGTCCTGGCCTCGCACCGGCGAGTTCCCCGACGCCGTGACGGTCTCGTTCATCGCGGGCTATCCCAGCGACGGCGGAAGCCCGGAAGACCTGACGGCGCGCATCCCGGCCAAGGCGAAAGCCGCTATCAAGAGCCTTGCCGCCCACTGGTTTGAGCAGCGCGAGGCCATCGCCTTCGCCGCGGCGCACGAGGTGCCGTTCCACGTCCGCCGCCTGTGCAACCAGCTCAAGGTCTGGAGGTGACGCCATGGGCTACAATCCTCCTCGCCGGCAGCGCGTCGGCAATTTGCGTGATCGCGTCCGGCTTGAGGAACTGACGCTTATCGACGGCCCGTTTAACCCGATCGAGGTATGGGAGCCTCGCGGTGTCGAGCCTTGCCGCGTCGAGCCCCTGAAAGGTTCCGAGCAGTGGGGCGGCGACGAGATGATCGCGCGGCAAGCCTACCGCGTGTTCATCCGCTTTCGGGCGGACCTCATTTCAACTGCTTCATGGCGTGTTGTATGGCTGCGCGGCGACGACGACGAGCAGGTGCTCAACATCGCGGCGATCAGCAATCCCGACGAGCGGCGGCGCTATCTCGAATTGCTATGCGACGTGCCGCCGGGCGCGCAGCCATGACCAACATTCTCAAAACCCAGCGCTGGCAGCGTGTCCGCAGTCGCCAGCTCGCCCGTCAGCCGCTATGTGTCGAGTGTGGCCGGGCCGCTTCCCATGTGGACCATATCAAACCGAGATCGGCCGGCGGTAGCATCTACGATCCCGCCAATCTCCAAAGCATGTGCCCGGCCTGCCATTCGCTCAAAACAGGTGCCTACGACAAGCAGGGCAAAGATTGGACAGCGCGCGGGTGCGATGCGGACGGCTACCCGCTCGATAGCAACCACCCGTGGGCGAAAGGCTGATGCGATGCGCTCAGAACGTCATGCCTGTCAGGCGGAAGAACCAGCGCTCGACCCTGCCGGCCTTGTAGCCGCGGCGCTTCTCGATCGAGGCGAGGAAGTCGTCTTCGATGCCCCGCATGATGTCCTTTGGCATGTCTGCGAACTGCACGTCACCGACGCAGCGGCGATAGCCTTCGTAAAGCTCCGGCCGGCTGTGCTTGTAGACCGATGCTGCGCGAGCCTCGATGATGGCTTTCGCCTCAGCGAAGCTCTTGCCCCGGCGCATCAGGTCCGCGACGGCCTCCGTAGCGTCGAGCCTGGCCTTGTGCGCGCACTCGACCTCCCAGCGCTGGAGCCCAAGCGCATTGCCCTTCCACCCGCGTCGTGCCGTGCTCGCATGTCGTGCCATCGGAGTGCTTCCCTCATCAAGAATAGGTGCATGAAGATACGGAAAAGAACGCAAGTCAAGGTGAAAATTCAAAGGGTTACACCTTCGATAGACATGCGGCGGGGGCAGGTCATTCATGGGCGTTGCTTCGCTCAGGACCGACGCTGGGCACGGGGACAGAATTAATTTCAGGTTGAACGAATGGGACTCCGAGGACCGGGCGCAAAGCCGCTTAAAAAGCAGGATCAAGGCACGGCCAAGCGCAGCCGCAGTCTGCCGTGGAAGCGCAAGGGCCTGACGCTCGCCGGGCAGGTGATTGCCTTCCTCGAATTTCTGCCGGTGACGAAAGGCCGGCTTCGCGGCAAGCGCATGAAACTGCTGCCGACCCAGCGCGAGTTTGTGGAAGCCGTCTTCGCTACCGACGCGAAGGGCAAGCGACCCGTCTCGCTCGCGATTCTGTCCGAAGCCAAGGGCAACGGCAAAACAGGCCTGATCGCCGGGATATGTCTCGCCGGCCTGCTGGGGCCGCTGTCCGAGGAGCGCGGGGCCGTCTATTCCGCCTCGATCGACCGTGGCAAGGCCGGTATCATTTTCGAGGAAATGAAAGCGGTGATCCTTCGCGTTCCTGAATTTGCCGAGCGCGTGAACATCACCGACTTTCACAAGCGGATGCGTGTGCTTGAAGGCGACGGCTACGACTCCATCTTCGAGGCGCTGTCAGCGGACGCGAAACGATCGCAGGGCTTGGCGCCGAGCATGTGGGCCTATGACGAGCTGGGCGAAGCGCCGGACGGCCAGTTGCTCAACGTGCTGCTGGAGTCCGAGGGCAAGCGCGAAAAGACGCTGGGCATCGTGCTGTCCACGCAGGCCGCCGACGATGCGCACCCGCTGTCGGTGCTCATTGACGACGCTGCCGCGTCCGGCGACCCGTCGACCTATCTGCAAATCCACGTTGCGCCGGTCGACGCCGATCCGTTCGATGACGAGACGATCAAGGCAGCAAATCCGGCATGGGGCCATTTCCTCGACTTGGAGGCATTGCAGAAGTCCCGCGACCGTGCGCGCCGTATGCCGGCGTTCGAGCCGAGCTATCGCCGTCTCCGGCTTAACCAGCGGATAGACACTAACGCCGAAGCTCGCATTCTCCCGCCCGGCGTCTGGAAGCGCAACGCCGGTCCCGTCGACCGGAAGGCGTTGAAAGGCCGCACCTGCTTCGGTGGCCTCGACCTGTCCGGCAAGCACGACCTTACGGCGCTTGTCCTAGTCTTTCCAGATGATACCGGCTGCTATGACGTGCTGCCGATATTCTGGACGCCACAGGACCAGATTGCAGGCCGTCCGGCTCGCGAGCGTGAGAATTTCGAGCTGTGGATTCGGCAGGGCCACATGATCGCGGTTCCCGGCCCGACGATCCGCTCCGGTTGGATAGCGGCCGAAATGGCGCGGCTGGCATCCGAGTTCGATATTCGGGCCATCGCTTTTGATCGGTGGCGCATTGACGATCTGCGGCAAGACCTGGCCGACATCGGTTGCAAGATGGAACTGGAACCACGCGGGCAGGGCTTCAAGGATCAAGGGCCGGACATCGAGGTGCTGGCCGAGTATGCCATGCATGATCGGCTGCGCCATGGCGGGCACCCGGTGCTTACCGCTGCCATGTCCAACGCCGTCACCGAGCCCGATCCTGCCGGCAACCTGAAAATTGCCAAGGACCGATCGCACGGCCGAGGCGTGTTGCGTGTCGACGGTGCTGTCGCGCTTGCGATGGCGCTGGGGCTGGCCAGCCGACTCCCGCCAAAAAAGAAGTCGGTCTATGCGTCTCGCGGCGTTATTTCGGTGAATGTCGCCGCATAATCCCCATTTCATGCAAGCTTCTTGCGTTCTTATTTGCCATTTCGATGGATTCCGCGTATATCATCAATCCAATTGATGGTTTACCCGGAAGGGATCAGGGAAAATGAAGCTTCACGAACTGCGCGAGAAGCGCTCCGCCGCCGTCACCGAAATGCGCGGCCTCGCCGACAAGGCCGAAACCGAAAACCGCGATCTGACGGCCGACGAGGACAAGCGCTTCGGCGAGCTGAAGACGGAAATCGCCGGTCTCGACAAGAAGATCGAGCGTGCCGAGACGCTGGCCAATGCCGAGCGTTCCGCACCGGCCATTCTGGTCAACGGCCACGGCGACGGCAATTTCGAGACCCGCGCCCGCGACTTCTCGATCACCCGCGCCCTTGTGGCTTCCCTGCCTCGCGATCTGGGTGGCGGCAACGTCGACGCCGGTTTCGAGCGCGAGATTTCGCAGGAAGTCGCCCGCCGCTCCGGCCGCAAGTTCGAGGGCATCGCGGTTCCCGACGAATGCCTGGTCGAACAGCGCACGCTCACGACCGCCGGCGATGCCGCGTCTCTCTATCCGACGGTGCACCGTCCCGACCTCTTCATCGACATGCTGCGCTCGCGGCTCATCACCGGCCGGCTGGGCGCAACCGTCCTGAATGGCCTTGTCGGTGACAACGACATTCCGAAGCAGATCGGCTCCAGCACCGCGCAGTGGGTCGGCGAGGAAGGCGAGATCACCGCGACCGACGCCGACTTCGATGATGTCCACCTGCGGCCCAAGACGGTCGGCGCCATCACCAGCTTCTCCCGCCGCACGCTCATCAACGCGCA
>WPCJ01011434.1_pt1 | contig 10200 bp, 9 predicted proteins | sample 5399831 | NCBI WGS metagenome assembly WPCJ01 (sample SAMN12869470, study PRJNA574797) | sludge metagenome | isolation source: wastewater treatment of pH10 | place: China:Beijing | collected 2019-05-20 | reverse complement strand
GGCGAGGGGCGTTTGCGCTCATCATCGGCGGTGACTGCACGATCCTGCTCGGCGCCCTGGCGGGTGCGCGACGCGCGGGACCGTTGTCGCTGGTTCATGTCGACGGCCACAGCGACTTCCGTCATCCCGGCAATGACGACGACAACCGGCCGCTTGGCTCGGCCGCCGGTATGGATCTGGCGGCCGCAACGGGGCGCGGCGAAACACTGCTCACCGATTGGCCGGGCATAGCAGGCCCCTTGCTCCACGACGATCAGGTGATGCAGATCGGCGAGCGTGAGAACCGCGATACCGATTACGCCTGGCGTGACATCGAAGCCACGGATATCACACAGGTCGATGTCTTCGCCGCGCAGGAGCTTGGCGCAGCAGGAGTTCTTGCCAAAGCCGAGCCCGTGCTGGCAAGCCACGGTCGCCACTGGGTGCATTTCGACGTCGACGCGCTCGATCAGGCGGTCATGCCGGCGGTCGATTCTCCCGGCAGTCCGGGTATCGATCCGGATCAGCTCATTGCCATCCTGGCCGCGCTGGTCGCCAGGCCGGGTTGCGTCGGCATGAACGTGACGATCTTCGATCCGGATCTGGATCCGAATGGTGAACTGGCGGTCTGGCTGGTGAATTTCCTGCGCAAGGTGTTCGACGGATTCAATCCGCCTGCTGGAACATGAGATCGCTAGCAGTTGCCTGGCGCGACGTAACCCGTGGCGAGAATATTATCGTCACCCCAGCGCTTCAGGGCCAGGATGATCGGCTCCAGTGACCGCCCACGCTCGGTCAGCGAGTATTCGACCTTGGGAGGAACTTCCGCATAGACCTTGCGGTCGATCAGGCCGCTCGTCTCCAGTTCGCGCAACTGATTGGTCAGCATGCGCTGGGTGACGTTCATCTTGCGGCGCAATTCGTTGAAGCGAAGCGTGCCCTTCTGGATGAGGTGGTAGAGGATGACACCTTTCCACTTGCCGCCAATGAGTTCCAATGTGCCTTCCACCGGGCAGGCGGGGGAATTGCGCAGATCTTGATGGCGGATGCGGCCCACAGGATTTCTCCACGGTATCATTTTCGACACTATGTACAATAAAAGTGCATTCTTGCGATCAATGTACATAAAGCACATCTGGCATGTACGCAAAAAGGAGACATGCCATGCGCGCCATTGGGTATCTGGAACCACAGCCGATCTCGGCCCCTTCGTCCCTCGTCGACATAGAGCTGCCGCGCCCAAAGGCCCTTGGCCGGGACATACTGGTCGAGGTCAAGGCCGTTTCGGTCAATCCGGTCGACACCAAGGTTCGCGCCAACGCGAAACCGGTCGATGGTCAGCACAGGGTGCTCGGCTGGGATGCCGCCGGCGTTGTCGTTGAAACCGGTCCCGAAGCGAGCCTGTTCAAGCCCGGCGACGAGGTCTTCTATGCTGGAGCCATTAACCGGCCCGGCTCGGATGCCGAATTCCATCTCGTCGACGAGAGGATCGCGGCACTGAAGCCTCGCTCCCTGGATTTCGCGGCAGCAGCCGCCCTGCCGCTGACGTCGATCACCGCCTATGAGGCGCTGTTCGACCGGCTGGATGTGACCCGGTCGGTTGCCGGCGCGGCCAACGCCATCGTCATCGTCGGCGCTGCCGGTGGTGTCGGCTCGATCGCCATCCAGCTCTTGCGCGCACTGACTGACCTTACGGTCATTGCCACCGCCTCACGGCCCGAAACGGTCGAATGGGTGAAGGCGCGGGGCGCGCATCATGTCATCGACCACAGCAAGGCGATGGCGGATCAGGTCGCAGCACTTGGTATCGGGGCGCCGGCTTTCGTTTTTTCATTGACCCATAGCGATGCACACGCCGGCGAGATCGCGAAGCTGATCGCGCCGCAGGGCAGGGTGGCGCTGATCGATGATCCGAAATCCTTCGACATCATGCTGTTTAAATCGAAGGCGCTGTCGTTGCACTGGGAGATGATGTTCGCTCGGCCAGTACACCAGACCGCAGATGTCATCCGGCAGCATGAGCTTCTGACCAGGGTGGCCGGGCTGGTCGATGCCGGCAAGGTCAAGTCGACCATCACCGACAACTACGGAAGGATCTCGGCTGCGAATTTGAAGCGTGCGCACGCCCAGATCGAATCCGGCACGACACTGGGCAAGATCGTGCTTGCCGGCTGGTAATTTCAGCCGGTTCTTGCCACCGGCGTCACCGCGATGCGGCTGATGCCGGTGCGGCGCAGCACGGTGCAGACCGTCTCGCGGCCGATGCGCTCGGCATCGAGCATCCGGACCAGATCGTCGACGCCGGTCACCGGCCGCCCGTCGATCGCGGCGATGATATCGCCTTCCTTCAGGCCGGCCTTTGCTGCGGGGCCGCCGGGCTCGATGCTGCGCAGCCGCACCGCCGTGCTGCTGGTGACCTGTGAAAGCAGGGCTGCCCGGCGCGGCAGGTTGGTCGTGTCGGCGGAAATGCCGATGAAGGCGCGGCGTACGCGGCCGAAGCGGATGATTTCGGCGATGACAAAATTGGCGGTGTTGGAAGCGACCGCGAAGGCGATGCCTTGCGCGCCGGGGATCATGGCGGTGTTGACGCCGATGACTTCGCCAGCGGAGGATACAAGTGGACCGCCGGAATTGCCAGGATTGAGCGCCGCGTCGGTCTGGATGACGTCATCGATCAGGCGCCCAGTTGTGGCACGCATGGAACGACCGAGCGCCGAGACGACACCGGTGGTGACCGTCCACTCGAACCCCAGCGGGTTGCCGATGGCGATCGCGATCTGGCCGCGCCTGAGCCGTTTGGAGTCGCCGAGCGGTGCGACATTGGCGAAAGAGCCACCAGCGCGCACCAGCGCGATGTCGGTGTCCGGGTCGGCACCGAGCACACGTCCTTCATCGACCGTGCCGTCGGGCATGGCGACACGCACCGCTCGCGCATCGCCGACAACGTGGAAATTGGTGACGATCAAGCCGTCCGGCGAAATGACGAAACCCGAACCGTGCCCCGCGCGCCCACCAATCCGCTCGATGCGGCAGACAGCGGGGCCGATTCGGTCGACGGCGTCGGCGACCGTGGTGGAATAGGCATCAAGCAGGGTGTCGTCCCGGGGAGCAGGATCGAGAGCTGGCAGCGCCATGGCAGGCTTCCCATGTGAAAACGCGGATCGATGCCTATATGTGCGGAGCAACAGCTTTCACCGCGACCTGACCAGATGGCCAGCAGCCGCTCTTCCTAGCCGTCAGGCGAGTATCATTGCCGGTGCGAGCCAGCGATATCTGGGGAACCAACAATCCCGGAGGTCATCATGAGCGACTTCAATCTTGGCGCCTTCTCGGACGCCGTCGCCGATATCGCGGAAGGCGCGGCAGCTGCCGTCGCCAGTCTCAACGCGCACCATGGCCGCACCACCTCAGCCTTCCACTGGGGCGCTGGCTATTTCGTCGCCGCCGAGGAGGTTCTCGATGCCGACGATGAAATCGAATTGACGCTCGGCTCTGGCGAACGTGCCAAGGCAACGCTCGCCGGCCGCGATCCCTCGACGGGCGTGGTCTTGCTGAAGACCGAGCGAACCGGTCTGCCGGTGCTGACACAAGCGGCAGCACTGCGCCCCGGCAATGTCGCGATTGCGATCGGCAACAGCGATGGCGCGCCTCTTGCGGTGCTTGGAACGGTGGGTGAGGTGGGGCCTGCCTGGCGTTCCATGCGTGGCGGTACGATCGACCGTCGCATCAACCTCGCGGTCGGTGCTGGCGGCCGTTTTGAAGGCGGCCCTGTGCTGGATGCCAGAGGCGGGCTGATCGGCATGCTTCTGTTCGGACCACGCCGCCGCGCGCTGGTCATCCCGTTCGAGACGATCGAGCGCACGGTGGCTGTGCTTAAGGAAAAAGGGCATGTCGTGCGCGGTTATCTGGGCGCGGCGCTGCATCCCGCGCGTGACGGCGAGACCATCGGCGCCATGGTGATGGGATTGGACGGCAGCGGTCCGGCCAAGGCTGCCGGCCTGCATGTCGGCGACATCGTCGTGGCCTGGAACGGCGAACCGGTGGAAGGGCCTCGCGACCTGATGCGCAGGCTGGGGCCGGACAGTGCAGGCAGGGAAGTCAAGCTCGGCATCCTGCGCGGTGGCAGCCGCAACGAGGTTGCCGTGACGATCGGTGAAAAGCCGCTCAACTGAGAGGATCGATGGCAGACAGGCAACTGACAGTGCTGATCGCGCTCGGCGATGCCGGGCGGGCCGAACGGCTGTCTGCGTCGCTGGCCGCGGGAGAGGAGTTCGCGCCTGTTGCGGCTGGCAGCGGGTCAGGCGTTGATGTGGCTATCGTCGACAATGCCGGCCTTCAGCTGGATGCGCCGCTGGTGCTCCTGTCGTCTCGTCCCGTCGCCGCCGTCAACGGCAATGCGGGCCGCGTCTTCGCCGTCCTGCCGCCGAATGCCGAGGACGGGCTGATCGCTGCCGCGGCGCGACTGGCGGCGGCCGGATACCACGCCGTGCGCGATGAAGAGGCCCTGGATGCCGGCTTCCCGGCCGAGACAGGCGATCATCATGGCGAACAAGAGATCCTGGCGCGGCCGTCGCTGTCGCCGCGCGAGGCGGAGGTGCTGGCCCTGCTTGCCGAGGGCGCGCCCAACAAGGTGATTGCCCGCCGGCTCGACATTTCCGTGCATACCGCCAAGTTCCATGTCGCGGCGATACTGACCAAGCTTGGAGCAGCCAATCGCACCGACGCGATCGCGATTGCGATGCGGCAGGGCCTGGTGCTGGTCTAGAGCAATTCCAGCAAAAGTGCGTAGCGCTTTTGCGTCCGGAAATTGCGTCAAAACAAGAAGATAGAGCATTGCCGGCGATTCTGTTTTCGCCAGAAATGCTCTAGTCTCCCCAGCGTCATCATCGTCAAAGGCGCTCGCATCTTGCATCCCTGTCCCGGTCGGGCAAGGATCGGTCATTGCTGCAGGGAGGCCGATGCATGTCGCTCAAGGGAAAAACACTTTTCATCTCCGGCGGGTCGCGCGGCATCGGGCTGGCGATCGCCTTGCGCGCCGCCCGCGATGGCGCCAATGTCACCATCGCCGCCAAGACCGACACGCCGCATCCCAAGTTGCCCGGTACCATTCACACGGCCGTCGAAGAGATCGAAAAGGCTGGTGGCCGGGGGCTCCCGGTGCTGTGCGACATCCGCGAGGAAATACAGGTCGCGGAAGCCGTGGCAAGGACCGTCGAGCGTTTCGGTGGCATCGACATCTGCGTCAACAATGCCAGTGCCATCCAGCTCACCGGCACGCTCGAAACCGACATGAAACGCTACGATCTGATGCATCAGATCAACACGCGCGGTACGTTTCTTGTTTCCAAAATGTGCATTCCGCACCTGAAGTTAGCGTCAAACCCTCATATTTTGAATCTGGCGCCGCCGCTCGACATGAAAGCCAAGTGGTTCAAGGGCCATGTCGCCTACACGATGGCGAAGTTCGGCATGTCGATGTGCACGCTGGGCATGAGTGCGGAATTCGCCCCGGCGGGGATCGCAGTCAATTCGCTGTGGCCGTTGACGGCGATCGACACCGCGGCGGTACGCAATCTGCTCGGTGGCGAAACGGTCGCGGCGATGAGCCGTTCGCCCGAGATCATGGCAGATGCGGCACATGCAATCCTGACGCGCTCGTCGCGCGAGGCGACCGGCAATTTCTACATCGATGAGGAAGTGCTGCGCGCTGAAGGTGTCAGCGATTTCTCGAAATACGCGCCGGGAGCAAAGGGGCCTCTGGCCGGAGACTTCTTTGTGCCGGATGAGGTGTTTGCGCGCTCGGAAACCAAGGTGACCGGGCTGTTTTAGAACCGATCGGCGAACGCCAGGATCAGTCGGGCGAACGGCTTTTGTCGTCTTTTCCGTGCCCCATCAGACGATCGATATAAGCCAGCATCAGCGCGGAAAGCACGAAGGTGAGGTGGATAATGGTCAGCCACATCAACTGGTCGGTGGAGTAGGACGAGGAGTTCAGGAACACCTGCAGCAGGTGGATCGACGAGATCGCCACGATGGTCGAGGCGACCTTCACCTTCAGCGAACCGACATCGATCGTGCCCAGCCAGTGCACCTTGCCCTCATGCTCGTCGAAACGGCTGACGAAGTTCTCGTAGCCGGAGATGATGACCATGACGACGAGCGATGCGACGAGGGCGGCATCGATGAGGCCGAGGATTTTCAGGATCGTGTCGGTGTCGCCCAGCACCATGACGGTGCTCACGAATTCGTAGAGTTTCTTGCCGAAGGAAAGCGCATAGATGGCAAGCGCCAGGCCCAGCCCGAGATAGAACACCACCAGAAGCCAGCGCGAGGCCAGGATGATGGATTCGATGGCGAGTTCGAGGCGTTTCATAAAATGCGTCCGTGCTTCCAGTCGGCGTCGTCTTGTAGAGCAATTCGAGCAAAAGTGTGTAGCGGTTTTGCATCCGGAATTGCGCGGAAGCAAAAGTCAGGGTGTGTCCGCTTTTCCAAGAAAACGGCAACGTCCTGGCGGGTGGTGCGTCCTGGCAGGACACGAATGCGCCAAGCCGGATCCGTTGATTCCGATTGATCCTAACAAAAGACCCGGTCGGTGGAGTAAGCCGGCCGGGCCTCTTGACGTCCCGTTCAGGACGGGACGGGGCAGGGAACCCTGTTAATATCTGGGACTCCCATTGTGGCGAATCAATGCCGCAGAGCAATTCCAGGAAAAGTGCGTAGCGGTTTTTCGTCCGGAATTGCGTGAGGCAACAGGTCAAGCAATTCCAGGAAAAGTGCGTTGGTTCTCCGTCCGCAATTGCTTCGGACAGAAAGCTGGAGCGGTTCACAGAAACGGTGAACCGCTCCAGCGGCTAGGCGCCTACTTTGCGCTGGCGACCGGCGCTACCAGCGGCGTGATGCGGCGGATGGCGACGCGCCGGTTCTCGCGTTCCGGCTTCTGCGTTTTCACCTTGAGGTAGCGCTCGCCGTAACCCTGTGTGCTCAGGTTTTCCGGCGGGACGTCGAAGACACTGCTCAGAGCGTTGGCGACGGCCTCGGCGCGGCGGTCGGACAGCGCCAGGTTGGCGACGTCCGAACCGACGGCATCGGTGTGGCCCTCGATCAGGAAGGTCTCGGCCGGATTCTTGGCCAGCAGCTTCTGCATGGCCTCGGCCACGCCTTGCAGCTTCTCGACCTCGCTTTCGGGAATGGTTGCCGAACCGAACTCGAAGTTCAGCGTGTCGAGATCGATGCGGCGGGCGATGTCGCGGACGCGTGCCGAGCGCTTGACCTCGTCGATCGAATAGAGACGCTTGACCTTTTCCACCGGCGGACGCTCCAGGAAGACATAGTAGTCGTCGGGGCTTTGGACGTACTCCGACTCCAGGATGTATTCCCGGCGCGGAATATCGATGTAGATCGGCGGCAGCTCATCGCCGGGGTCGCGCCATTCGCTGATATCTTCGTAATAACGCTCGTCGACATAGCTCAGCACATATTCGCGCCCGTCCGGCGTGATGCGCGACCGCCTGATGATATCGCCATTGCGGTTGCGGATGGTGATGATCTGGTTGCCATTGTCGCGCACGATCGTCTCGCGGGTGCGGCCGCGCGGCAGGTCCTCGTAATAGACGTCCTGGGCGTCACGGGTGATGCGGGGACGGTCGTTGCTTTCGACGATGATCTGGTTGTTGAACTGGATGATCGTGCGATCGCCGTAGTTCTTGACGATATCGGCCCCTTCCGGACGCGGGCGCCGGCGTATGTCGAAATCCGGTGCGCGTTCGAGCCGCGTGCCTTTCTCCTCCGTCACCGGAGCGATTTTCTCCGGCTGTATCGTCACCTGAGCCGCCTTGTCGTCCTTGGGTGGCGGCACCTTTTCCGTCGGCTGCTGAACCGGCTGGGCAGGCTGTGTCACCGGCTGCCCGGCAGGCTGGCCAGGCTGTTGCGGCTGGGTGCTGCCACCCTTCTGGCCCTCGACCGCAGGTTGGGTTTCCTTCTGGCTGTCGAAGATCGGCGCGGCATTGGGATCGGCCGGCGCTCCGGTCGTCTGTCCGGCTGGCTTCTGCTCTCCGGTCGCCGGTTGCTGGACACCTTCGGCTGGTGCCGGTTGTTGTCCACCCTGCGCCGGCTGGGTCGGCTCGCCGGGTTTTGGCTGTTCGCCGGGCTGCTCGGCAGGCTTGGTTGCCGTGCCGCCTTGATCAGTCGGGTTCTCGCCGGTCGTTGGCTTTTCGCCCTCCTTGGCAGGCTCTGCGGGCTTGGGTTGCTCGGCCGCCGGCTTCTCACCACCCTGGGCCGGCTGTTCGGCCGGTTTGGCAGCAGGCTGTTCGGCTGGCTTGTCCGTCGGTTTTGCTGCCGGCTCAGCCGGTTTTTCGTCGGGTTTCGCTTGTGTCGGCTCTTCCGCTGGCTTGGCTGCGGGCTCTTCCTTGACTGGCTTGTTTTCGGCCGGCTTCTGCTCCGGCTCAGCAGGTTTCTGCTCGGGTTTGGCGTCCGGCGCCTTTTCGACAGGCGCCGGCTGCTCGGCCGCGGGTTCAACCTGCTCCTTCCTGGGCTTCTTGCGCGGCTGCTCCGGCTCGGCGGCTGGGGCTTCCTGCTGCGCGGGAGCAGCTTCGGCGGGCGCGGGCTGCTCTGCCGGTGCCGGCTCAGCCTGTTCCTCGCTCTGCTTGCGCTTCTTGCGCGGCTGTTCCGGTTCGGCGGCAGGCGCTTCCTGCTGGACGGGGGCAGCTTCCGCTGGTGCCGGCTGCTCTGCCGGTGCCGGCTCAGCCTGTTCCTCGCTCTGCTTGCGTTTCTTGCGCGGCTGTTCAGGCTCGGCAGGTGGTTCTGCCGCCGGTTCCTGCTGTGCCTGTATCGGTGTCGGTTCCGGAGCGGGTTCGGGCGCCGCAACGGGTTCAGGTGCGGCAACCGGCTCTGGCTGCGGAGCAGGAGCCTGTTCGACAACCGGTGCGGGTTCGGGGGCCGCAACAGGTTCAGGTTGCGGCTCCGGCGCAGCCTGTTCTACCGGTGGCTGGCCGCTTTCGGCCGAGCCGTCACCTTCGGCCTGCACAAGGATCAGTGGAGATGGCACGCTTGCTGCCGGGTCGTTCTTGATTGGCAGGGCAGCAAGTGGCGTCGAAGCCATCAGCAGGCCGAGAGCGGTTCCGGTCAGAATCCGTTGTTGGCGTTTCATATCGAATCTCCTGTGCAGGGACGCTGCCGAGGCCCGTAGGCGCGGTCGGTTCGACCGGCAAGAGCCGCAGCGGTGAGAGTAGGGGTATCGAACAGGCGTTTTGATGACACTGACCGGAGACGCTTGACGTCGCGGCTGCGGCGCGCCACATGCGCCGGATGGAAAGCGAACCCTTCTGGAAGGCCAAGACGCTGGAGGAGATGTCTCCCGCGGAATGGGAATCGCTGTGCGACGGTTGCGGCAAGTGCTGCCTGTCGAAGCTCGAGGACGAAGATACCGGCGAAATCTACTGGACGAGCGTCGCCTGTCGCCTGTTCGACGCCGGCACCTGCCGTTGCCACGACTACACCAACCGTCTGGCCAAGGTGCCCGACTGCGTCGGCCTCACGCCGCAGAATGTCCGCACCATCAGCTGGCTGCCGTCGACCTGCGCCTATCGGCTCGTCGCTGAAGGGCATGATCTCTACTGGTGGCACCGCCTGCTCTCCGGCAGCGCGGAGACCGTGCACGAGGCAGGCATCTCGATGCGTGGCCGGGTACGCGCCAGCGAGACGGATCTCGCTGAGCCTGAAGACTATTTCGACTATGTGCTCGACGAGGAGCCCTGAAACAGGGCGAGCCGTCGAACAGGCATGCATGCGGCCACGCCGCCATTCCTTTTCCATGCCCGACTATGGTCATCAGCGAAATGAACCTCGCATGAACGAGCGGTTCCCGTTCGGTTCAGCCATGTCCCGCTAGGGTCACATCATCGCTTCGGCGAACAGGGTTCACAGCAAACAGGCTTCCACAAGGAGAAGATCATGTTGACCAAGATCAAGGCTGCCGCACTTTCGGCTTTCGTCGCTTTTGGCGCACTCGCTGCCGTTCCTGCCACCGCGCAGGCCGACGGCATCTATCTGAACCTCGGCAGCGGCGAGCCGCGCTTCGGCGTCTACGCCGGTGACCGCGACCAGCGCGACTGGCGCCGCGATCGCTGGGACCGCGAGCGGGGCTGGGATCGCCGCGATCGCGGCTGGGACCGTGATCGTCCCGGCTGCTCGCCGGAATGGGCACTGAACAAGGCCGAGCGCATG
>WPCJ01209620.1_pt1 | contig 10202 bp, 9 predicted proteins | sample 5399831 | NCBI WGS metagenome assembly WPCJ01 (sample SAMN12869470, study PRJNA574797) | sludge metagenome | isolation source: wastewater treatment of pH10 | place: China:Beijing | collected 2019-05-20 | reverse complement strand
GGCTGGGCGGCGGGCGCCGCGGCATGGGGCTCGGGCGCGTCGGCCGCGGGCTTGGGCTTGGCGCCGGTGTCGGCACCGAGCCGGTCGATCAGCGCGAACATCAGCGGGTTGAGCAGGATCGACAGGATCGCGCCGGCGAGGATCAGGTCACGCCCCTGCGACGGCAGGATGCCGAGGCTGGCGGCGAGGCCGGCGAGGATGAAGGAGAATTCGCCGATCTGCGCCAGCGAGGCCGAGATCGTCAGCGCCACCGCGTTCGAGCGGCCGAAGGCGCGCACGATCAGCCAGGCTGCGACCGATTTGCCGATCAGGATGATGGCGAGCGTTCCGAGCAGCGCCCACGGCGCCCGCAGCAGGATGCCGGGGTCGAACAGCATCCCGACCGAGACGAAGAACAGCACCGCGAAGGCGTCCCGCAGCGGCAGCGTCTCCTCGGCGGCGCGCTGGGAGAGCGGCGATTCCGAGAGGATCATGCCGGCGAAGAAGGCGCCGAGCGCGAAGGAGACGCCGAACAGCGTCGCCGACAGGAAGGCGACGCCGAGCGCGACCGCCAGCACGGCGAGCCGGAACAGCTCGCGGGAGCCGGTATGGGCGACCCAGTGCAGCACCCAGGGAATGACCCTGCGCCCGACGATGAGCATGAAGGCGATGAAGGCGGCGACCTTGGCGACGGTGACGCCGAGCACGCCCCAGAGCCCGAGATCGAACTGTGCCGAGAGCGGGGAGGGGCCGCCGGACTGTCCGCCGTTGATCGCACTGGCGACGGCGGGGATCGCGACCAGCGCCAGCACCATCGCGAGATCCTCGACGATCAGCCAGCCGACGGCGATCCTCCCCTTTTCCGTCTGCACCAGCCGGCGCTCCTGCAGCGCGCGCAGCAGCACCACGGTGCTGGCGACCGAGAGCGCGAGGCCGAAGACGAGGCCGGCAACCCAGTTCCAGCCGAGCAGCAGGCCGAGGCCAAGCCCGAGCAGGGTCGCGACCGCGATCTGGGCGATGGCGCCGGGAACGGCGATGGTTTTGACCGACAGCAGATCCTTCAGAGAGAAATGCAGGCCGACGCCGAACATCAGCAGGATCACGCCGATCTCAGCCAGTTCGTTGGCGAGGTTCTGGTCGGCGACGAAGCCCGGCGTGAACGGGCCGGCAGCGACGCCGGCGAGAAGATATCCCACCAGCGGGGAGATGCGCAGTTTCTGGGCGATGGCCCCGAAGACGAAAGCAAGGCCGAGGCCCGCGACAATGATGGCGATCAGCGGGCCGTGATGCATGTCTCTCCCGAAATCCGAACGTAAAAATCAAGCCTGTGGAATGATTTCGAGGATGGGGATTTGCGGCGGCGATTTCAACCGAAAGACGTAGAACCTTTGTGCCTGGGCGGCAGTTTTTTTGGGCGCGAGGCAAGGCGTTCGCCGCGGCGGGGAGAGACCGGCGCCATGTGGGCGGGCGGCGGGGCCGGCCCGGCTCAGGCCCTGGGCTTCTCCAACAGGATCTGACCCTGCTTCTCGACGCCGATCTTCAGCTTCTCGGCGAAGACGGCGAGCATCCAGGGTAGCGTCACTTCGACGCGCACCAGGGCGTCCTCGACATCCAGCCGCCCATGGACGGTGTGACCGAGCGCCGCGACGCCGAAATACAGGCTGTCGCCTTCCCAGCGCTCCTCGACGAGCTGCATCTTGACCATGCCGAGCCGGTCGCGGATGCGGTCGATGCCGCCCCGCAGGCGATCCAGCGCAGCTGCGCGGCCGAGATCATGCGAGATGGTGATCGAGACAGGTTTCGCCATGGCATTCCGGACGAGGTTTCGGTTCACGGGGCTTGCCTGCACATGGCAACGGCGCCGGAGGATGTCCAGCGCCGCTGCAGCGATCGGCAGGTTTCCGGGCCCGCGCTTCAGATCCGCGCCAGCCCGTCCGAGGCCAAAGAGGCGGATCAGCTTCGCTCGCTTAGCCGCTTCTGACCTGTTTCGGTGACACGCCAGATCGAGCCGTCGGACTTGACCAGGCCGCGGCCTTCCAGAGCGTGAAGCATGGTTTCATCGAAGATGAAATGCCGGGTTTCTTCCTCGATGCTCTCGAGCGCGATCCATTCGGGATCCGAGAGGATGGAGGGATGCGCGATCTGGAGGTGCTGAACGTGCATAAGCGTCTCCTTCTCGTTTGATGCCCCTGTTGCAGGCTCAGATCGCATCCAATCTTGACGCGGTGATGGCCGAAACATCCTGCATCGATGACGGTGCGTTTTTCTGCCTCGGGCGGAACCCATCTTCCGATCGCCGGTTCACCTCGTAACCCTGTCCAGAAACGGAGTGTTCCCGATGGCGATGACCAACAGCTTCCCGCCCGATGTGCCGAAGGATGCGGAGGAGATGCGCGAGGAGGTGGGTGCCACCGTGCGCAGCCTGCGCAGCAAGGCGAGCGAGATGGCCGACAAGGCCGGCGAGGTGGTCAAGGACCATTACACCCGCGCGAAAGAGGCCGTGACCGATGCCGTCAGCGAGGCCGATCCGATGGAGACGGCCCGCCAGGGTGGGCAGGCCGTGGCCGGCGCCGTCGGGCGGCACCCGCTGGCGGCTTTCGGGCTCGGTGCGCTGAGCGTCGGGCTGATCGCCTGGGCTGCCCTGCGCAGCCGTGAGCCTGCTTCGCGCTGGGAACGCTACCAGCCGGATTACGGACGCTGGCGTAGCTGGCTGCAAGACCAGGGATCGGAAGCGGCCGATGCCGGGAATCAGGTGTTGCGGGCCGGCGGCAAATGGCTGCGCTCCCAGCGGGGCCAGGTCGACGACTATGCCGACCAGGCCAGCGACTATGCGGCGCGGGCACGCGGCTATGCCGATCTCGGCGGGCGCATGCTGGCGAAGCGGGCCGAACGCGAGCCGGTGGCGGCGCTGATCGGCCTGGGGCTTGCCGTTTATGTGATCGGTTCGCTGTTGACGTCCGCCTCGGCCAGCGAGCCGGCCATGGCTCCGGCGCGCAAGCGGGCAGCGCGGCGCTGACGTTTTCCGATAGGCCACAAAAAAGTCCTGCGACGCCGAGCGCCGCAGGACCGGGATATCCTGGAAGAAGGAGGTGCCTTCCGAAAGAAGGCGCCTCGCTATCTCACCACCAGTAGCCACGGCGGCCGTAATAACCACGGCCGTAGTAAGCGCGGTTGTCGGCGGCAACGAGGGCGCCGCCGATGACGCCGGCGGCCACGCCGGCCGCAACCGCATTGCCGGTCTCGTTCGAGGCCCGGCGATTCTCGACATAGTTCGCCGAACGGCACTGCTGGTAGGCGCGGGTGCCGGGGCGGAAGCCCTGGGACTCGCAGGTGACTTCCGCGTCGGCCATCGATTCCTGCGCGGTCTGGCAACCGGCGAGAAGAGCAGCCATCGCACCAACGATCAAAATGCTACGCATTATTTATTCCTTTTCAGCCTCCCATTGGCCTGCTGGAGACTTAAGAGCAGCCGCGTTGGCAGGTCAAGAATGGGCATCGTGTTTGAGTTAAGTTCGCACGGCTGTTTTGTGACAATAGTGTCGTATCCGGTTCTTGGCGGGAGGTGGCGAAGGTCTTCCGCTTTGGAGACTTGCAACCGTCAGCCGCCGGAGCATTTCCCGATTGGCGTCGGGCTTGCTTTTGTGTCAAAGCGGCGGATCATGCGTTCGATACCTCCGAGAGAGACCATCCGGCCGTGACGATGAAGCCGCGTTTCCTGATCCTTCTGCCCGTGCTTCTGCTCGGCGCCTGCGCCTACCAGACCTCGCGCACCAGCATCGTGGTGGTCACCAACACGCAGGGCGTGATCGAGAACTGCCAGAAGCTCGGCGAGATCGACGGCGATTCGGGTTTCGGTTCGGTCGTGCCGCTCGACAAGATGCGCGAGCTGACGCTGAACCGGCTGAAGATTCGCGGCGCCGATATGGGCGGCACGCATGTCTTCTCCGACGTCGCCGACATCAAATGGTCGGGCGGCAAGACGACCGGCACCGTCTACAAGTGCAATCCGGGCTAGGGTTTCGCCTCCGGCTGCTACGGCGACGATGCTTTGACGCTTCATCCCTCTCGCTTCCCGCCGATCGCTGGGTGACAGCCCGGATCAAAGCGGCAAAGCGGAGCGAAACCGTCCTTTATTCGAAGGACCGGCGCGGCGAGCGGAGAATCGCGCCGCGAGGCGGGCTCATCCCTTCAGCAGCCATTCGTGCTCGGCCGCGTTGTGGAATTTCCAGCTCCGCTTCGGGCCGGCCATCACGTTGAGATAATAGAGATCGTAGCCGTGGCAGGTGGCGCAGGGGTGATAACCCTTGGGCACCAGCACGACGTCGCCGTCCTCGATGGCCATGGCCTCATCGAGGCTGCGGTCGTCGGTATAGACGCGTTGGAAGCCGAAGCCCTGCGGCGGGTTGAGGCGGTGGTAGTAGGTCTCTTCCAGATAGGTTTCGCGCGGCAGGTCGTCCTGGTCGTGCTTGTGCGGCGGATAGCTCGAGGTGTTGCCGGCCGGCGTGATGACCTCGACGACGAGCAGCGAATCGGCCGGTTCGGTCTCAGGCAGGATATTGGTGACATGGCGGGTGTTCGAGCCCTTGCCACGGACCTCCTGACCGAGCTCGTCCGGCCGGATCACGCGCACGGGAAGTCCACCGCCGAGACCCGGTGCCGTGCAGATGGCGAGTTCCAGATCGGTGGTGGCGGTGACGGACCAGGCGGAGCCTTCCGGGAGATAGACCGACCAGGGCTTGCCCTCGAAAGGGCTCATGCGTTGGCCGAGTTCGCCGAGGTTCTCGCCGCCGACCGTGGCCTTGCCCTTGCCGGTGACGAAGACGAGGCAGGTCTCGCGGTCGCCGGTCTGCGCCGAAACGGTCTCGCCCGGCTTCAGGCGATGCAGGTCGAAGCCGACATAGGTCCAGCCGGCGCTTTCCGGCGTGACATGGGTGACGCGGCCATGGCTGCCGTTGGGCTTGACCTTGAGACGGGACATCGGTGCTTCCTCAAGCAGTCAGATTCAATCAGGGCGTCATTCCGGGCGCAGCGCAGCGGAGGCCCGGAATCCATCGTAAAGCGCATCGACCTCCGGTGGATTCCGGATCGGCACCGCTTTCGCGGCTTGTCCGGAATGACGGTGGAGGATGTTCAGGCCAGCCCGGCTTCCTTGATGAAGCGCACCAGATTGGCATGCCCCAGCTTGGCATAGGCCGCGGGCTCGGCCTTTTTCGGGTCCTGCTCGGCCTCGACCACGATCCAGCCGGAATAGCCCTGCAGCTCCCTGAGCACGCGGACATAGTCGATCAGCCCGTCACCCGGCACGGTGTAGACGCCGGCGAGCACGGATTCGAGGAAGGACCAGTCCTCGCGATTCGAGCGCCACATCACGGCTTCGCGGATGTCCTTGCAGTGAACATGGTGGATGCGCGCCTTCCAGTGGCGGGCGATGCGGGCGGGGTCGCCGCCGCCCCAGGTGGCATGGCCGGTGTCGAGCAGGAGGCCCACGGCAGGGCCGGTGACGCCCATGAAGCGGTCGATCTCGGCCTCGGTCTGCACGACCGTGCCCATATGGTGGTGATAGACGAGCTGGAGGCCGTATTCCGCCTTCACCGCCTCGGTGAAGTTGGTGTAGCGCGCGCCGAACTCGTCCCAGCGCGTCTTCGGCAGGACGGGCCTGGCCGAGAGCGGCTTGGCGATGTCGGAATGGATCGCGTTCGAGGTCTCGGCCGCGATCAGGACCGCGCAGCCCATGTCGCGCAGCAGCGTCGCATGGGCCTTTACGGCCGCCATCTCGGCGGCGACGTCGCGGACGAGCAGTTCGGTCGAGTACCAGCCCGAGACCAGCGCGTGGCCGTGAGCATCGAGGATGGGCTTCAGCTTGCCGGCCTCGCGCGGGAACTTGTTGCCGAGCTCCATGCCGGTGAAGCCGGCTTCGCGCGCCTCCTTCAGGCAGGTTTCGAGCGGAATGTCGCCGCCGATCTCCAGCATGTCGTCATTCGACCAGCCGATGGGGTTCGCGCCGATGCGGATCATGTCAGGGGTCTTTCTCGCCTAGGGAAACGGCTTTAGTTGCCGATGTTCTGATGCTTGCGCAGCTTGTCATAGCTGGCCCGCGCCGTGCGGACTTGCTCGCGCTCGCTGACCTCAGGCACCGCGACATCCCACCAGGCGCCGCCGGCGCCGGTCGAGACCAGCGGATCGGTGTCGATGACGATGACCGTGGTGCGGGTGTTGGCCTTGGCCTGCGCCAGCGCGGTTTCGAGCTCGGCGATCGAGGACGCCTTTACGGCAATCGCGCCCATGCTGGCGGCGTGCTGGACGAAGTCGATCTCCGGCAGGGTCTCGTGCCTGCTGTCCTTGAGCAGGTTGTTGAAGCTCTGGCCGCCGGTCGCGTTCTGCAGACGGTTGATGCAGCCGAAGCCGCGATTGTCGAGCAGGACGATGGTGAGCTTCAGCCCCAGCATCACCGAGGTCGCGATCTCGGAATTGAGCATCAGATAGGAGCCGTCGCCGACCATGACGACGACCTCCTTGTCGGGCCGCGCCATCTTGGCGCCGAGGCCGCCGGCGATCTCGTAACCCATGCAGGAGAAGCCGTATTCGGCATGGTAGGAGCCAGGCGCGCCGGCCTGCCAGAGCTTGTGCAATTCGCCGGGCAGGCCGCCGGCGGCATGGAGCAGGATCACCTCAGAGCCCAGCGCACGCTGGACCGCGCCGATGACCTGGGCATCCGAGGGCAGGGCGGCGTTGCTGGCGGCGGTCGCCTTGCCGGCCTCCTTCTGCCATTCGGCCTTGCCGGCCTTGGCATTGGCGGTCCAGCTTTCCGGGGCCTTCCAGCTGCCGATGGCTTCGGCCAGCTCGGCCAAGCCCTCGCGGGCGTCGGCAACCAGCGGCAAGGCACGGTGCTTGCCGGCATCGAAGGGCTGGACGTTGAGGCCGATGATCGTCTTTCCGGCAGCGCCGAACAGCGCCCAGGAGCCGGTGGTGAAGTCCTGCAGGCGCGAACCGACCGCGAGGATCAAGTCGGCTTCCGCCGCGAGACGATTCGCGGCCGCGGTGCCGGTCACGCCGACGGCCGCCATGTTCAATGGATGATTGTCCGGTAGGGAGGACTTGCCCCCTTGCGTCTCGCAGACCGGAATGCCGGTCGCGGCGGAGAAGCGGGCCAATTCGTCACTCGCGCCGGAATAGAGCACGCCGCCGCCGGCGACGATCAGCGGCTTCTTCGCAGATTTCAGGGCGTCGGCTGCGGCCTTGAGTTCGGCGCGGTCGGCGCGCGGACGGCGCGGCGTCCAGAGACGCTCGTCGAAGAAACTCTCTGGGTAATCGTAAGCTTCAGCCTGCACGTCCTGGCAGAGCGCGAGGGTGACGGGTCCGCATTCGGCCGGATCGGTCAGCACCTGCATGGCCCGGGCGAGGGCGGGGATGATCTGCTCGGGCCGGGTGATGCGGTCGAAATAGCGCGAGACGGGCTTGAAACAGTCATTGGCCGAAACCGTGCCGTCACCGAAATCCTCGACCTGCTGCAGGACCGGATCGGGAATGCGGTTGGCGAAGACGTCGCCAGGCAGCAGCAGCACCGGCAGGCGGTTGACATGAGCGAGCGCCGCGGCCGTGACGAGATTGGTCGCGCCGGGGCCGATCGAGGTGGTCGCAGCCATGAAACGGCGGCGCATGTTCGCCTTGGCATAGGCGATCGCCGCATGGGCCATCGCCTGCTCGTTATGGGCGCGGAAGGTCGGCAGGTGTTCGCGCTCATGCCAGAGCGCTTCGCCGAGCCCCGCGACATTGCCATGGCCGAAGATCGCCCAGACGCCACCAAAGATCGGCAGGCGCTGCCCGTCGATCTCGGTCATCTGCCGGCTGAGGAAGCGCGTCAGCGCCTGCGCCATGGTGAGGCGGATCGTGCGGGTCATGATGGTCTCCAGGCCGGAAAGCTATGCCGCCTTGCGGCCGCGCGTGGCAAGCCAGAGGCCGGTCAGCGCCTCGAAACGCCCCGCCATGTCGGCGATGGCCGCTTCGTCGTCGAGCTTGCCGGAAAGCCAGCCTTCCGCCGCGTTCATGAAGATGGTGCGGCCCACGGCGAAGCCCTTGACGATCGGGGCGCCGGCCGTCGCGGCGAAGCCGGCCTCCAGCTCCTCCGCCGGGGCGTCGAGGCCGAGCAGCAGCACGCCGCGGCACCAGGGATCGTGCCTCGCGATGGTTCTCTCGATGGCGGCCCAGGCGGCGGCTGAGGATTGCGGCTCGAGCTTCCACCAGTCGGGCTTGATGCCCAGCGCGTAGAGCTCTTCCAGCGCGCGGGCGACGGTGTCGGATCCGAGCGGGCCGTTCTTGCCGGCGATGATCTCGACCAGCAATTCGCGGCCGACCTTGCGCGCCGCCTCGAACAGCTCGCGCAGCTTCTCCTGCTGCTCGCGCTTCAGCTCGGGCGCATCGTCCGGATGGTAGAAGCACAGGCACTTGATGCAGTGATCGACCGGCCATTCCGGCAGGAGCGAACCGATATCTTGGCTGATCTCGAAGCGCAGCGGGCGCGAGCCCGGCAATTCGACCGGGCGGCCGAGCCAGGAGAAGGGGTGGCGGGCGAATTCGAACAGCGCCTCGCGGCCATGCTTCTCGTCGAGCAGCATGCCGTAGCCGGGGCGGCCATCGGCGACGCGGGCCGCGGCCTTGACCGCCAGAACCTTGAAGTCGCGGATGCGGGCCGGGTCGGCACCGAGCTTTTCGGCGAGCTCTTCCAGTTGGGAGCGATGGTCGCAGGCAAATGCCATCAGCGAGGGGATGTCGCGCCGGCGCGTCGTCGCCCAGTGGATGTGGTTGATGTCCTCATCCTTGCGGAGCGCGCGATGCGGGCTGCCGTTCTTCAGAAAATATTGAAGCTCCTCGAAGGTCGGAATCTCCGGCGCGCAGAGCAGGCGCGAAACGGCGAAGGCGCCGCAGGCATTGGCCCAGGTCGCGGCGGTGGCGAGGCTTTCGCCGCCGAGCCAGCCGCGCAGGAAGCCGGACATGAAGGCGTCGCCGGCACCGAGGACATTGTAGACCTCGATCGGAAAACCCTTGCCGACGATGCCGTCCTCCAGATCCTCCGAGATCGCCCCCTCATAGACGATACAGCCCATCGGGCCGCGCTTGAGCACGATGGTCGCGGGCGTCAGCGAGCGGATCGTCTTCAGCGCCTGAAGGAGTTCGCTCTCGCCGGAGGCGATCAGCACCTCCTCCTCCGTGCCGACGATCAGGTCGCAGCCGGGCAGGACCGTCTTCATCCGCTCGGAGACGGCCTGCGAGGCGATATAGCGGTTGTCGCCGGCATCGTGCCCGGCAAGGCCCCAGAGATTGGGGCGGTAGTCGATGTCGAGCACGACCTTGCCGCCGTTCTCGCGCATCAGCCGCATCGCCTTGCGCTGAGCGGCCTCTGGCTTGGCCTGAGCGAAATGCGTGCCGGTGACGACAACGGCGCGGGCGCGCGCGATGAAGGCCGGGTCGATATCGCCTTCCTCAAGCGCGATGTCGGCGCAGTTGTCGCGGTAGAACAGCAGGGGAAAGGATTTGTCGCTCTCGACCGAGAGGATGGCCAGCGCGGTCAGCCGCTCCGGATCGGTCTTGAGCCCGTCGAGGTTCACGCCCTCGCGAGCGAGCTGTTCGCGCAGGAAGCGGCCGAACTGCTCGTTGCCGACGCGGGTGAGCAGGGCCGAGCGCAGGCCAAGCCGCGCCGTGCCGATGGCGATGTTGGCCGGGCAGCCGCCGACCGACTTGGCGAAGGAGGTGACATCCTCCAGCCGCGAGCCGATCTGCTGGCCGTAGAGATCGACCGAGGCGCGGCCGATGGTGATGACGTCGAGCGCCTGCGCCGATCCGCTGAGCGGTCCCGTCATATGCTCCTCCCGGCTGCGATGCTTCTCAGGCCGAACGGCCCTGGTTGCCGGCATGAAATAATAATTCCATTATTTCGTCAATGCGGAATGGATATTCCTAGGCTTTTCCAAGCTGGCTGCGGCGGCGGCTCCTGCCGCGGCCGTCGCGGCGCGCCTCGCCGATGCCGACGGTCAGCGCCATCGCCAGCGCCATGGTCGAGGCCAGCGTCCGGAAGCCGCCGAAATCGGCTTCCGCGACCTCGAACCAGAGCCGGGCGAAGCTTGCGAGCGGCGAGAAGGCGCTGTCGGTGATGGCGATGATCGGCACGCCGCGATCGGCGAGGCCGCGGGTGTCCTCGACGGTGGCCTGGGCATAGGGCGAGAAGCTGA
>WPCJ01262392.1_pt1 | contig 10207 bp, 8 predicted proteins | sample 5399831 | NCBI WGS metagenome assembly WPCJ01 (sample SAMN12869470, study PRJNA574797) | sludge metagenome | isolation source: wastewater treatment of pH10 | place: China:Beijing | collected 2019-05-20 | reverse complement strand
TTCCTGGCGCTGCATATGGTGCCGGGCGATCCTGCGGAGCTTCTGCTGTCGACCTCGGGGGCGATGCCCGATCCTGCGACCGTGCAGGAATTGCGCGAGAAGCTCGGGCTGGACCGGCCTCTCCTGGTCCAGTACGGCCATTTCCTCGGCGGGCTGGCACGTGGCGACCTCGGCGCGTCCCTGATCGACGACTATCCGGTCATCCAGGAGATCGGGCTGCGGCTGCCGCGGACGCTGGAACTGATCCTGGCGGGAACGCTGATCGCGCTCGTGGTCGGCGTGCCCGCGGGCGTCTATGCCGCGGTTCATCGCGGCGGCGCGTTCGACCGCGTCGCTTCCTGGATCACCGCGCTGCTGCTGGCGGTACCGGTCTTCGTCGTCGGTACGCTTCTGGTGCTGCTGCTGGCCCAGACGCTGCGGCTGATGCCGGCCGGCGGCTTCGTTCCGTTCGCGCAGGATCCGGGCCAGCATCTCAAGCTCCTGACGCTGCCGGCGGTCGCGATCGCCAAAGGCCTGGCGGCCGTCCTGTTCCGGATGACGCGGGCGGCGACGCTGGATGCGCTCGCGCATGATTATGTCCGTACCGCACGGGCCAAGGGATTGTCGCCGCGGCGGGTTCTCGTCGTCCATGTGCTGCGCAATGCGCTGAACCCGGTCGTCACCGTGCTGGGTCTCCAGATGGGAACCTTGCTCGGCGGTACCGTGCTGGTCGAATACGTCTTCAACTGGCCGGGCCTGTCGACGCCGCTGCTGCGGGCCGTCGAGGGGCGCGACTATCCGATGGTGGTCGGCATCATCCTGACGATCTCGGTGCTGTTCCTGCTGATCAACCTCCTCGTCGAGCTGCTGCATGCGGCGATCGACCCGCGGGTGCAGCACGCATGAGGCGGCGCGGCTTCACACGGCTTGTCGTGCCCGGTGGGGTGGTCGCGGCGATCCTGCTCACCGCCATCGCAGCGCCGCTGCTGCCGCTGCCCGATCCGGTGCGGCAGGATGTGGCGCACCGCCTGGCCGGGTCGATGGCGGGCTCCTGGCTCGGGCGCGACGAATTCGGCCGTGACGTGCTCTCGCGGCTGGTCTGGGGCGCGCGGACGAGCCTCTCCGTCGCCTTCGTCTCGGCGCTGTGCGCCGGGCTGGTCGGCATCACGCTCGGGCTGATCGGCGGCTGGGCGCGAAGCTGGGGCGCCTTCCTGACGGTGCGCAGCGTCGAGATCATCATGTGCTTCCCGCCGGTGCTGCTGGCGCTGCTGGTGGTGACGCTGCTCGGGCCGGGAGCGGCGACGCTCATCCTCGTGCTGTCGGTGCTCTACCTGCCGGGCTTCGCGCGGGTGACCTATGCGGAGGTGCTGGCGGTGAAGGGGCGCGACTATGTCGAGGCGACGCGGGCGCTCGGCGCCACGCAATCGCATCTGCTCTTCCGCACCGTGCTGCCCAATATCGCCGGGCCTCTGCTCGTGCAGTTCTCGCTCGCCGTCGCCGCCGCCGTGGTGATCGAGAGCGGCCTGTCCTTCCTCGGGCTCGGCGTCGTGCCGCCGGCGCCGTCCTGGGGGCTGATGATCCGCGGCGCGCGCTCGACCATGGAGCAGGCGCCGCTCCTGCTGCTCTGGCCCTGTGCCGTGCTGACACTCACCATCCTCGCCATGAACCTGCTCTGCGACGCGCTGCGCGACCTGCTCGATCCGCGCACCAGCGAACGCTGAAAAACATGCCTACTGAGGAGGATAGCCTGTTGCGACATGGCGAGCCTCGGGCAGCGGGCCGTGGCGCGTCGATGACGAGACGGATCACGGCTTTGGCGGGCTAATATCTGGTCGCCCGCGAGGTCGGGCTGACGACGGCCCGTCTCTGGCTTTGGGCTGGCGTAGGCCGCTCCCGTCTTGTGAGGCGGATCGCTGCAATGGAAGCGATACCGGCCCATCCGCCGCTTTGGAGCGGCAGTATGACAATGCGCCGGCAGCATTCAGAAATAGCTGATCACTTGAATTTCTGAGAATTGCTGGGTGTTATTGGATATAACTTTTTAGAATATCGTGGAACCAAATTGGAATTTGACGCCAATAGGAGGTTTGCGTGATCGTGTTCGAGGTAGCATTCGGATTCAATTGAGATTCATGCCGAAAGATTGTTCTGATAATTATATTCAGATTTACAGTATGATTGTCTCTTTCTTATCTTGGATGGCGCCTGCTGCGGAGCGAGTTCGCAATGTTTCGTCAGGTCGATAAATCCTGTCAGTCAGAATTCCTGTCTTGGTTCCAGCGACTCCAGACCTGCACACTGTACTCTTCAGCTTCTAGGATTTCTCTATGATTCAAGCAGCCAGAACCTACGCCGTCATCGGCGCGACAGAGCACGCACTTGCGCTCGCGGCGGAGCTTCGTCTGGCAGGTAATCGGGTCATCGTGGCGGAGCAGGCGGTTCGCAAGGCTGCCCTGGATGCGCTGGCTGCCGCGCCCGGCCTCGACGTCGACTGTCAGGTCGAGAGCGTCGTCGGCGGCAGGCAGCGTACCTTGGTCACCGGCATCGAGGTCGCCTCAGACATCACGGCGGCTGTTGAGACTGCGGAGGTGCTGATCTTCATGACGCCGCAGACGGCATATGAGGAAATCCTCTCGGCATCCGCTGGAAAACTGCGTAACGATCAGATCATTCTGCTTTGTCCGGGGGGACTCGGCGGAGCGCTGTTGATCGCGGGGATCGCGGCGAAGGCGGGCGCTCCCGATCTGCTCGTGGCCCAGACCTCGGCGATGCCGTTGGGCGGCCGCAATGCCGGCCCGAACGCGCTGCGCATCGCGAGCAAGAAGAAGACGCTACCCGTCGGCGTCTTTCCGGCTTCGCGGACGCAGGAACTGCTGGAGCGGCTCGCCGCGGACTTCCCGCAACTGCTCGCCAACGCCAATGTCCTCGAGACCGGCTTCGCCGGTGCCGCGATGGGGCTCCACCCCATCCCGATGATCATGAATGCGGCCCGCATCGAGGCGGACGGCCCCTATGTCTACGACAGCTACGAGATCACCCCAAGCATCGCCCGGGTCATCGATGCGGTCGATGCCGAACGGCAGCAGATCCTGAAGGCGCTCGGCGCCCCGTTGACGACCTTCGCCGATATTCTGAAGCAATCCTACGACGTTCCCGGCGACAGCTTCTACGAGGTCGTTCACGCCGTGCCCGGCTACAAGCAGGTCAAGAGTCCCCCGGATCTGCGTTACCGCTATCTCAGCGAGGACATTCCCACTCAGCTCGTCCCGGCCGTCGCGCTGGCTCGGGCGCTGGGCGTCGCGACGCCGATGCTCGACGCGACCGTGAACTACACTAACGCGATGCATGGCTGCGATTACTGGCAGAGCGGCTGGAACCTCGAGAAGCTCGGTCTGGACGGGCTCGATGCGGCCGGCATCGCCAAGCTCCTTGCAAGCGGCTTCGGTGTGCGCTGAGCGCAATCCTCCTTGACCAGATGGGCCACCCAGCCGTGAACATTGTCGTGATAGGTGCCGGTATTATCGGCGCGAATGTCGCCTTCCGGCTTGCCGAAGGCGGGGCGAGCGTCACCGTCGTCGAGGCTGCGCGGGTCGGCGACGGCACCTCGGCGAGGAGCTTCGCCTGGACGAATGCTCATCGCAAGACGCCGCGCGCCTATTACGACCTGAACATTGGTGGCATGCGGGCCCATCGCGACTTGCGCGAAAGATTTCCGCAGGGCGGTTGGTGGCATGGCGCCGGTACCGTCGAATGGGCTGCGCCCGGCGAGGATCGCGACGTCTTTAACGATCGCATCGAACGCCTGCGCGACTGGGGCTACGCGGCGGAGATCATCGACCGCGCGCGGCTGCGGGAGATCGAGCCTGATATCGATCCGGCCGCCGTGGGCGAGGCGCCGATCGGCTTCTTCCCCGACGAGGGCTGGGTCGATCCGGTCCTGATCACCCATACGCTCCTGCGCGAGGCCGTGCGGCTGGGCGCCACGCTGCTGACGGAGCAGGGTCCGGCGAGGCTCGTCGTCCGCGGTGACAAGGCTGTCGGCGTCGCCTGCGCGGCAGGTGAGATTCCAGCCGACCTCGTCGTGAACTGCACCGGGTGCTGGTCGAATTCGGTCACGGACGAGCAACGCCTTCAGGTCCCGCTGGCGCCGACCTCCGGCATGCTCGCCTATACGGCTCCGGTCGCCGCCAATCTTCGCACGGTCGTGATGGCCGCACAGTGCCACATGCGGGCGGACGGGGCAGGGCGCATCGTGATCCGCCAGGATCACTATGATCGCACCATCCTCCCGGGAACCCCTGCCGACGTTGCTTGCCGGGAGGCGGACGGCCTGGTCGGGATTGCGGCGCAGGTCGTGCCGTCGATCGGCCGGGCGAAGGTCGAGGCGGTCCGCATCGGTGTCCGGGCGCTGCCGGCCGACGGCAAGCCGGCGATCGGCCCGATCGGAGATCTGGCGGGCTACTATGTCGCCGTGACGCATAGCGGCGTCACGCTCGCTCCCTTCCTGGGCGAATTGATCGCGGACGAAATCCTGTCCGGCAAGGAACGTAATGAACTCGCCACGTTCAGGCCTGACCGGTTTCGCCAGGAGAATGCGCCGGCGGCCGTTGCCTGGCGAGAGGATTGATCTGGGTGAGACGTACCCTGTCGCCGGGATATTGCTTGGGCGGCAGGCTATAACCAATAGGAATAGGGTTGCGGTGATTTCGACTTGGACATCTCCAAGCTGCGCCCGTCATCATTCAGAGCAGAATAATACCATCTTGGAGGATGAGAATATGATCAAGGCTGCGTTGCGGCTCTCCTGCCTGGCATTCACCGTTTGCCTGCCAGCACTGGCTACGGCACAGGAGGTGGTGCTGAGGGCGAGTTCGGGAGCCGGTGACGTGTCGACGCTGGATGCCCATCGCGCCAGCGCCACAAGCGACAAGGCCATGGTTGGCTGGATCTATAACGGCCTCGTCCGCTTCAAGCCCGGCAGCGCCGATCCCAAGGATCTCGAGGCCGACCTGGCGGAGCGCTGGGAGCGCAGCGCGGATGGCAAGGTCTGGACCTTCTACCTGCGCAAGGGCGTGAAATTCCACGGCACCTGGGGCGAGATGAACGCGGATGACGTGGTCTACTCGCTGACCCGGTCGGGCGATCCCAAGCGCTCCACTTTCGCGAACGACTTTCGCGCCATCGAGAAGATCGAGAAGGTCGACGACTACACCGTTCGCGTCTCGCTGAAGTATCCCGACGTCAACTTCCTCGGTCGCGTTTCGAACTACCATGGCGGCAACATCGTGAGCCGCAAGGCCGCCGAGGAGCTCGGCGACAAGTTCGGCGCCAATCCGGTCGGCACCGGCCCGTTCCAGTTCGTCGACATGGTGACGCAGCAATATGTGAAGCTTGCCGCCCACAAGGACTATTTCCGCGGCAAGCCCAAGATCGACACCATCCTGGCCCGCGCCATCGCGTCCGACAGCGCCCGCGAGCTTGCTTTCAGCTCCGGTGAGATCGATCTGATGTACGGCAAGCGCGAGCAGCGCTGGGTCGACAACGCCCGCAAGCGCGGCGGCTTCAACGTCGATGTTTTCGCGCCTGGCGAGTTCCGCACGCTGAGCCTGAACCGGACCATGCCGCCGCTGGACAATGTGAAGGTCCGCCAGGCGGTGGCGGCAGCCATCAATGTCGACGATCTCGTCCGCTTCGTCGGCAAGGATGTCGGTCCCAAGGGCTGCTCGGTGGTGCCTCCCGGCTATCTCGGCGAGGATTGCTCGGCCGCCTACAAGTTCGACCTGGCCAGGTCGAAGGCCCTGTTGGCAGAGGCGGGGTTCAAGGACGGTTTCACGATCAAGTCTATCGTCTCGAACATCTCGGCCCAGCAGCCCTTCATGGAGATTATCCAGTCGCAACTGGCCAAGGTCGGGATCAAGCTGGACATGCAGGTCGTCGACCACGCCACCTATCAGGCCCAGTCGCGCAAGGACCTGAGCGGCATGATCTTCTACGGTGCGGCCCGCTTCCCGATCGCCGATACCTATTTGTCGGAATTCTTCCACTCGCGCGCGATCGTCGGCACGCCCACCGGCGTCACGAATTTCTCGCACTGTTCCGTGGCGGATGCCGAGATCGACGCTGCCCGCATCGAGGCCGATCCGGCCAAGCAGCTCGCTCTCTGGAAGGAGGCCCAGCGCAAGATCATGGAGGATGTCTGCGCCATCCCGCTGTTCGAGTTGCGCCAGGTCTGGGCGCATAGCGACCGCCTCGATTTCGGTTACGAGCTCAAGGGCGCGATGAACCTCGCCCCGCCGATCACCGAGCTCACGACCGTCAAGGCGAAGTGAGCCTGGTCGGGCACCGATCGATGACCACCACGATCGAGGCGCTCGCAGCCCATGTTCATGCGGCGCGCGCGGCGCCGCTCGCGGCGGAAGCGCGCGAGGCTGCCTTGCGGTGTGTTCTCGATCTCGTCGCAGCGGCCGCCTCCGGCGTCGATGCGCCGGGACCGTGCGCCGCACGTAGTGCCGCGCGCGAGCTGCACGGAACAGGCGACTATTCGATGTGGTTCACCGGGGAGCGGTCCAGTCTCCTCGGGGCCGTCTGGGCGAACTGCGCCGCCGCGGCGGCGCTCGATATCGACGACGGGCACAGGATCGCCCGAGGCCACCCCGGTGCCGCGATCATTCCCGCGGCCTTCGCCGTCGCCCAGCAGGTCGGCGCTTCGGCCGATGATCTGCTGAAGGCGATCGTCGTCGGCTATGAGGTGGGAGTCGCGGTCGGTGCCGCGCGGCGCTTCTATGCCAATACCGGCATGTGGTCAGGCTACGGCGTCGTCGCAGCGGCCGGGCTGTTGAAGGGTACGCCCCCGGAGCAACTTGCCCACGCCTTCGCCATTGCGGGCGCCAGCGCGCCGAACCAGCTCCATGCCGGGGCAGGGCCTGCCTTTCCGGCGCTGGAGGGGACTGATGTCAAGGAAGGCATCCCGTGGTCTGGTGTAACGGCTGTCTCCGCCCTCGCACTCGCCGAGAACGGTCATAGCGGTCCGCTTGCCTTGCTCGATACGGACACCCATTTCCGCAGCGCGGAAATCGTCGCCGGGCTGGGCGACAAACTCTACATTGCCCGCGGCTATTTCAAATTTCTCTGCTGCTGCAGGCATGTACATGCGCCGGTGGAGGCACTGCTCGAACTGATGTCCCGGCACGGCATCGCAGCCGGCGCGATCGAGGCGATCGAGGTCGACAGCTATAGCGGCGCGCTGAGGCTGACCAACCGCCCGGACCCCGAAGGGTTCACGGAGATCCAGTTCAGCATTCCCTATTGCCTGGGGCTGGTCGCTCTGCATGGCCGCGAGGCATTGCTGCCGCTCACCGGGGTTTTCGTCGAGCGGCCGGAGATCGTCGCCATCGCGCGCAAGGTTTCGCTGCGGCTCGATCCTGAGATCGAGGCTCGTTTCCCCGCGGAAACGCTGACCCGGGTGACCGTCGAGGCCGGCGGACAGCGCCATGTCTCCGAGATCACCGGGCCGCGCGGCGAGGCGAGCGCTCCGCCTTCCTGGCAGGAGCTTGAGGAGAAGCTGCGTATCGTCACGCGCCGCACTGCCGGGGATACGCAGCAAAACCGGCTTCTCGGTGCGGTCGACGGGCTGCGCCGGGGTGACCTTGGCGCACTGGTCGCTGCCTTCCGCGAATTGCGGCTCGGCGGAGCGGCGCCGCCAGCCTGACGGGCCGGCAGGCCGCCTCGCTTCAATCCATCGCGGGCATGCCGTGGGAAATTTCCGCTGCGACCTCGCGGGCGGCTTCCAGGAATGCATCGACGAGCCGGGCATTCCGGCTGTCGCGGACGCGGCAGAGATAGAAGTCGAGCTGGATCGCCGGCTCGAAACAGCGGATTGCCAGCTTGTCGCGCAGGCCGCCGACGATCAGCGGATGCACGAGCGAGACGCCGGCACCGGCGGCAACGAATTCGCACAAGGTCGGCGAGACGTTCACCACCATGACCGTATTGGGGACCACGCCATGTGCTTTGAGCGTGGCGTAGGTACGCAGGCTGGTGTGGCTCTCCGGGTCGAAGGAAATGAATGGCTGGCCGATCAGATCCTCCGGCCGAATCACGGACTTTGCCGCGAGAGGATGATCGAGCGGCGCGATGAAGACCACGGGATGGCCCATCATCGGCTCAGTGTCGGTATAGGGGTTGTCGATCGGCGCGATCACCAGGCCGACATCGAGCTTTCGGTCCACGATCCCTTCCGTGATCCATTGTGAACTGCGCGACTGGATGGAGCAGAACACGCCCGGCTGCCGCGCGAGAAACGCCGTCGTCGAGCGCTCGATGAAGGAGCCGGAAAGGGCCGGCATCACGCCGATGAGCAGGCGGCCCTGCTCGTCGCGGCGGATGGTCTCGACCGCATTCTCCACCTGGCGGAGGCCGGCGAAGATGCGATCGACCTCGCTGTAGAGTCGCATGCCATTGGGTGTCGGCGCGAGGCGGCCCTTTACGCGTTCGAACAGGCGCAGGCCCGTGTCTTCCTCAAGATGCGCGACCAGCTTGCTGATCGCAGGCTGGGAGACGTTCATCACTTCGGCGGCGCGGCTCACCGTGCCGTGCTCGATCACGGCCTTGAAGGCTTCCACTTGGCGGAGATTGAGCTGGCGCACCATCTCATAACCTTTTGGAATAGAGTATAGAGAAATTCGACTTTGACGAAATGGCGATTAAGGCTCTAGCTGCGTTTGAGCAAGGGAAATCGCATGCGTCCGGACATCATCGTCATCGGGGGAGGGACTGTCGGCGCCGCGATCGCCTATGGCCTCACCGGCCTGAAGCAGAGCGTCTTGCTGCTCGACGGCAGCGACGGGGACTATCGCGCCGCGCAGGCAAATTTCGGGCTGGTCTGGCTGCAGGGCAAGGGCATGGGCCTGCCCGCCTACCAGACGCTGACTCGCGCCAGTGTCGACCTCTGGCGCGACTTCGCCACCGAGGTAGAGGGCCTCTGCGGGGCGGACCTCGCTTACGAGAACAAGGGCGGCATCGTCTTCTGCATGGGCGAGGACGGCTTCGAGAACCGCCGCGCCCAGCTGCAGCGGCTCCATAACCAGTGGGATGGCGGCGAGCCCGACTGGGAGATGATCGACCGGGCCGCACTCGAAAGGCTTCTGCCCAAGGCGCGGCTGGGCAAGGCGGTGTCCGGGGCAAGCTTCGGCCGCCTGGATGGTCACGCCAATCCTCTCCGCCTTCTGATGGCGCTGCATGAGGCGATCGTCCGCCAGGGGGGCGTCGTGCGCAGCAATGCGACGGTCCGCAAGATCGAGCGCGCCGGGGCGGATTTCCGCCTGCTGCTCGATGGGGACGAGTTGGTCGCACCGCGCATCGTCATCGCGGCCGGACTGGGCTCCGCCGCGCTCGCCGCGCAAGTCGGGCTCGACGTGCCGTTGCGTCCGCAGCGGGGCCAGGTGCTGGTGACGGAGCGGTTTGAGCCGTTCCTGCCGCTGCCGGCGAGCGGGCTGCGCCAGACGGGCGAGGGCACCGTCATGATCGGCGCCACACAGGAAGAGACCGGTTTCGACCTCTCCACGACCAGCGATGCCGCCGCGCGGCTCAGCCGCAAGACCGTGGACATCATGCCCGCTCTCGCCGGCGCCAAGCTCGTGCGCCAATGGGCGGGCTTACGCGTCATGACGCCCGACAGCTACCCGATCTACGCGCAGTCGCAGACGCATCCGGGCGCCTTCGTCGCGCTCTGCCATTCCGGCGTGACGCTGGCGGCCATTCATGCACGCGAACTCGCCCGCGCGATCCGCGACGGCGAGCTGCCCGACTTCCTGACTCCCTTCCACCAGAGACGTTTCGATGTTCCGAAAGCTGCATGATCCCGGCCCGTCGGCCGTGACGGTCCTGATCGACGGCAAGGCTGTCTCGGCCGAGGCCGGCGAGAACCTCGCGGCGCTCCTGCTGCGGCAACCCGAGGGCTGGAACCGGACCTCGACGGTGTCGCAGTCGCCGCGGGCGCCCTATTGCATGATGGGCGTATGCTTCGAATGCCTGGCCGAGGTCGACGGCGTGGGTTCGGTGCAGACCTGCCTCACCACGGTGCGCGACGGCATGCGCGTGTCGCGTCAGCTCGGACGTCGGATGCTGTCGGCATGAGTGCGGTCGATCTTCTCATCGTGGGCGCCGGCCCGGCCGGTATGGCGGCCTCCGTCGTCGCCCGCCGCCATGGCCTCGACGTGCTCGTCGTCGA
>WPCJ01071758.1_pt1 | contig 10213 bp, 9 predicted proteins | sample 5399831 | NCBI WGS metagenome assembly WPCJ01 (sample SAMN12869470, study PRJNA574797) | sludge metagenome | isolation source: wastewater treatment of pH10 | place: China:Beijing | collected 2019-05-20 | reverse complement strand
GTTGGCGTCGATGAAGCGCTGCAGCTCGACCTCGTTCGAGACCGCGGCCCAGCCCGGCACGGGCACGCCGAGCTCAGTGAGCTTCTCGCGCATGAGGATCTTGTCCTGGGCGAACTGCAGCGCGTCCGGCCGGGGGTGCACCGCCTTGCCGCGGGCCTCCAGCTCGCGCAGGATCTCGCCCGGGACGTGCTCGTGGTCGAAGGTGACGACGTCGACGCCCTCGGCGAAGGCGTAGACGGTCTCGGGGTCGCGGTAGTCGCCGACGGCGTCGGCCGCGCGCTCGGCGCTCATGCCCTCGCTCTCGGCGAGCACGCTGATGCGCAGACCCAGGTGGATCGCGGGCGGCACCATCATGCGCGCGAGCTGGCCGCCGCCGATCACGCCGACGCGGATGATGCCTGTGTTCTCGCCCGAAGCCATTCCTCTATTCTGCCGCACATCTGCCGCGCCTCCGCTCGCGGAAGGGGCGATGCGCCTCCGACGAGGATCGCAATGGTTGACGAACGTCAACCATTGGCATATAGTTGATCTTCGTCAACTAATGGGGCGCGCAGGACACGATCCGGCGCGCCCCGATCCTCGCCCCTCACCTCCGAGAGCAGCAATGTCACAGACCCCCACCACCGGACAGAGCCGCGCCGCGACCTTCACCGGCCCCATCCCCCTCGCCCTGCACGGCCGGGCCAAGAACCTCGCACTGGCCGGCATCTTCATGAGCACCTTCGTCTCCATGCTCGCGATGAACGTCGTCGGCACCTCCATGCCGCGCATCATCGCCGACATCGGCGGCACGCAGGCGACCTTCACCTGGGTCATGACGGCGACCATGCTCGCCTCGGCGATCTCCACCCCGATCTGGGGCAAGCTCGCCGACCTCACGAACAAGAAGGTGCTGCTGCAGCTCGCCCTCGCGATCTTCACCGTCGGCTCCATCCTCGCGGGGCTCGCGCACGACCCCACCTGGCTCATCACGACCCGCGTCGTCCAGGGGCTCGGCGTCGGCGGCCTCGGAGTGCTCGGCCAGATCGTGCTCGCCGAGATCCTCAGCCCCCTCGAACGCGGCAAGTACATGGGCATCATGGGCGCCGTCATGGCCGTCGCCACCGTCGGCGGACCGCTCATCGGCGGCCTCTTCACAGACACCATCGGCTGGCGCTGGAACTTCTACGTCGCCGTGCCCTTCGCGATCGCCGCGCTCATCATGCTGCAGCTCACCCTGCATCTGCCGAGCGAGAAGAAGAAGGTCACGATCGACTACGCCGGCATCGTACTGATCTCGACGGGCTTCTCGAGCCTGCTCGTCTGGATCACCCTCGTCGGCAGCGAGTTCGAGTGGGCCTCGTGGCAGACGGCCGCGATGGTCGGCATCGGCCTGCTGATGCTCGCGATCGCGGTGTTCATCGAGCTGCGGGTCGACGAGCCGCTGATCCCCCTCGATCTCTTCAAGAACCGCACCTTCACCATCGCGGTGGTCGCCTCGGTCGCCGTCGGCATCGCGATGTTCGCCACCATGGTCTACCTCGGCCAGTACATGCAGATCGCGCGCGGTCGCAGCGTGATCGAGTCGAGCCTGCTGTCGATGCCGATGATGGCCGGCGTGCTCGGATCCTCGACCATCGTCGGCCAGCTCATCAGCCGATACAACAAGTGGAAGGCCTTCGTGGTGAGCGGCTCCATCGCCCTGCTCGTGGGTCTCGTGCTGATGGGGCAGATCCGCTACGACACCTCGTTCTGGTACGTGGGCGTCTCGATGTTCGTCATGGGCTGCGGCGTGGGCATGACCATGCAGAACCTGGTCCTCGTGGTGCAGAACACCGTCGCGCCGACCCAGATGGGCGCCGCTTCGAGCGCGGTCACCTTCTTCCGCACACTCGGCGGCAGCGCCGGCATGTCGGTGATGGGCACCGTGCTCGCGCACCGCGTGACCGAGCTCATGACCGAAGGGCTCGCCAAGCTCGCGACGACGAACCCCGAGGCCCTTGCGGGCGCGGAGGCGCTCCGGAGCGGGGCGATCCCGCGGGTTTCGGAGCTCGACCCCGCGCTGCAGCTCGTCGTCGAGGATGCCTACGGGCACGCCATCGGCGATGTCTTCCTCTCGGTCACGCCCATCGCGGCGATCGCGATCCTCGCCGTGGTGTTCCTGCCGAACATCCCCCTCGGGACGCAGAACAACGCGCAGCGGCGAGCCGCCCGGCGGCCGCGCACCGGCGCGATCGACATCGTGCCGGTTCCGGGCGAGGGCGAGGATCGCGATCCGAGCGAGGCTCGGGGCGCCGTCGGCGGCCGCGGCGACGCCTAGGCTGGTAACCATGCAGAACCGACCGCGCGACGAGGTGATCCCCGAGATCATCGCGGAGTTCTCCCAGGCCTTCGCCTCGGCCCGCACCCGCTGGTCCCGCTACGCCGAGGAGGTGCACCCCGAGCTGCGGGGCCCGGGCATGATGATCCTGCAGACGATCATCCGCCGCGGCCCCATCACGGCCACCGGGCTCAGCGGCATGCTCGAGATGGACAAGGCCTTCGTGAGCCGACAGGTCACCAAGCTCCGCGGGCTCGGCCTTGTCGACGCGAAGGAGGCGGAGAGCGACCGGCGCGTGATCCTGCTCACCGCGAGCCCCGCCGCCCAGACCGCCGTCGAAGGCCTGCAGGCGCACACCGCGGCCGAGTACCGGGCGCGCTTCTCCGACTGGAGCGAGGAGGAGCTCGAGCAGTTGCAGCGCTTCCTGCACCGCTTCAACTCGGCCGCCGAGGAGCAGCGCGGCGAGGGCCCCGCCCGGCGCTGCGCACGGGAAGAGGCCGAGGGCTGATCCTCGCCGGGCTGCGCGTCGCCCGCCCGCTTACTCGGTTGCCCGCTCACCTGCTCGCCCGCTCGCCCGCTCGCCGAGATCCTACGTTCGCGCCGAGATCCCATCTTCTTGCGCAGGATTATCGTGGGATCTCGGGAGAAACGTAGGATCTCGGCGCAATGGCCGACCGCTGACGGGCGAGCGACGCGGCCTACAGGCCCGAGTAGGCGTGCAGACCCTTGAAGAACACGTTCACGATCGTGAAGTTGAAGATGACCGCGCCGTAGGCGATGATCGACAGCCACGCCGAGCGGGTGCCGCGCCAGCCGCGAGTCGCACGCGCGTGGATGAACCCCGCGTAGAGCACCCAGATGACGAGCGTCCACACCTCCTTGGTGTCCCAGCCCCAGTAGCGGCTCCACGCGCGCTCGGCCCAGATGGAGCCGGCGATGAGCGTGAACGTCCAGAAGACGAAGCCGATGATGGCCATGCGGTAGGCGAGATCTTCGAGGCGCACCGCATCGGGCAGGCCGTTCAGGAAGCGCAGCACGCCCGTCTCGCCGACCTTCGCGGCGTTCGCGCGTCGCGTCTGCAGCAGTTGCAGCACCGAGAGGCCGAAGGAGAGGGTGAGGAAGCCGACCGCGAGCACAGCCACGAGGATGTGGATCACGAGCCAGTAGGAGTCGAGCGCCGGCGGGAGCGGCACGATCTCGCGATAGTAGTTGACCCTGGCGATGCCGAGGAAGAGCACCGTCAGGCCGGTGACGAGCGCGCCGAGATAGCGCAGATCGACGAAGAACTGTGTGAGCAGGAAGATCAGCACCACGGCGACCGTCGCCGTGAGCGCGAACTCGTACATGTTGGCGAAGGGCACCCGCTCGGCCGCGACGCCGCGCAGCACCGCGGCGCCCAGGTGCAGCACGAAGCCGAGCACCGTGAGCGAGAAGCCGATGCGCAGCGCACGGCTCCGGGTCGGCGCTCCCGAGCCCGCGCTCACGACGGCGGCATCGCCGCTGCGGTTGGCCATGTCGACCGCGTAGAAGGCGAATGCGATCGCGTAGACGGCCATCGCCGAGAAGAGCGCGACGTTTGAGTATTGTTCGAGTTGTTCGAGCGTCTGCACGGCTACTTAGCCTATCCCTCGGCGGTCACGGGTAGCTGAGTGATTGCCGCCTCTCTCGTCCCCGGGCTCGACGTCGGCTCCTCGCGCCCCGCTCGAGCGGTCGAAGGGTCAGGCGGCCGGCGACGAGACGAGGGCGAAGGGATACTTGCCGGAGCGCGCGATCTCGCCCTCGCCGGTGAAGCGATCGCCCGTCTCGTACGACGGATCGGCCGAGAGCACGACGCGCCCGTTCGAGTTGACGATGGCGACGTCCCCCAGTTCGGCGATGCGCGGCAGCAGCAGCTCCTCGAGCGCGGCGACGAGCACGTCGGCGCACAGGACGCCGCCGAACCGGCCGTGCAGCATCACCGGCAGGGACGCCGTGAGCGTGATCTCGTTCGAGCAGAGGTAGTCGACGAAGGGGCCGGCGACGTGCCGTTCGAGTCGCTCGGCCGGCACGCGGTACCACTCGAGCCGCTGCAGATCGATGGCGGCCTGGCCGGGGCCGAAAGTCGACGAGGCGAGCAGGGAGCGCTCGGGCCCCTGCCACCAGGCGAGCGGATTGCCCTCGACGACGACGCCGTCGGCCGCGCAGTACCCGGCCCCGTAGAGCGGCCGGTCGGTGGACTCGAGCACGGCATGCGCGGGGCGCTCGATCAGCGAGGTCAACTGCGCTCCCGTGAGCGGGCCCTCGCGCAAGCGCCGCTCGAGCTGCCGCTCGAGATCGGGCAGCCAGGCGTCGAGGGGAGCGAACACCCCGTCGAAGAACTCGTCGAGCCGGGCGATCAGCGCCTCGCGGGCGGCGGTCGCGTCGGCGACGCCGGTCTCCTGGATCACATCGCCTCCTCGGTGAAGCCTCCGGCAGCGCCGCTGCCGCCGTGCTCCTCAAGTGTCGCACGAACATCTGCGCCCGCCGAACGTGCGAGCAGCTTCGCCCGCAGTTCGCTCAACCACCGCACGGATCCTCGGATGCTGGTGCGGATCACCGCTCTCGCCCGCTCGGCGTCCCCCTCGCGCGTCGCCTCGATCTGAGCGATGAGGGAGTCATGGGTGAGATGCCGCTGCTCGACATCGCTGTCCTGCAGCGCGAGCAGGGGCGTGAACTCGGTCTGCACGCGCACGTGCTCCGAGGTGAGCCGCACCGACTGGCTGAGCGAGGCGAGCTCGAGCTGCACATCGGTGATGCGTCGGCGCCAGGCTCCCGCGGGCAGTTCCCGGGCATCTGCGAGCACGCGCTGCACGACGTCGAGCTCATCGGGTGTGGCTCGCAGGCAGGCGTACTCGGCGCAGGCCGAGACGATGACCTCGTACAGCACGCCGAGGTCGGCAAGCGCGACGCGCGGCATGGCCATGAGCGCTCGCGCGTTGACCTCCTGCACGACTCCGGGGCTCGAGCGCACGAAGCTGCCGCCGCCGCGACCGCGCTTCGTGTCGATGAGTCCCCGGTGCCGCAGTGTGCCGAGCGCCTCGCGAACGGTGACGACGGCGACGCCGAAGAGCTGCGCCAGCTCGTTCTCGCTCGGCAGGCGCTCGCCTTCGATGAACGCTCCAGTCGAGATCGCGCGCAGCAGCCTGGTCTCGACGAGCTCGGCGCGCCCCTCATCGCCGATGGGCGCGAAAGCCGCGGTGCGAAGGCGGCTCGAGACGTTCGAGGCACCGGAACCCGCCCCCGCCGACGACGATGCGAACGGCAGCGCGGGCGCGGGCGTCTGCGAGGGGTCTTCCATCCGGCCTCCTCCCAGCGTGCTGTAACGAGTCTGCCAGGTGCGGCTCGGGTGCGAACCGAGTACGCGCCGCCTGCCGCTCATTTCTTCGTGACCGAATCGTGACGCTATTCACTCGCAGCTCGACTTAAAACATTTAATACCCTATGTTATGGTTCCAAGCAGTCCAACAACGTCGTTGAGGAGATTGACGTCACCATGACACAGATCAGCACCACGCCAGATTCCACGCCCGGCGCACAGCCCGGGCCCGCAGTCTCGCTGCAATCGATCGCGAAGCAGTTCGGCGACCTCACCGCGGTCAAGGATCTCGACATGGACATCCGCGCCGGCGAGTTCTTCTCGATGCTCGGCCCTTCAGGCTCGGGCAAGACGACGGTACTGCGCATGATCGCGGGCTTCGAGGAGCCGACCTCCGGCAAGATCCTGCTGCACGGCAAGGACGTGACGAAATCGGCCCCCTTCGACCGCGAGGTCAACACCGTCTTCCAGGACTACGCCCTCTTCCCCCACCTCAGCATCGCCGAGAACGTCGCCTACGGCCTCTCCGTGCGCAAGGTCGACAAGGCCAGCCGGAACAAGCTCGTGGGCGAAGCCCTCGAGCAGGTCCGCCTCAGCCACGTCGCGGATCGTCGTCCCTCCCAGCTCTCCGGCGGCCAGCGGCAGCGGATCGCCCTCGCCCGCGCGCTGATCCTGCGCCCCAAGGTGCTGCTGCTCGACGAGCCCCTCGGCGCCCTCGACAAGCAGCTGCGCGAGCAGATGCAGATCGAGCTCAAGCAGATCCAGCGCGAGGTCGGCATCACCTTCATCTTCGTCACGCACGACCAAGAGGAGGCGCTCACCCTCAGCGACCGCGTCGCCGTGTTCAACGACGGCAAGATCGAGCAGGTCGGCGCGCCCCGGGAGGTCTACGAGTTCCCCGAGACGGAGTTCGTGGCGAGCTTCCTCGGAGTCACCAATCTGCTCGACTCCGAGGTCTCCCAGCGCCTGCTCGGAGACTCGCGCGTGCACAGCCTGCGCCCCGAACGGGTTCGCCTCGCGAGCACCACCGCCGACGCCGAGACGGGCACGGTCGACCTGGCCGGCACCGTCGCCGAGACCGTCTACGCCGGGGCGCACACCCGCTACCTCGTCGATACCGAGATCGGCGTGCGATTCATCGTCGAGAAGCAGAACGCGCACACCCCCCGAGCCGAACCGAACGTGAGCCGCGGCGACGGCGTCAGCGTGAGATTCCTCGCCGATCACGCCACGCCGGTGCTCGCCGGCCGAGGAGCAGGGATCCCGCTGGCGCCGTAGGCGCCGGGATCCTCGTCCCGCACCCGACCGCGCAGCGCCGCCGGAAGCGACCACCGCCACCGGGACAGACCACACCACCCCAACCACCCCCGGCCCCATGGGCCCACACCAACCACTGAAGGAGTAGCGATGAAGAAGATGCTGGCAGCGCCGGCCGCAGCAGCGGCCGCACTGGCGCTGGTACTCACAGGCTGCGCGAGCGAGGGCTCGGGCGGCGGAGGCGGCAACGGCGAGCTCAAGATCGACGTGCCCGACATCCCCATGATCGAGGAGCTCGGCGAGTTCGAGAACGAGGTCAACATCGTCGCCTGGTCGGGCTTCGTCGAGCCCGCATGGGCCGATCAGTTCACGGCCGACACCGGCTGCGTCGTCAACCGCAAGGTCGCGGGAACGAGCGACGAGATGGTGCAGCTCATGCGCACCGGCAACTACGACCTCGTGTCGGCCTCCGGCGACGCCAGCCTGCGCCTGATCGTCGGCGGCGACGTGCAGCCGCTCAACCAGGAGCTGATCCCGAACTTCGGCGACGACATCGTCGAAGGCATGAAGGGCCAGATCTACGACACGCTGAACGGCAAGTCCTACGGCGTGCCGATCGGCCGCGGCGCGAACATCCTGCAGTACAACGACACCGTCGTGACCGACGCCCCCACCAGCTGGGACGTCGCGTGGGAGGCCGACTCGCCCTACGCCGGCAAGATCATCGCCTACGATGCGCCGATCTACATCGCCGACGCCGCCGTCTACCTCATGGCGCACGAGCCGGATCTCGGCATCACCAACCCGTACGCGCTCGACGAGACCCAGCTCGCCGCCGCGGTCGACCTGCTCAAGCAGCAGAACGCGATCATCGGCGACTACTGGGCCGACCCGGTGAAGCAGATCACCGCGTTCAACGGCGGCGACGTGGTCGTCGGCACCTCGTGGGAGATCCTGCGCAAGCTGAGCGAGAACCCCTCGCTGCAGGGCGTGCTGCCCGAGGAGGGCTCGACCGGCTGGTCGGACGCGTGGATGCTCTCGTCGAAGTCCGCGAACCCCAACTGCGCCTACGCGTGGATGGACTACACCAGCTCGCCCGAGGTGAACGGCGCGATCGCGATGAACTTCGGCATGGCCCCTGCCAACGCCGCGTTCTGCGAGACGAGTGATGAGGCGGCCGCGCACTGCGAGCTGTTCAACGCCACCAACGAGGAGTACTTCTCGAAGGTCTGGTTCTGGACCACTCCGATCGAGCAGTGCATCGACGGCCGCACCGACGTCACCTGCACCAACTTCCAGCAGTGGACGGACGCCTGGCTGCAGATCAAGGGCTGAGCCCGCCTCGACGCCCGGCGATCCTCGCCAGAGCATTCTCGACGAGGATCGCCGGGCCCCACCCCCGAACCCCTGATGGGCGGGGATCCGAACCCCAGACCCAGCACCCGGAAAGAGATACGTGAGGAACGTCGTGGCCACTCAGCTCTCGTTCGCTACCAAGCCGAAGCCGCTCTCGTCGGCCCTGCACCGGCACCCGAGGGGGCGCCTCGCCTCCCTGCTCACGCTGCCGATGGCGTGGCTGATCGGCGTCTACATCCTCTCGCTCGCGCTGCTGCTGATCACGGCGTTCTGGCTGACGGATCCGTTCACCTCGAAAGTGAAGCCGGGCTTCACGCTCGACAACTTCGCGAGCATATTCACGGTGCCCGCCTACTTCGCCGCGTCGCTGCGCACGCTCGGCATCGCCGCCGCAGTCACCGTGATCTGCGCCCTGTTCTCGGTGCCTCTCGCCATCTTCATGGCGAAGCTCGCCTCCCCCTGGCTGCGCGGCGTGCTCGCCGTGGCCGTCACGCTGCCGCTCTGGGCCGGCTACCTCGTGAAGATCCTCTCGGTGCGCATCGTCTTCAGCGACGGCGGCTTCTTCAACTGGCTGTTCGGGCCGCTCGGCATCCACAGCCCGGGCTACGGCGTGACCGTCACCATCATCGCGCTCGTCTACCTCTGGTTCCCCTACATGGCGATCCCCGTCTACACGGCGGTGTCGCAGATCCCCGCGAACCTCTTCGACGCCTCCGCCGACCTCGGCGCGCACGGCATGCGCACCATCCGCACGGTCGTACTGCCCCTGCTGAAGCCCGCGCTCATCGCCGGCTCGATCTTCACCTTCTCGCTCAGCCTCGGCGACTACATCGCCGCGAAGTTCGTGGGCGGCTCGACCCAGATGATCGGCACGATCATCGCCCAGAACATCAACCTCAACCCCCCGGTCGCCGCGGCGTTCTCCGTCGTGCCGATCGTGCTCGTGCTGGTCTACCTGCTCGCCGTGCGCCGCACCGGGGCGCTCGAGAACATCTAGACCGCGAGCCCTCCCCCAGGACGCACGGATCCCAAGGATCGCAAGGAGAACCGAAATGCTTCGAATCGGCCGCGGCGCGAGGATCACGCTCACAGTGATCGCCGCCCTCGTCATCGCCTGCACCTATGTGCCGCTCGTGGTGATCGTGATGAACTCGTTCAACGCGAACCGCGTGGCCGGCTGGCCCGTCGTGAGCTTCTCGCTGGAATGGTGGGTGAAGGCGCTCACCAACCCTGCCGTGCATGCCGCAGTGTTCCACTCGGTCGTCGTGGCCGCATGCGCGACCGTCATCGCACTCGTGCTCGGCACGCTCGCCGCCTTCGCGCTGCAGCGCTTCAAGTTCTTCGGCCGGGATGTGGTGAACCTGCTCATCATCCTGCCCATCACCCTGCCCGGCATCGTCACCGGCGTGGCGCTCTCGAACACCTTCTACCAGGTGCTCGACCCGATCGGCATCAAGGTCGGCTACGCGGGCATGATCATCGCGCACGCCACCTTCTGCGTGGTCATGGTCTTCAACAACGTGATAGCCCGGCTCCGGCGCATGAACCCGAACCTCGAGGAGGCCTCGATGGATCTCGGGGCCGGCATCGGCCAGACCTTCCGCATGGTCACCTTCCCGCAGTTCCGCAGCGCGTTCATCGCCGGCGGCCTCCTCGCCTTCGCGCTATCCTTCGACGAGGTCGTGGTGACGATCTTCACCGCGCCCCCCGGAATCGAGACGCTGCCGCTGTGGATCATGAACCAGATGGCCCGCCCCAACGAGGCGAACCAGGTGAACGTCGTCGCGACCATCATCATCCTGCTCTCCCTGATCCCCGTCTATTTCTCGCAGAAGGCCTCGGCCGCCGCCGACGCCAAGTAGCGCGGAGCACGGAACTCCCCGGTGAGCTGCGCGGCGGGGCTGCGCGGCGGCGAGCCCGCGATCCCGTCGCCGAGCCGCCCCCACACCGCCGGCCCCCCCCCCCCC
>WPCJ01069922.1_pt1 | contig 10214 bp, 9 predicted proteins | sample 5399831 | NCBI WGS metagenome assembly WPCJ01 (sample SAMN12869470, study PRJNA574797) | sludge metagenome | isolation source: wastewater treatment of pH10 | place: China:Beijing | collected 2019-05-20 | reverse complement strand
ATGCGCAGCACCGCCGCTGCTTCGTAGGCGACGCCGTCGAGTTCGCCCGCCGCGTCGCGGCCGAACCTCGCACCGGCCGGATCGGGGGTGTCGCGGTCGACGCCCGCCATGCGCGCTGCCGCGGTATTGAAGTAGAGGGTGTGGCCCGAGTTGTGCACGATCATGAGCGGGATCTCGCCGGCCGCCTCGTCGAGCCCGCGGACGGTCGGCGTCGTGAGGCCCCGCTGGAGCAGCGGATCCCACCCGTTCGCGAGCACCCATTCCGGCCGGCCTGCGAGCGCCTCGTCGATCAGGCGCCACACCTCGTCGGCGCTCTCCACGACGACGGGTCGGATGTCGACCACGGGATCGCTCAGCTGGTTCGCCGCCTCGGTGGGATGCCCGTGAGGCTCGATGAGGCCGGGAATCGCCCACCCCTCGCCGAGGTCGATGCGCGCCGCCCCGGCGGGAGCCGGCACCTCGCCGCGGGCGCCGAGCGCAGTGATCCGGCCGTCTTCGACGAGCACGGCCCCGGGAGAGGCCGCCGGATCCTCGGCGTCGAGGTCGGTGCGCACGAAGCGCCCGGTCAGATAGAGGGTCTCGGTTGCGGGCACGCTGCCCTCCTTCGCGCGTCGGCCGGTGTCACACCAGTATCGTCGTGCGTGCGCCGTCGTGGGAGTGCGCGGGTGCTCCGCGAGAGCGATTTCGCCCCGAGGATCACCCCTGCGGTTCGACGACCCGCGCCCCCTCGGGCAGCGCCGTTCCCGCCGGGAGTCGCACGGTGACGTACGCCTCGTCGTGCGGGGCCGGGGCGGCCGTGCCCGCCGGTTGCACAGGGACGTGGCCGCGATCCTTGCCGGCATGCGGCGCGTGCTGACTCATGCGGTCGATCCAGGCGAGGGCGAGGGCGGAGACGATGAAGGCGAGGTGGATGCCCACCTCCCACATCACGCCCTCGCTCGAGTAGACGACCCTGCCGCTCGCATCGGTCACGATGCCGCCGTCCATTCGGCCCACCTCGATGAAGGTCTTGAGCAGGTGGATCGACGAGATCGAGATGATCGAGATCGCGAGCTTGACCTTGAGCAGATTGGCGTTGACGTGCGAGAGCCAGTCGGGCTCGTCGTGATGCCCGCTCACTCGGATCTTCGAGACGAAGGTCTCGTAGCCGCCGATGATCACCATGATCAGCAGGTTCGCGATCATGACGATGTCGATGAGGGCGAGCACGCTCAGCATCACATCGGTCTCGCTGATGTGGCCCTCGAGGATCGCCTGCTCCACGAGGTGCCAGAGCTCGACGAAGAAGAGCACCACGTAGACGGCCTGGGCGATGATGAGGCCCAGGTAGAGGGGCGCCTGCAGCCAGCGGCTCGCGAAGATGAACCCGGCGAGTGTGCGCGAGGCGGCGCTCGGCCCCTTGACGGTGCTGCGCTCGATGAGGGGAAGGGATCGGTCGGCCACGGCCATCCTTTCGTTCGGAAGATGATCAAATCGTAGTGGCGGCAGACTTCGGCGCGGCTGTGAGCGCGAGGGCTGATCCCGTTTCGTGCCGTGTGCCTCCAGCGCAGGGAACGGGTAGACTATGCCGAGCGAAAGGGAGTATTCCGTTTCGCCCGCATCGTCAATACGCGTGGCTACATGGCTCCGCCGGTGCGGGCGCAGCCCTGCGGTTCGAGTACGGCTGGGAAGAGACTTTCGGCGATCCTCGCCACCCGGCACCCCGGGTCGCGACATTACCCGGAAGAGAATCTGTGACCCCCGTACTCCCGCTCTGGTTCGAGATCGGATCGATGGTCGTCCTCGTGGCGATCCTCGTCATCGACCTGCTGCTCATCATCAAGCGTCCGCACGTGCCCTCGATGCGCGAGGCCAGCCTCTGGGTCGGCTTCTACGTGCTGCTCGCCCTCGTGTTCGCCGGCTGCATGTTCCTCCTCGGGGATCAGCAGCACGGCCTCGAGTTCCTGGCGGGCTGGCTGACCGAGTACAGCCTCTCGATCGACAACCTCTTCGTGTTCGTGCTGATCCTCGCGAGCTTCAAGGTGCCGCACGCCTACCAGCAGCGCGCCCTCATGATCGGCATCGTGCTCGCCCTCGTCTTCCGCGGCCTGTTCATCCTCGCCGGCGCCGCGATCATCGAACGCTTCATCGCGATCTTCTTCGTCTTCGGCGCCTGGCTCATCTGGACGGCCTGGCAGCAGGTCAAGCCGGGCGCGCACGACGAGGAGGGCGACAGCTGGATCATCCGCCAGGTGAAGAAGGTGCTCCCCTTCAGCGACGACTACGACGGCGGCAAGCTGCGCACCACGGTCGATGGGAAGCGCGTATGGACCCCGTTCATGCTCGTGCTCATCTCGCTCGGCGCGACCGACTTGCTCTTCGCGCTCGACTCGATCCCCGCGATCTTCGGCATCACCCAGAGCCCGTTCATCGTGTTCACCGCCAACGTCTTCGCGCTCATGGGGCTGCGCCAGCTCTACTTCCTGCTCGGCGGCCTGCTCGACAAGCTCGAGTACCTCAAGTACGGCATCGCCGCGATCCTCGCCTTCATCGGCGTGAAGCTGATCCTGCACGCGCTGCACGAGAACGAGCTGCCCTTCATCAACGGCGGCGAGCACGTGCCGGTACCCGAGATCTCGATCTGGATGTCGCTCGGCTTCATCGTGCTCGCGATGGCCGTCGCGACGATCGCGAGCGTCATCAAGATGCGCCGCGTCGCCAAGGAGAGCGGCCAGCGTCTGCACCTGGGAGCGCGTGACGACTAGTCGAATACGCGAACTGCTAGAATCGGAGCATGCGTCTGCGGCTCCTGCTTCTTGCTCGCCGCGACGGGGTGTAGCGATTCGGCCGCTCCCGTCGCGGAGTTCACGCACGGCCGGAATCATTCGCGCGTTTCGCGCAACGAGAAGCTGAGACAGAGAAGCACTGGTATGACCGAGCAGAACAACAAACCCCGCACGCTGGCTGAGAAGCTGTGGGATTCGCACACCGTGGTCAAGGGGGAGAACGGCGACCCCGACCTGATCTACATCGATCTGCACCTCATCCACGAGGTGACGAGCCCGCAGGCCTTCGACGGGCTGCGCATGGCCGACCGCCCGCTGCGGCGGGTCGATCTGATGATCGCGACCGAGGATCACAACACGCCCACGATCAACATCACGCGCGAGATCGAGGAGCCCACGAGCCGGGTGCAGATCGAGACCCTGCGCAAGAACGTCGAGGAGTTCGGCGTGCGCGCCCACCCGCTCGGCGACAAGGAGCAGGGCATCGTGCACGTCGTCGGCCCCCAGCTCGGCCTGACGATGCCCGGCATCACGGTCGTGTGCGGCGACAGCCACACCTCGACCCACGGCGCCTTCGGCGCGCTGGCCTTCGGCATCGGCACGAGCGAGGTCGAGCACGTCATGGCCACGCAGACGCTGCCGCTCAAGCCGTTCAAGACGATGGCGATCAACGTCGAGGGCGAGCTGCGCCCCGGCGTGACCGCGAAGGACATCATCCTCGCCGTCATTGCGAAGATCGGCACCGGCGGCGGTCAGGGCTATGTGCTCGAGTATCGCGGCAGCGCCATTCGCGGCCTGTCGATGGACGGCCGCATGACCATCTGCAACATGTCGATCGAGGCCGGCGCCCGCGCAGGCATGGTCGCCCCCGACGAGACCACCTTCGAGTACGTGAAGGGCCGCCCCCACGCCCCGCAGGGCGCCGATTGGGACGCGGCCGTCGAGTACTGGAAGACGCTGCCCACCGACGAGGGCGCGGTCTTCGACGAAGAGGTGTTCATCGACGCGAGCGAGCTCGAGCCCTTCGTCACCTGGGGCACGAACCCCGGCCAGGGAGTGCTGCTGAGCGACCGGGTGCCGAACCCCGTCGAGATCGCGGATCCGAACGAGCGCGCCGCCGCCGAACGGGCCCTGGAGTACATGGGCCTCGAGGCGGGCACGCCCATGAAGGAGATCCCCGTCGACGTCGTCTTCATGGGCTCCTGCACCAATGCGCGCCTCGACGACCTGCGCGCCTTCACGAGCATCATCAAGGGCAAGAAGAAGGCCGAGGGCGTCCGCCTGATGGTCGTGCCCGGCTCGGCGCGCGTGCGCCTCGAGGCCGAGGCCGAGGGGCTCGACAGGATCATCGAGGAGTTCGGCGGCGAGTGGCGCTTCGCGGGCTGCTCGATGTGCCTGGGCATGAACCCCGATCAGCTCGCCCCCGGCGAGCGCTGCGCGGCGACCTCGAACCGAAACTTCGAGGGGCGCCAGGGCAAGGGCGGCCGCACCCATCTCGTCTCGCCGCTCGTGGCGGCGGCGACTGCGATCCGCGGCACGCTCTCGAGCCCGTGGGATCTGCAGGACGACGCGGCCAAGGGCATCACCCATGACGCCGAGGTCTCGAGCAGCGCGAGCATCGACCAGACGGAAGCAGAGGCGGCGTAATCATGGACAAGTTCACCACCCTGACCGGCCTGGCGGTGCCGTTGAAGCGATCGAACGTCGACACCGACCAGATCATCCCCGCGAACTTCCTGAAGCGTGTTACCAAGACCGGCTTCGACGACGCCCTCTTCTACCACTGGCGCCAAGATCCCGACTTCGTGCTCAACCAGCCGCAGTACGAAGGCGCCGAGATCCTCGTCGCCGGCCCCGACTTCGGCACGGGCTCCTCGCGCGAGCACGCCGTGTGGGCGCTGCGCGACTACGGCTTCAAGGTCGTGATCTCGGCCCGCTTCGCCGACATCTTCCGAGGCAACTCCGGCAAGCAGGGCCTGCTCGCCGCGCAGGTGGACGAGGCCGATGTCGAACGCATCTGGGCCGCGCTCGACGCGCAGCCGGGCGCCCGGCTGACTGTGAGCCTCGAGGACCGCACGGTCTCGATCGGAGACCTCGCCGTGGGCTTCCAGATCGACGACTACACCAGGTGGCGCCTGCTGGAGGGGCTCGACGACATCTCGCTGACGCTGCAGAACGAGCAGGCGATCACCGACTTCGAGGCGAGGCGCCCCTCCTGGATGCCCACCACCCTGCCGGTGCGATAGACGAGATTTCGAGGCGAGAATGAGCGACAGCGCAGATGCCAAGGACGAGGGCCTGAAGAAGGACGCGCAGAAGGCGGGTGCACGCGTGGGGCTGACGAGCGATGAGATCCTCATCAACGGCGGCCGGCCCCTGAGAGGTCGCATCGAGGTGCGCGGCGCGAAGAACCTGGCGCCCAAGGCGATGGTCGCGGCCCTGCTCGGCACCTCGCCGAGCGTGCTGCGGAACGTGCCCAACGTCTCCGACATCCGCGTCGTGGCAGGGCTGCTCGCCCTGCACGGCGTGCTCATCACGCGCGGCGAGTCGCCCGGGGAATGGCGGCTCGACCCCTCGAACGTCGATACCGCCCACCACGCCGACATCGATGCGCACGCGGGATCCTCGCGCATCCCCATCCTGTTCTGCGGCCCGCTGCTGCACCGTCTCGGCGAGGCCTTCATCCCCGACCTCGGCGGCTGCCGCATCGGCGATCGCCCGATCGACTTCCATCTCGACGCCCTGCGCCGCTTCGGCGCCGTCGTGGAGAAGCTGCCGAGCGGCATCAGCCTCACCGCGCCGAACGGCCTGAAGGGCGCCAACATTGAGCTGCCCTACCCCTCCGTGGGAGCGACCGAGCAGGTGCTGCTCACGGCGGTGCTGGCCGAGGGGCAGACCGAGCTGCGCAACGCCGCGATCGAGCCCGAGATCATCGACCTGATCTGCATCCTGCAGAAGATGGGCGCGATCATCACCGTCGAGCCCAACCGCGTCATCTTCATCGAGGGGGTGGACGAGCTCCGCGGCTACGACCACCGGGCCATCTTCGATCGCAACGAGGCCGCCAGCTGGGCCTCGGCGGCGCTCGCGACCGGTGGCGACGTCTTCGTCGGCGGTGCGCAGCAGGAGGAGATGATGACCTTCCTCAACGTGTTCCGCAAGGTCGGCGGCGACTTCGAGGTGCACGACGACGGCATCCGCTTCTGGCATCCGGGCGGGCCGCTGAAGCCCGTCACCATCGAGACCGATGTGCACCCGGGCTTCATGACCGACTGGCAGCAGCCCCTCGTGGTGGCGCTCACCCAGGCCGAGGGCGTGTCGACCATCCACGAGACGGTCTACGAGAACCGCTTCGGCTTCACCGACGCGCTCAACAAGATGGGCGCCGACATCGTCGTCTACAAGGATGGGCTTGCCGACGAGCGGCGCCGCGTCATGCGCCGGGAGTTCGAGCAGGCGGCCGTGATCACCGGCCCGACGCCGCTGCACGGGGCGGACATCGAGGTGCCCGATCTGCGAGGCGGCTTCAGCTACCTCATCGCGGGCCTCACCGCCAGCGGCCAGACGAAGGTCTCGAACCTCGGCATCATCTCTCGCGGCTATGAGAACTTCATCGAGAAACTGCGGCAGCTCGGCGCCGACTTCGTCTTCGAAGGGTAGCGTGGTGGCATGACCGAGACCGTCAAGCTGCGAAGCCGTTCTTCCGCGGAGAAGCGTCGTCCGACCTTCTTCTGGGTGCTCGCAACCCTGATCCTGCCGCTGTGGTCGTGCATGGTCCGGTACCGTTTCACCCCCGATTCGAAGCTGCCGGCGACCGGTCCGTTCATCCTCTCGCCCAACCACTACAGCGAGATCGACCCCATCGCGATGGGGGCCGCGGTCTGGCACCTCGGACGTCTGCCCCGCTTCATGGCGAAGGCGAGCCTCTTCAAGGTTCCCGTGCTCGGCTGGCTGCTGCGAGGATCGGGCCAGATCCCGGTGCGCCGCGAGGGCTCGGCGCGCTCCGCAGCGGATGGCAACCCGATGGGGGCCGCGGGCGAGCTGATCCGCCGCGAGGCCGGCGTGATCGTCTATCCCGAGGGCACGCTCACGCGCGATCCCGAGCTGTGGCCCATGCGCGGCAAGAGCGGCGCCGTGCGGCTCGCGCTCGAGACGGGCATCCCGCTGATCCCCGCCGCCCACTGGGGCACGCAGCGACTCATGCCGCGCTACGGCAAGGGCATCCATCCGATCCCCCGGAAGACCATCGAGGTCGCGGTGGGCGAGCCCCTCGACCTCTCCGGTTTCAAGGATCGCGAGATCGACCAGAAGACGGTGAACGAGGCGACCGTGCTGCTCATGCAGGAGATCACACGACTGCTGGCGGGACTGCGCGGCGAGCAGCCGCCCGCTGAACTCTGGGATCCCGCGAAGCACCAGCAGAGCGAAACGGGCCGCTTTTGAGCCCCTCCACGGGCGCGATCGCGATTCCGGCTCCGAACCAGCGGCGCAACCGCGGGCGCAAGGTCGCGATGATCGGCGCCGGCAGCTGGGGCACGACCTTCGCGAAGGTGCTCTGCGATGCGGGCTGCGATGTCACCGTGCTCGCCCGCAGACCCGAGCAGGCGCAGGAGATCCAGGTCGCCAAGCGCAACAGCCAGTACCTGCCCGGCATCAACCTGCCGAAGTCGCTGCGGGCGACGAGCGATGCCGCTGCCGCCCTGCGCGGCGCCGAGCTCGTGTTCCTCGCCGTGCCGAGCCAGACCTTGCGCGAGAACCTGCTCGCCCTCGAGCCCCACCTCGAGCCGAACGCCGTGCTCGTGAGCCTCGTCAAGGGCGTCGAGAAGAGCACGACCATGCGCATGAGCGAGGTCATCGCCGACACGCTCGATCTCGAGCCGCACCGCATCGGCGTGGTCTCCGGCCCGAACATCGCCCTCGAGATCGCCAAGGAGCAGCCGACCGGCGCCGTCGCCTCCTGCGCCGACCTCGACGTCGCTGCGCGCATCGCGACAGCCTGCTCCGCGCCCTACTTCCGTACCTACATCAACACCGACGTGGTCGGCACCGAACTGGGCGGCGTGCTCAAGAACCTCATCGCCCTCGCCATCGGCATCGTCGACGGGGTCGGCTACGGCGAGAACACCAAAGCGGCCATCATCACGCGCGGGCTCGCCGAGATGACCGAGTTCGCGGTCGCCTCGGGCGCCGACCCGGTCACGCTCTCGGGCCTCGCGGGCCTCGGCGACCTCATCGCCACCTGCCAGTCGCCGCTCTCGCGCAACAACACCGCCGGCCGCCTCATCGGGCAGGGCTTCTCGCTCGAAGAGACCAAGCAGCAGATGCAGCAGACGGCCGAGGGCATCACCTCGGTGCCCTCGGTGCTCGAGCTCGCGCGCGAGCGCGGCATCAAGATGCCGATCGTCGAGCAGGTGCAGATGGTGCTGAACGGCAAGATGTCGCCGCGCAACCTCGCGCCGCATCTCGCAACCGAGGATGATGTGCCGAAACCGGAGCTGAGCTTCGACCTCGGCCAGCGAACCGGCCTCAAGGGCCTCTGGCAGCGGATCAAGGGAAGCTGAGGAATATGGGCGCCGAAGACTACTGGCCCGAGAAACGAACCGTCGTACTGCTGTTCGGCGGCCGCTCGAGCGAGCACGGCATCAGCTGCGTCACCGCGGCGGGCGTGCTGCGCGCGATCGACCGTGATCGCTTCGATGTGATCGCCGTCGGCATCACCAAGCGCGGCGCCACCGTGCTGCTCGACGAGGGCGAGCTCGCCGACTACCGTCTCGAGGCCGGCGCGCTGCCCGAGGTGCCGGAGAACGGCACCCGCGTGCTCTGGCCTGCATCCGTCGACACGCGCACCCTGAGCGTCATCACCTCCGAGGGCGAGCTGCGCTCCCTGGGCCATGTCGACGCCGTGCTGCCGATGATGCACGGCGCCTACGGGGAGGACGGCACCGTGCAGGGCATGCTCGACCTCGTCGATCTGCCTTACGTCGGCAGCGGCGTGCTCGGCTCCGCGCTCTGCATGGACAAGCACGCGGTCAAGACCGTGCTCGCCGATGCCGGCATCGCGGTCGCGCCGTGGAACACGCTCACCCGCTCGCAGCTGCAGCGCGACCCCTCGCTCGCCGCGCGCGCCGACGAGGGGCTCAGCTACCCGCTCTTCGTGAAGCCGAACCGCGCGGGATCCTCGGTCGGGGTCAGCAAGGTCGCCTCGCCCGCCGAACTGCCCGCTGCCCTCGATGTGGCCTTCGCCGAGGACAGCGTCGTGCTCGTCGAATCGGGCGTGCACGGCCGAGAGGTCGAGATCGCCGTGCTCGAGGGACGAGGCCACGACGAGCCCCGCACGAGCTCGGTCATCGGGGAGATCGTGTTCACCGGCCGCGAGTTCTACGACTTCGAAGCCAAGTACCTCGGGGCGGCGGGCATCGAGCTCGCCCTGCCCGCCGAGGTCACGGAGGCGGAGTTCACGGCGATCCGCGACGCCGCCGTGCTCGCCTTCGAAGTGACCCAATGCGCGGGGCTCGCTCGCATCGACTTCTTCCTCACCGCCGACGGCCCGGTGCTCAACGAGATCAACACCCTGCCGGGCTTCACTCCGATCTCCATGTACCCGCGCTTGTGGGAGGAGTCGGGCCTCGGTTACTCGGAGCTCATCACAGAGCTCATCGAGCTGGCGCTCGAGAAGGCGTAGGCGGGATACCGTCCCTTCTCGACCCGACCCCGTGCACGCCTGCCCGGCGTTCTGCGCGAGATCACACGCTTTCACCGAGATCACACGATCTGCGCTGTGAAAAGCGTGTGATCTCGGCGAAAGGGTGTGATCTCGGCGGTATGCAGGAGGGAGCCGTGCTGCTGTCCGAGTGGGGAATCAGTCGAGATCGGAGAGCGCGATGCACTCGCGCGTCTGCGGCAGCAGCTTCGCGATCGCAGAGAGGTCGGTCACCGTCGAGCTGCCGCTGACCCGCTCGTTGTCGACATACACCTCGAGGCCGGGGCTGCGGCCGTAGGCCTCGAATCGGTAGATGGGGGCGTTGGATTCGTCGACGATCCAGTCGACGCCGTTCACGTTGACGCACTGATCGGTGGTGGGGCCGCTCGGCTCGACGCCGCAGCGCAGTTCGACCGCCGAGGGGTCGCCCCACGCACCCGTCGACTGCGCGTTGGTGGTGCGCCGATCGAGGCCGGCGACCGTGTCGGGCAGGCGCACGATCACGTCGGCGCAGGCGGGGTCGTTCGCGTTCTGAGCCGCCTCCATGGGCACGTCGCCCGCGCAGCCGACGAGGCCGAACGCGAGCGCGGCGGCCGGGACGACGGCGAGATGCATGGCGGGACGCGGCATGCTTCGATGCTATCGCTGCCCGACACCGCTACCTTGGGAATATGCGGGAAGAGAACGGCGCGACGGTCGGCGAGCTGGGCGAGGGGGGCGTGCTGCGCCGTGTGCTCGCGCAGCTGGGA
>WPCJ01270064.1_pt1 | contig 10232 bp, 11 predicted proteins | sample 5399831 | NCBI WGS metagenome assembly WPCJ01 (sample SAMN12869470, study PRJNA574797) | sludge metagenome | isolation source: wastewater treatment of pH10 | place: China:Beijing | collected 2019-05-20 | reverse complement strand
CCGCGCGCTGCTGGCCGCCGACGGCTGGCGCGCTCCCTCGACGCATCGCGACCTCACCCTGCGGGATCGAGCCACGACCGCCGTCGCAGGCTGAAAGAGTAGAGTTGTGGGCTATGGCCGAAGTGTTCGATTGCAGTGATCCCTCCCAGCTGCTGGGGGCGGCGCGAGCGGCGCGCCAGGTGATCGGCAGGGGCGAGCTCGTCGTGCTCCCGACCGACACCGTCTACGGCGTCGCGGCCGACGCCTTCACTCCCGAGGCGGTGGAGCGCCTGCTCGAGGCGAAGGGCCGCGGCCGGCAATCGCCACCGCCCGTGCTGATCCCCGACCTCGCGACGCTCGGCGCCCTTGCAGCCGAGGTGACCGAGCCGGTGCGTAGGCTCGCCGAGGCCTTCTGGCCGGGCGCGCTCACCGTCGTACTGACCGCGAACCCCGGTCTCAGCTGGGATCTGGGCGACACTGGCGGCACGGTCGCCCTGCGCATCCCCGATCAGCCGCTCACGATCGAGCTGCTGCGCGAGACGGGGCCGCTCGCGGTCTCGAGCGCGAACCTCACGGGGGAGCCCGCGGCGAAGAGTGTCGACGAGGCCCGGGCCATGCTCGGAGACTCGATCGCCGTCTATCTCGACGCGGGCCCGGTCTCGGGCGACGGCACGGCCTCGACGATCGTCGACGCGACAGGGCTCACCGCCGACGGCGGAGTGCTGCGAATCCTGCGCCAGGGCGGCGTCAGCAGGGAAGCGATCGCGGAGCTGCTGCCCGACGCCTCCATCGAGGGCTGAGATGCTCGCCTTCCTGCTGGTCGCCGCCGTCGCCGCGGGCATCACCGCGATCGCCTCGGCGGGGGTGCTGCGGCTGAGCCGCCGCTTCCATCTCGCCCCGGAGGTGCGGGAGCGCGACGTGCACGAGCAGCCCACCCCCCGCCTGGGCGGGGTGGCCATGTTCGCGGGGATCTTCGCCGCCCTGCTGTTCGCGTCGACTCAGCCCGGCTTCTCAGCGGTGTTCGAGGATCGCGCGCAGCTGTGGGGCCTGCTCGGCGCCTGCGCGCTGATCGCGGTCATCGGGGTGCTCGACGATCTGCTCGACCTCGACTGGATGGTGAAGCTCGCGGCGCAGCTCGCGGCGGCGGGGCTGCTCGCCTGGACGGGGGCGCAGATCGTGTCGCTGCCGTTCGGCGACACGCTCGTCGTGGGGTCGCCGACGGTGAACTTCGCGCTGACGGTCTTCCTCATGACGCTCGTGATGAACGCGGTGAACTTCGTCGACGGGCTCGACGGGCTCGTCGCGGGCGTCGCGATCATCGCGAACGGCGCATTCTTCGTCTACACCCAGCTGCTGAGCGCCCAGACGGGGGCCGATTCGTCGATCACCCTCGCCGCGCTCATCGCCGCGATCGTGGTCGGCGTCTCCGCCGGCTTCCTGCCCTTCAACTGGCATCGCGCACGCATGTTCATGGGAGACACGGGCGCGCTGCTGATCGGCCTGCTCATGGCCGCGTCGACCGTGTCGGTGACGGGGCAGCTGAACCCCGCCCAGCTGGATCAGAAGCTCGTCTTCGCGAGCTACATCCCCATCATCCTGCCGATCGCGGTGCTCGCAGTGCCGCTCGCCGACTTCACGCTCGCCGTCTTCCGACGGCTCCGCGCGGGCAAGAGCCCGTTCGAGGCCGACCGCCGGCACCTGCACCACCGGCTGCTCGACATGGGGCACTCACCGGTGCAGGCCGTGACCATCTTCTATCTGTGGACGGCGATGGTCTCGCTCGCCTGCCTGCTCGTGTTCACCACTCAGAGCTTCCTGTGGCCGTCGCTGGTCGTGCTCGCGGGGGGAGTGCTCTGCCTCATCGTGACGATGACTCCCGCCGTGCGCGTGCGCGACTGGCTCTCGCAGCGGGGCTTGCTACGGTTGAGGGCAGCGCCCGCGCCGAGCGGCGGGGCGAGAACGAACGGCGGCGGCGAGTCCGCCCGAGAGAGGGTTCCGAGTGACTGACGAGACCGTACCGGGCGCCGCGCCCGAGCCGTACCGCATGCCGAGCTCGCAGCCGGTGCTGATGCGCGCGCTCCGCTTCGAGGTGCTCGCCACCGTCGTGCTCGCCGTCGCGTTCGGCGCGATCGGCTACTTCGTCTCGGAGGTGCCGGGGGTCGTCGGCGGTGCGCTCGGCGTCGTCATCGCCGGCGCGATGTCGTGCCTCACGATCGGCAGCATCGCCTTCGCGAACCACCGCTTCATCGAGAGCCAGAACTACGTGGTGATCTTCTTCGCGATCGTCGCGGGCGGCTGGCTGTTCAAACTCATCGCATTCATCGTCGCCGTCGTGCTGCTGCGCGATCAGGCATGGCTCGACACGAGGATCCTCTTCTTCGGACTGATCGCGGGCATCATCGTCTCGCTCGCGGTCGACGTGCTCGTCGCCACGAAGAGCCGTATCCCGTACGTCTCGGACCCGAGCGCCTGATTTCGACTCGGTTCGAGATGATTCGGCTCGCACGAGGCCGAAGTTCTTGATAGGCTGTAATACGTTCCCGCCGGCGCGCCATGTTGTGCTGTGTCTATGGGGGCACGAATATCGTTCGTCGCCGTGTGAGCAAGGCTCGCACCCCGAAGCAGGAGAATGGCGCTGTTTTCTAACGCTGTGCAACTCGTGACCCCGGTGCTTTCCGCTGCGGAGGGCGGTGAATTCCACGCCCCTTCGATGTGGGAGTTCTTCCCCGACGGCGTGCTCTTCGTCGGCACCCCCTTCGAGATGAACCGCATCATGCTTATCCGCGTGATCATGGCGGTGCTGCTGCTCGTGCTCTTCTGGGCCGGCACGCGCAAGATGAGGGTCGTCCCGGGCCGCTTCCAGTCGCTCATCGAGATGGCGCTCGACTTCGTCCGCGTGAACATCGCCGAAGACCTGCTCGGCAAGAAGGACGGCAAGCGCTTCCTGCCGATCCTCTCGGCCATGTTCTTCATGATCCTGTTCTGCAACATCACGGGCATCATCCCCTTCTTCAACATCGCGGCGTCCTCGGTCATCGGCCTGCCGCTCGTGCTCGCGGTCGTCTCCTACGTGACCTTCATCTACGCGGGCGTGAAGAAGAGTCCCAAGAACTTCTTCAAGAACTCGCTCTTCCCGGCAGGCGTGCCCAAGGGTCTCTATCTCATCGTGACCCCCATCGAGCTGATCTCGACCTTCATCATCCGGCCCGTCACCCTGACGCTGCGACTCCTGATGAACATGATGGTCGGCCACCTGCTGCTCGTGCTGCTCTTCGCCGCGACCCACTTCTTCTTCTTCAGCGCCGACGGCATCTTCAAGGCCTTCGGCGTGGGCACCTTCGCCTTCGGCTTCGCCTTCACGCTCTTCGAGGTGCTGGTCGCCGCGCTGCAGGCCTACGTCTTCACTCTGCTCACCGCTGTCTACATCCAGCTCGCGCTGGCTGAAGAGCACTAAACCAAACCGGGTTCGGCAACCGCCGCGCTCACATACGGAAGGAAACACATACTGTGTCTGTTCTCGCTGAAATCTCGGGCAACATCGCGACCGTCGGTTACGGCCTCGCCGCCATCGGCCCCGCCATCGGCGTGGGTATCGTCGTCGGCAAGACCATCGAGGGTGTCGCCCGCCAGCCCGAGCTCGCCGGCCGCCTCCAGGTGCTGATGTGGATCGGCATCGCCTTCACCGAGGCGCTCGCGTTCATCGCGATCGCGACCCCGTTCATCTTCTAATCAGTCACTTCCCTAGTCTCGAAAGGGAGGCTCGATGATTAACGCAGTGATTCTCGCTGCTGCGGAGAACAGCGAACCGGCTCCGAGCCCGCTGATTCCCGCAGACTACGACATCATCTGGTCGGCGGTTATCTTCGTCGTCATCCTCATCGCATTCTGGAAGGTCTTCCTGCCCAAGATGCAGGTCATGCTCGACGAGCGTGCCGCTGCGATCGAGGGCAACATCGCCAAGGCCGACGAGGCGCAGGCCAAGGCCGAGGCAGCGCTGCAGGAGTACACCGCGCAGCTCGCCGGCGCCCGCCAGGAGGCCGGTGAGATCCGCGACGCAGCCCGCGCCGACGCCACCAAGATCGTGGCCAAGGCGAAGGAGGACGCGAACGCGGAGGCGGCTCGCATCGCCCAGACCGCTCAGGCCCAGATCGAGGCGGAGCGCCAGAGCGCCGTCGTCTCGCTGCGCAAGGAGGTCGGCTCGATCGCTATCGACCTCGCCTCGGGCGTGGTCGGCGAACAGCTCGGCGATGACGCCAAGGCCTCGGCCCTGGTCGACCGGTTCCTCGCCGATCTCGAGGCGTCAGAGAAGGCAGCCAACTGATGGGAAGCGCGTCACGCGAAGCTCTGGCCGCGGCGAAGGCGGCACTCGGCGGCAAGCTCGACGCGAGCACCGGCGCCGAGCTGCTCGCCGCGTCGGCGCAGATCGATGACTCGCAGGCGCTGCTCGCAGCCCTGTCGGACAGCTCGATCGAGGCCGAGGCCAAGGCGCAGCTCGTCGAGCGTCTCTTCGGAGGCCTCGGCGCAGGCGCCCGCGCGGTGCTCAGCGCCGCAGTCGGCCAGGCATGGTCGAAGCCTGCAGAGCTGGTCGACGGCATCGAGGAGCTCGGCCTGCGCGCCGAGGCGATCGCCGTGCCCGGCCTCGCCGACGAGCTGCTCACCGCCGCCGGCACGATCGACAGCAGCCACGAGCTCGAGCTCGCCATCGGCAACAAGCTCGGCGACGTGCAGGCCAAGGTCGCGCTCGTCGAGCGTCTCTTCGCCGGCAAGCTCTCGACCGGAGCCGTGAACGTCGTCCGCCATCTCGTCGCGAGCCCCCGCGGCCGTCGCGTCAGCTCCGCGCTGCGCGAGAGCGCACGCGTGGCAGCGGATCAGGGCGGCAGCGAGCTGGCCACGGTCACCGTCGCCTCTCCGCTGAACGAGGCGCAGCAGCACCGCATCTCGAGCCTGCTCGAGAAGAGCGCCGGTCGCCCCGTGCGCGTGACCACCGTCGTAGACCCCTCGCTGGTCGGCGGCGTTCGCATCCAAATCGGCGACGACGTGATCGACGGCAGCGTCCGGTCGCGTCTGGACGATCTACGCCTGCAACTGGCAGGCTAACGAATTCCCTTCGCCTGCAGCTTGCAGCCTGGCGACTTCATCCGGGGCGGCGCCTCGGTAGAGAACAAGAGAGAACGAAATGGCAGAACTCACCATCAGCCCCGATGAGATTCGGGACGCGCTGAAAGACTTCGCGGCCTCTTACGAGCCCAAGACCGCTGACAAGACCGAGGTCGGCACCGTCGTCGACGCCGCCGACGGCATCGCGCACGTCGCGGGCCTGCCCGGCGTCATGGCGAACGAGCTCGTGCGATTCGCCGACGGCACCCTGGGTCTCGCGCAGAACCTGGAAGAGAACGAGATCGGCGTCGTCGTGCTCGGCGAGTTCACCGGCATCGAGGAGGGCCAGCAGGTCACCCGCACCGGCGAGGTGCTCTCGGTGCCCGTGGGCGAGGGATACCTCGGCCGCGTCGTCGACCCCCTGGGCAACCCGATCGACGGCCTCGGCGAGATCGCCGGCCTCGAGGGCCGCCGCGCCCTCGAGCTGCAGGCCCCCGGCGTGATGCAGCGCAAGTCGGTGCACGAGCCCCTCCAGACCGGCATCAAGGCGATCGACGCCATGATCCCCGTCGGCCGCGGCCAGCGCCAGCTGATCATCGGCGACCGCCAGACCGGCAAGACCGCCATCGCGATCGACACGATCATCAACCAGAAGGCCAACTGGGCCTCGGGCGACGTCAGCAAGCAGGTTCGCTGCATCTACGTCGCCATCGGCCAGAAGGGCTCGACCATCGCCTCGGTGAAGGGCGCACTGGAAGAGGCCGGCGCGATGGAGTACACCACCATCGTCGCCTCGCCCGCCAGCGATCCCGCCGGCTTCAAGTACCTCGCCCCTTACACCGGTTCCGCCATCGGCCAGCACTGGATGTACGGCGGCAAGCACGTCCTCATCATCTTCGACGATCTCTCGAAGCAGGCCGAGGCGTACCGCGCCGTGTCACTGCTCCTCCGCCGCCCGCCGGGGCGCGAGGCCTACCCGGGCGACGTCTTCTACCTGCACTCCCGTCTGCTCGAGCGCTGCGCGAAGCTCAGCGATGAGCTCGGCGCGGGTTCGATGACCGGCCTGCCGATCATCGAGACCAAGGCGAACGACGTCTCGGCCTACATCCCCACCAACGTGATCTCGATCACCGACGGCCAGATCTTCCTGCAGAGCGACCTGTTCAACGCGAACCAGCGCCCCGCGGTCGACGTGGGCATCTCGGTGTCGCGCGTGGGCGGCGACGCTCAGGTCAAGTCCATCAAGAAGGTCTCCGGCACGCTCAAGCTCGAGCTGGCCCAGTACCGCGCCCTCGAGGCCTTCGCGATGTTCGCGAGCGATCTCGACGCGGCCAGCCGCAAGCAGCTCGAGCGCGGTGCGCGCCTCACCGAGCTGCTCAAGCAGCCGCAGTACACGCCGTACCCGGTCGAGGAGCAGACCGTCTCGATCTGGGCCGGCACCAACGGCTACCTCGATGACGTGCCGGTGGAGGACATCCTCCGCTTCGAGCGCGAGTACCTCGACTACGTCGAGAACAACACCGAGGCCCTGAACACGCTGCGCTCGACCAACGTGCTCGACGACGACACCGTCGCCGCGCTCGAGAAGAGCATCGCCGACTTCAAGCTCGTCTTCCGCACCTCCGACGGCAAGTCCCTTGCCGAGCAGTTCGAGGCGCTCGACGAGGCCGAGATTCAGCAGGAGCAGCTGGTCGTCAAGAAGTAAGACGATGGGAGGGCGCCTCCGGGCGCCCTCCGATCCTCGCTTCAGAACGCCAGCTAGCTCAACCGATAGAGGAGAGACATGGGAGCGCAGCTTCGGGTCTACCGGCAGAAGATTCGTTCTGCCCAGACGACCAAGAAGATCACCCGTGCGATGGAGCTGATCGCGGCCTCGCGCATTCAGAAGGCGAAGGCCCGCGTCGAAGCCTCGACGCCCTACGCCAACGCGATCACCCGCGCGGTTTCGGCCGTCGCCGTCCACTCGAAGTCCGATCACCCCCTGCTGACCGAGGCCGAGAAGGTCGAACGCGCAGCCGTCGTCATCTTCACCTCCGATCGCGGCCTCGCGGGCGCGTTCAACTCGCAGGTGCTGCGCGAGGCTGAGGAGCTCACCGAGCTGCTCCGCAGCGAGGGCAAGGAGATCTCGTACTACCTCATCGGCCGCAAGGCCCAGGGGTACTTCTCGTTCCGCCGCCGCGCCTCCGAGCGCGTCTGGACGGGCGACACCGAGAACCCCGTCTTCGAGACCGCCAAGGAGGTCAGCGACGCGCTGATCGAGGCCTTCGGGCGTCCCGCCACGGAGGGCGGCGTGCAGGAGATCCACCTCGTGTACAACCGCCTCATCAGCATGGTGAGCCAGGTGCCGCAGGTCGTGCGTCTGCTTCCGCTGCAGATCGTCGAGGGCGTGGCCGAGCCCGGTGAGGCCGAGCCGCTGTACGAGTTCGAGCCCGAGGCCGATGTCGTGCTCGACAAGCTGCTGCCCGACTACATCGAGTCGCGCATCTTCAACGCGATGCTCGAGTCGGCCGCCGCGAAGCACGCCGCGACGCAGAAGGCCATGAAGTCGGCGAGCGATAACGCGGATACCCTCATCCGCGACTACACCCGCCTTGCGAACAACGCGCGCCAGGCCGAGATCACCCAGCAGATTTCCGAGATTGTGGGCGGCGCCGACGCGCTGGCCGGCTAATCCCAGTACGAAGAGAGAGAAACATGACCGAAACCGCAGTGGTCACCAAGACGATCGGGCGCATCGCCCGCGTCACCGGCCCCGTCGTCGACATCGAGTTCCCGCACGACGCCATCCCCGCCGTCTACAACGCGCTCGAGACCCGCGTCGACTTCGGTGAGGGCACCGACAGCTTCACCCTCGTGCTCGAGGTCGCCCAGCACCTCGGCGACAACCTGGTTCGCGCCATCGCGCTGAAGCCCACCGACGGCCTCGTGCGCGGCCAGGAGGTCACCGACACCGGCAGCCCCATCACCGTCCCCGTCGGCGATGTCACCAAGGGCAAGGTGTTCGACGTCTCGGGCAACGTGCTCAACCTGCCCGACGGCGAGACCTTCGAGGCCACCGAGCGCTGGAGCATCCACCGCACTCCGCCGGCCTTCGACCAGCTCGAGTCGAAGACCCAGCTCTTCGAGACCGGCATCAAGGTCATCGACCTGCTGACCCCCTACGTGCAGGGCGGCAAGATCGGCCTCTTCGGCGGTGCCGGCGTGGGCAAGACCGTGCTCATCCAGGAGATGATCCAGCGCGTGGCGCAGGATCACGGCGGCGTGTCGGTGTTCGCCGGCGTCGGCGAGCGCACCCGTGAGGGCAACGACCTCATCCACGAGATGGACGAGGCGGGCGTCTTCGACAAGACCGCCCTCGTCTTCGGCCAGATGGACGAGCCGCCGGGGACGCGTCTGCGCGTCGCCCTCTCGGCGCTGACCATGGCGGAGTACTTCCGCGATGTGCAGAACCAGGACGTGCTGCTCTTCATCGACAACATCTTCCGCTTCACCCAGGCCGGTTCCGAGGTGTCGACCCTGCTGGGCCGCATGCCCTCGGCCGTGGGCTACCAGCCGAACCTCGCCGACGAGATGGGCATCCTGCAGGAGCGCATCACCTCGACCCGTGGCCACTCGATCACCTCGCTGCAGGCGATCTACGTGCCCGCCGACGACTACACCGACCCGGCTCCGGCGACCACCTTCGCCCACCTCGATGCGACCACCGAGCTCTCTCGCGAGATCGCCTCGAAGGGCCTGTACCCGGCGATCGACCCCCTGACCTCGACCTCGCGCATCATGGATCCCCGCTACTTGGGCGCGGATCACTACCGCGTGGCGACGACCGTCAAGGCCATCCTGCAGAAGAACAAGGAGCTGCAGGAGATCATCGCCATCCTCGGTGTCGACGAGCTCTCGGAAGAGGACAAGATCACCGTGGCGCGGGCGCGTCGCATCCAGCAGTTCCTCTCGCAGAACACCTACATGGCGAAGAAGTTCACCGGTGTCGAGGGCTCGACCGTTCCGCTCAAGGACACGATCGAGTCGTTCGACGCCATCTGCAAGGGCGAGTTCGACCACGTCGCCGAGCAGGCGTTCTTCAACGTCGGCGCGATCAGCGATGTCGAGGAGAACTGGGCCAAGATGCAGAAGGATCTGGCCTAAGCCATGGCGCTCAACGTCAGTGTCGTCTCGGCGCAGTCGCAGATCTGGAGCGGCGAAGCCTCCCAGGTCATCGCGAAGACCGTCGAAGGCGAGATCGGTATCCTCGGCGGACACGAGCCGCTGCTGGCCCTGCTGGCCAGCGGTGAGGTGCGTGTGACCACCGCGGACGGTGAGAAGATCACGGTCGACGCCGAGGACGGCTTCCTCTCGGTCGACCACGACACCGTCACCATCGTCGCGGGACAGGCAGCTTTGGCTTAGGACGAAACGCGCAGCGTTTCGTTGCCAAAGCTGCCGGCGCCACCGCGTCGGTTGGCTTAGGACGAAACGCGCAGCGTTTCGCTGACCGAGCCGGCGACGTCACCGCGTCGCCCCGCTTCCTCAACGAACCACACGCCTACAGATAACAGATGCACATCCTGCTGCCGCCCTCGGAGACCAAGCGCTCCGGGGGCGGTAGCGCGTTCTCGGCATCTGTGCTCGCGCATCACGCATCGCTCGGCGATGCGAGGATCCTCGTGCGCGAGTCCCTGATCGCTCTCTGCCGCGACCCCGACGCCGCTGCCAAGACGCTGAAGCTCGGCGTCAAGAACCGAGACGAGCTCGAGCGCAACCTGCGGCTCGCGGAGAGCGGTGCCATGCCGGCCATCGACCGATACACGGGAGTGCTCTACGACGCTCTCGACGCGCTCGAACTCGATCCCGAGGCGCGCGACTGGCTGTTCTCCCACGTCTCGGTGCAGTCCGCGCTGTTCGGCCTGATCCGCGCGGGCGACCCCATCCCGGCCTACCGGCTCTCGGCCTCCTCGCGGCTGCCCGCGCTCGGCTCCCCGCTCAAACGCGTCTGGGGCGAGGCGCACGCCGATCTCGACTGGCCCTCCCACGGCTGGGTGCTCGACCTCCGTTCGAAGGACTACGCCGCGCTCGCGCCGCTGCCGGCCGGGCGAGGCAGTCGCCTGCACGTGGCGCAGCGAGGCCCCGGCGGAGAGATGCGGGCGCTCAACCACTTCAAC
>WPCJ01159079.1_pt1 | contig 10232 bp, 6 predicted proteins | sample 5399831 | NCBI WGS metagenome assembly WPCJ01 (sample SAMN12869470, study PRJNA574797) | sludge metagenome | isolation source: wastewater treatment of pH10 | place: China:Beijing | collected 2019-05-20 | reverse complement strand
CCTTGGCGCGGATGCGGGCCGTATCCAGTCCAGCGCCGTCGTCCCGGACGGTCACGAGTACCTGCGCACCGACATAGCGGGCGGCGAGCTCGATGCGCCCCGTTTCCGGCTTGACGGTTCCGGCACGGGCCGCGGGCGCCTCGATGCCGTGGTCGATGGCGTTGCGGATCAGGTGGACCAGTGGATCGGCGAGGCGCTCGATCATGGTCTTGTCGAGCTCGGTGTCTTCGCCGGCGGTAACGAAGTCGACCGGCTTGCCGAGATCGCGGGAGAGGTCGTGAACGAGGCGGCGGAAGCGGCCGAAAAGGGAGCCCATCGGCACCATGCGCACGCCCATGGTGGAATCGCGCAGGCCCGATGCCAGCCGTTCGATTTCCTCGGCGATCGACTTGATCGCGAGGTCGGAGCCCGAATTCGCAAGCTGGCTCAGCCTTGCCTGGGCGATGACGAGTTCGCCGACGCGGTCCATCAGTTCGTCGAGGCGCTCCGCCTGGACACGCACCGTCGAGGCCCTGTCCTCGGCGCGGCGGACGTACTCTGCCTTCTCGGCGCCGGCGTGTTCCGGTGAAGCCTGGGTCGGCTCCCTCACCGGGGCCGGGACGACAGCCTCCGCCAGCACCTCGGCCTGCGTTGCCGAAGGCGGAACAGGCTCGCAAGCCGCTGGTTCGAGCGGCATGATGGCGAGCTTTATCTCGTCGCGGACGAACATGAAGACATCCTCGATGTCCTCGCGCGAACAGCCCGCACGGAGCTCGATGGTCCAGGAGATCAGGCAGGCCTCCGGATCGAGCGCCTCAAGCTCCGGCACGGCGCCAAGATGGGCAGTGACCTGGCAGGAGCCGAGCGCGCGCAGATCGTCGAGCAGGACCAGGGGATTGCTGCCGTTGCGCAGGACATCCGGCTCGAAAGCGATCTCGACCAGCCAGCCATCGGCGCCTGCGGTGGCGGCCTCGTTGGTAGCCGAGGGAGCGCAGATCGCTTGGCTTGCTCCGGCCCCGCCGGCGATCAAGCCCTGGAGCTCCTGGACAATCGCCTCGCCGATGATCGGATCGGTCGCGTCGGGATCGTCGATCAGCGTGCGGATATAGTCCTTGGCCGCCAGCGAGATAGTGATGATGTCGCACCCGGCGGCGATCTTGCCTTTACGGATCAGGTCGAAGGCCGTTTCGAAATCATGGGTAAAGGCGGCGACCCGGTCGAAGCCGAACATCGCACCCGAACCCTTGATGGTATGCAGCGCCCGGAAGGCGGCATCGATCAGCCCGCCATCCTGCGGTGTTTGGCCGAGATCGAGCAGCGCGGCCTCGAGGCTGTCGAGGAGGTCGCTAGCCTCCTGTCGGAAGGTTTCGGCGGGATCGAGCGCCATCATGCGCGCACCAGCTTGGCGACGACGGCGAGCAACTGTTCCGGCTTGAACGGCTTGGTGATCCAGCCCGTCGCGCCGGCGGCCTTGGCCTGCTGCTTCACGCCGTCATCGGATTCGGTGGTGAGGAAGACGATCGGCACCCCGGTGAAGGACGGGAGCGCACGCAGACCACGGATCATCTCCAGCCCGTTCATCACCGGCATGTTCAGATCGGTGATGACCAGGTCGAAGCGCTCTCCCCTGGCCTTGGCCAGCCCCTCCGAGCCATCGCCTGCCTCGACGACGTTGTGGCCGGACGGCGCCAGCACCAGCTTGATCATCTGCCGCATACTGGGGGAATCGTCGACGGTCAGAATTGATGCCATGCCATTCAGACCCCGTTGATGAGAATACTGTCGGGCAGCTGCGCGGGCGGGATGCCGGCGCGCATCAGTGCGGCGCTTAAAGTGCCGGTTACGCCAGAGAGGCGGACATCGAGCCCCTTCGTAGTTGCGCTTTTCCGCACGGAGATAAGCAACTGCAGAGCACTAATGTCATAATAATGAACTCTACTACAATCGATAATTATACTATCATTTTTTCTATGTAAATTAAAAAGTATGCTTCGTGTTTCTGCAATAGATTGCAACGACATATTACACGGTAACTCAAAAACCGCTTCTTCTTTCATATCACCACCAATCGATCGATTCTATGAGCTGCAATGAAATATAATATGTAATATATAATATAATAATAAGAGCTCTACAAAATATCTATTATAACTTAAATACTTAACTAATCGAATTTTCAGAATCTATATCTAATACAATAATACTTAAGTATTAAAATATACTTAAGCAGCCTCCTGCTTTGATCGTTTTAATATTTTGGAATTGAAATTCAATTCAACAGCTGGACGGGGGCGCGCAAAGAGAAATCCTTGCATGTAGTTACAGCCCACAGCCCTGAGCAGCGCAGCCTGCTCTTCTCTTTCAACGCCTTCTGCAGTTGTCATGATATTGAGTTCTCTCGACAACCTCGTGATCGCACTGATTATTGCCATACTGCAGTTTTTGCTTGGAATATCCTCGACGAATGATTTGTCTATCTTGATCTTGTCGAACGAGAATTTCTGCAAATAACTCAGAGAAGAGAACCCGATGCCGAAATCATCGAGGACGATACGTGATCCGAGGTTCCGGAGATCCCCTAGGATCTCGAGGTTTTCGGTGGTTTTCTGGAGAAGGACGGATTCTGTAATCTCGAGCTCCAGCCGCCCGGGCAGCAACTTGGACTCAAAGAGAGCGCCCGAAACCAACTCCACGAGATTGCCGCTCTTGAACTGCGCCGGAGAGAGGTTGACCGCGACCTTTATCTCCGGCGGCCAATGGGTCGCATCCGTGCAGGCCTGGCGCAAAACCCATGCTCCAAGCTCCGTGATCACTCCGGTATCCTCGGCGATAGGAATGAATTCTGCAGGCGAAATCAGGCCACGCTGCGGATGGCGCCATCGGATCAGCGCCTCAAACCCGGCGATCTGCTGCGTCCCAGCATGAACGAAGGGCTGATAGTGGAGCTCGAACTGCCGTCGGGAGATCGCAGATCGCAATTCGGATTCGAGGCCGCGGCGGGACCGCGCCTCGATTTCCATCGTCGTCTCGAACAGTCGAAATGCATTGCGGCCGTCCGCCTTGACCTTGTACAGCGCCAGGTCCGCATTCTTCACAAGTTCCTCGACCGTGCTCCCGTCGGTCGGCGCCAGGGCGATCCCGATGCTCGCCCTGATGGTCACCTTGTTTCCGTCGATGTCATAGGGCGCGCTGATCGCGTCGATGATCCTGCTCGCCAGACGCGCTACACATTTCTGCTGATCCTGCTCCGTCCGCTGGATGATGGCGAACTCGTCGCCACCCAGCCGCGCGACCGTGTCGGAGCGACGCGTGCAGGACCGAAGCCGTTGCGCCACCTGCTTGAGGAGATTGTCGCCCGCCGGATGGCCAAGTGAATCGTTGATGTCCTTGAACTTGTCGAGATCCAGCATGTAGACGGCAAATCCTTTGCCTCTCTGCCTCAGGCGCGTGAGCGCCTGCTTCATTTCTTCCGTGAACAGGGTGCGATTGGCGAGGTTGGTCAGGGTGTCGTGGCTGGCGGCATAGGCAACCTGCTTTTCGATACGATGCCGTTCCGTGATGTCCGTGTGCGTTGTCACCCAGCCGCCGTCCGGGACGGGGTGGCGGCTGATTGCGATGGCGCGCCCGTCGTTCAATTCCTCGACTTCGTAAGACGCCTCGAATATCGGTTCCGCACGATCTTCCAGGTAGATCGTGGGATCCCCTCCTGCGTATAGGCCTCTGTCTACGCGGAGTCTGATGATCTCCTGGACAGGCATACCTTCCTTGATGATGTCCGGCGGCAGGCCATACATCCGGGCATATTTTTCGTTGCATAGAACGACCCTTCTGTCGGAGTCGAACATGCATAGGCCCTGATTCATGTTCGCGAGAATGGCCTCCAGCTGAGCGGATTTCCGCTTGGCGTGCCGCTCACTCGTCTGTCTCGCCGCTTCGGCCGCCTTTCGGGCGGTGATGTCCACTCGGATTGCCATATATGCTGCCGGCTTTCCGCGATCATCGAGTCTGGGGATGATCGTCGTGTCGACCCAATACAGGGTGCCGTCTTTGGCTCGGTTGCAGATTTCGCCACGCCAGACGGCTCCGCGAGCGATCGTCCGATACATGTCGCGGAAGAAGTCCGCTGAATGCGCACCGGAATTGACGATCCTATGGTCAAACCCGAGAAGCTCGGACCGCTGATAGCCGCTAATGCTGCAGAACTTGTCGTTCACGTAGGTTATGGTGCCATCGATATTGGTTACGGCGAGAATGACCGCCTGATCGAGAGCATACTGACGTAGCGACAATTCATGATTGACCGCCGATTCCCTGATCCGGGACTCGTGTTTTTCCGTTGCGTCCGACAACGTGACGAGGAATGGGCCGTCCTGGTTTACGCCGTCATCGTGACCGATATTGATTTCCAGCCAGCGCGTCTTTCCGTCCGCCGTCAGACACTGCATCTCATGATCTGGCGCTTCTCGGGAAAATGCAGAGGAATCGGAGGCTGGCTCCATCCTGCTGAAGTTGATTCCGCTCTCCAGGAACGAAGCAACCGGTCTGCCAATCGTCGTCTCTGCGGAGTGGCCGAGAATGCGTTCCCACGCGTGGTTGACGAAGGTTATGCGGCCGTCCCCGTCGATCTGCATGACGATCTGCTGAAGTTGATTGACGATGCTCTCGTATTGCCGCGCCTGGCGCCGCAGCCGCCCCTCGCCCGCGGCAATGATCGCGGTGGTGCGGCGCACATAGCGGAATGCCAGGAACGACAGGATGGCAAAGCTGCTGAACTCGATGGCGATTGTCGCCACGAAGCCATTCCACGCGCTCCTTAGGCGGCTTGCCGCGTGCCGGCTGATATCGTCCGCGAACTGGTCCTCCAGAACCTTCAGGCGATCGATCCGCGCTGTCGTTTTCGTCCACCATTCGCCGGCATCGAGACTTTTCGGCAAAAGCGACAGGGGCAGTTCCCGGAAAGCCCGCCGCATCCCTTCGATGGCGCCGCTATCGGCTTCGCGGGCGGCATACGAAACATAGTTGCCCTTAACGGAACCAAGTGCGGCTTTGTGCTCCGACATATGTGCGGCTTCGCGCGCGACGGCATGGACATAGATCTGGTGTAGATCTGGATCGAAGTGGCCGGCCGCAATCAGTGCGCTGCCAGTTGCGCGCTCGATGCCGGCTGCATCTTTCGCGATCATCAAGGCCCGGTATGCCAGCAGGCGCTGCACAAACTCAGCGTCATCAGTGAATGAACTCAGCTCGGCCAGCGCTTCGAATAGGGGAGCGATGGCCTCGCCATATACCCCGACAACATCGATGGGTTTTGCGATCTGACGCTGGACCGCGTCGCGGAACGGGAGCAGCCGGGAGAACGCCACATCGATCGCACCAAGCGGGCCGGCCAGGGAATTCTCCTGATCCGGGCCCAATGCATGCCGGGCAGCGTTTTGGTAGGCGGCGAATGCCACGTTTGTGACAGGGAACTGGTTCTTGAGGCGCGCCTCCTGGCTCGAGTCCCGCTGCGAGGCCGCAACGCCGGCAGCAAGGCCGCGTTCCTTTTGCAGTTCATGAACGAAGCTCGAGGCCACCTTGGCGAGCTCGACATGCCCTTGAATCGCTTGGCCTTGTGTAATCTTGCGGTAATGACCGGTTGCGATCCACAGGAGAGGCGCAACCAGCATCAGCAGGGCGACCGCTGCAGGGACCGCCAGGCGCCTTGAGAGCTCTGAACGCGGCATGGGAAATCTGTCTGGTGATTAAGGGGAGAGAAAAGGTATTGTCTATGCCGATTCGGCGAATTATTGAATCAATGACGCTTGCGATTGTATAATTTTATAATGGAATTCAATATATTGTCGTTGTTATGTATGAATTTGTAGTTCAATGCATGGGTGAATATTGATTTCTGAAATAGAGTTCGATTTTTACCCCTGATTGTCGGCCCGCGGGTTGAAAATGCAGAATTTACCGGAAGTTCGTGGCGCTTTCCGACTGTTTCGACGCCGCCGCTCCGTTGAGCGGCATCCCTCGAGCATGGCTTTGAGCCGGAACAGGAGAGCGTGGCGGAGCAGCCGGGCACGGCTTGCGCTCGTGCAAAGGGGCGCGCAACGCTGGAGGGCGGGGTCCGCAAAGCTTCACGGCTGCGGGTCTTTTCGGACTCTTCCGGCCTAAGCTGACTCATGAGATAAAGGCTCCGGCGTCGCATTCATCGTCACGTGCAATGTCCATGAGCCGATATGATCGAAACCGAACATGAACTGTCCGATACCGTACATAGGCGGAGTTAAAAAAGAGATAAGCTGCCCAAAGGGCACCGAAATCAACCTTTCCGGGAGAACTGCTTGGCGGACAAATTAAAAGGTGATTTCGAGATCCGAAATCGAATATTGCTCTCCCTGCGCCCTGAAGCATGCGCGTATCTGCAGCCTCACCTGATCACAAGACGACTATCGCCGGGCCAGGTCATATACGATAACGAGGCAACCTTTACTCATGCAGTATTTCCCCATGAGGGCGTGATTTCTCTGCAGGCCGAGATGCGTGACAAACGCTGTGTCGAGAAAGCATCGATCGGCTATGAAGGTTTCATCGGCATGGCGCTGGTGATGGGCGGCGGCGGGGCACTCAGTCGATCCACGGTCTTGGTGCCCGGCTATGCCTCCTGGCTTTCCATCGAGAACCTCGATGAGGCCATCGCCCGGTTTCCCTGCGTCCGCAGCGCCATGCTGCGATATGCGAAATGCCTCATCATCCAGCTGCTGGAATCTGTTGCGTGCAACAGCCTCCACAGTGCGGAAGAGCGGATTTCACGTTGGCTTTTGGATGCGCGTGATCGGGTTGTCGGCGATTCCTTTCAACTCACCCAAATCGCGATTTCAGAGGCGCTCGGACTTCGCCGGGCGACCGTCAACGGGGCCTGCTCGCGGTTGATGGAAGAGGGGGCCATCGCGTACGCGCGTGGAAACCTGACCGTGCTGGATCCTGGAATTATAGAGAACCATGCATGCGAGTGTTATGGCCGTATTCGGAGAGCCTTTCAGCGGAATTTTTGATCGTTCTTGCGGAGCATGGGCAAAACAGAAAACCGTCCGCGGCCAGCGTCTTTGAAACGGTTTATGGTGGGCATGAGGGTGAGATTTCGACCTGAAGCCGGCAGGTGCGGGATGTATCCGGGTCGCTCCGGATGACTGTCGTTGGTGGATTTGACGGCCAGCCGCCAGCGCGACGCTCGTCGGCTGGCTAGCCCGGCCGGTGGCCGTCAGCAGGTCGGCGATCTTTACGGCAGCGTCGTCGGCATCCTCTCACCGCCAATCATTATGCGATTTCATATAGCGTATAGTTATGAGGTCTGGGCGCTCGTACAAGCCGGCCTCGAACACTCCCGCTGCGGTGTCCGGCCCGCACAACGCGGCCAATCAGCTTTCGTCGAACTCAGACATCTGCTGCGGCTGTCTGGAGAAGCAGCAGCGCCGCGGCATCGTGACAACCACGCCGCTTCGGGAGGATCAGCGCACGGCCCGGTTGAGCGGGGCAGCTGTGAACAGGGCACCGACCGCCCGGGACCGGATGGTTTGGCCCTCGCGCATCAGGAACAACGCGTCGAGCCCGAGCCGCCGCGCGAGCTCCGCCCCCTCCCCGGCACCGAGGACCATCAACGCAGTCGCCCAGGCGTCGGCTTCGGCACAGGTCCGCGCCACCACGGTGACCGAGGCTGGCGACCTCGTCAGGGGCGCGCCGCGGCGCGGGTCCATCGTATGCGACAGGCGGCACCCTCCGACGTCCACCCAATGTCGATAGTCGCCGGAAGTCGCCACCGCGGCGTCCTGCAGAACAAGCATCGAATGCGGCGTACGGGAGGTTGGGTCGGGTTTCTCGACGGCGATCGTCCACGGCTCGCCGTCGGGGCGCAGGCCAAGGGCCCGCATCTCGCCGTCGATGCCGACCAGCCCGCTGGTGATGCCGAATGCGCGTAGCGTCTGCGCCAGCCGGTCTACGCCATAGCCCTTGGCGATGCCATTGAGGTCGAGGACGATGGGAGCGCTCTTGCGCGCCTCGCCGCCCTCGACATTCAGCTCCAGCACCCCGTATGCGGCCTGTCGCGGGGTTTCAAGCACCTTGCGGATCAGGGCTCGATCTGCGCCGGACGGGCCGAATCCCCAGGCGTCCACGGCGTCGCCCATGCCGATGTCGAAGGCGCCAACGGAGGAGCGGCCGATTTCGAGCGCGATCCGCAGCACCGCCATCAGCCGGTCGGGCACCCCGATCCATCGCCCCACCGGAGCGGCATTGAGGCGCATCAGGTCGCTATCCGGCTTCCAGCTGGACATCTGCCCGTCCACCTCGTCGACCGCAGTCTGAAGCGCGCTGCGAACTGGTGCGGGGTCGAAGGCTCCGGTCGCGTAGAACAGCACGGACCAGCGTGTGCCCATGGTGGATCCGCTCAGCGTCTTGCGGGCTGGGTCAGAAGACATCTTCGACATAGCGTCCCTCCGCGCGGAGCTGCGCCGGGGTCAGCCCGATCGGAGCGAGAATGTCGGCGAGCGTGGCGGAGACGCCGGCTGCCATGTCGCGCCCGCCGCACACCATCACCCGCGCGCCCTTGTGAATCATGCGGGCGATCTCCGCACCCTCCCCGCGCAGCGCATCCTGCACGTAGCTGGGTTGCCGTGTGCGCGAACAGGCCGTCGCGAGCCGCTGCAGTTGCCCGTTCCGCCGCCAGCCCTCCAGCTCCTCGCCATAGATAAAGTCGCTCTCGGGATGCCGCATGCCGAAGAACAGGCGGATGGGGCGACGCCGGGCATTGGCCCGGATGAAACCTGCCAGCGGCCCGATGCCCGTTCCGGCCCCGACGAGGATGAGGGGCGCAGCGTCGTGGCCGGCATGGAAGCTGGGGTTCCGCCGCAGGAAGGCGTTGACCGTATCGCCCGGCTGCAGTTCGAAGAGCTGGCCGGAGCAAAGGCCAGCAGGGTGCTTTCTGACGACGATCTCGATGAAACCGTCGCGACAACCCGAGGCCAGCGAGTAGAGCCGGGGAATGGCAGAACCTTCCGGCAGAACACCGAGGAGATCTCCGGCCACGAAGCGCCCGAAACCGCGACCGGTGAACCGCAGCCGGAATGGCGGCGTCGGCAGCGCAAAGCGCAGGATCGCGGTCGGAGCCTGCACCTCTGCCCCATGATCACGGCGCGAAACCAGCCTCAGCGAGAAAACTGCCGGCAGGACCGGATGATGGACGAGGTTCAGAGGTATCCCCATCGCAGCGCCCAGCGACCGGCTCCAGCGGGCGAAATCCTGCGGCGACTGGCGGTTCACCGTCATGAACGGAACCAGCATGTGCCAGCCCGCCGTCTCCGCCGCACCGGAAACAGCCTGTGCGAAAGCGCAATATCCGGGAAAACTGCTATCGCCGAAGCCGAGAACCGCGAGCGCGGCGGGCGGAGCCCCCGGCAGGGATTTCAGCCGGTCGAGAAATCCGCGTGCAGAGGCAGGCGCATCGCCATTTCCATAGGTCGCGGCCAGGATCAGGATGCGCCGCGCCTGCCGGTAGCGAGCCGGCTCGAAGGCCGACATCGGAGCGGCATGGACAGTTTGCCCGGATGCCGAGAGCGCCGCATGCAGTGTCGCGGCGAAGCCCCATGTGCTGCCGCCCTCGGAACCGACGAGCAGGATCGTCTCGGCGCGCCCGGCTGCGACATTGCCGCGAATGCGCGGACGGGCAGACCGGCCCGCGAACCACAGGACGAAGCCCGTCCCGGCCATCGCGGGCACGCCGAGCGCCATGAGGCCGAGAATCAGCCCCAAGGCGGCGGCGCCCCGTCCGGTGTGCAGCATGTAGACGGTTGCCGAGACGCGCTGCCATGCGCTCGGTTCGCTCCAGGTCAGAAGCGCGCCGGTTCCCTGATCGAGATGGCCAATGCCGCGATCCGTCTTGAGCGTGAAGACATCGGCCGCATCCGCCGGATCGGGAAAGGACAGGCTACGCAGCTCGGAAACCGGTGTCCGCTTCAGCATATCCATGTCTGCCACGGGCATCCCCGTCCGGCCGCTTCCCTCGGCCTCTGTCACGGACGAAGACGGCCCGTCGGGCAGGAGGTCGAAGCTCGAGGCCGACATCCACAGGGCTGTGACAGATGACAGAAGCAGGCCGGCAACCGCGACCCGCGCGATCTCGACATGCAGGCGCGCCGCGACTGGCCCACGCAACGGCGAGAACCAGCGCCGCCAGCCGCCAGTCCGCCGCGCGACGAGCACGGCCCCCGAAGCGGACA
>WPCJ01188003.1_pt1 | contig 10234 bp, 5 predicted proteins | sample 5399831 | NCBI WGS metagenome assembly WPCJ01 (sample SAMN12869470, study PRJNA574797) | sludge metagenome | isolation source: wastewater treatment of pH10 | place: China:Beijing | collected 2019-05-20 | reverse complement strand
GGCTATGATGAGGAGCTGTCGCACCTCATGCAGGGCGGCTGCGACGCGATCCTCATCCCGTCGCGCTTCGAACCCTGCGGGCTGACGCAGCTCTACGGCCTGCGCTATGGCTGCGTGCCCGTCGTGGCGCGTACCGGCGGGCTCGCCGACACGGTGATCGACGCCAATGAGGCGGCGCTTTCGGCGGGAGTGGCGACCGGCTTCCAGTTCGAACCGGAGAACGCGGGGGCGCTGATGCACGCGATCCGGCGCACGCTGGCCGTCCATGCGGATCGCACGGGATGGGCCGCCATGCAGCGGCAGGGCATGAAGGCAGACGTATCCTGGAACAGGAGCGCGGCCCGATACGCCGAACTCTACCGCTCACTCGCAGCGAGAAGGACCTGAAAGACCATGATACGCGAAGTCGCGACCACTCCCTATCAGGACCAGAAGCCCGGTACGTCCGGCCTGCGCAAGAAGGTACCGGTCTTCCAGCAGGAAAACTATGTCGAGAACTTCGTGCAGTCGATCTTCGACAGCCTGGAAGGCTTCGCCGGCAAAACGTTGGTGCTAGGCGGCGACGGTCGCTTCTACAACCGCGAGGTGGTGCAGATCGTCATCCGCATGGCTGCGGCCAATGGTTTCGGCAAGGTTATGGTCGGGCAGGGCGGCATATTGTCGACGCCGGCGGCCTCGCATGTCATCCGCAAATACAAGGCTTTCGGTGGCATCATCCTGTCGGCCAGCCACAATCCGGGTGGCCCGCACGAGGATTTCGGCATCAAGTACAATGCCGGCAATGGCGGCCCTGCGCCCGAGAAGATCACGGACAGGATCTTCGAGCTCTCCAGGAAAATCACCCGCTACAGGATCGCCGACCTGCCGCCGGTCGATATCGACAGGCTGGGTCCGGTGAAAGCCGGCGACATGACCGTTGAGGTGATCGATCCGGTCGTGGACTATGCCGAATTGATGGAGAGCCTGTTCGACTTCGACGCGATCCGCGCGATGTTCAGGGCCGGTTTCCGCATGCGCTTCGATGCCATGCATGCGGTGACCGGACCTTATGCGAAGGAGATCCTCGAGAAGCGTCTGGGCGCGTCCGAGGGGACCGCGCGCAATTTCGTGCCGCTGCCCGATTTCGGCGGCCATCACCCCGACCCCAACCTCGTCCATGCGAAACACCTCTATGACGAGATGATGGGGCCGGACGCGCCCGATTTCGGTGCGGCGTCGGATGGCGATGGCGACCGCAACCTCGTCATCGGGCGCGGCATCTTCATCACGCCTTCGGATTCGCTGGCCATGCTGGCCGCCAATGCTCATCTCGCGCCGGGTTATAAGAGCGGCTTGAAGGGCATAGCGCGCTCCATGCCGACCAGCGGCGCGGCGGACCGCGTGGCCGAAAAGGCCGGCATCGGCATGTACGAGACGCCGACCGGCTGGAAGTTCTTCGGCAACCTGCTGGATGCAGGCATGGCCACGATCTGTGGTGAGGAGAGCGCTGGGACCGGCTCCAACCACGTACGTGAGAAGGATGGGCTGTGGGCGGTGCTGCTGTGGCTCAACATCCTGGCCGTGCGTGGTCAGAGCGCGAAGGAGATCGTGGAAGAGCATTGGGCGACCTATGGCCGCAACTACTATTCCCGCCACGATTACGAGGAGGTCGACACCGGCAAGGCCAACGCGCTGATCGCCGACCTGCACCGTAAGCTCGCGGCGTTGCCCGGTACCAGTATACGCGGCCTTACGGTCAGCGCGGCCGACGATTTCGCCTATCACGATCCGGTCGACGGCTCGGTGAGCCGCAACCAGGGCATCCGCGTGCTTTTCGAAGGCGGCTCGCGCGTCGTGTTCCGTCTGTCGGGAACGGGCACCACCGGGGCCACGCTGCGCGTCTACATGGAACGCTACGAGCCCGATGCCGCCCGCCACGGCATCGACACGCAGGAGGCGCTGGCCGATCTGATCGCCGCGGCCGACGATATAGCGGGCATCCGCAGCCACACTGGGCGGGACAGACCGAGCGTCATCACCTGATGAACGAAAATGCGGGGGCAGCGACGGGGCCGCGTTTCGGCGCAAAGGTCACACCCGATGGCGTCGATTTCTCCGTATGGTCGGATACAGCGGAGCGCATCTGGGTCTCCCTCTACGAGGCCGACAATTACGACGAGCTTCACCGGCTGGAATTGCGGCGCGCCGACGGCGGCGTCTTCTCGCTTTTCGTACCGGGACTGAAGCCGGGGGCGCGATACGGCTTTCGCGCCGACGGCCCCTATGCGCCGGAAAAGGGCCTCTGGTTCGATCCGTCCAAGCTGTTGACGGACCCCTATGCGCTGACCCTCGACTGGCCCTACCGATACAATACGCTGATGGCGGCACCGCGCTGGCAGCAGGTCGACACGGCCGCGATGATGCCGAAGGCCATCGTGACCCGATTGCCCATGGTCGCGCACCGGCCGCCGTGCTTCAGGCCGGGCGGACTGATCTATGAGATCAATGTCCGCGGCTTCACCATGCGCCATCCCGACGTTCGGCCGGAGCTGCGTGGCACGCTCTCGGCGCTACGCGAACCGGCGGTCCTGGAGCATCTGAAGAGGCTGCATGTCTCGTCGATCGAACTGATGCCGATAACGGCCTGGATCGACGAGCGGCATCTGCGGCCGCTGGGGCTTGCCAATGCATGGGGCTACAATCCGGTTTCCTTCATGGCGCTGGACCCGCGCCTCGCGCCGGGAGGCTGGCCGGAACTGCGGGAGACGGTCGCGGCGCTTCACGGCGAGGGGATCGGGACCATCCTCGATCTCGTCTTCAACCATACCGGCGAGAGCGACGTCGATGGCCCGACGCTTTCGCTGAGGGGTCTCGATGCTTGGGCCTATTATCGCCACGACGCGGACGGGCGGCTGGTGAACGACACGGGGACCGGCAACACCGTCGCGTGCGATCATCCGATCGTGCGGGAACTGGTCCTCGACAGCCTGCGCGCTTTAGTGAACCATGCCGGTGTCGACGGTTTCCGGTTCGATCTCGCGACGATCCTCGGCAGGACGGAACATGGCTTCGATGCCCATGCGCCGCTGCTCGACGCGATCGTCGCCGACCCGGTGCTCGCGGACCGCGTGATGATCGCGGAGCCTTGGGACATCGGCCCCGGTGGCTACCAGCTCGGCAATTTTTCCGCTGGTTTTCTCGAATGGAACGACCGCTACCGCGACGACGTCAGGCGGTTCTGGCGCGGCGACGCGGGAACGCTGGGCACGCTGGCGACACGGCTTGCCGGATCGTCCGATGTATTCGCCGGTGACGGCACGGGAACGACGCGCACGGTCAATTTCATTGCCGCGCATGACGGCATGACGCTTGCCGACATCTGCGCCTACGAACACAAGCACAACGAGGCCAATGGCGAGGACAATCGCGACGGCCATGGCGAGAATTTTTCCTGGAACAATGGCGTCGAGGGCGTGACCGACGACAGGACGGTGGATGACAACCGCGCGCGCCACATACGTGCGCTGCTCGCCACGCTCTTCATGTCGCGCGGCACGATCATGCTGACAGCCGGCGACGAGTTCGGCCGCACCCAGCACGGCAACAACAACGCCTATGCGCAGGACAATGCGATCACCTGGCTCGACTGGGAAGGCCGTGACCGCATGCTGGAGGACCATGCCTGCGCGCTTGCGGCATTGCGCGCCGCAGTGCCGGCGCTGTCTTCGACGAAGCTGCTGACCGGAGCGGATACAGACGGCGTTGCCGATGTCGCGTGGCTGGACGAGACGGGCAAGCCGCTCGAAACCGCGCAGTGGACCGATCCGTCTCGCCGGATGCTGGCGATGGTGCTGGCGGGGGGTGCGCAAGGTGCTGGCCGGATCGCGATATTGATCAACGGGACCAAGAACGGGGTTCCATTCTCGCTGCCGTTGCGCGATGAATTCCGCTGGAGGCTGCGCCTGCCGGAATATCCGGCAGGCGTCCGATGGGAGATAGCGGGCCGCACGGTCGCAATCGCCATCGAGGAGGCCGCAGGCGGGAAGGGCATGCAATGAACGAGTCTGGAGGCAATCCGGAATGGTGGCGCGGCTGCGTCATCTATCAGGTCTATCCGCGCTCCTTTCAGGACACGACGGGCGATGGGGGCGGCGACCTGCGCGGCGTGAAGGAGCGGATGGGGCATATAGCCTCGCTAGGCGCGGACGCCGTGTGGCTGTCGCCCTTCTTCAAGTCGCCGATGGCGGACATGGGTTATGACGTGTCGGACTATCGTGCCGTCGATCCGATGTTCGGCACGATGGAGGATTTCGACGGCGTCGTCGCCGAGGCGCACCGGCACGGGCTGAAGGTCATCATCGACCAGGTTCTGTCGCATACGTCTGACAGGCATCCATGGTTCGTCGAAAGCCGCGCCGACCGCGATAATCCTAAGGCGGACTGGTATGTATGGGCGGACGCAAAGCCCGACGGAACCGCGCCCAACAATTGGCTATCCGTGTTTGGCGGCCCGGTGTGGGAGTGGGATTCGGTACGCAGGCAGTACTATCTGCACAATTTCCTCGCCGCGCAGCCCGACCTGAACTTCCACAAGAGGGACGTGCAGGACGCTGTGCTCGACGCGGTACGCTTCTGGCTGGAGAGGGGTGTCGACGGCATCCGGCTCGACACGGCGAATTACTATTTTCACGACCGCTGGCTGCGGGACAACCCGCCGCTCGACGAGGCCGCCGCGGGAACCATCACCGAGACCAATCCATACGCGTACCAGTCGCATCTCTTTGACAAGACCCGGCCTGAGAACCTGGACTTCCTGAAGCGGCTGCGCTCGCTGCTGGACGAATTCGAAGGGCGCGCTTCTGTGGGAGAGGTCGGCGACGAAAAGCGGTCCCTTCAAACGGTCGCGGCCTATACGAGCGGCAACGACCGGCTGAACATGTGCTACACGTTCGATATGTTGGGTGCGGACTTCTCGGCTGCATACATACGCAAATGCGTCGAGGCCGCCGAGACGGAAGTAGCCGGCGGTTGGATATGCTGGGCGTTCTCCAACCATGATGTCGTGCGCCATGTCTCGCGCTGGACACGGCTTGGCGAAAACACCGACGATGTCGCGAAATTCGCCATCACCCTGCTTGGCTGCCTGCGCGGCTCGATCTGTCTCTACCAGGGCGAGGAACTCGGGCTGACGGAGGCCGAAATCGCGTTCGAGGATTTGCGCGACCCCTACGGCATCCGCTTCTGGCCGGGTTTCAAGGGACGCGACGGCTGCCGCACGCCCATGGTCTGGGAGATCGAGAAGCCGAACTACGGTTTTTCCGAAGGCAAGCCGTGGTTGCCGATCCCCGCGCAGCATCGCCGGATGGCGGCGGACGTGCAATGGGGCGAGCGGACCTCGGTCCTGTCGCGCTACAGGAGCGTGCTGGCGCTGCGAAAGCGGCACGCGGCGCTGGGGCGCGGATCGATTGCCTTCACGGAAGGGGGCGACGACGTGCTGGCCTTCTTCCGCGAGGCGAGCGCCGAAAAGCTCCTCTGCGTCTTCAATTTCTCGCAGGAGGAGCGGCGCTGGACGCTGCCGTCCGGCACGCTGGTCTTCGAGGAATTCGACCTGCCGGAACGAAACGCGCGGCTGGACGGCATGGCCATCACGCTGCAGCCGCTGGGCTGCTTCATCGGCCGGGTACTTTGAGGGAACATGGAGGTTGCGGCCGCAGGCACTGGCGGCTGCGGTCATCAACCGGAGTTGCTTTGCTTGGCTTTCAAGGGTGTTCCGGTCGCGCCGATCCGGTGTCTACCAGACAGCGCATTGTCCAGCCGTAGGGGTCGACGAAACCGACTCAATGGGGAGCTGGAGGGAGATTGCCGCGCCGAGCCTCAATCCTACTGCTGCTTGCAAAAAGTATCGAGAAATACCCTCGAACAGCGCGTGCACTCTTCAATCTCCTTATTTGCCTGGGCGCCGTCCTCTCCATAAGCAGAATAGTTCGGATCATTGGCCTGGTCGGCCGCAAGGCAGGCCGCTTCCTGTTCCGACGCCAGCCGGCAGCATTCCGCGGTATCCATCGCGCAAGCGGCAAAAACGCAGCCCTGATAGGTGCCCGCCTGCGTAGCGGCACTGGCGGAGAGGCCGGAGATGATCAAAACCGTGCAGGTAGCAAGGCACGCAAATAGTCTCTTCATCGAATTCTCCTGTTTCTGCGGTGCTCGACGGAAGCCGCAGGCATCGCTGAAACAGTTCATCGGAAATTTCTGCTGTCCGCAACTCCCATTTGGGGGGGCAGATGGATACCCCCGCTTCAAACAATGCGGAAGGAGAGCTGCAATCTTGCGGAGGTCGGGCGCTCCTGAAATACTGGTCGGAGTGGCAGGATTTGAACCTGCGACCCCGTCGTCCCGAACGACGTGCGCTACCAGACTGCGCTACACTCCGCGACCAGACGCGGGCTTATAACCGCGCGATTTTCAGTCTGCAAGCCAAGCCGTGTCATTTTCCTGTTCCAGTGAATGGATTGGCCTGTTTTGAGTATCCAGCGGCATCTGTGCAACCTATATGCTGGCGCAACGGCGGGACGGAAACGATGGGGCCGTGTGGAATGAAACCGGGGCAGTGAATGTCAGACAAGATCGTCGGCTTTGTGATGAGCGGTGGTGTCGGGTCGCGCTTGTGGCCGCTGTCGCGTGAGGACAATCCCAAGCAGTTCCACGATCTTGCGGGTGACGGCTCGATGCTGGCCAAGACGCTGCGGCGGCTGGCGGCAAGGCAGGGGGGACAGACGCCGATCTATCTGATCGCGTCGGAAAAGCATGCGCAGCGCGTCCGTGCCGACCTCGCCGAGGTCGATGTGTCGGGCGGTGGCGCGATCTTCGAGCCGGTGGGCAGGAATACGGCCGCCGCCGTCGCCATCGCGACGCTGCAGACGCTTGCCGCGCATGGCGACGCCGTGATGCTGGTGGTGCCGTCCGACCACGAGATTTCCACCGACGCGCAGTTCTGGAGCACGGTGGAGCAGGGCGTGCCGGCCGCGCGCGACGGTCGCCTTGTGGTGTTCGGCATCCGCCCCACGCTGCCCGAAACCGGCTACGGCTACATCGAGGTGGCGGGCGGCGAGGCGGTGCGCGACGTGTCGCGCTTCGTGGAGAAGCCGGACCTCGCCACGGCCGAGCAATATGTCGCGGCGGGCAACTTCTACTGGAACACGGGCATCTTCCTGTTCCGGGCAGGCGCCATGCGCGACGCTTTCCGCGCGCTGCGGCCCGACATATGGGACGCGGCGGAAAAAGCCTTCCAGTCCGCGACGGGCGATTTGTCCGGCCTCTATCTGCCGCTCGACCTCTATACGGACATTCCCTCCACGTCGATCGACTATGCGATCATGGAGAAGGCCGAGCGCATCGCCATGGTGCCGGCGGCCTTCCGCTGGAACGACCTCGGCTCGTGGCAGTCGCTGCTGGATGTCGGGCCGGGCGACGGGCAGGGCAACGTGATCGTCGGCGATGTCGTGGCGATCGATTGCGAGAACTCCTATTTCCGCAGCGACGGCAGCCTGCTGTCGGCGATCGGCCTGAAGAACGTGGCCATCGTCTCGACGCCCGACGCGACCTTCGTCGCGCCGGTGAGCCACAGCCAGAACGTCAAGAAGATCGTCGAGCAGCTGGAAAAGAGCGGCCGGCTGGAAACCCGCTTCACGCCCGCGCCCGACCGCGTGCTGGAGAGCGGCGCGTGGCGGCGGCGGGTGCATCACTGGCTGTTCGACGAGACGCTGCCTTTGTGGTCGACGAAGGGGGTCGATGAGGTCCATGGCGGCTTCCACGAGGCGCTTGGCTTCGATGGCTCCCCGCTGTTCAAGCAGAAGCGCATGCGCACGCAGGCCCGGCAGGTCTATGCTTTCGCGGTGGCCAAGGTGCGCGGCTGGGGCGGACCTGCCGACCGGCTGATCGCTCACGGGCTGGAGTTCATGGGCCGAAAGGGACGCACGCAACGCGGCGGCTGGGTGCGCACGCTCGATGTCGACGGCAGCGTGGCCGATTCAGCCGAGGACGCCTACGACCATTCCTGCGTGCTGCTGGCACTCGCCTGGGCGCATATGTGCGGCAATGCGGACGCGTTGCGGCTGGCCGACGAGACGTTTGCTTTCCTCGACGCGCATCTGGAGGATGGCGCGGCAGGCGGCTATCTGGAAACACCGGCCGGCGATGCGACGCGGCGCTCGAACCCGCACATGCACCTGCTTGAGGCGTTCCTGGCGTGGCATTCGGCGACCGGTGATGCGCGCCATCTGGAAAGGGCGGGGCGCATCGTCGAGCTGTTCAGGCGGCACTTCTTCGATCCCGAAAGCTGGACGCTGGGCGAGTTCTTCGACAGCGACTGGCGGCCGGAACGGGGCGAGGCGGGAAGCTGGACGGAGCCCGGCCATCACTTCGAATGGGCCTCGCTGCTGGTGGACCATGCACGCAAGAGCGGCGACACCGTGCTGACTGGCTATGCGCGCAAGCTCTATGCTTCGGCCATTGCCAGCGGCCTCAACCGGGCGACGGGGCTTGCCTATGGCGCGGTGTCGCGCGAGGGCATCCCGCTCGACCGCGTGTCGCGCAGCTGGCCGCAGACCGAGGCGATCAAGGCAGCGCTCGCGCTGGACTCGAGCGGCGGACCGGACCTGAAGCCGGAAGTCGAGGCGCGGGTGGGCAGGCTGTTCCGATGGCATATCGACCCTGCGCCGACCGGCCTGTGGATCGACCGCATCGACGAACGCGGCCGCTCGCTGGCGACAGAAGTGCCGGCCAGCATATTCTATCACCTCGTCAGCGCCCTTACGCAATATCTCGACGGTACCGCCGACGCGGAGCGGCGATAGGGTATCTATGTTCCGGGTGGAGCGCTGCCCCCTTATCCGCCTGCCGGCACCTTCTCCCCGCCTGCGGGGAGAAGGTAGGGGTGAGGGGCTTTTTTAGTATGGGCTCGCGACGTCGCCTGTCTCGACATAGACGGACTTGAGTTGCGAGTAGTGCTCAAGCGCGGCGAGCGAGTTCTCGCGGCCGATGCCCGACTGCCTGTAGCCGCCGAAGGGGATTTCGACCGGCGCCAGATTGTAGGTGTTGATCCAGCAGGAGCCGGCCTGCAATTCGCCGATGACGCGGTGCGCGCGCGGAAGGTCGCGAGTGAAGACACCTGCCGACAGGCCGAATTCCGTGTCGTTGGCGCGCGCGACAACCTCGTCCTCGCTGTCGAAGCGCAGCACCGACATGACCGGGCCGAAAATCTCCTCGCGTGCGATGCGCATGTCGTCCCGAACATCGGTGAAGATGGTCGGCTCGACATAGAAGCCGGCCTCGAAGCCCTGCAGCGACGGCACGGCACCGCCATGGTGGAGCGTCGCGCCCTCCTGCCTGCCGATCTCGATGTAGGACAGGACCTTGTCGTGCTGGCTCTTGTTGATGAGCGGCCCCATCTGCGTGTCCGGGTCGAGCGGGTCGCCGATACGGATCGCCTTTGTGCGTTCCGTCAGCCGGTCGAGGAAGCGGTCGTGCAGGCTGTTCTGGACGAAGACGCGTGTGCCGTTGGAGCAGACCTGGCCGGTCGAGTAGAAATTGGCGAGCATGGCTCCGCCCACGGCGTTCTCGATGTCGGCGTCGTCGAAGATGATGAGCGGCGACTTGCCGCCCAGCTCCATCGTAGCGTGCTTCATCAGCGAGCCGGCCAGACCGAGCACCTTGCGGCCGGTCGGCACGGAGCCGGTGAGCGATACCTTCGCCACGACCGGATGGCTGGCCAGCGCATGGCCGACATCGCCATAACCTTGCACGACGTTGAACAGGCCGTCGGGCAGGCCGGCTTCCTTGTAGATTTCGGCCAGCGCCAATGCCGAAAGCGGCGTGTTCTCGGACGGCTTGAAGACCATGGCGTTGCCCATGGCGAGCGCCGGGGCGGATTTCCAGCCGGCGCCCTGGATCGGATAGTTCCACGCGCCGATGCCGACGCATACGCCGAGCGGTTCGCGGCGCGTATAGGCGAAGGAACCTCCGAGATCGACATAGTCGCCATTGTAGCTGCCGACCGCGCCGCCGAAGAATTCGAGCGCGTCGGCGGCCGAGGCAGGATCGGCCACCAGTGTTTCCTGTATCGCCTTGCCCGTGTCGAGCGTCTCCAGCCGCGCGAGATCGTCGTTGCGGGCGCGCAGGATGTCGGCTGCCCGCCGCATGATGCGGCCGCGCTCGACCGGCTTGATGCGCGCCCATTCGGCTTGCGCGGCGCGCGCCG
>WPCJ01241842.1_pt1 | contig 10237 bp, 5 predicted proteins | sample 5399831 | NCBI WGS metagenome assembly WPCJ01 (sample SAMN12869470, study PRJNA574797) | sludge metagenome | isolation source: wastewater treatment of pH10 | place: China:Beijing | collected 2019-05-20 | reverse complement strand
GCGGCGGTTCTTGCACTACAGCCGGAGATTAATAAGACGGGCATGTCAGAAGACGACATCCTGACAAAAGCTTATGACATTGTCAGAGAGAGAATTGGGGATTCACGGGTTAGCTCGCGCGTCGACAAAATTGCCATTGATCTAGAGACGGGACGTCTGTTTCTGGCAGGTTCGTTCTCCATGCCCACCACATTCGTCAGCCTCGTTGGCGTACCGGAGCTGGGCGCTACATTTAGTTCTGAAGCGGCGCGCGGATCACTGGATCTCGAAGTATCAATTGCGCTGGATATTACAGGCTCGATGGGCGGGCAGGCGATAGTAGACCTGCGCAATTCGGTAGCCGATCTGGTTGATGCCATAGTCAAGGACGAGCAAACGCCGCGGTATTCCAAGGTTGCGCTCGTCCCATACGCGCAGGCGGTAAATGCAGGCGATTATGCGGATGCGCTGCGCGGACCCATCAGAGGACCAAAAAACCTAAACAGTGCCTCATGGGCCGCTGGAAACACACTCAATATTACCAATGCCACCCGAGCTAATAATAGAAGCAGGGTACAGATCTCGTCTCGCAATCATGGCCTGAGGGACGGGGATTGGGTCTTTATCTGGGAAGTGCAGGGCATGACTCAGATCAACAATAAACCGTACATGGTGACCGACCGGACAAACGACACTTTTGGCCTTGTCGGGACCGATTCTGGCTCGTTCAGCGCCTATTCCCGCAATGGCTATGTCGTCAAATGCAATGTCGCCAATTGTGATCTGGTGGTTACGTCGCCCTATCACGGCTTTAGCAATGGCGAAAACATCTACGTTACAGACATGCCGAATACCGGCATCAACAATCGTGCTTTCTCCATAAGCGCCGTCACCAGAGACACGTTGGTACTTACGGGTCTGCCGATCGGTGGGGGCGGATCTTTCCCTGCGAATACCGGCAAGTTGCATTGCACCTGGCAAAGCACAACAGAAGGCTGCAGCTTTTACCGATTTACCAACGCCAGCCGGTCGATCCAGCACCTTGCAGCAACTACATGCGTGACTGACCGGTCAGTAAACGGCTTTAACGACCTCCCTCCAACTACAACATTTGCAGGCCGAAATTACCCTCCCTCGGGGACATGTCCAACCGCCTCCATTGTACCTCTCACAGCAGACAAGGCCGAGTTGCATCGGGTGATCAGGACATTGTCGGCTAATGGAACGACTGCCGGCAACCTAGGTATCTTGTGGAGCTGGTACACGCTCTCACCCAATTTTGGCAGCGCTTGGCCCGGTAGCATGCCTGCGGCCTACGACGCACCGCACTTACTAAAGGCTGCCGTTCTAATGACAGACGGCGACTTCAACACCGTCCATTGCGAAGGCGTGGTCTCACGCAGCTCAACCATCGTCGGTGCCGCGAGCCGGATCAATTGCGACGCGCCTAACGGGGAGTCCTACACCCAGTCCCAACGATATTGCGATGAGATGAAGGCCGATGGCATAACAATATACACGGTGGCTTTCAACCTAAGGGCCGGCACCCCAGCTGCCAACATCATGGCATATTGTGCAACCGTGCCGCGGAACGCTTACCTCGCCCAGAATGGTAGCCAATTGAGGGACGCATTTCAGCAGATCGCCCGGGACATTTCAGCCCTGCGTCTCACTCGCTAATGCCAACTAAACTAAGGAATGGTACCACCTCTCGGGATCGAACCGAGGACCTCTAGATCCACAATCTAGCGCTCTAACCAACTGAGCTAAGGCGGCAAACCAAGACGGGGGCGGCAGAGGCAGCCCCCGAAATCGCGCGGAACATAGGTCGAGATGATCGCTATGACAAGCACCGATTTTATCCTGTGGACAGCAAGGCAAAACGCGCTGGCCGTAAAGGTGTGTTGGCGGCTCTGCGCTTAACCATATGACGCGATGTGAGGATCACGCTGGCTTGTGATGCTGGATTCGTCGGACCCGTCACTATATTGAAGAACACTTAAGGAACCTTAGGCATTTGTGCCAATATGGAACAGAATGCCGGGAACGCGACTGGACACAGGCGATCAATGAATGAGACCTGGACCACATTGTCGAATGCGCCCGACGTGTTGCGACACGCCGACGATGCACGTCCGGCCTGGTTGTGGTCTGCTGATGGCCAGCGGCTGATCTGGAGCAATGCGGCTTCGAGCCTGCTTTTGGCCAAGATCAAAAAGCATGGCCTCAAGCGCGCCGACCTCGCCAGCCCCATCAAAGGACAGGTCCCGCGCATCATCCGACTTGGGATACCGGGGCGCTCCAGCCTCGCGCGAATTCAGTTTCTGGCAGGAGAACGCCCGCTTTCGCTCACCTGCACCACAACGCCGTTGAGCTGGGAAAATGGCGAAACAGCTCTGCTGATCGTCGCGGTGGACGCAATTGGCAATGAAATTCTTGAAGCGGCTGGCAACGCGCCGACTGTTGTCAGCGATGTAGAGATTCCAGAGCACAGACCCGAAACGGCGCCAGAATCAGAGGCCCAGCCAGACGCTTCAGACCACGACGACAGCTACCAGCACGAGCTGAAAAGCTGGCAGGATGCGGACGCTGAGGCCGTATATCAACCAATACCGCAAGACGAAGCACTCGATCCTGAGCAGGATGAGCCCCATGTGTGGGCAGCGGACCTGGATATTGCCTCGGAAGCTTCGGTCGAGGCTATAGAGGCCGAGTCTGACACATTACCGGAAGCCCAAGCAGACCGGCCTCAAGATAATGTGGGCCGCCTGAGCGCACTGGTAGACAAGCTCGCGGCAGACGACGCGCTTTTCGCGCCGCTGAGCGAAGCGGACGATCATCCGCCAATGGTGTCGGAGCCCGCTGAAACAGACGGTCAGGACAAAGAAAACAGCTTCGCCGATGAGGTCGATGGCCGCGAAATCGCGCGCCTTTATCGCGTGACCGGTCGCGGTTTCACGCCGCGCCAGACCGAACCCGAAGTCTCCAGCGACATAGCCGACGATGAGCCATCTGACCTTCCCACGGACAGTGAAGAGCCGGTCGTGTCAGACGACGCCATCTCCGGATCGGACGAGACTGCTGACATAGCCGCCGAAGCCCCGCCCGATGCAGAAGTCGTCGAGCGCGTGTCCCGTTATAATTTTGACGAGCTGTCGCGTATTCTCGGTGATCGCGTCGGTGATCGCGGCACACAAAAATCCGAATTTGCCGCTTCAGTGCCAGCAAACACCCCTCCTGCGACGGCGGGTGCTCTGATCAATCTGGGTGGCGAAACGCTGGTACTCAATCGCCTGCCGCTTGGCATTATGGTGTTCCGCGACCAGCAAATCCTGTTCGCCAATCGCGCCATTACTGAAATGGTGGGCTATGAATCTGCCGAGGGATTGAGACAGGCCGGGCTCGCTGCCGTTTTTCCCGCCATGGGCGGTGAGGGACAAGAGGCTGGCCCGGTCAACCATCTTGTGCAACGCAGCGGCGCATTGGTGCCCGTGACCGCGCGGCTGCAATCCATTTCCTGGCAGGGTCGCCCTGCGCTGATGCTTTCTGCCAGCACGACCGAAGTGCGCACCGGGCATGAAGAGGCTGTGCGCGCCTTTGCAGGCAATTTTGCCGATCTGCGCGGCGACGGCTTCATCGAAGCGAGCCGTTCGGGCACAGTCAGCACTGCCAGCGCAATGGCGGCGTCGCTGCTGGGCGGCGGCAAGCCGATGATCGGCAAACCGCTCTCTGCGCTTGTGGGGGATGATGATCGACTGGCGCTTCAGGCCTTTCTCGAACGTCCCGCCCGGTTCGCCGAAACGGCGCGGCCCAGCCTGCCTTTGCGCTCCGCCGATGGCCGATCCGACATCCTTCTCTTCGCTCTTGGACAAGCCGGTATTGTCAGCGGCTATTTCGGTTTCGTGCATGCGCGGGAGGCCACGCCTCCGGCTCGTGTTGGCACGGCGGGCGAAGCTGATCCTGCGCTTTTGGGTCGGATCAGCCGCGGCGTGCGCCGCCCGCTCAATACAATTATGGGCTTTTCCGAGCTGATTGGCACCAAGGCTTTCGGCGCCTTGGGCAATGATCGTTATGAAGGCTATGCGGAAGATATTTCCAGGGCCGGACGCGAGATCGCCGCTCTGGTAGACGAGCTAGACGATTATGCGCGCCTGCGCGATGGGCGCTATCTGCCTCAACGGGCGAGCCTCGACCTCACAGACCTTCTCGAAAACTGCGTGCTGCGCATTCGCGATCAGGCCAACGCTGGTCGCGTAATCGTGCGCAACGCTATTTCAGAAGCCCTGCCCCGCATTACCGCAGATCGCGCGTCACTGGCGCAAGCCGTGCTCAACCTGCTTGCCAGTGCCATTGACCAGACCCCGGCTGGGGGCACGGTGATCATCTCGGCACAGCGCATGGATGATGGTGCCATTGCCATCCATGTGCGCGATTCGTCGGCTCATGCGGTCGACATGGCCGAACGGTTCGTGGTGTTCCGCGACGGCGTGGATCGGGATGGCCAGACCCTTGCACCAATCCGGTCGAGTGTCGGGCTGGCGCTGACACGGTCGCTGCTGGCGGTTAATGCCGTCACGTTGTCTGTCGATCCGGCGGGCAATGAGGGGCTGTTGTTTTCGCTCAAAATTCCAGCCGATCTGGCAGATTTCAGAAACGTCAGTGACGCCTAAATTCAAATTTGAAAACTTATCAGACCCCAAATTATAAGTAGATTTTTGTAATCATCTAATCATTTGGATTCATTCAACTATCTCCATGCAGTTTTGAACCAATCTAATCTGTAACCAATTGTTTTTATTGGGTTTATTGACTTTTCTGCATGCAGGTTTCATTAAGCGCCTGTCAAACGGGCCCTTGAAACCCGATGCAGCAGGAGAAGCAGATGACCAAGACCGCGCATATTTTCGGCGCCCTTCTGGCCACCACCATTCTGGCGGGCGTTGCCGCGCCCGCTTTCGCCCAGAGCGGCGAAGTCAATATTTACAGCTATCGTGAGCAGAGCCTGCTCCAGCCGCTGCTCGACAAGTTCACCGCCGAAACCGGCATCACCGCCAACGTGCTCTATGCTGGTGACGGCCTGCTCGACCGCGTCGAAGCCGAGGGCGAACTCTCACCTGCTGACGTCGTGCTCACCGTCGATATCGGCAATCTGGTCAGCGCTGAAGAAAAGGGCCTGACGCAAGCCATCACCACCCCGGTTCTCGAAGAGCGCGTTCCTGCCGCCTTCCGCGACGACGACGCCAACTGGACCGCTCTGTCGCTGCGCAGCCGCGTGTTCTACGTGTCCAAGGATCGCGTCGACGCCACTGCGCTCACCTATGACGATCTGACCAATGAGGAATGGAAGGGCCGCATCTGCACCCGCACGGGCACCCATGCCTACAATATCGGCCTGATCGCCCATTATATCGCCCAGCATGGCGAAGAGCATGCCCGTGAATGGCTGGCTGGCGTACGCGACAACCTCGCTTTCCCGCCCACCGGCAATGACCGCGTTCAGGTCAAGAACATCCTCGAAGGCTCGTGCGACCTGGCCATCGTCAACACCTATTACATGGGTGCGATGCTCAATAACGAAGCCGAGCCGGAGCAGAAGGACTGGGCCAATTCTGCTCGTATCATCTACCCCGACGCCGAAGGCGAAGGCACTCAGGTGAACGTGGCTGGCGGCTTCATCGCCAAGCATGCTCCGAATGCGGAAAACGCCAATGCGCTGATCGCCTTCCTGCTTTCGGATGACGCTCAGGCCGTCTACGCCGACACCAATTACGAGTTCCCGGTCGTTCCCGGCGCACCGATCAATGATCTGGTTGCCAGCTGGGGCGAGCTGAAGGCATCGCAGGTTCCGCTAACCGAAGTGGCAGCCAACCGTGCGCTTGCTGCACAGCTGGTTGACGAGCTGAAGTTCGACGAAGGCGCCCAGAACTAAGCCGTTTGCGACCGCTGAATACAGCATTGAAATATGAGCGAACCGGCGGGGCTTTTGCCCTGCCGGTCTTGCCGCTTGCTCTGGTGCTGGTGGTGGGTGTGCCGATCATCTGGCTGTCCATCGCGGCGTTGGGCGCGCTTGGCGCTGGCAGCAATGGCCTTGCCGCCACAATGCTACCCACGGCCCTGCGCGAAACTGGCACCTTGATGGTCTCGGTGGGGCTCATCACAGGGGTCGTGGGGCTGGTCGCCGCGTGGCTTGTGACGCACTACGATTTCCCGTTGAGGCGGCTGTTCGACTGGGCGCTGGTGCTGCCATTGGCCGTGCCGACCTATCTCGCGGCATATTCCTACGTGGAATTCCTCGACTTTACCGGACCGATCCAGAGTTTTGTCCGCGAAGTGACCGGCGCAACGACGATCCGTGAATATTGGTTTCCCAATATCAAGAGCCATTGGGGCGCGGTACTTGTCTTCTCGGCAGTGCTATACCCCTATGTTTATGTGGCCTGTCGCGCCTTTTTCCTGATGCAGTCGACCTCGCTCAGCATTGCGGCACGCACTTTGGGCGCGAGTGGTGCCCGCACCTTCTTTGCCGTGGTCCTGCCCATTGCCCGACCGGCTCTGGTTGTGGGCATGACACTGGCCATGATGGAAGTGGTCAATGATCTTGGGGCGGTGCAATATTTCGGCATCAATTCGATCACCAATGTCATCTATTCCACCTGGATCAACCGTTCCGATTTTGGCGGCGCGGCGCAATTGGCGGTGACGGTGGTGCTGGTCATTGGCCTTCTTATAATCGCCGAGCAGAAGGCAAGACGGAACCGCGCCTACACAGCCCAGCGCGACAGCCGCATTCCTCCTGCCCGCGAAATTTTGACGGGCGGGCGGCGTGCTCTCGCCCTCGTCTTTTGCACCATCCTGTTCCTTCTTGGCTTTGGCATTCCCGCCGGCGAGCTGCTTTATCTCTCGCTCCGTCTCTACCATCCGGAGACCTTAGCGCTCATGTTCAACGCGCTGGTTCCGACGATTGCGCTCGCCACATTGGGTGCTCTGGTCACGGTGGCTCTGGGTCTATTGGCGGCCCGGGCGGGCGGGCGCTCCTCCACGAGTTGGGGCTTCATCCGCATTGCCACGCTGGGCTATGCCATTCCGGGCACCGTTCTGGCTTTGGGTCTGTTGCAACCGCTGGGGCAGGCCGATCTCTGGTTCAACCGCATGACCATGGCGCTGTTCGAGTGGCGACCGGGCCTCATCATTTCCGGCTCGATGGCGGCTCTGATCTATGTTTATGCGATCCGCTTTCTTGCGGTCAGCCATTCGACACTCGACGCTGCGATGAAAAAGCGCGGCAATCGTATGCTCGATGCCAGTCGCGTGCTTGGGGCGAGCCGGATGCGGACGTTTTTCCGCATCGACCTGCCGACGCTTTCACCCGCTTTGCTCTCGGCGGGGATGCTGGTCTTTGTCGAAATCGTCAAGGAATTGCCAGCCACTTTGCTGCTGCGCCCACTGGGCGTCGAGACGCTGGCGACGCTGATTTATTCGCGCGCCAATGTAGGACTCTTCGCGCAGGCAGCGCTCCCGGCACTCTGCATTGTTCTGGCCGGCACAATCCCGGTCATTCTTGCCTCATGGGCCGGGGATAGGCGAAAAGTTTGACATATCAGGCAGGTGCGCTTGCAAGTGCCTTTAGACTATATCTAGTCCAGAGGTCGCCCGTTCGCACCTCGGCTTGAGGAGACGATGATGACCAAGACCCTGATGCTGGCCGCTGCCAGCCTCGTTCTGGCCACGAGCGCCGCTTTCGCGCAGCCCACCGAAATCCGCATCGGCGTGGCGCTGGAGCCGCCGGTGCTCGACCCAACGGCCAATGCCGCCGAAGCTGTCGATGTGGTGGTCTATCAGAATGTTTTCGAGGGGCTTACCCGTATTGACCAGAATGGTGCCGTGCAGCCCGGTCTTGCCGATAGCTGGACCATCAGCGACGACGGGCTGACCTTCACCTTCGCGTTGCATGAAGGCGTCACCTTCCACGATGGCACGAGCTTTGATGCTGAAGACGTCAAGTTTACCTTCGACCGGCTTCTGGCCGAAGACAGCCTCAATGCACAAAAGGCGCTCTACGAACCCATTGAAGCCGTCACTGTCCTTGATGCACTGACAGTCGAGTTCACGTTGGCCCGACCCGATGGACTTTTCCTGTTCAATCTGGGGCGTGGTGACGCGGTAATCGTCGCTCCTGAAAGCGCAGAGAACAACGCAACCGACCCCATCGGCACCGGGCCATTTGCCTTCGTGCAATGGGATCGCGGCAGCCGGGTGATCCTCGAACAATACGGCCCCTATTGGGGTGAAGCGCCCGCTCTGACCAAAGCCACCTATCGCTTCATCTCCGACACAGCAACGCTGACCAATGCCCTGCTTGCAGGCGACGTCGACGGCACGAATAATTTTGCGCCCGAAGCCCTAGCCGTGTTCGAGAACAATCCGCAATTCAAAGTTCTGGTGGGCTCTACCGAGGGCGAAACCATTCTGGGCACCAACAATGCCAAAGCGCCGTTCGACGATCTGCGCGTGCGGCAGGCCATGGCCCATGCCCTCAACCGGCAGGAAATCATCGATGGTGCCACCTATGGCTATGGCGTGCCCATCGGCACCCATTTCGCCCCACATCATCCCTATTACCTCGACCTGACCCAGACCTATCCCTACGATCCCGAAGCCGCCAAGGCGCTGCTGACCGAGGCCGGTTATCCCGATGGCTTTTCTGCCACGCTGAAACTCCCCCCGGTCGCCTATGCGCGGCTCTCCGGCCAGATCATTGCCAGCCAGTTCGCCGCCGTGGGCATCAAACTGCAACTGATCAATCTGGAATGGGCGCAATGGCTAGAGGATGTGCTGACCAACAAGGATTTCGACCTGACGATCATCAGCCATGTCGAGCCATTCGACATTGGCATCTATGCCGATCCCAATTACTATTTCGGCTATAACAATGCCGAAGTTCAGGCCCTCAACGAGACGCTCAATGCCACGACCGACGAGGCCGAACGCAAGCGCATTGCGCAGGAAATCGAGACCATCATCTCCAAGGATGCGGTCAATGGCTACCTGTTCGAGCTGGCGCAAACCGGCGTCTGGAACGCCAAGCTCGACGGCATGTGGCAGAATGCGCCCATCGAGGGCGTGGTGCTGCGGGATATTCACTGGGTGGAATAACATCGGGGCTCTCATCCCCCCACCCCAGCCCTCCCCGCAAGGGGGAGGGTGCCGGGGCGGTGATCCTGACCAAATAGTGCCATATATACAAAGCGGCACCTCCCCCCTCGCGGGGGAGACTGGGAGGGGGGTATTCACACACCCGATTCCATCGTGACCCACCTCCTCCGCCGCCTCATCACCTTCGCCGTCACGCTGTTCCTCGCCGCTCTCGTCATCTTCCTCCTGCTCGATCTGCTCCCCGGCGATCCGGCGCGCTTCATCCTCGGCATCAATGCCAGCGAAGCCAGCGTCGCGGCCCTGCGCCACCAGATGGGGCTCGACGCGCCAGCCCATGAACGGTTCCTGAGTTGGATCATCGGCATGGTGCAGGGCGATTTCGGCATGTCCGTCACCCAGCGCACCGATATTGGCCGCCTCATCGCGGAGCGCATGGCCGTCACCATCCCGCTTACGCTGATGGCCATGCTGCTCTCCATAATTATTGGCCTACCATTGGGCATTCTCGCCGCCATGCGGCGCGGCAAGGCGACGGATACCGGCCTGATGATCCTCGCCCAGACTGGCATTGCCATTCCCAATTTCTGGTTCGGCATGCTGCTCACACTGGTCTTTGCCGTGTCCCTGCGCTGGCTGCCCACTGGCGGCTTTACCCCATGGCACGAAGACCCCATCGCCGCCTTTCGCGGGCTGATCCTGCCGGGCCTCGCCCTGGCTCTACCACAGGCCTCCATTCTCGCCCGCGTCATGCGCACGGCGCTGGTGGATGTCGCCGGGCAGGATTTCATCCGCACAGCCCGCGCCAAGGGGCTGACCAAGGCCGAGGCGATCTGGCGGCACGGCATCCGCAATGCCATGCTGCCGGTTCTCACCATTCTGGGCCTGCAATTCGCCTTCCTGATCGCTGGCACGATCATCGTCGAAAATGTCTTCTACTTGCCCGGTCTGGGCCGCCTGATCTTCACTGCCATTTCCGAGCGCGATCTGATGCTGGTGCGCAGCGCCACAATGGTGCTCGTGCTGGCCGTCACCGCCACCATGTTCGTCACCGATCTGCTTTATGCGCTGGTTGACCCGCGCCTGCGGAGACGCGCTGCATGATCGG
>WPCJ01357586.1_pt1 | contig 10240 bp, 8 predicted proteins | sample 5399831 | NCBI WGS metagenome assembly WPCJ01 (sample SAMN12869470, study PRJNA574797) | sludge metagenome | isolation source: wastewater treatment of pH10 | place: China:Beijing | collected 2019-05-20 | reverse complement strand
GCGGGGAGCGGCTGCTCGTCACCGGGCCGAACGGCGCGGGCAAGTCCACGCTCCTCGCGATCCTCGCCGGGCTCCGCGAGCCGGAGACCGGAAGCCTCCAGATCGCGCCGGACACCAGGATCGGCATGCTGCGGCAGGAGTCAACGTTCGCGGACCCGAACGGGCTCGGCGACAGCCGGCGCGTCGCCGAGGTCTACGAAGACGGGGTCGGCGCGGACCTCGCAGAGGCGACGCCGCTCAGCACGTTGGGCCTCCTGCATCCGCGCGACGAAGGCGTCCCGCTCAGTACCCTCAGCGTCGGCCAGCGGCGCAGGCTTGCGCTCGCGATCCTCATCGCCGCGCCGCCCGACTTGCTGCTCCTCGACGAGCCAACCAATCACCTCTCGCTCGCGCTCGCCGATGCGCTGGAGCGCGCTGTCACGAAGTTCTCAGGAACCGTGGTCGTCGCGTCTCACGACCGGTGGCTGCGCGAGCGATGGGGCGCCGCCGAGCTCACGCTCGAGCCGGCGGTCGACGCCAAAACCCCTGTTTCTCGCATGAATCGCGGCTGAACAGCGCCTGAATCTTGGGAAAAGTCCGACGAATCGTTGCGCAATCGTTGCGCACGGAGCGAAAACTGCGGAGCGCGGCGAGGCTCGCGCGGCTGATGCGGAGCCCTACCCGGGCGCGGTAGGCTCTGCTATGGTTACACAATTCCAGCTGCGAGGGACCGGGTGAAGCGGTCGGGCCCCCTCGTGACAACAAGTTACCGCTGAGCACTACTACATGTCTTATCCCCCGCAAGAGCCGACAGCGTACCCCAGTCGACGCTCCCTACGGGAGGCGCGTGAGCGCGACGAGCAGGTGTCATCCGACACCGCATCGCCCGCCCCCACAGCCCCACACGCTCAGCCCGTTCCGCTGGCACCGTCCCCGCTCGAGGGCCTCTTCCTCACCCCACTTCCCGAGTTCGAACTCGGAGGCTCCGCTGGGCAGGAGCAGCGCACGACCCCCGATCCCGAACCAGCACGTCGCCCGCGAGCAAAGCGGCTCGTCGCAGCGACCTTCTCGCTCGCCTGCGTCGGATCGCTCGCCGTGACCACCACGCTTCCCGCCTTCTCACACGCGTTCGGCAGCCCCGCAACCGCCGCGGCCCGCGCGGACCAGCAGCTCCAGAGCTCCGAGGTCACCGTCACCCAGGACGCGCTCGACGCGATCGGCTCAGTGGAGCTTGGCGTCGACCCGGGCTCCTACAAGCAGATCACCGCGGAGGCCGGCCTCGTCGATCCGGCGTCGCTCGAGTCGACCGATATCAGGTTCGCCTTCGACCGCGAGTTCCCGCTCACCGACGGCTTCGCCTACCGCACCGCGCCCGTCGAACAGTTCCACGACGCGCAGGACATCGCGGCACCGGGCGGCACACCGGTGTTGGCCATCGGCTCGGGAGAGGTCATCGAGGCAGGGTATGCCACGGACGGCTGCGGCTTCTCCATCAAGCTGCAGCACAACGTCAGCGGCGAGACCCTCACGAGCCGCTACTGCCACATGCAGGTCGACTCCCACGACCACCAGGTCGGCGACAAGATCGAGATCGGCGACTTCATAGGCAAGGTCGGCAACACCGGCATGTCGTTCGGCGATCATCTGCACCTCGCGCTCCGGCGCAGCGGCGTACCCATCGATCCGCTTCCCTACATTCAGGAGCAGGTCGACAAGGCTGCGAAGCGCGCAGCCGCCAAGCGCGACTAGGTCACCCGTGAGGCATCGGGCGCTCATCACCGGCGCATCAGCGGGACTCGGCACCGAGTTCGCGCGGCAGCTCGCAGCGCGCGGGATCGACCTCGTGCTCGTCGCGCGTGACGCCGCACGGCTCGAGCGCCTCGCTCACGTGCTCCGCAGCCGCTACGGTGTCGACGTCGAGGTGCTGCCAGCCGATCTGACGGAGAAGGCGGCGCTCGACGCGGTCGCCGCCCGCCTCGCGGATCCCGAACGGCACATCGACATTCTCATCAACAACGCCGGTTTCGGCGTCTACGAGGGCTTTGAGGCGAGCAGCCTTGCCGACGAGCGGCGACTCCACGAGCTGCTCTCCTGGGCGCCCCTCCGGCTCGCGCACGCGGCCGTGCCAGGCATGCTCGCTCGCGGTGAGGGTTGGATCCTGAACGTCGCGAGCGCCGCCGCGCTCATGCCGAGCGGCACCTACGGCGCGGCGAAGAGCGCGATCGTGTCGCTCTCGCGCTCGCTCAACGCGCGGTATCGCGCGCGCGGCGTTCGCGTGACCGCCCTCTGCCCCGGCCTCGTCGCCACCGAGTTTCATGAGCGCATGGGCGAGGACCACCTGCCCGACCTGCCGCGCATCGCATGGGCAGACGCCGGACGCGTCGTCAGCGACGGCCTGCGCGCCGTCTACGCCGGAAAGCCGATGCGCGTCGCCGACTGGCGGTACAGGCTTGCGCGGCCGCTCATCTCGGTATTGCCCGACCGGCTCCTCGAGCGGCTGGGAAGCACCGGGGCCGGTCGCTGACGCATCGCGCAGGACCAGCGCGGGCGCGCCAGCTACGCCTCGAGGAAGTCTCCCGACCTCGGCATGCCTGCCTGAGGCGCAGGCTCAGCCGTCGCGTCACCGTCGCGCTCGGCGTCTGACGCGGCCGCCAGCGGGGCCGGTTCGATCGTGATTCCCGTAAACGCCATGGGCACGCCCTGGGCCACGAGAAACGAACGCCGATCCATGAGCTGAGCGTGCACGTGCGGCTCCGTCGAATTCCCCGAGTTGCCGCACTCGGCGATCACCTGTCCGGCCACCACCCTGTCCCCCGGCCGCACCCGGAGCGAGCCGCGCCGCAGGTGCGCAACGGCACCGTAAATCCCGTCGCTGCCGCGGATGACGAGGTGATTGCCGACGACGAAGCCCGGGCCTCCGATGGATCGCACCACCCCCTCGAGCGCGATGTACAGCATCGCGGCCATCGTCGAGCGTGAGCGGTGATCACGCCGCCAGTCGCTCGCGCGTTCGACGACGCCGTCGAGCATCGCGAGCACCGGCTCCCCGAAAGCGGGAAAGTCGGTCGCCGGGAGCATGCTCGGCCCCGCGCCAAACTCTGGGCGGGAGACGCCTGCCGGGGCATAGACGAGATCGACGGCGTGCGACTGACCGTAGCCGCGAACGCCGTGACTCGGTACCTGCGTCGCGGGGCTATTGAGCGCGAGCCAGCGCCCGCGGACAGGCGGCTGCACCCACACCTCCGCGCGCGCGTCCTCGTACTCGGCGGCGCGCGAACGGCCCACCCAGGAGACGGCGACCGCGGCGACGTACCCGACGAGCGCGACGAGCGCAACGACTCCAGCGACGTTCGCGCTGGGGCCCGCAGGCAGCAGCAACCGAAGCAGCACCCCGCCGATAAGGAGCACCGTCGCCCAGCCGAGCACCACCCCTCGTACGCGATAGGCGGCACCGAACACGCCGCTCATCGCGCACCACGCGTTCGTTCGACGCGCGTCTCGGTCCAGACGGGTGTCGCCGACTCGCGAACGTCGGCGTCACTACCGAAGACGAGGAAGCGGCCAAAGTCGCGCGCGAACCACCTATCGTGGGTCACCACCATCACGGTTCCCTCGAAGAGACCGAGGGCGTGCTGCAGCGCCTCCGCCGAGACGAGGTCGAGGTTGTCGGTCGGCTCGTCGAGGAGCAGCAGCGTCGCGCCACCGAGTTCCAGCAGCAGAATCTGAAACCGAGCTTGCTGACCGCCAGAGAGCGAGTCGAACTGCTGTTCGGAGGCGCGCGCGAGCTCGTAGCGAGCAAGCGCCCGCGCCGCCTCCTCGCGCGGCATGCCGGTCCGGTGCTCGTCGCCACGATGCAGGATTTCGAGCAGCGTGCGTCCGCGCAGATCTGGGCGGCCCTGGTTCTGTGCGAACCACCCCGGGCGCACGCGCGCGCCGAGCTGTGCGACTCCGGTGTGGGCGACGGCGGGGATCTCGACGTCGCTCACGGGCTCATGCTCGGGGTTCGGGTCGCTTCCGCCCGCAGCGAGCAGCCGCAGGAAGTGGGACTTCCCGGAACCGTTCGAACCGAGCACCGCGATGCGGTCGCCGTACCAGGCCTCGAAATCGAACGGCAGCATGAGCCCGGTGAGTTCGAGCTGTTCGCACGAAACGACGCGCTTGCCGGTGCGGCCGCCACCGAGCCGCATCTCGAGATGCTGATCGTGCGGCTGCTCCTCGGGCGGGCCCGCCTCCTCGAACCGGGCGAGCCGAGTCTGCGCGGCACGGTAGCGGGAGGCCATGTCTGAGTTGTAGGCAGCCTTCTGCTTGTACATGAGCATGAGCTCGCGAAGCTTCGCGTGTTCCTCATCCCATCGTTTCCGCAGCTCCTCGAGGCGCTCGAAGCGGCGCTTGCGGGCATCGTGGTACGTCGCGAAGCTGCCTGGATGCGTCCAGGCAGTGCTGCCAGCCGCTCCGAGTTCGAGCGTCACGATGGAGGTTGCGGTGCGCGCGAGCAGCTCGCGGTCGTGGCTGACGAATAGTACGCCCTTGTCCGTCGCCCTGAGCTGCTCCTCGAGCCAGCGCTTGCCGGGGACGTCGAGCGAGTTGTCTGGCTCGTCGAGGATCAACAGCCCATCGGGGCCTCGGAGGAGTGCTTCGAGGGCCAGTCGCTTCTGCTCCCCGCCCGAGAGCGTGTCGAGCTCGCGGTCCCGGCAGTCGTCGTACGACATACCGAGGGCCGCGACCGTGCAGGTATCCCAGAGCACTTCTGCATCGTATCCGCCGACGTCGCCCCACGCGGTCACCGCATTTGCAAAGGTCATCTGCGACTTCGTCGAACCACTCTCGTACATCTTCGCCTCGGCTTGCGCGAGGTGCTCCGCCGCCTCCCGCAGCTTCGGTGGCGACACCGACAGCAACAGCTCGTGCACGGTGCCGCCGGTAATGAACTGCCGCATCACACCGACCGACCCTGTCTTTGCGACCGAGCCCGACTCCGCGGGCAGCTCGCCCATGACGATCTTCAGGAGCGTACTCTTGCCCGCGCCGTTCGCTCCGATGAGTGCGACGCGTTCCCCGGCGCCGACCGACAATGAGACCTCCGATAGGAGGGGGCGTCCGTCTGAGAGCGTGTAGCTCACCGCCGCGATATCAAGATGAGCCATGCAGCGAACGTAGCACCCTGGGGCCAAACCACGGTTGTGGATTTGCCAAGACGGCACGCGGTCGGCTGCAAGGCCACGCGCTCCCGGCCTGCCCCATCGCGCACCCCGCCTGTCCGCTTGCGCGCGTGCGCTCCCCGCCCGCACGCGCCGCTGACGCTGCGGTTGAGGCTACGCGTAGCGCTGGTCTGTCCGCGGGGGTCGCATGAGGACGCGCTGCACGGCCCCGACGACAACGGCGATGACGAAGGCGACGAGCGGGAGACCAGTGACGAGCAGCATGGCGAACGCGACCCAGAACGAGCCTCCGAGCAGTTCAGCCGCGGTCGCCTCGTGCGCCTGAGCGGTGAGCATCACGCCCGCGGCCAGACCGAACATATACAGTAGCGTCGCCGCAAGCGCCGAGAGCATGATGGAGCGGAGTCGCCCGGGGCTGCGGCGCGTGCCGACGGCGACCGCGAGGAGCGTCAGCAGCGACACCGGCACGATGAGCCATCGGGTCCCGGTCGTGGGCAGCATCCAGCCACCCAACCACAGGGTTGCAGCGGCGAGCAGGGCGGCCCCGGCGAGATAGAGGCTGAGGAGGCGTCCGGTGTTCGCGGTACGCCGATCTTCCGCGCTGTCGTCGTGGGTGGCCGCGTCCGAGGCTTCCGTCATTCCTCAAGTATGCCCGACCCCGGGTGCTCCCCAGCCGCCCTTGCCGCTCGCGCCCCGCCGCCGGCAGCCCGCCACCTGAACGTACGTCCGCACGGCCACACGGCCACCCGGCCCCATGGCCCCATGGCCCCATGGCCCCATGGCCGCACGGCCCACAGCCTTCAAGCCAAGCCGCCCAGTCACCCCACCCCCGCCGACTCGCCTCGGAGCCACCCGCCCGATGTACACGGTTTCCGCCAGTGCACACGAAATAGTCGCGTAGATACCGTGTGCATTCGCAGAGACCGTGTACATCGGGCCCGCTGGGACTGGGTCTGTTCCGGGCTGGGCCGGGTGGGGCTGGGCCGGGTGGGGCTGGGCCGCAGGCAGGCGAACAATGCAAGAAGGCCCCTGCCGAAGCAGGGGCCTTACTCGATTCACGTGCGCGAAGGGGGACTTGAACCCCCACGCCCTAATACGGGCACTAGCACCTCAAGCTAGCGCGTCTACCAATTCCGCCATCCGCGCGAATCTGTCTGGCTGGTTTCTCACCGGCCGAACAGAGAATAATTTAGCATGGAATGTTGGCGCAATGCGAATCACCCCGCGCAGCCGGGCGCGGCGCGGACCAGGCAGAGGCTGCACACGGGCCCAGAGCCCAATGACCGGGCCGATCTTCACCCGTTTTGCGCTTTTGCGATCGCTGCGAAGCTTCCGCCCGTCGCCCGTGCGAGATCGTCGGCAGAAAGCTCGATATCGAGCCCTCTGCGCCCTCCAGAGACGAGAATGGTCGGAACCCCGGGCGCGGATATGTCTATGACTGTAGCCAAACGCGTCTTCTGGCCGAGCGGGCTGATCCCACCGACGACGTAGCCGGTCTTGCGCTCGGCGATCGCCGGGTCGGCCATGTGTGCGCGCTTACCGCCCAGCGCGGCCGCAAGCGCTTTCAGATCGAGCATTCCCGCGACGGGAACGACTGCGACGGCGAGCACACCGTCAACGTCGGCGAGCAGCGTCTTGAACACCCGGGTCGCGTCCATCCCGAGTTCGCGCGCGGCCTCTCCCCCAAAGTCGGTTTCCGCTGGGTCGTGCGTGTAGCTTCGCACGACGAAGTCGATTCCCGCGTTCGCGAGTGCCACCATTGCAGGCGTTGCCCCGGGCGCTTTCTTTCCCATGTGTTCCACCCTACGTGGACCACGGCCGCCGGCGGGCGCCGGGCTCGCGCGAGAGCAACGGGCAGCAGGCGAGCCTTACGGCCGCAGTCGTCGCCGGAGCAGGTCGATGCGCTTCTGCAGCTGGGTGACGGACGCCTGCGCGACGGCGGGCCCGCCGCAGGAGCGCCGAAGCTCGTTGTGGATGTCCTTGTGGGGCTCCCCACTCACCCGCGAGTACATGCCCACGAGGCTGGACAGCAGCTTGCGCTGCTCCTTCAGCGTGCGGTGCAGGGCGCCGGGTGCCTCCGCCTTGTCCGGCGCGTGTTCGAGGATGCCCTGGTTCTGCGCGCTGCGCCTGGCCTGTTTGGACTGCCGTTGCTGCAGCAGGGCGCGCACCTCTTGCGGTTCGAGGATGCCGGGGAACCCGAGGAAGTCGAGTTCTTCCTCGGTTTCGACCTCGGCGTAGCCGCCGAACTCTGCGCCGTCGAACACTGCCCTGTCAAAGTGTGCGTCTGATTCAAGCGCCTGGTATTTGAACTCGTCCTCGATGAGGTCATCGGAGGCTTTGTCCTCACGCTCGGCCTCTGCCATGAGCGCGGCCTCGGCGTCCCACATCTCTTCGGCCGACTTCGGCCCCTCGAGGACGTGGTTGCGCTCCTTCTCAAGCTGAGCGGCGAGCTCCATGAGCGGCGGCACGTTCGGGATGAAGACCGACGCAACCTCGCCGCGGCGCCGCGAGCGCACGAAGCGCCCAATCGCCTGGGCGAAGAACAGCGGCGTCGACGAGCTGGTCGCGTACACGCCGACCGCGAGCCGCGGCACGTCGACGCCCTCGGACACCATGCGCACCGCCACCATCCAGCGCGACGTGCCCGCAGAGTAGCTGTCGATTCGTTCGGAGGCGCCGGCGTCGTCGGACAGGATCAGCGCGACCTCCTCGCCGGAGATCTCCTGCAGCATCTGCGCGTATGCCTTCGCCGACGCGTGATCGGTCGCGATGACGAGGCCGCCGGCATCGGGGATGTGCCCGCGCACCTCGGTGAGCCTCCGGTCGGCGGCCCGGAGCACCTTCCCCATCCAGTCGCCAGCGGGGTCGAGCGCGGTGCGCCACGCCTGGCTGGTGACGTCCTTAGTGTTGCCCTCGCCGAGGCGGGCTTCCATCTCTTCGCCCGCGGAGGTCTGCCAGCGCATCTTGCCCGCGTAGACCATGAAGATCACCGGGCGGACGATGCCGTCAGCGAGCGCGCGGCCATAGCCGTAGTCGTAGTCGGTGAGCGAGACCCGGGATCCGTCGCCCTGCGGCGCGTACTGCACGAACGGGATCGGCGCCTCGTCTGAGCGGAACGGCGTTCCCGTCAGCGAGAGCCTGCGCTTCGCCGTGCCGTATGCCTCGCGGATGGCGTCGCCCCAGCTCAGCGCGTCGCCGCCGTGGTGCACCTCGTCCATGATGACGAGGGTGTCGGTGAACTCGGTGAGCAGCCGGTGCTGCACGGGCTTCATCGCGACTTGCGCGTAGGTGACGACGACGCCGTCGTAGTGGCGACCGTAGCCGAGGCCGTCGTTGTTCGAGTACCTGGGGTTCAACCTGATGCCCGCCCTCGCGGCGGCGTCGGCCCACTGGACCTTCAGGTGTTCGGTCGGCGCGACGACGATGATCTGCGACACAGTCTGGTTGCCTCGCAGCGTCGCGGCGAGGCGGAGCGCGAACGTCGTTTTACCAGCGCCGGGGGTCGCGGACGCGAGGAAGTCGCGCGGGTTTCGCTCCAGGTAGAGGTTGATCGCCTCTTGCTGCCAGGCTCTAAGATTCCCCGCGGTTCCGCGCGCGGCCCGCTCAGGATAGGCGGGCGGGAGGTGCTCGGCGGCAAACGTTCCGGGGAGGAGAGTCCCATCTTCTGCCGATTCAATCACAACGTCTTAGACTACCCATGAACGCTTATTCGTGCCTTGGAGCGCGACAGCCCGAGCGCGTCGTCACCGTCGCGCAGCCGAGCTGCCGCTCGAAGGGGGCAAAGCTGCGCCAATGCAGCGTAGCGCACACCATATACGACACGGGTTATAGCACCAGCACGACGAACAAGGAGCCGAGACTGTGGTTGACGATTTACGCCTGAGCGGCGGGCCGCATGATGCTGCTGACGAGAACACGGAGCTGCCGTGGTCGCGTTTCATCGCCATCGGCGATTCCTTCACCGAGGGGCTCGGCGATCCGGATCCTGACAGCCCCGGCGGGCTGCGCGGCTGGGCCGACCGGTTCGCGGAGGTGCTTGCGCGGCAGAACGATGAGTTCGCCTACGCGAACCTCGCCGTGCGGGGCAAGCTCATCCAGCAGATCATCGACGAGCAGCTCGACACCGCGATGGAGCTGCGGCCCGACCTCGTGAGCGTCTGTGCGGGCGGCAACGACGTGATCCGCCCGGGTACCGACCCAGACGAGGTCGCGGCGAAGCTTGACTACATCGTGTCGCGCTTGAAGGAGACCGGCGCGACGATCCTGATCTTCACCGGCGTCGACGTCGCTTTCCAGCCGGTGTTCCGCTCGATCCGGGGCAAGGTTGCGATCTTCAACGAGAACGTCCGCAAGGTCGCCCAGCGGCACGACTGCTACGTCGTCGATCAGTGGGCGATCGAGGAGCTGCAGGACAGCCGGTATTGGGCTGGCGACCGACTCCACATGAACGCGCTCGGTCACCACACGATCGCTCGGGCCGCGCTCGACGCGCTGAACGTGCAGCACGATCTCGGCCCGCTCGATCCGCCGGCCATGCCTGACCGTACCTGGCGGCAGGCACGCAAGGACGACGTCGTGTGGGCCCGCGAGCACCTGGTGCCGTGGGTGGTCCGTCGCATCAAGCACGTCTCGTCTGGCGACGATATCGTGGCCAAGCGCCCCGAGCCCCAGGCCCTGCGGCCCCGCCACGGCACCGCAGACTAGGTCCGCGCCCAGATTTCACTTCGCGCCTCCAGCACCGCAAAGTATGGTGGAGGCATGCCCAACATTACGAAGCAAATCGCAGACACCGTCACCCAGACCGGCGTGACCACCGCCTACGGCGAGGTCGTCGAGGTTGACGGCACCGCAATCCTGCCGGTCGCCGTCGGCAGCTACATTTTTGGCGCCGGCGAGGGCGGTGCTGGCACCGAGGAGGCGCTCTCGGGCGAGGGCTCTGGCGGCGGAGGCGGCGGAATGTCGCTCCCGATCGGCGCCTACGTGACCCGTGACGGCCACACGAAGTTCGAGCCGAACCTCATCGCGCTGCTCACGGTGGGCGTGCCGTTCGTGTGGGCCGCTGGCCGCGCGCTCGCTCGCGTGATCCGCGCGCTCAAGCGTTA
>WPCJ01232100.1_pt1 | contig 10245 bp, 8 predicted proteins | sample 5399831 | NCBI WGS metagenome assembly WPCJ01 (sample SAMN12869470, study PRJNA574797) | sludge metagenome | isolation source: wastewater treatment of pH10 | place: China:Beijing | collected 2019-05-20 | reverse complement strand
TCAGGATGACGAAATACGGCCCCTTGACGCGCAGCACCGGCAGCCCGACCACCAGCGCCAGCAGGCCGGCGGCGGCACCCGACAGCGCCAGCGCATAAGGCACCGGCATCCAGTCGAGGCTGACGACCAGCACATAGGCGCCGATGCCGTAGAAGACGGCATGGCCGAGCGAGATGTAGCCCGTCGTCGCCGACAGCAGCGACCAGCTCTGGATCAGCGCGATCCACATGGCGACGATGAAGGCGACGCCCAGCCAGTATTCGGAGCCGAACTGCGGCACCAGCGCCAGCAGGATCACAACGAAGGCGGCGATCAGGAGCTTGCCGGTCATCGTGCCTGCACCGCCTTGCCGAACAGGCCCTGCGGGCGCAGCAAAAGCACGCCGACGAAGATGCCGTAGATGAGGATCGACCTGTAGGTGGCCGAAGTGAGTGCCACGCCGAAGGTCTCGATGAAACCGAGCACGAAGCCGGCGGCAATGCCGGCGGCGATGTTGCCGAGTCCGCCCATGATGACAACGACGAAGGCGGCGATGGTGAAGGGGAAACCCATGAAGGGCGTGATCTGCTGCGTCATTGAAACCAGCACGCCGGCGATGCCGGCAATGGCGAAGCCGGCGCAGATCGAGATCATCTGCACGCGCTCGACATTGACGCCGACGACGGCGGCGGCATCCCTGCGCTCGATGACCGCGAGCAGGCTCCAGCCGGCGACATGGAAACGCAGGAAGGCGAGTGCGCCCAGCGTGATCAAGGCAGCGACGCCGAGCAGCAACAGCATGCTGCCGGTGGCCGAGACGCCGGCGAAGCTATGGACGCCGTCGAGGAACTGGTAACCGCGCGAGGTGGCGCTGAAGGCCAGCGAGGCGCCGTTCTGCAGGATCACCGACAGGCCGTAGAAGATGATCAGCGAATTGGCTTCAAGCCGCTGCGCCAGCGCCGGCGAGCCAAGCTGCCGCTTGAGCAGCACGACGTAGACCAGGAAGCCGAATGCCGAGCACAGCACCGTGGTGGTGGCCAGCGAGACGACCGGCGAGAGGCCGAGCAGCGTGAACGACCAGAACGCGGTGTAGGCACCGATCATGACCAGGTCGCCATGCGCGATGTTGAGCAGCCGCAGCGAGCCGTAGACGAGGTTCAGCCCCAGCGCGACGAGCGCATAGAGCGCGCCGGAGACGACCGCCGCGAACAGGAGTTGCTGGAACATCGGACCTTACCAGCCCGTCTTCGGCCTGAAGTCCTTTGTCTTGATCTGTTCGGGCCAGACCAGTTCGAGGCTGCCGTCCTGGATCTGCAGGAAGGAGGTCGGCGTCGTGGTGTTCTGCACGCCGTCGAACTTGACCGGCCCATTGATGGTGTCGAAGGTTGCCGATGCGATCGTCTCGCGCAGCTTCTCCCTGTCGAGGCCAGCCGTCGCCACTGCCTGCTCAAGGATCTCCATCGACATGAAGGAGAGCACGCTGTCGAGCGCGTCGGGCGCTTCCTTGTACCTGGCGAGATAGGCATCGTAGAATGGTCTGGCCTTCGGCCATTTGCTCTGGTTCGGTGACCAATGGCCGACCGTCACGATGTTGTTGGCGCCGGTGCCGAAGGCCTGCTGATAGGCCTGGATCGTCGGGCCGATCAGCGACAGCACGAACGGCGCCTTGACGTTGAGCTGCCTGGCCTGGGTGGCGAACAGGAAGGTGTCCGACGGGTAGCTCAGCACGATGAAGGCATCGGGACTGGACTGGTTGGCGCCGCTGATCAGCGTCGTCATGTCCTTGATGTCGGGCGGGAAGTCCTCGTTGGCGACCAGCTTGATGCCGTGCTTCTCAAGCGCCGGCAAAAGATAGGTCTTGATCTCCTGCGCCAGCGGCAGGACGTTGGCGAAGACGGCGGCCGTCTTGACGTTCTCCTTCGCCATGAAGGCGGCGAGCTCCTCGCCGACCTTGTCGGGGATGACGGCGGTGGGGAACCAGATGTAGCCGGGCTTCACTTCGCGCAGCTTCACGGAAGCCGCGGTGTTGCCGACCATCGGGAACTTGTGCCGGGCCAGCACCGGCGCGAGCGCCAGGTGGATCGGCGTGCTCCACGGCGCGGCCAAAAGGTCGACCTTGTCCTGCGTGATCAGCTTCTCGTAGATGCGCACGGCATTGGCCGGATTGGACTGGTCGTCATAGCTGACGAACTCGACCGGGCGGCGCTGGCCGCCGCCAATGTCGAGGCCGCCGGCGGCGTTGACCTGGTCCTTCCAGAGTTCATAGGCATTGACCTGCGAGGGTGCTGCCTGCGCGAACAGCCCGGTCAGGCACATCGAATAGCCGATGCGCAGCGGGGCATCCGCAGCCAGTGCCAGGCGCGTCGTCACCGGCGCCAGCGCGGCAGCGGCCAGGAACGTCCTGCGGCTTATCGTGAAAGTCATATGTCCTCCTCCGGCGCGTCTTGCTGCGCTGCCTTCCCATGCCCTTGACGGGGCTGTTCCCACGCCATCGCCCGGTGCGTTTTCGCACTCTTGAACGAATGGCGTTCTTTTATGAACGCTGATATGCCGGTGAGTGTCAATAGCGAATTACGTTCTTTTATCAGAGGGTGTTTCGCGACACCGGGGTGGCCGAATGGGCGTGCTGGCGCGAGGCGATGAAGCGGGCGCGGACGACCGCGCCAGCGACCGGAACCAGTGCAAGCATGTGATGGCCGGGCTGTTCTGGACCGCTGCGCTTGCATCGGCGTTCCGGCATGGATCCCCGACACTCTCCAGTCGCTTCGCTCCCTACGAGGTCGAGGATGACGGAGTTCCCTGTTCGCCTCCGCCAATCACCAGCGTAGGAGCCAACATCGGCGATTTGCGTCGGCCCTCAACGCAGCCGTCATCCTCGACATCGTGAGCGACCGTAGGGAGCGGAGAGTGTCGGGGATCCATTCCGGAACGCCGACGAAGGCGCTGCGGCCCAGAACGGCCCAGCTTCCACAGCGTTGGAGATTAGCCAAGGCACCCCTCACGGCCGTCATCCTCGGCCTCGAAAGGAGCGAAGCGACTGGCGATTGTCGGGGATCCATTCCGGAACGCCGACGATAGGCACAGCGGTGCAGAACAGCCCAGTTCCGACAGTCCGAAATCTAGCGGGAGCCGCCGATCAGCATCCCCACCAGCGCGTCCTCGACATCGGCCGTGTTGGCGGTGCTTTCATTGGCGGCGCGCTGCGATTTCACGCGCATGGCGACGCCGTCGAAGGTCAGCATCAGCAGATGGGCGAAGGCGCGCAGGCGCGGGTCCTGCGGGGTGTAGCCGTCGAGCGCATCGCAGACGATCTGCACGATCTTGTTCTCGGCCCAGTGCAGCAGGTCGGGCTTGTACTTGTCCTTGGGCATGACGATGGCCAGACCCTCCATGAGGGCCGAGGTGTAGCCGGTCTTGTCGTCGGCGATGTCGTTGAGCAGGCCGCTGACGAGGCGCTGGAGCTTGCGCTCCGGCGTCTTCAGCCGCGCCACCGCGCGCTCCAGCGCCAGCACCTGCGCTTCGAACCAGGGCGTGTAGATGGTGAAATAGATCTGCAGCTTGGATTCGAAATAGACATAGACGTTGGAAGGCGCGATGCCGGCGCCCTTGGCGATCTTGGCGACCGTGGTGTCCATGTAGCTGGTCATGGCGATCTGCGACGCCGCCGATGTCAGGATCGCCTGCCGAACCGATTCATTCTTGACGCGGGCCAAGGGCATCCCTCTCGCACGAATTCCAGACACTAGAGCGTTTCCGTTTTTCACGGAAACGCGGAAACGCTCCAGCTCTTTGTTTTACGCAATTCCGGGCGGAAAACCGTTACACACTTTTCCTGGAATTGCTCTCTACGCTTAAGCGCGGAATCTGCGGGGGTCAAACGGCCAGCCGACAAATTAGCATGCCAGGGCAAGGCGACGGACCTCAGTCCCAAAAAAGAATGCCATTCTCTATTGACATGAGCTGACTTCGGCTCTTTTCATAAAAGAACGTCATTCGTTATAAAACAAGAAACGCGGATGGCTGGAAGCCCGGCGTGCAGGACGCGCGGGCCGCAAACGGGAGAAGCCTGATGCCGACCTTGCAGATCAACGACCATCCGATCGCCTATCTGGAATTCGGTGACCCGCAGGCCGACACCATCATCCTCCTGTCGGGCTGGGCGCAGGACAACCGCCTGTTCAAGAACCTGTCGCCGCTGCTGGCCGAGCACTTCCACGTGCTGGTGCCCGACTATCGCGGCCATGACGCCAACGAGACCGTGCATGGCGACTTCGGCACCGAGGAGCTGATCGATGACATCGCCGCCTTCATCGCAATCAAGGCGCCGAAGAACCCGGTGCTGGTTTCGACCTCGCATGGCTGCTGGGTCAATATCGGCCTGTGCGAGCGCCTCGGCCTCAAGCGCACCATCCTGATCGACTGGCTGATGCAGCCGCATCCGGGCTTCATCCAGCAGCTCGAGGACGGGCAGGACCCTGAGCGCTACAGGCAAGGCCGCGACAGCTTCTTCAACGAATGGGAAGCGACGACCGACAATGTCGACGTCATCAACCACATGAAGAAGGAAATGGCCTGGTTCTCCGGCTCGATGTGGATGCGCGCCTGCCGCGAGATCCTCAGGGCCTACACAAAATACGGCTCACCGCTGCAGCGCATGGAAGGGCTGAGAGAGCAGCCCGAGCTCATCCACATCTACTCGCAGCCGCTGTCGGCCGACTACCGCAAGTTCCAGGAGGACTATTCCGCCGACCACCCCTGGTTCCGCCCCGTCCACATCCCCGGCCAGACGCATTTCCCGACGCTGGAGAACCCGGCAGCGGTGGCGAAGGCGATCGTGGAGTTCGGGCGGGGGTAGAGCGGTTGAGGATCAGCTGGAGGACGCTAGCGCATTGCGGCGGAATCTGAAGCCGCAATTGGGTAGCGCGTGTCTTCATAGGCTTTAATAAGAGCAGCAAGGACATCAAAGCGACCGCCCTCAGAAGAGCCGGCTTCCGGCTCATTCTCAAAATATCTGGTAATCTCGGCAATGGCCCAATCGTAGTCTGCCTCGGTCTTAAGGGGGCGGATGCTTTCCATCAGCCTATGCCGCCTCCGCCTCTATTATCTTTTTTGCCGCTCTCGCGATGAAGCCTGACCGGCTGTAGCCATGGGCCGCCGCAAAAGCGTCGATTTGAGCCAGAATGTCTTCCGGAAGGGTGACATTTACACGGACTGCCCTGGCAGTCGCTGTTTTCGCGGCCACCAGAATTGCGACGCCGTCACGGTTGGCGGCGTCTGCCATCACGTCTTCGAGGCTGGAAGGGTCAGGTATGACCTCGCCATCCTCGACCAGGCCTTCGATGTGGAAGGCCAATGCTTCCTCCGCCATGGCACGAGCGTCGTCCAAGTCCTTACCAGCCGTCACAACGCCCGGAAAATCAGGAAACGAAACACCGAAGTCACTTTCGGCATCCTTGTGGATCAGACCGATATACTGCTTCATTTTCACTACCTCAGCTTCACGCCGGATTGCCGTTCTATGCTTCGCAACGTTCCAAGGGGAATGTCCCTCTTCGGATGCGGGACGGTGACCCTGCCCGGCTTCCTGTCGTGCTTGAACTGTGCGTGACTACCCTTGCGGGCCACTTCATACCAGCCGTCAGCCTGAAGGGCTCTGATTACGTCCGCGCTTTTCATGTGTATAAATACACACTGATTGCGATTTTCGCAAGGCTTAGCGCCATCGGCATTGGCGGCGAAGAACGCGGCCCGACGTGGATGCGCGCCTGCCGCGAGATCCTCAGGCCTGCGCGAAATACGGCTCACCGCTGCAGCGCATGGAAGGGCTCAAGCAGCAGCCCGAGCTCACCCACATCTATTCGCAGCCGCTGTGGCCGACTACCGCAAGTTTCAGGAAGACTATTCCGCCGGCCACCCCTGTTCCACCCCGTGCACATCTCCGGCCAAACGCATTTCCCGACTGCGGCTCTTCCAAAAAAAGAACACATCAAGAACAAAAACGCGCTGGATAAATCCCCTCAGAGAGACTCCAAAGCTGATTTGGCCTTAAAATTAGAGCGGCGGTGAATGCGAATCACCGCCGCGAGTGCAACCCAGCCACAGGGCGGCCAAGTTTGTGAAGCACGTCGACCAAACTAGTTCGTTGATCGACCCAGTCAACCATCCTGTGGCCTTCATACAGGAGTTTTGACTTGTCTAATTTCATCCTAACTTACGACTTGAACGGCCCCCTTCCCACTCACAAACAGATGGACGAACATTTGAATGCGTTGGGATCTAACTTCGTACGGGGCCGCATTCTAGAATCGGTATGGTACGTTAGGGGACCAACAACAGCGGTCCTTTTACGCGCTTACGTTCAGCGCATCCTGTCTCCAAATGATCTTCTGATTGTTGCCGAAACAACATATGTAGCGTGGACTAAGTTGCTTGTTGATCCTGCTCAGTTCAAAATGACGTTTGAAGCTCAGTCCTTAGCTGCCTAATTCCTTGCTCTTGCCCCTTCCTGGTTTCTGATCGGGAAGGGGTTCAGCAGCGAGGCTGCCTTCACAAATTTGCGATGTGAGCTCTCTCATCCTCAGTTTGTATCGCACCCGCCTGCACCGTCGTCACCGCGATCATCGAAAACACGTCCTCGGCGCTGCAGCCGCGCGACAGATCATTAGCCGGCTTTGCCAGGCCCTGCAGGATGGGGCCGATGGCGGTGGCGCCGCCGATGCGCTGGGCGATCTTGTAGCCGATATTGGCGGCGTCGAGATTGGGGAAGACGAAGACATTGGCTTCGCCATGCAGCGCGGAATGAGGCGCCTTGGCGGCGCTCACCGCCTCGACGAAGGCGGTGTCGAACTGCAGTTCACCGTCGATGACGAGCTCGGGATCGGCGGCGTGGGCCAGGCGGGTGGCTTCGACCACCTTAGAGACGCGTTCGTGCGCTGCACTGCCATTGGTCGAGAAGGACAGCATCGCCACCTTGGGCGCAGCACCGGCCAGCGCCTGGTAGGAACGCGCCGACATGCGGGCGATGTCGGCAAGACCGGCGGCGTCGGGATCGACCACCAGGCCGCAATCGGCGAAGACGAAGGCGCCTTTCTTCACGTGATGAGGCTGGCACAGCATCATCAGGAAGAAGGACGACACCAGCCCGACGCCGGGCGCGCGGCCGATGCATTGCAGGGCGGCCCGCACCGTGTCGGCCGTGGTGGCGACGGCACCACCGACGGTACCGTCGGCCTCGCCCTCGCGCACCATCATGGCGGCGAAGGTGAGTGGCGTGCGCACGGCGGCATAGGCCTGCGCGCCGTCGACGCCCTTGTCCCTGCGCAGCGCGTGATAGGTGGCGGCCAGGCGCGCGGTCAGTGCCGAAGTCTCCGGGTCCTCGATGCGGATGGCTTCACCCGAGATGCCGGCCTCTGCGAGCCTCTGCTCGACGATGCTGCTGCGGCCGACCAGCGTGATCTGCGCGATGCCCTCGCGCACCGAACGCAGGGCCGCCTCGACGATGCGCGGATCCTCACCCTCCGGCAGCACGATGTGGCGCGGCGAGGCCTTGGCGGCGGCGAGGATGCGTTCCAGCGGCTTCATCAGGCGTGTCCCAGATAATAGATGCCGGCGAGGATGAAGAGGCCGATGAAGATGGTCTCGGCGACGATCAGTGCCACGGCGTCGCCGCCGACATCGAGCACGCGGCGCAGCGATGTCTTCATGCCGACGGCGACGATGCCGGCCAGCAGCGCCCAGCGCGACACCTCCATGCCGGCCTTAGAGACCGCTTCCGGCACGAAGCCGAGCGAATTGGCGGCGGCGAGGATCAGGAAGGCGATGACGAAACCGGGCAGCAGTGGTGGCCGCTTGCCGGCGTTACCGACCGGACCGGCGCCGCGCGTGGCGAGCGAGAACACCAGCACAACTGGCGCCAGCATGGTGACGCGGATGAGCTTGACCAGCGTGGCAGTCTCGCCCGCTTCCGGCGAAACGGAGAAGCCGGCGCCGACCACCTGGGCGACATCGTGGATGGTGCCGCCGAAGAAGATGCCGGTGGCGCGCGCATCGAGGCCGATGCCTTCGGCGATCATCGGATAGAAGATCATGGCCAGCGTCGACAGCACCGTCACCGACAGCACGGTGAAGATCAGGTTGCGCTCGGAGAACTCGTTGCGCGGCAGCACGGCGGCGATCGCCATGGCCGCCGATGCGCCGCAGATAGCGACCGAACCGCTGGTGATCAGCGCCAGCCGCCAGCCGCGGCCGAGCAGTTTGGCGGCGGCAAGGCCGAACAGGATGGTGGCGGCGATGGCGCAGACCAGCAACAGGATGGTGCCGGCGCCGAGCCCGACCAAAAGGTCGACGCTGATGCGCATGCCAAGCAGAGCGACGCCGATGCGCAGCACCTTCTTGGCGCTGAGGTCGATGCCGGCGACGCAGCGCCCCTCCTCCGACAGGAAGTTGAAGGCGATGCCGAGCAGCAGCGCCATCAGCATGGCCGGCGCACCGTAGTGGTCCGACAGGAACTGCGCCGCGATCGCCACCGCTCCGGTCACGGCAAGACCCGGCCACAAGGCCTGCGCCAGCGAAGGCAGGTCGTTGAGGCGTGCGGCGGCGGTGTTCATTTCGTCATTCCCTTATCGAGAGTGGGTATGGCGCGGACGGCGCCCTCGCCGCCTTGCCCGGTCCAGGGCGGGCAATCGCGTGTGCTGATGCGACTTGAAACCAGCTCCGGATCGCCGCGCCTTCGTCTGCGTTCCGGAATGGATCCCCGACACTCTCCACTCCCTTCGGTCGTTCCGAGGTCGAGGATGACGGGCTTCATGTGCCGCCGGCTCCGATTGTCACCGTTGCGCTCACGCCTGTGATTGCCGCAGGCGAAAAGGGAACTCCGTCATCCTCGACCTCGCAGGGAGCAAAGCGACCGCAGAGTGTCGGGGATCCATTCCGGAACGTTGAAAAGGATGGCTGCGGCGCGGCAACATGCGGTTGCTCCGACTTCATGGGCAGGAGGTGGCGCAGCGACGCTGAGACGGAGAGGACACTCATAGGCAATTGCCCCGGATCGAGAGGGAGACCCTGCCCGGCGAACCGGGCAGGACCTGGCGCCATCAGGCCCGCTGCTGCGGACGCATGTCGGCGCCGTCGATGCCGGCCACCGGCACCGGTTTCTTCATGGCGTCGCGGCGGAAGGGTTCGCCGAGTTCCTGGTTGAGGATGACCTCGATGAAGGTGGTGACCCCCTTGGCCTGGTCATCGATCGCCTTGCCCAGCGCTTCGGTGAGCCCGGCCGTGGTGTCGACGGTGACACCCTTCAGCCCGCAGCCGTCGGCGACCCTGGCGTAACTGAGATTGGGGTTGAGTTCGGTGCCGACGAAATTGTTGGCGTACCACAGCGTGGTGTTGCGCTTTTCCGCCCCCCACTGGTAGTTGCGGAAGATCACCATGGTGATCGCCGGCCAGCCGTCGCGGCCGATCGAGCCCATCTCGTTCATCGAGATGCCGAAGGCGCCGTCGCCGGCAAAGCCGACCACCGGAACGTCGGGGCAGCCGATCTTGGCGCCGACGATCGACGGGAAGCCGTAACCGCAGGGACCGAACATGCCGGGCGCCAGATATTTGCGGCCCTGCTCGAAGCTCGGATAGGCATTGCCGATGGCGCAGTTGTTGCCGATGTCGCTGGAGATGATCGCTTCCTTGGGCAAGGCGGCCTGGATCGCCCGCCAGGCCTGGCGCGGCGACATGCGGTCGGCCTCGCGCCTGCGCGCCGTGGCGTTCCATTCGGTGCCCGGATCGTCGTCCTCATGGTCCATCGACGACAGCTGCTGCAGCCAGGCCGAGCGGGTCTGGTGGATCGCCGCCTTGCGCGCCTCGCGGCCCTCATTGCCGGCCGCCGGCGTCAGCTTTTCGAGGATCTGGCGCGCCACCTGCCTGGCGTCGCCGCAGATGCCGACCGAGACCTTCTTGGTCAGGCCGATGCGATCGGCATTGATGTCGACCTGGATGACGGCGGCGTTCTTCGGCCAGTAGTCGATGCCGTAGCCCGGCAGCGTCGAGAACGGGTTGAGGCGCGTGCCCAGTGCCAGCACCACGTCGGCCCTGGCGATCAGCTCCATCGCCGCCTTCGAGCCGTTGTAGCCGAGCGGGCCGACGGCGAGGCGATGGCTGCCCGGGAAGGCATCGTTGTGCTGGTAGCCGCAGCAGACCGGCGCGTCGAGCTTTTCGGCCAGTGCCGTGGATTCGGCGATGGCGTTGCCGATGACGACGCCGGCGCCGTTGAGGATG
>WPCJ01057257.1_pt1 | contig 10245 bp, 8 predicted proteins | sample 5399831 | NCBI WGS metagenome assembly WPCJ01 (sample SAMN12869470, study PRJNA574797) | sludge metagenome | isolation source: wastewater treatment of pH10 | place: China:Beijing | collected 2019-05-20 | reverse complement strand
CGGCTACGGGATCTCGCCAACGAGCGCCGCCGCTTCGGTTATCGTCGGCTGTTCATCCTGCTGCGGCGGGAGGGCGAACCATCAGGGATCAATCGCATCTACCGTCTCTACCGGGCGGAAGGGCTGACGGTTCGCAAGCGCCGATCACGACGACGAGCGGTGGGCACACGTGCTCCGATCCTGGTTGAGGCGAAGGCAAACGCTCGATGGTCGCTGGACTTCGTGCATGACCAGTTTGCCTGCGGTCGACGGTTCAGGGTGCTCAACATCGTTGATGACGTCACGCGGGAGTGTCTGGCAGCCATCCCGGACACCTCGATCTCCGGTCGCCGGGTGGCACGTGAACTGACCGACCTGATCGCTCGTCGCGGCAAGCCCGCCATGATCGTTTCCGACAACGGCACCGAGTTCACCTCGAACGCGATACTCGCCTGGTCGAAGGATCACCTGGTGGAATGGCACTACATCGCGCCGGGGAGGCCCATGCAAAATGGCTACGTCGAGAGCTTCAACGGGCGGATGCGCGATGAACTGTTGAACGAGAGCCTGTTCTTTGGCCTCGACCATGCCCGCAGCGTCATTTCGGAATGGGTGGAGGATTTCAATACCGCGAGACCTCACTCCTCGCTTAGCTATCAAACCCCGGCGGCTTTTGCCGGGCTTCTCGCCGCAACCGCCAATCCGGTTGCTCAACACGCGCCTCAGGGCGTAACAGAAACGGTCGAGGCTCTAATCTCCGCTGGATGAAAACTTAGTGGCAGGTCATGATATGCCAATTGCAGGCAGGTGAATGAACGTTCCGATCCGCCTGTATGCCAACCATGAAATGCCTTCGATTAATTTTTCATCATGATCGACAAGGTAGTCTCCAGCAGGTTGAGCCCTGTCAAAGCCCCTCAGCAAAAACGGCGATGAGAAGCGAACTGTAGTTTGCGTCGTGCGCATCATCTGCTCCTTTTCACGGATATCAACTGGACGGTCGATCGCAGGCCTGGTGGTTCGCCCTTTCGCTTTCAGGCGTCCGACACTTTCCGCCCGTTTAACCCGATTGAGCGAGCCCTTCCGTCAGAGTAGCCGATTTCGCTCTTTAGTTTCGCGCGCTCTCCGCCTGGTTCCTGCGGTGTCGTTGAGAACATTACGCCGGGTTTGCCGTAGCTGTTGTCTGCTTTCATGCTTTCTATGTACAGCGCCGCCTTCATCCTCCCATGTGTCCACCGACAAACGCCTGTGGTTTCTTGTTTCTTCAGCTAGTCCAACATCGAAACCGGCCACCGACGCCTCGCTGATCAACCCATCGATCAAATCGGAATCGTTGATATCAAGATCAGGAAAGATATTGCGCACTGCCTCCAGAGCCTCTTTCGTGGCAAAAGGCCGGGCCTCATTCTGACACGCCTTGAGGAATGAACTTATTGCAGCCCTCACATCAGCGGGCAGGTCGTTTTGGTTTCGGCTTGCGTTCATTGTTGCCTCCCTGTCGAACAATCAATGTCTGTTCTATGAGCCGAAATGAAAACTTCTTGCTCAGATCGGCGATTGAAGCACGTTACAGTGCGCCTTGTCCGATGGCGCCGCCTTCGCCATCCCATCGGGACACGGCGCTGTTTTGCGTATCGTACAGATGCAGGTGACGCCCGAGCGCAATGCGCAACCTCATTTCGCTCGCTGTGCCCTGCTCAATACGACGAACAAGAAAGCGAGCTGCGGATGTTTCCCGGTCAATGCCCCGCAGTTTTCCCGGCTCCCGCATTTCATCGAGAAGGCGTCTAACCAAGTTCATGTCTTGCGGTGTAAGGTAGGTGGAAGACATATCGTCCTCCTTCCCCAATTGGGGCCAAGGCTTGATGACCGCCCTTAGTCGGCAGCGCCCGTGTCAGAAGCCGCCAATGCGAAACCATAGGCTTTTTTGCGCCCAATAGCAAATGGGGCCATCCGTAGGAACGGTATTAGGTCGGCCTGCGAGCCTGACCGGAATATCGCTTTCGCTCTGCACATCAATGATGGAGGCGCACCGCCGGACAGGGTGCCGTAAAAAGCGAAAGGTGTGGATGAGAAATCGAAGAACGAACCGGGATAAAATTTTGAACAACCGGTCTGGCGTTCAGAGTTTTGATCAAAATGTGTCGTACTAAGTATTTGATTTAATGGCGCGAGTGACGGGGCTCGAACCCGCGACCTCCGGCGTGACAGGCCGGCACTCTAACCGACTGAGCTACACCCGCGCTTCGGACGGACACCGTTGATGTGTTCGTCGTTGGCGGCTGAATAGGGGGTTCCCTGACAGGTGTCAAGCGCTCCGGTGACGGTTCTGTGAAAAGATCGAATGTTTTTCACGAAAGCCTGTTCAGGCCCTGTTTTACCACAGGCAGAGAGGGGGAATTTCCTCTTGGGGCTTGCGAAGCAGAACGGAACTTCGTATTGCTCCGCCCCGCTATGGGCGATTAGCTCAGTTGGTAGAGCGCTTCGTTTACACCGAAGATGTCGGCGGTTCGAGTCCGTCATCGCCCACCATAGCTTTCAGGATTTTTCGGTTTTGTCGCGGAGCGCTCTGCGGGTTCATTGGACCAGCGAAGACGCGCCAATGTTGCGCTGGTAATCCGGCGGATGACATGCACTTGCAGTTGCACTGGGGCATGGCATGGCCTCGATTGCACCCTATGATGCGGGGCCGCACGGGCGATCACTGCCTTCGGGAATGCTCACGTCTTGAAGGCAGCGAAGCTGTGATGCTTTGATGCGGCTGGTAATATCGGAAAAGGGGCCGGATGATGATCAGTGAAGTGGACAGGAAGCATCTGAGGCGCTGCGTTGAGCTGGCGGCCGAGGCGCTTTCTTCTGGCGACGAGCCTTTCGGATCGCGTCTCGTATCCCGGGAGGGCGTGGTTCTGTTCGAGGATCACAACCACGTGGCTGGCGGCGATCACACGCAGCATCCCGAATTCGCGATTGCCCGCTGGGCAGCGGAAAACATGACGCCTGAGGAAAGAGCGGCTGCCACAGTCTACACATCCGGCGAGCACTGCCCGATGTGCGCCGCGGCACATGGATGGGTTGGGCTGGGACGGATCGTCTTTGCCTGCTCTTCAAAGCAGCTGACCACCTGGCTGTCGGACCTCAACGTTCCTGCATCGAGAGTGCGCCCGCTGCCGATTGGCGAGGTGATTACCGGCACGGCTGTTGATGGGCCCGTCGAGGAATTCGCAGACGACGTACACAGCCTGCATGTCAGATTTCACCGATCGTAGACAGCGCTGAACAGCTCAGCCGGTCACGGAAAACGAAAACCCCGGCCGGAACCGGGGTTTTGTTTCGGATAGTGAAACGTCTCAGCCGCCGGGAGCAATCTGCTTCTTTGGAGCCGCCTGCGCCTTCGGTGCAGCGTCGCCCTTGTTCGTCGTCATGCTGCTGCCCCGGACCTTGCAGAAATAAGCTGCCTGCGCGTGGGAAACCTGCAAAGTGGTTCCGGTCGAGGTCACGCCGTTTTCGCACTTGATCGTGTAAACGCCGTTGAGCACGTGGATTGAATACGCGTAGGCGCCGGAAACCGGAGCGAGAAGCAAGACGGACGCAACGGCGGCTTTGGCGATGGTTTTGATGGTCATGGTTCATTCCTCCTCTTGAACATGCCGGAGGATGCCTGCCTCTGTTTGAACCTTCGCTGTAGACGCCATTCAGGAGGCGTTCAGCACGCGTTTCGCTTGCGGTCGGCCTGAAATCGCATGCCAACGCCGGCCGCCGAACGATGCGGCGAATGCTACAGATATTTCTCGATTGCCTTACCGGCCTTGAGGAAGCGCAGCGGATTGAGCGGTGTGCCGTTCTGGCGGACTTCATAGTGGAGATGGGCGCCGGTCGACCGGCCGGTGTTCCCGGTGCGTCCGACAATGTCACCGGCCTCAACCTTCTGCCCTTCGCTCACGGAGATGCGGCTGAGATGTGCGTAACGGGTTGAGAAACCTTGCCCATGGTCGATCTCGACCATGCGTCCATAGCCGCCATTCCATCCGGCCTTGACCACGGTGCCCGCCGCAGATGCTCTGGCTTCCATCCCCACGGGAGCTCGAAAATCCATGCCCGAATGGAAAGCTGCCGAACCGATCAGCGGATCCCTGCGCACACCGAAGGTGCTGGTTACGGCATGGCCGGGTGCGGGATTGGACAGAGGCAGCCGTCGCACCTCGCTCTTGACGTGGCTCAGCGTTTGCAGGGCCTCATCGAGTTCCCTGAGCCTCATGTCGAAAAGATTCGCCGTGTCGACCGGAATCAGCGGCCCACCGACATCGGTTCTGGCCATGCCGTCGGCCGGAAGATCCAGATCGACCGGCAGGCCTGCCGTTTCGAGGGCGTTGGAAATCGCGTCGGCGCTCAATGAAGCCGCATCGGCCAGCTGCGTGATGTGGGCAAGCTGATCGTCCTCGATTTCTTTGAGCGAGCGGTTGATGGTGACGAACAGCTCGTCGGCACGATCGGCTTGCGATGCAGGCTGTGCAGATGAGGCATAGGCTGTCATGACCGGCATGGGTGACGGATTCGCGCCGCGCGTGGTCCAGTTTGCGAAGGGATTGGCCCCGACAGCAGCGGCCCTGACCTGCTTCTCAGGTTTTTCGATCGAGCCGGTGATTTCAGGAACGGCGCTGTTGCGCTGCGAGGGCAGGGGAGCGCTGAGCGGCAACGGTCCGGAGATCTCGCGGCCGGCACGGTCCAGGATGGGCCCGAGGCGGCCATGGCGATCGCTCAGCCGACTCTGACGCTCGATCAGTTCGGTGACCCTGGTTTCCATGAGTTGCTGGTCCAGCAGCTGCCGGCTGGTTATGCGATCCACCTGCGCGCGAAGCGCAGAGATGCGGTCCTCATAGGCTTGCTGCACCCGCGCCTGCCGCGCAGTGGCGGCGCTGATGATGTTGTCGCGCAATACCAGATAGGATGTGGCGCCCAGATAACCGATCGACAGTGCAATGGCCAGGGACCCGGCCAGCGCCGCGATCCATGGCCGCACGGTAAAATGCCGGATCTCATCGCCCCGGGCGATGATCACCGTGTGCGGCTCCCTGCGCTTGCCAAATACCGATGACTGAACTGCGGTCACGATACGCCCCGTTAACCATTCCCACCTTCGATTTATGCGGTGTTAGGGTTAACAAAGCTTTGCCGTCTGATGGGGTGAAGGGCCGGATGGCCTTGTGAAATGAAAAAAAGCCCGCTGTCAAAACAGCGGGCCATTGACGGGGAGGCAGTCGTAAAAAGCTTATCCGAATATCCACCACAGTATGATGATCGGGATCGGAACTCCAATCGCCCACAACAGCACGCTTCGCATATAGTCCTCCTTGGCTTGTTGCGGTCTCAACGCCTCTTGCGGAGGAAAGGTTCCCGCTACAAAGCGCGGGTTGCCTCAAGAACGGCGTCGGCATGGCCTTTCACCCGTACATTTCGCCAGATCTGCGCGATGCGTCCGTCGGGACCGATCAGAAATGTCGAGCGTTCGACGCCCATATAGCTGCGCCCGTACATCTGCTTCTCCACCCAGACCCCATAAGCTTCCACGATCCTGCGTTCCTCATCGGCGGCAAGCGAGACGGTCAGATCGTGTTTGGCTTTGAATTTGTCATGCTTGGCGGCGCTGTCGGGAGAAATGCCGATGACTGTCGCGCCGGCTTTGTCGAATTCGGGTTTGAGCTGCGAAAAGGCGATGGCTTCGCTGGTGCAGCCGCTGGTGTCGTCCTTTGGATAAAAATAGACGATCACCGGTTTGCCGGCGAAATCGGCCAGCCGCAGCGTGGCGCCGCCGTCGCCCGGCAGTTCGAACAGTGGGGCCTTGTCGCCTGTCTGAAGTTCGATTTCCCTTGTAGCTGTCATAGCTATGCCCTTGTTTGAGGTTACGCGGTGGGGCTCAGCAATATAAGCTTCTGCCGGGATTCGCGTTTGAGCACAGATGATGGCAAGAGCATAGGATGCGGCAAGCAAAACCCGAAGACGGCTTTGTGGTCTGAGCTTCCAACCGGGCATTGGTGTGGATAAGCAACTTCCGCAACATGAGAAGATCAGGTTTCGGCGCACGGAGATCGTTGATCTCGGTGCCCTGCCTTCTGCCGGCTGCGCCCCGCCGCTTGGACGCGCGTCATTGCGGCGGCGTGCGCGCTGGCTGAAGCGTTTTCTTGCATCCGTCGCCATTCTCGCTGTGCTGCTGTGTGTGGCGGTCTACGGCATCGGTGCATCGGGTGTCGGAACCGCGCGCCTCCAGCAGGAGGCTGAGGCTGCCATTCGCCGGCTGGCCGAGACCGATGTGAAGGTCGAGAGCGGCCCGGCAGGCGTCACGCTGGACGGATCCAGCTTCCTTGCCCTTCACGTCCGTGACCTCAGCCTCCTGAGCGAGGATGGCAGGCCCATGCTTCAGGCGGGCAGTGTCCGGTTCGGTATGCGGGCCCTGCCGCTGGTGACGGGCGAGGTTCGCCTGACCAGCGCCAGACTATCCGATGCGCGCATCGACCTTGCGGCGCTGCCTTCGGCCGGGGGAGACTGGGCGTCCTCGCTGCGCGACGGGCAGGGGCTGATCGATCCCGATAAGGTCATTGCCGCAGTTTTCGACGGGGTTCGTGAGGCGCTGGATGCCGTCAGGCTCGATTCCGTGCGCAGCATCAGGCTGATCAATGTCGAGGTGGCGCTGCCTGAGGCAAGCGGATTGGGATCCGTGAAGATCGCCGATGCCGTGGTCCGGCAGGCGGGAGCCGATCGCATGGAGCTTTCCACATCGGCCTCGATCGATGGCCGCGCCCTCACAGTGGCTGGGACCGCGGCGCAGGAAGCCGGAACGCGGCGCATCACCGATCTCGACGCCACCATCGAAATAGCCGGAGACCGGCGTGAGCTTTTCTGGCCGGGCGCAGGCCATGAAGTTGGTTCGGGAACGCTTCGACTGACCGGAGCTGAAGGCGCCGGAGAAAATCAGTCGCGGCTGAACGCGGTGCTGAAACTTCAGGGCTCGGCACTGGATCTGGGAAAAAACGGGCTGGTGGCTGGAGACCTTGCTATCGAGGCTGCTCTGGAAAGCGGCTCGAACAAGATCGATGTCAGCCGGTTGCAGCTTAACACCGGTCAGTCGAGCTTCGCCTTTGAGGGCTCGATCGGACCCCGGCCCGTTGGCGCGTCGCCGGATGGCAAGCCTGCCTACCGTTATGATTTCGTCAGTGATGGATCGAGCCTGTCTCCGGATGATTCCTCGGAGCCGGCGCTGAAATTCCTGACCCGGATTGCCGGCACTTACGACGTGGAGAGCCGCAGGCTTGTTGCCGATACCATCGCTGTGCGCTCGGGCGCGGGCGGCGATGCCGTCGGCATGGGGGCAGTCCAGTTCGCCGAGGGCAAGGTGCCGGGCGTGTTTCTGGCGCTTACGGTTCACGATATGCCCGTCTCCCATGCCAAGCAGCTGTGGCCATGGATGGCGGCCGGAAGTGCCCGCCAGTGGGTGCTGAAGAATCTCTTCGGCGGGCGGGTGACGGAAGCCAGCCTGCACTATGATCTGCCGCCGGGACGTCTTGGCTCCGGTTTGCCTCCGGGGCCGAAAGAAGTGTTCGGCCGGTTCGACGTCGAAAGCACGCGCTTCGATACGGCCGGGCATATCCCGCCGGTACGCGATGCGGTAGGCCGGATCGAGTTCGAGGGCACGAAAGTGCGCATCTCGCTCGATTCCGGAACCGTCTACATGCCGAGCGGGCGCATTGCCGCGGCGAGCAACGGCACGCTGACGGTTGACGACGCGGAGAAGCGCCCGGTGATCGGCAAGCTGGACATTGATGTTGAGGGTGAGGCCGACGCGATTGTCGAGCTTGCCTCCTACGAGCCGATCAGCGCCATGCGCTATGTGGGCATGAAGCCGGAGGAATTTTCCGGCCATGTGACCGGCAATGTGAAGGCCGATATACCCCTTCAGTCTGGCGCCGATGTCAGCAAGCTGAACTGGCTGGTTGCGCTCGACTACACGGATCTGGGGCTTCAGCGCGAATTCGACGGCCAGAACGTGTCGGGCGCCAATGGCTCGATCGTGGTGGACCCGGATAAGGCCACCATTACCGCCAACGCCGCCCTGAACGGCATCCCGGCGGAAATCAGCCTGGTGGAGCCGCTGAAGCCGGGGGAGAGCGATGCCCGCAGCCGCAAGGTCGCTCTGATACTGGATGATAAGCTGCGCGAGAAGATGATGCCCGGACTTGCCGGGCTTCTCAGCGGCACGATGAAGGTTGGGCTGGAAAACAGGCCCGACGGCTTGCGCGCCCTCACCACCGATCTGACCTCGACAAAGCTGACGATTCCATGGGCGGGCTGGAGCAAGGGAGCGGGCATCCCTGCTCAGCTTTCCCTGCTGATGAAGACCGAAGGCACCACCACCAGACTGACCAACATCAGTCTGGACGGGAAAAGTTTCTCCCTGCGCGGTGAGATGCAGCTTGCAGGCGGCGCACTGTCTTCCGCGACCTTCGACAAGGTACGGCTGAACCGTGATGACGATGTCGCCGTTTCAATTCGCCGCAACGGGTCTGGCTACAAGGTGGATGTGTCAGGCGCTGTTCTCGATGCCCGCTCGGTGATCAGGCAGTTTACCGCCGAGCCTGCCGGTTCGGGCAAGAAGGGGGCTAATCGCGACGCGATTTTCCTGACCGCCAACGTGGCGCGGCTGAGCGGCTTCCATGGCGAGGTGCTCGGCGGCTTCAGGCTGAACTACGACGCGACCGGCTCGCGTATCAACGCGCTCAAGGCAAGCGCGATGACCGGCGATGGCGCCACGGTGACAGCCGAGGCCGGCACAAGCGGCAACCAGCGCACCATGACGATGCGATCCGCCAATGCGGGAGCCGTGCTGCGTTTTCTCGATGTTTACCGGAACGTTCAGGGTGGCGGCATTTCCATCGCCCTGCAAGGTGGCGTTGATGGCCCGCTGCGCGGCAAGATCGATGCGCGCGATTTTCTGGTGGTCAACGAGCCGAAGCTCGCCTCGATCGTATCCACCACGCCAAAGGGCGACAGCCGCAGCCTCAATCAGGCTGTACGCGGCGACATGGACACTTCCCGCGTTCAGTTTGAGCGCGGTTTCACGGAAGTGGAGACTGGCACCGGCTATGTGAAGCTCGCCAATGGCGTGTTGCGCGGACCGCTGATCGGCACCACTTTCCAGGGCATCCTCTACGATCAGAACGACAATATGGACATGACCGGTACCTTCATGCCGGCCTATGGCTTCAATCGCATTTTCGGCGAGTTGCCTCTGGTTGGCGCGATTCTGGGCAATGGCCGCGACCGGGGTCTGATCGGCGTCACCTACAGGCTGCGCGGCAACGTGAAAAAGCCGGAACTCGAAATCAATCCGCTTTCGGTGATCGCACCCGGCATTTTCCGCTCGATCTTTGAATACAGATAGAGCCTGAGCGAGGCTGCCCCGCCTATGTTTGGAAGGCAGGGCAGTATCGCGCTCACTCCGCCATCAACCGCATCTGCGGCTGGCCATTGCCGCGCAGGGCCGGCGAAACACCGCGTTCGTCCACGGTAGCGGTGACACGCTGGCGCAGGGCGGCGAACATCAGCTTTGGCGTGACGTTCACCGGCTGGTCGAACAGCACCGTGACTTTCAGGTGCCGCCTGCCGGAAACAAGCTGCGCGCCGATCAGAACCCCTGAAAAGGGCTGTTCGAGATAGAAGCCACGTACACGCATGCCGACCTGGAAGGGCACGGCCGTGCGCTCCGGCAGAAGCGCACGCGCGGTGTTCCAGTCCCGGTAGCCATGGGATCGGGCCACCGCTTCAAGAGCAGCGCTGTGGGTCATGGGCTGGCCGGACCGGGCGTGATGCTCGCGAAGTTTTTGGCCTCGGTCTTCAGCGATTGTGAAGATGGGGTGTCGAGGGATAAAGACATGTCGGGTCTCTCCGAAAGGGAGGCGACTTCCTGCATGGGAGCCCGCATTGCCATGATGCGCCCCGGGAGAAAACAACCGAAGGGTCATCGATAAGGCTGGGCTTCACCATGGATCATGCGATCCGCGGGCGGCAGGCGCCAGCAGCCGGTGCTCCAGATGGGCTCTCTTCGGCGACAAGTCAAGGGCGAAGCGGCCGGATGGGTGCTACGCGTCGCACCCATCCGGAAAAAGCAATTTGGCCGGTCCGGTCAGGCCGGACGAACCAGAATGTGTTTTTTCTTGCCGAGAGAAAGCTTTGCGACGTTTTCCGGATTCAGATCCTGAGCCGTCACGACAAGCTTGT
>WPCJ01356808.1_pt1 | contig 10246 bp, 9 predicted proteins | sample 5399831 | NCBI WGS metagenome assembly WPCJ01 (sample SAMN12869470, study PRJNA574797) | sludge metagenome | isolation source: wastewater treatment of pH10 | place: China:Beijing | collected 2019-05-20 | reverse complement strand
CGTCGCGATCAGCTGTTTCCCCTTCGATGTGCCGACCGAGGTCGATGCGCTCGTCGACGCCCTGGGTGACGCACGCGTGGCGGTCGATCCGAACCCGCGAACGGGCATGCTCAGCGACCGGGAGGAGTTCGTCCGCGGGTTCGAGCGCCTCGCTGCTTCGGCGGCCATCGTCAAGGTCGGAGCAGATGACGCGGCGATCCTCTACGACGGTGACCTCGACGCGTTGCGCGCGCGTTTGCGGGGGCTCGGCGCTGCGGCCGTCCTTGCGACCGCGGGCGCCGACGGTGCGACGATCGATGCGGATGCCGGCATCATCTCCGCGCCGATCGCGCAGCTTCCCGGTGCCGTGATCGACACCGTCGGTGCGGGAGACGCGACTCTCGCGGCGGTGTCGGAAGGCCTGGTCGCGGCGTCTCCGTCAGACGTGGGGGAGTGGGGTTCGTTGCTGCGGCGAGCCATGGATGTCGCTGCCGCGACCTGTCGAGCCGAGGGCGGTCTGCTGCGGACGCCCGAGTCGCTCGCAGATGCCGGACGCGGCGTGAACGGCAGCTGACCGTTCGATTTCTTGCACCCGCCTCGGGCGGGTATGCTTGTCTCTCGTGCCCCCGGTTGGCTGTTCAAGTCGGACGGGTGCGCTCTGGCGAGTTACCCAAGCGGCCAAAGGGATCTGACTGTAAATCAGACTGCTCTGCATTCGGGGGTTCGAATCCCTCACTCGCCACCACCACCTCCGTGCTATCGATCGCGAACAGAAATGCCTCCGGCCCCGGAGGCATTTCGCATTTCAGGCCTGCGGAGCCCCTCTCTCGGTCGCGAGGTGAAGAATCACCGAACTCCTCGAGAACAGACACTGCCGCCAATGCCGGGTGCCTCGGCGCGGCACCACTAACGTGGTGTGCTTGAGACAAGCCGGGGTCCCGGTACACAGCCAAGAGGATACATACACAATGAACGCATCTCGCTCCGTCACCGCCGCTTCCATCGCGCTGCTCGCGCTCCTGTTCACCGGCTGTGCCGCCGGCGCCTCCGACTCGGGCAGTGACTCGAAGCCGGAGTCGGCCGACAAGCCGGCCGCCACGCAGACCAAGGAAGAGGCCTGCGACATCATGGTCACGAGCCTCTCGGACCTGCAGTCGCTGTCGTCGGTCGACACGTCGGACCCGAACGCTGCACTGGCCGCCTTCAAGGAGGCTCAGGGCAAGATCGACGACGCGGCGAAGCAGGTGTCGAACGACGAGGTCAAGCCCTCCGCCGATGATTCCGCAGCCGCTCTGAAGGGGTACGTCGACTTCCTCGACCAGGCGAGCTCCGACCCGGCGAACGTGGACGTCTCGAAGATGAGCGAGCACGTGCAGGCGCTCACCGACAGCATCACCGAGCTCTCCACGGTCTGCTCCTGACCGTCCGGGCCGAGAAGGGATCCTCACGGATACGCGTGACACCGGAGCCCCTTCTCGGCCACACTGAGTTCCATGGGATCAGCGTTGACCACCATCGGACTGCCCGTCGCGCTCGGCATCATCATGCTGGGGCTCGGGCTCAGCCTCACCCTCGCCGACTTCGCTCGGGTGCTGAAGCAGCCGAAGGCGGTGATCATCGCCCTGCTGTGTCAGCTCGTGCTGCTGCCGGCCATCTGCTTCGGCCTCGTCCTCGCGTTCCAGTTGCCGCCGATCCTCGCTGTCGGCATGATGATGCTGGCGGCGTCGCCGGGCGGGACCACGGCGAACCTCTACAGTCATCTGTTCCGCGGTGACATCGCCCTAAACATCTCGCTGACCGCCGTGAACTCCGTGATCGCCGTCATCACCCTCCCCATCATCACGAACTTCGCGATCGCGTACTTCCAGCCGTTCGACGATCGACTGGGGCTGCAGTGGTCGAAGGCGCTCGAAGTGTTCGCGATCGTGCTCTTGCCCGTGGCTCTCGGCATGATCGTGCGACGTTTCTGGCCGAAGTTCGCCGCCGGCATGGACAAGCCGGTGCGCATCGCCTCCGTCGTGATCCTGGTCGTCGTGATCGCGGGCGCCGTGGCATCGAACTGGACCCTCCTCGTCTCGAACTTCACCCAGCTCGCCCTGATCACCGTGCTGTTCTGCCTGATCAGCCTCACGGTCGGCTTCTTCGTCCCGCGGATGCTCCGAGTGGGAAAGCGCCAGGCGATCGCGACGTCGTTCGAGATCGGCATCCACAACGCCACGCTGGCGATCGTGATCGCTCAGTCGGTGCTCGGATCGGTGGAGCTGAGCCTCCCCGCCGCGGTGTACGGAGTGCTGATGTTCTTCATCGCGTTCGGCTTCGGGTTCCTGATCCGAGACCGTCACGCGGTCCCCGCCCCGGTGGCGCCTTCGCCCTGAGAGGGCTTGACCTCGAACGCACGCCTGGTTTAGCATCTGATAAATCGATTTAACAGCGGCCCGAGGTGATCTGGTCGCCACACGACGGAGTGAGGTGAACGCGATGGGCAGAGCGCGGATCTCTGATGTCGCCGCTGCAGCCGGCGTGTCGGTCACCACTGTGTCGCTCGTGCTGAACGATGCCGAGTCGCGCATCTCCGAGCAGACCCGCATCCGTGTCCGTGCGGCTGCGGAGGCCGTCGGCTACGCCCCCAGCGCTGTTGCCCGGGGGCTCCGCACGCAACGCACCCGCATCGTCGGACTCCTGTCCGACCAGATCGCGACGACCCCGTTCGCGGGCCGCATGCTCGCCGGCGCACAGGACGCCGCGCGCGAGCACGATCACCTCCTGCTCTTCATCGACACCGGCGGCGACGCAGACATCGAAGCGGATGCCCTCCGCGCCCTGGCGGCACAGCAGGTCGACGGCATGATCTACGCCTGCATGTGGCACCGCGCGGTCGATGTCCCCGCCGGGCTCCCTCGAGGCTCGGTGCTGCTCGACTGCTACCCCGAGGGTGGCGGCTTCCGCAGCGTCGTGCCCGATGACCGCGTGGGCGGTGCCGCTGCGGTGCGAGAGCTGCTCGCCGCCGGACACCGCCGCATCGCGTACCTCGACACCGACGACCCCGAGCCCATCGCCTCGCGACTGCGTCACGAGGGCTACCTCGAAGCGCTGGCCGAGGCGGGCATCGAGGCCGATCCCGCGCTCCATGTGACGGGGGAGACGTCCGCGCAGGGCGGGCGTGCGGCAGCCGAGCGGTTGCTCGATCTGCCCGAGGACCAGCGTCCGACCGGCATCTTCTGCTTCAACGACCGGATGGCGATCGGCGTCTATGCCGCGGCACACCATCGCGGCCTCGAGATCCCGCGAGACCTCTCGGTCGTCGGCTACGACGATCAGCAGTTGGTCGCCGCAGAAATGGATCCACCTCTCACCACCATCGCTCTGCCCCACTACGAGATGGGTCGCTGGGCGATGGAGGTCGCGCTCGGCGTCCGCGCGGAGGGGGATGAGGACGCCTCGCACCGAATGGACTGTCCCGTCATCCGACGGGATTCCGTGGGCCCGCCGCCGGCGCATGTCGGCAAACAGAACCGACGACGGGCTTCACACACAACCGAAGGGCCGCGCTCGGCGGCTCCCGATCAGGTGCCCGACGTGGGCGTCAGGCACCAAGAATAGGAAACCACAATGACGCGCAGAACGTCGCCGATCTTCGTGGCGGCTGGGTTGGTGACAGCCCTCGCCCTCACAGGATGTGGACAAGCAGGTCAAGGCAACACGACCGGAGAAGACGGTCGAACGCAGCTCACGATGTGGACGCACTCGGCGGGGAACGCCGCGGAGCTCGCCGTCTACGAGAAGATCATCACCGATTTCAACGCCTCACAGGACGAGTACGAAGTCGTGCACGAGTCCTTCCCGCAAGGTGCCTACAACGACGCGATCGTCGCTGCGGCGGCCTCGGGAGACCTTCCCTGCCTGCTTGACCTCGATGGGCCGATCATGCCCAACTGGGCGTGGGCGGAGTACCTCCAGCCGTTGGAGATCTCGACCGAGATCACCGACAAGCTCCTCCCGACGGCGGTGGGCGTGTGGGACGGCGAGATCTACTCGGCCGGCTACTGGGATGCGGCGCTGTCGATCTTCGCGCGCAAGTCGGTGCTCGATGCCAACGGCATCCGCATCCCCTCGACGGATCAGCCGTGGACGGCCTCCGAGTTCGATGCCGCGCTGTCGACGCTGCAGGATGCCGGCTACGACACCCCCATCGACATCGGTGCGGAAGACACCGGCGAGTGGTGGCCGTACGCGTACTCCCCGCTGCTGCAGAGCTTCGGCGGCGACCTGATCGACCGCGACACGATGCTCACCGCGGACGGCGCGCTGAACGGCGACGCCGCCGTGGAGTGGGGCACCTGGTTCCAGAACCTCTTCGCCGAGGGCTACGCGAGCAACGCGGGCACGATCGGCAACCAGGAGTTCGTCGACGATGAGGTGGCGCTCAGCTACACCGGCGTGTGGAACGCGCTCGCATCCGTCGAAGCGATCGGCGATGATCTCCTGATCCTGCCGCCGCCCGACTTCGGCAACGGCCCGAAGATCGGTGGCGGGTCGTGGCAGTGGGCGATCTCTTCGGGCTGCAACGACGCCGATGGCGCCCGGCAGTACCTCGAGTTCAGCTTCAACGACGAGTACATCACCGAGTTCGCCGACAACCAGATCGTCATCCCGGCGACGGAAGCCGCTGCGCAGGCGTCGGAGTACTTCGGCGATGACGGCGTGCTGCGCCCGTTCGTGGAGCTGTCGCAGAAGTACGCCGTGCTGCGGCCGGAGACTCCCGCCTACGCCGTGATCTCGACCACGTTCGAGACGGCGGCGAAGAACATCATGAGCGGCGCCGACGTCACGGCGACCCTCGACCAGGCCGTCGCGGACATCGATGCCAACATCGCGTCCAACGACGGGTACGGATTCCAGTAGACGGTGACGGCGGAGGTGGGGGCGCGGGCGACCGCGTGCCCACCCCGCCGCGCTGCTCCACCCGCTCCTGAAAGACGCATCGATGACCGTCACACCTCCGACGGCGGGGGCCGAGACTCCTCGGCGCACCCTCCGCTCCTTCCGCTCCAGCCGTGGACGCGAGACGTGGGCAGGGCTGGGCATGGTCGCACCGGCCGCCCTCCTGCTCACACTGTTCCTCATCGTCCCGGTGGTCCTCGCGTTCACTCTCTCCTTCACGAATGCGAGGCTCATCTCGCCGAACCCGCCTCGCTTCGTCGGGGTCGACAACTTCATTCGCGCCTTCACCGCTGACCCGCTCTTCGTGCAGTCGATCGGCAACACGGCGATCTTCGCGCTCATCGTCGTGCCCGTGCAGGCCGGCCTCGGCCTCGCGCTCGCGGTGCTCGTGAATCGAAAGCTCCGCGGCACGACGTTCTTCCGCGTCGTGTTCTTCATCCCCGTCGTGACCTCGATCGTCGTCGTCTCGATCCTGTGGAAGTTCCTCTATCAGGATGACGGGCTCATCAACTCGATGATCGACGCCGTGACGTTCGGGCTGTGGAGCGGGAACGATTGGCTCAACGACCCCTCGACGGCGCTCGGCGCGATCATCGTCATGTCGATCTGGCAGGCCGTCGGGTTCCACATGATCATCTGGCTGTCGGGGCTGCAGACGATCCCCGAAGAGCTCTACGAGGCGGCCCGCATGGATGGCGCCAGCCCGTGGCGCCAGTTCACCAACGTCACGTGGCCGGGGCTGCGCCCGACGATGGTCTTCGTGCTCGTCACCATCACGATCGCCGCCCTCGGGTTGTTCGTCCAGATCGACGTCATGACCCAGGGTGGTCCGCAGGGCGCCACCTCGACGGTCGTCTACCACGCGGTGCGCAAGGGCTTCGGTCAACAGGAGATCGGCTACGCGGCCGCGATCTCGCTCATCTTCTTCGTGGCCGTGCTCATCATCGCGCTCATCCAGCGTCGCATCACCCGGGAGAAGGACTGATGACCGCCACCGTCGACAACCACACCGAGACGGGGCGGCCGGCGTCGCGCTCCGCTCGCGCCCCGCGCACGGCTGCTGCGGGCCGCCGATGGGGCACGGCGGCGACCTATATCGCCATGTCGGTGCTCGCCGTGATCTTCCTGTTCCCGCTCGTGTTCATGTTCGTGTCGAGCCTCAAGCCCGACGCGCAGATCCTGCAGGACCTCGACTCTCCGCTCGCCTTCCTCCCCGTCGGCGACATCAGCCTCGACAACTACTTCGGGGTCTTCGACCGGGTGCCGGTCGCGCAGTTCATGTTCAACTCGGTGCTCGTGACGGTGCTGACCGTCGGGCTCGGGCTCATCGTGAACTCGATGGCCGGTTTCGCCCTTTCGCGGCTCGCGTGGCGCGGCCGGCTCGTCGTGCTCGCCGTCATCATCGCGACCCTCATCGTGCCGTTCGAGACCATCGCGGTGCCGATGGTCTACTGGGTCGCCCAACTGCCCACACTCGTCTTCGAAGGCGGCGTGCTCAAGTACGACTTCGGCTGGTTGAACACCTACGAGGTGCAGATCGTGCCGTTCATCGCGAATGCGTTCTCCATCTTCCTGTTCACGCAGTACTTCTCCACGATCCCGAAGTCGCTCGACGAGGCTGCGCGGATCGACGGGGCGAGTTGGTTCAGGATCTACCGCCGCATCATCGTGCCGCTGTCGGGCCCGGCATTCGCGACGGTCGCGATCCTGACCTTCCTGCCTGCATGGAACCAGTACCTGTGGCCGCTCATGGTCGTGCAGCGAGAGAACCTCCGGCCCGTCATGGTCGGCATGCAGTACTTCTTCCAACTCAACACCGCCTGGGGTGAGGTCATGGCGTACACGTCGATGATCACGATCCCCGTGCTCATCGTCTTCTTGATCTTCCAGCGCGCCTTCGTCAGCTCGATCGCCGCGAGCGGAGTGAAGGGATGAAAGGAAACACCGTGTTCGATCTTCCCGACTCGTGGGTATGGGACTTCTGGTTCGCCGACGACGGCGAGCAGTACCACCTCTTCTTCCTCTACGCCTCGCGCGCGCTGCACGACCCGGAACGGCGCCACTACCGCGCCTCGATCGGTCACGCGACCTCGCTCGACCTCGTCGAGTGGACACGGGGACCGGATGCGCTCGTGCGCGGTGACGCTCCTGCGTTCGACGACCTCGCCACCTGGACGGGTTCGACGGTGCGGCACCCGGACGGGACGTGGTTCCTCTTCTACACGGGCGCGAGCCTGAGCGACGGGGGCAAGAACATCCAGTCGATCGGGTACGCCACCTCGTCAGACCTCGTCGAGTGGCACAAGGCACCGCATCCGGTGCTGAACGCGCAGGCCCCCTGGTATGAGACGGTCGACAGTGGCGCGTGGCACGACGAGGCCTTCCGCGACCCGTGGGTCTTCCCCGACCCCGAGGGCGACGGGTGGCACATGTACGTCACGGCGCGTGCACCTCATGGACCCGTCGAGGGCAGGGGAGTGATCGGCCACGCGTGGTCGGCCGATCTTCGCGAGTGGGAGTTGCGTGAGCCGTTGAGCGTGCCCTCCGACGACGGGTTCGGGCAGTTGGAGGTCGTTCAGGTCGAGGTCGTCGACGGTCGCCCCGTTCTCCTGTTCTCCTGCCTGGCGGAGCACTCGATGCCGTCGCGGAGGTCGGCTGCGGGCGGCACATGGGCGGTGGCCGCGGACAGTGTGCTCGGACCCTTCGACATCTCTCGCGCCGAACCCTTGACCGGTGACGACCTCTACGTGGGCAGGCTCCTGCGCCGCCGCGACGATGGGCGATGGTTGCTGTTCGCCTTCCGCAACCGTGGTGATGACGGGCACTTCGTGGGGGGGATCACTGACCCGATGCCGGTCGAATGGGTCGAGGGGCGTCTTGCCGTGCGCGAAGCCGTGGCCGGCAGGCGTTCGTAGACTGGAGCGATGCGACCGCTCACCGAAGCCGACGTCCGGGCATCGTTCGTCAACGCGGACGCGGAGGAGTTGCGGATCATGGAGATGCCGCATGACTTCCTGCTCGTCGATTGGGACTACCTCGACTTCTTCGCCTGGTCGGATCCGAATGCGAGCCGCCGCGGCTACGTCTTGATCCCGCTGGAGGAGACGGTCGTCGGGATCGTGCTCCGGGCCACTGAGCCCGGGCGCGGACGATCGGGGATGTGCGACATCTGCCACACGATGCAGCCCGGCAACCAGATCTCCCTGTTCTCCGCACGCCGCTCGGGCCAGGCCGGGCGGCGCGGCGATTCGGTCGGCGCCTACATGTGCGCCGACCTCTCCTGCCACGAGAACGTACGTCTCGCGCACCCGTTGGCACCGAACGAGGTCAGGGCACCGGGGCAGGCCGACCTGCGCCTGGACGGGACACACCGCCGGATGGAGCGCTTCGTCTCGCAGGTCTGGGAGCGCAGCTGATCGCGGCTACGCTGGACCCACACGTCCTGTGCTCGAAGGAGACGCCATGAGTGATGCCATCCTGTTCGCCGTCGAAGAGGGGATGGCCCGGCTCACGCTGAACCGCCCCGCCCGCCTCAACGCCTTCAACGCCGACCTCGCACATGCGTGGAAGGACGCGACCGCCGAGGCGACATCGCGCGCCGACGTGAAGGCGATCCTGATCGATGCGTCCGGCCCCGCCTTCTGCGCGGGAGGCGATGTGATCGACATGGCCACGACCATGGGAGCTTCCGGAGCGGAGATCACCGCGCTCGCCGAGGTCATCAACACCGGTATCCGTTCCCTGACGGAATCGACGGTTCCCGTGGTCGCCGCCGCGCACGGCACGACGGCGGGCGGGGGTCTCGGCATCCTGCTCTCGAGCGACTATGCGGTCGTCGGCTCGCGGTCGAAGCTCGGGAGCCTGTACGCGAACATCGGCCTGACGCCCGACCTCTCGGTGTCGGCCCAGCTCGCGCGCGCCGTCGGCCAGAGGCGCGCACTGCAGCTGGTGCTGCAGGATCGTCTGCTGTCGGCCTCGGAGGCGCTCGACTGGGGACTCGTGGCCGAGGTCGTCGAGGGGGAGGATTCCGTGGCCGAGGCCGCCCTGGTGCGGGCGCGTGGCGAGGAGATCGCCCGTTTCTGGCTGGCGGGGGCCGCCGACGCGTACGGACAGGCGAAGCGATTGGTCCGTTCCCAGCCCGAGCGCTCCTTCGCCGAGCAGTTGAGCGAGGAGGCCCGCTCGATCGGCGCAGCGCTGGAGACTCCGGACGCGCAGGCGCGGGTGGCTGCATTCGCCGCCTCGGCCGCCAAGAGGGCCGGCTGACTTCTTCTGCTCCGCCCCGTGCGGACGGTGACTTTCCCCAACCCGTGCGGTGGCCGCGGTATCCGGCGGTGGGCGTGGCAGGATGAAGGCATCGCCGCTCGACGAGAGGATCGCCATGTCCCAGCCGGACATCACCACACCGCAGCCGCAGAGTGAGAAGAAGAACATGTCGCTGCTGATCCGAGGCTCTCTCTGGATCGCCATCGGCGCTCTGATCGCCGCTGCACTCGTCTGCGTCGTCTGGGTCCTCATCGGGGACCAGGACGGACTGATCGGCCGAGCCTTCCTCACGATCCTCCTCCTGGCGGCCTTCGCGGGGATCGCGATCGCCGAGGCGGGGCTCGCCCCGAACCGTCCCGACTGGCTGCAGCTGGCCAGCATGGTGAGCTGGATCGTCGCGCTCCTCGTCGGCGCCGTGAAGATCTGGCTCCCCGAAGACGGCATGTACTTCGGCGCCGAGCGCTTCTTCCAACTGCTGCTGGTCATCGGCATCCTGCAGCTCGCGCTCGTGCACGTGCGGCTGTTCACACCGGCTGCCCAGCGCTACGTCACCACGTTCACGCGAGTCATCTACATCGTCACGATCACGTTCCTCGGTGGCCTCGTCGGCATGCTCGTGTTCTTCCTCGCCTTCCCGAACACGTTCGAGTACGGCGCGCTGTACTGGCGGATCGTCGTCGCCCTCACGATCCTCGTCGCCGTCGGCACCACGCTCATCCCGCTCCTGAACGCGCTCTTCGCGCCCAAGAAGAAACCGGCCACGCCGGGCGTCGGATCCGCGCCGTCCTGGCCGACCTATGCCGACGGCATCACCCCGCTGCCGGTGCTTCCCGACTCGTCGCCCGATTGGACGGCGTACTACACCGGGTACCCGACGGTCACGGCACAGCAGTCGCTCCCGGCGGCCCCGGCCGCGAGCTTCCCCGTCGTGCCGCAGCCGGTGGAGCAGGTGTACGCACAACCCGCGCCGCCGCAGGCCCCCGGTGTGCACACGATGCCGCCGACGCCCGGTGCCGTGGAGCAGCCCCCGGCGCCGAGGAAAGAGCCCTCCGCGTTCCCGCCT
>WPCJ01096000.1_pt1 | contig 10249 bp, 9 predicted proteins | sample 5399831 | NCBI WGS metagenome assembly WPCJ01 (sample SAMN12869470, study PRJNA574797) | sludge metagenome | isolation source: wastewater treatment of pH10 | place: China:Beijing | collected 2019-05-20 | reverse complement strand
GGGCTCGCCCGCCTCCGCCGCGAGCATGTCCTTCGGCAGCATGAGCGCGACGGGGCCCGGCCGACCGGTCGTGGCCTGCACGATCGCCATGTCCAGGTAGTCGTCGATGCGCTCGGGCGAGGGCAGTTTGCGGCTCCACTTGGTCACGCCGGCGAAGAGCCGGTCGTGGTCGAGCTCCTGGAAGGCGTTGCGATCCTGTCGGTCGGCGGGCACCTCCTGCACGAGCGCGAGGATCGGCACCGACGCCTTCATCGCCTCGGCGAACGGGGGCACGAGCAGCGTGGCGGCCGGCCCGTTCTGCGCGGTGACGACGGTCAGCCGGTTGCCGATGCGAGCGGCGGCGTCGGCCATCGCCCCGCCCGCGTTCTCGGTGCGGTAGACGATCTGCCTGATGCCGGCGCGCTCGGCCTCGAGCACGAGCAGGCTCGGCAGGCTCTGTCCGAAGAACTGGGTGATGCCATGACGGAGCATGGCCTGGGCGACGGCTTGGGCGACGGTTCTGGTCATACTGCCAGCGTCCTCCGCTTCGCGCCGAAGCTCCAATAGGGGTTGCAGGCCGGGTGATTACCTCGCCTTATCGGCGATGCGGCCCTGCATCCACGACTTCGCGAAGTCGATGAACCGCTCGGCGGCGGGAGAGAGGTGCTCGTCCTCGCTCCAGGCGAGACCGTAGCCGACCGCGGGCACGGGCGCTCGGAAGGGCCGCAGCACGACGCCCGGCGGGCAGAGCATCTCGGCGCGCGCCTGGTCGAGCACGCCGATGCCGACGCCGCCCCGCACGGCGCGCAGCACGAAGGAGGCGTCGGCCTCCTCGTGCACGTTCGACGGGCCGCGATCCCCCCAGATCAGCCGCACGAGCTCGTCGTAGTAGCCGGGCGACTGCCGACGGGGCCACATCACGATGCGCTCGTCGCGCAGCGCCTCGGGGTCGATGGAGTCGCCGAGCGCCAGGCGGTGGCCGACGGGGAGCGCGGCGACGAGTTCGCTCGTGCCGAGCGCGAGGTACTCGATGCCGTCGGATTCGAGCAGCGGCAGCCGCACGAATGCGACGTCGGCGTCGCCGTGCCGCAGCAGCGCGCAGTTGTGTGCGGTCCAGCCCGATTCGACTTCGATCGACAGCTCGGGGTGCAGCTCGCGGAACTGCGTGAGCATCTCGGCGGTGCCGAGCTCGGGGGTCGACCGGTTGTGGGCGATGCGCAGCTTGCCGCCCACGCCGCTGCTGAGCGACTTCGCCAGGGCGCCGAAAGCCTCGGAGTGCCTGAGCAGAGACTCGGCCTCGGGCAGCAGCGCCTCACCGGCCTCGGTCAGGCTGACGCCCCGGCGGCTGCGGTCGAAGAGGCGCACCCCGATCTCGTTCTCGAAGACCTGGATCTGCTGCGACAGGCCGGGCTGGGCGATGTGCAGCTGCGCTGCCGCTCGCCCGAAATGCAGTTCGTGTGCGAGTACAACGAAGTAGTGAACCCGACGTAACTCCACTGTGCGACTCTATGCCTTCTGCCTTGGCGAAAGCTTGAAGACACGGTTTCGCAGCCAGCCCCACACCCGGGCGACGCCGCCGGCGAGACCTTCGGGGAAGAAGAGCACGACGGCCATCACCGCGAGGGCGAACACCGCGCCGGGCAGCACGTCGAACCTGGAGGCGCCGAGCGGGATCGAGAAGCCGTCGAGGTTCAGGTGCAGCCACCACACGAGCGCGCCGCCCACGATGGCGCCGCTGAGCCGCCGCATGCCGCCGAGCACGACCATCATGAGGAATTGCAGGGAGAAGGCGAGGCTGAAGGAGTCGGGGGTGATGATGCCGAGCACCATCACGTAGAGGCCGCCGCCGACTCCCGCGACCCCGGCGGCGAGGATGAAGGAGTTGATGCGGTAGCCGAAGAGCGGCACGCCGCTCGCCCGGGCCGAGACCTCGCTGAACTCGAGGGCGCGCAGGGCGAGCCCGTGCCGGGAGCCGGCGATCGAGGCGAGCGCGAGCGCGATGAGCACCAGGAAGCACACGACGGCGACGTACTGCATGGTGGAGCGGCCGAAGAAGTCGCTGCCCGGGATGAAGGGGCGGTCGAGGATCAGGCCGTTCGCCCCGCCCGTGAGCGCCGAGATGCCGTCGAGCTTGATGAGCGGGGGCAGGGCGACCACGAGCGCGAGCGAGACCATCGCGAGGTAGAGCTCCTGCAGACGCAGCGCGATGAGGCCGATGACCAGGCCGGCGAGCATCGCGGCGAGGCCGCCGAGCACGATCGCGAGCACCCATGGCACGCCGTTGTCGAAGCAGACGGCGAAGGTGTACGCGCCGATGGCGGCGAGCGCGCCCTGGCCGAGCGACATCTGGCCCGAGAGACCCGTGATGAAGTACTGGCTCATCGCGATGATGGCGAAGGCGGCCGCGATGGTCGCGTTCTCGATGCTCATGATGCCGGGCAGCGCGAAGGGCATCAGCACAGCTGCGCCGATCGCGACGCCGGCGAGGCTCGGCCGGTCGAGCGCGCGCCGCAGCACGAGTGCGAGCAGGCCGCCCGCGGCGATGCCGATGATGGAGGCGAGCAGGTTGCTGGCGAGCAGCACGCAGCAGACGAGACCGACGACGACCGTGACGAGGCCCGTGAGCAGGGAGGGGTAGACGGGGCGGGTCGCGCCCGGGGATGCGACCGCGGGGCCGAAGGCCCGCAGGATGCCGGCGGTCATGGGCGCACCACCTTTCCGCGCCCGAAGAATCCTTGCGGGCGAATCAGCAGAACGAGGACGAGGAGCAGGAAGGCGATGGGGGTTCGCAGCGCGGCGGCCCCGTCGACGTAGGTGCCGAGCAGGCTCTGGGCGAGTCCGAGGATCAGGCCGCCGAGCACGGCGCCGAAGGGGCTCGAGAGGCCGCCCACCGCCATAGCCGCGAAGGCGAGGATCATCGGCATGACCATCATGGTCGGCTCGAGCAGCAGCAGGTTGGCCGAGAGGATGCCGGCGATGCCGCCGACGATCGCGGCGAGTCCCCAGCCGACGAGGTAGACGCGGTTGGGCTCGATGCCCACGATGCGCGCCGCGGTCTCGTTGCTGGTGGCGCCCTGCAGGCCGAGGCCGAGCTTCGTGAAGCGGAAGAAGGCGGTGACGAGGGCCATCGTGATGACGGCGATGATGAGCACGACGATCACGGTGACGCTGACGCGCACCCCGCCGAACTCCACGCTGCCGCTGCCGAAGATCGGCGGGAAGGCCTTCGGGATGCCGGTCCAGACGCTGAGGGTGACGCTCGCGAGGAAGGTGAAGAGGGCGAGCGTGAGGATCGCGATGTTCATGTGCTTCGCACGGCCGCGGATTCGCCTGACCAGCAGGGAGAAGACGCCGATACTGAGCGCGGCGGAGGCCGCGAGGGCGAGCACGACCGCGATCGGCCAGGGCACGCCGGAGATGATGAGCGTGTAGCTGAGGTAGGCCGTGAGCGTGGCCATCTCTCCCTGGGCGAAGTTCACGACGCCGGTCGCGCGATAGATGAGCACGAGGGCGAGGGCGAGGGCGGCGTAGACCGATCCGTTCGCGATACCGATGATGATCTGCTCGATCACAGCTCCTCCTCCTGAGCGCCGAGCGCACCGAGATAGTGTTCGCGGACAGTGGGATCCGCTGCCAGCTCGGCGCCGGTGCCGCTCAGCACGACGGAGCCCGAGGCGATGACGTAGCCGCGGTCGGCGATGCCGAGCGCCGCCGCCACGTTCTGCTCGACCATGAGCACGGTGAGCCCTTCGGAGCGGTTGAGCTCGACGAGGGTGTCGAGGATCTGGGCCGAGACGAGCGGGGCCAGGCCGAGGGAGGGCTCGTCGAGCAGCAGCAGGCCGGGCCGCCCGATGAGCGCGCGGGCGATCACGAGCATCTGCTGCTCGCCACCGGAGAGCGTGCCCGCCCGCTGCGCCTTGCGCTCCTCGAGCCGGGGGAACAGCCCGAACATGCGGGCGATGTCGGCGCTCTTGGCGTTGCGCCCGCGGAAGCGGTAGGCGCCGAGGTGCAGGTTCTCGAGCACGGTGAGGTCGCCGAAGACCTGACGGCCCTCGGGCACATGGCCGAGCCCGCGGCGGACGGCGAGCGAGGGCGCCTGGTTCGCGATCTGCGCGCCGTCGAGCTCGATGGTGCCCGAGGAGACGCGCACGAGCCCGGTGACGGCGCCGAGCAGCGTCGTCTTGCCGGCGCCGTTCGAACCGACGAGCGCGGTGATCTCGCCCTCTCGGGCTTCGAGCGTGAGGTTCTCGAGGGCCCGCACCGGCCCGTACGACACGCAGAGATCCTGAACCCTGAGTCCCCCGCTCATGCGGCGCTCCCTTCCTCCGCCGCGGCGCCCAGGTAGGCTTCGAGCACCGCTCTGTCGGTGCGCACCTCCTCGGGCGTGCCATCGGCGATCTTCCGTCCGAAGTCGAGCACCGCGATGCGCGAGCACAGCTTCATGACCATGTCGACGTGGTGCTCGATGAGCAGGAACGCCTCGATGCCGGCGTCGCGCTGCAGCCCGGAGACGACCTCGGCGAGCTCGTCGGCCTCGGCGTCGTTGAGGCCGGCCGCGGGCTCGTCGAGCAGCAGCAGGGCCGGGTTCGAGGCGAGCGCCCTGGCGATGTCGACTCGGCGCTGCTGCGGGAAGGGCAGTTCGTCGACGCGGCGCTCCGCGAGATCGGCGAGACCCAGCAGCTCGAGCGTCTGCATAGCGGCCTCGGTGCGCCGCCGCGTCTCGAGGCGCGCCCGCGGCAGGCGCAGGGCGTAGGAGAGCATGCCGACCGAGCCCGTATGGTGCGCGCCCACGAGCACGTTCTCGAGCACGGTCAGCTCGGTGAAGAGGTGCACGTGCTGGAAGGTGCGGGCGAGGCCGCGCTCGGTGAGTCGCTCGGGGATGAGCTTGTCGATGGGCTCGCCGCGGAAGACGATGCTGCCGGTGTTGTGAGAGAAGGTGCGCGAGATGCAGTTGACGAGCGTCGTCTTGCCCGCGCCGTTGGGACCGATCAGCCCGTAGGCGTCGCCCTCGCCGATGGTGATCGAGACGTCCTTCAGCGCCTGCACGCCTCCGAAGGCGATGCCTACGCCGGTGGCCTCGAGCAGGGTGTTCCTGGTCATACGGTCTCTCCTAGAAGAAAGCGGCGGGGGTTGTCGAAGCAGATCCGCTGGATCGTCTCGGCCGAGACGCCGGCATCCTCCATGCCCGGAAGCACCACGTCCGAGATGAGCCGGTACCCCTGCGGGTTGCGCTCGAGGCCGTTGCGGGGCACGACGCTGTGCGAGTAGTCGACGGCCCAGTCGTGCGAGAGCAGCAGCTGGCGCTCGAGCCCGGCCTCGATCAGCGCGACGACGAAGTCGATGCGCTCCTGCAGGCTGGAGCCGAAGTCGCCGGGGAAGCGGTCGAGCCCGATGAAGCAGCCGCGACGCGCGAGCTCCACGACGTACTCGAGGTCGGCGGTGTCGTTGCTGTGGCCGATGCACACGCGCCTCGGGTCGGCGCCCGCCTCGACCAGCAGGTCGAGCTGCTCGAAGCCGTCACGGGTGGCGGTGGCCGAGTGGGTGTAGACGGGCGCCCCGGTCGTGCGGCTCGCGATGCCCGCGGCGCGGAAGATCCTCTTGAACTCGTCGCTGACGGGGCCCTCGCTCGCGACCTTGATCACTCCGGCCCGGATCGAGGTCCCGGCGATGCCCTCGGTCAGCTCTTTGACGAAGATCGCGGCGACCTCCTCCGGCGTGCGCCGGTAGAAGGAGCGGGGCGCGTCCATCCAGCAGCCGGTCGCGGCGACGATGTGGATGTCGCTCTGCACGGCCGCGCGATGCACGAACTCTATGTTGCGGCCGAGATCGTGCGTGGTGAGATCGACGATCGTGCGGAAGCGGGTGCCGAGCAGCGCGCTCAGCGCCGAGACCGCGCGGGTCTCGAGCTCCTCGTGATCGCCGAGCAGTTCGGGGTACGACTCCCAGATACCGGCGCTCGAGCACACGACGTGCTCGTGCGGCAGGATCCACCCGAGCTGATCGGCCGGCACCGGCCCGCGCACGGTCGCTATCTTGCGTGTGGTCATAGGAATCGCACCCTGAACTCTCGGTCGTGCGCGCCTCAGGCGCAGATGGGATCGCTGATGAAGTCGAACGTCATCTCCGCGTTGTAGCGGGTCATCGCCATGCAGCTGATCGCGTCGTGGTTGTCCGCCGAGAGCGAGACCTCGCCGATCACGGGCAGGCCCTGCACATCGCTCAGGTTCTGCACGGCCTCGATCAGGCCCTCTCGGGTCGGGTTCTCGCCCGCAGCCTCGAGCGCGGTCATGAAGAGCTTCGTCGAGCCGAAGGTCTGCATCGAGCTCGTGCCGGCGGGGATCGAGGGCGAGTACTTCTCCATGAGCTCGAGGTACTCGGCCACGGCCTCGTTGCTGTCGTCGAGCGTCGGGAAGCTGGAGCCGGCGATGAGGCCCTCGAGCGCGTCGGCTCCGGCCTCGGCGAGCACCGCGGGATCGTTCGCGTTCGAGCTGATGATGAGCGGCGCGTCCCAGCCGGTGTCGTTCATCGCGCGGGTGGCGAGGATCGCGAACTTCGCGAGCACGAACGAGACCACGACCTCGGCGCCGGCGGCGCGCAGCGCGGCGATCTGGCTCGAGACGTCGGAGTCGGAGCTCTCGTAGGGCTGCTCGGAGACGATCGAGTCGCCGGCGAGATCCTTGAACACCGTCTGGAAGCTCTTGCCGAAGTCGTCGTTCTGGTAGAGCACGCCGATCTTCTTGCCGGCCTGCTCCTCCTGCAGGTAGTTCCAGATGAGTTCGGGCTCGGTGCTGTAGGAGAGCTGGAAGGTGGTGATGCCCGGGTAGGTCGCGGGGTCGTTGAACTGCGGGGCGCCCGTGATGATGCCGAGGTTGGGGATGCCCTCCTCGGTGAGGTATCGGGCGACCGCGTCGTTCACGGGAGTGCCGGGGGTCGAGACGAAGGCGAACACGTCGTCCTCTTCGACCGCCTTGCGGGCCGAGGCGAGCGACTTGGCGGGATCGTAGCCGTTGTCGTAGACCTTGAGCTCGATCTCCTTGCCGTTGATGCCGCCGTTCTCGTTGACGTGCTCGACGTAGGCCTCGATGCCGCCCTGGTAGATGGGGCCGTAGTTCGCCGCCGCGCCCGAGAGGGGCAGCAGGGCCGCGATCTTGATCGTGTCGCCTTCGACCGGTTCGCCGCCGCCGCCGGTGCCGTCCGCGCCGCCCGAGTTGCCTGCCGCGCAACCCGTCAGCAAGAGGCTTGCAGCGGCGACGAGGCCAACGCTCTTGAGCATCCAACTTGGTTTCTTCATGGTTCTTTCCTCTCTGAAAGAAGGCGGCGTTCGCCCTGCCTTCCATGCTGCTCTAGCTGTGAAATGTCCGTCCAATAGTGGCTTGCACCGCTGTCATAGCCAGCAGCTATCAAGCGCTGCGGATCCTCGTCAGGCGTGCGGCGCCGAGGCCGATCGACCGAACGCGCCCTGCACGTGGAGCCGCTCGATGTCCCCCGCCTCGAGCCCGAGCCAGTCCCCGAGCACCCCTGCGTTGTGCTGCCCGAGACCCGGCGACGGGCGCAGCGCCGGGGCGGGCGAGGCGGACATGCGAACCACCGGTCCCGCGAACTCTACCGCACCGGCCACCGGGTGCTCGATGGTCGCGAAGAACTCCCGATGCCGCAGCTGCGGGTTGTGCAGCACGTCGTCGACGGTGGCGACCTTGCCCGCCGGTACCCCGGCCCGGCGCAGGGCGTCGAGCATCTGCTCGGAGCTGAGCCCGCGCGCCCAGGCCGAGATCTCCTCGGTCAGGGGCTCGATGTTCTGCAGCCGCAGGGCGTTCGTCGAGTAGCGCTCGTCGGTGAGCAGATCGGGCCGCGCCATCGCGCTCGTCAGGGAGACGAAGAGCGAGTTCGTCGAGGCGCTCAGCTGCACGAAGCCGTCGCTCGTCTCGAAGACGTCGGCCGGGGCCGCGTGGATGCTCCGGTTGCCCTGCCGGCTCGGGGCGACGCCCGCCGCCGCGTAGCCGGGGATGAAGGTGGCCGACAGCGAGAGCAGGCTCTCCACCAGCGACACGTCGACCTGCTGGCCCTTCCCGTTCCGTTCTCGAGAGAACAGGGCGAGCACGGCGCCGAGGGCCGCGTGCAGCGCCGCCGAGTAGTCGGCCACGTAGAAGCCGGCGCGCACGGGAGGGCCGTCGGCCTGCCCCGTGACCGATTGCAGCCCGCTCGTGGCCTGCGCGACGGAGTCGAAGCAGCCCTCCTGCGCCTGCGGTCCGGTCTGCCCGTAGCCCGAAACCGAGACGGTGACGAGCCCCGGGTTGAGCTCCTCGAGCCGTGCCCGGTCGAAGCCCATGTCGGCTAGGGTGCCGGGGCGGAAGTTCTCGATCAGCACATCGGCCTCGCCGATCAGTCGGCCGAGCAGTTCGAGGCCCGCCTCCGATCGCGTGTCGACCGTGACGCCCCGCTTGTTGCGGTTGAGCGCCATGAAGTAGGTGGACTCGCCGTTCACATGCGGGCCCGAGAGGCGCGAGGGGTCGCCCGAGGGGGTCTCCACCTTCACCACGTCGGCGCCCATGTCACCGAGGATCAGGCCCGCGTGGGGGCCCGCGATCCAGCGCGACATGTCCAGCACGCGGATGCCGGCGAGCGGCGCCGAGCTCATCGCGGGATCCTCGCGTGCGCAACGGTCACGACGCGGCCCTCCGAGTTCTTGGTGAACGCGTGCGCCAGCACCTCGCGCTCGCCGACCTCGTCGATCACGATCGTGGAGGTGAGCTCGGTGCCGACGAGCACCGGCGCGATGAAGGTGAATGCGAACTTCGAGCCGCGCAGCGCGGGCTCGCCGAACTGCCGCACGAGCGCAGAGATCACGTGCGAGGCCGAGACGAGGCCCTGGGCGACGGGCGCGTCGTAGCCGCTCTCCGCCGCCTTCTCGGGCGAGATGTGAATGCTGCTGCGGCGGATCGGCTGCGGCTTCTCGTGCGCCCAGGCGAAGGGGAAGCCCGAGAACACGACGCTCTGCTCGTACGAGACGGGACGGGCTGGGTCGATGATCACGGCGCCCGCGACCGGCTCGTCCCCCGGTCGCAGCACCGGCGCGCCGGCGGGCACCTCGTCGGTGACCTTGGGCAGCTGCTCGGCCCAGTTCTCGGGCTGATCGGGCGAGTCGGGCTCGTCGAAGCGCTCGAAGCCGACCGTCTCGGTCGCGAGCATGCGCACGAGCTCGGTGCCGTCGGCTGCGGCGAGGGTGCTCAGGCAGGAGCGGTGCCGCCTGCCGCGCCGCATGAACTTCGCGATGTGGCTGCCGGTGATGCGCACCGGCTCGCCGACGCGCACGGGGGCGAGCACGTCGATCTGCGCGCGGGTGTGCAGGCCGCTCACCATGGGCGGGCTGCAGTCGTAGCCGAGCAGGAAGAGCTTGAGCAGGTCGTTGATGAAGAGCGTGGGCGGCACGAGCGGCGCATCGCCGAGCCCCGCCACGTAGCTGTCGGGCTCGTCGCCGATGGCGAAGGTGTGCGCGCGCACGGCGCTCGCGCCGACCCGCCCCTCGACGCAGCCCAGATCGTCGCCGACCGTCAGATTCTCCCAGCCGAATCGTGGCGGAGAATCAGGAGTCACCACCGTCATTTCTCTGTTCCTTCCTTGGAGAGGTCTTGGTGTTCGCCTTCGTACTCGAAGAAGCCGCCGCCGCTCTTGCGGCCGAGACGCCCCTGCTCGACGAGCCGCTCGAGCGTCGCCGAGACGGCGGTGCCCCGCTCGGAGGCGTAGGCGCGCTCGATGAGCCGCACCGTGTCGAGCCCGACCGCGTCCATGCGCTCGAAGGGGCCGCGGGTGGGCTGCGGGTCGAGCGCCCGGCAGATCGCGTCGACCTCCGCCGGCGTCGCGACGCCCTCGTCGACGATCGCGAGCGCCTCGCGCTTCACCGCCGCCCAGATGCGGTTGTAGAGCAGGCCGAAACTCGGCCTTCCCAGCACGAAGACGCGGAAGCCGAGACGCTGCATGAAGCGCTCGACCGCTTCGATGCGCGCCTCGTCGCTCTCGCCCGAGGTCATCAGCTCCACGACGCGCCGCTCCCACGGCCGCACGTAGAAGTGCAGGTTCACCAGGCGGTCGAGCGAGGGCTCGTCCTCGCCGTCCGCATCGACGACGAGGCGGGCCACCGGCATCGACGACGAGTTCGAGGCGACCGTCGCGCGCGGGGCCGCCCGCAGCAGCTCGGGGATCACGGCGCGCTTGAGCTCGAGCCGCTCCGGCACCGCCTCGATCGCGAGCTCCACGGCGTCGTCGGGGGCGAGGT
>WPCJ01223861.1_pt1 | contig 10254 bp, 8 predicted proteins | sample 5399831 | NCBI WGS metagenome assembly WPCJ01 (sample SAMN12869470, study PRJNA574797) | sludge metagenome | isolation source: wastewater treatment of pH10 | place: China:Beijing | collected 2019-05-20 | reverse complement strand
CTATCGCGATTATGCCGCCAGCCGCCAGGCGCGCACGCTGGCCCCGCAGGGCGAGCGGCGGACGCTGATCGCGCCGGACATCGTCGGGCCGGCCGCGGACATCGTCGAAAGACTGGAGGCCGATCCGGTGCTGCGTCTGGTCGACACGCTGCGGCTGGAATTGCCTTACAATTTCAGTCTCGCCGACCATCGCCAGATCCTGACGGATTTCGTCGAGCTGGTCGCACCGCGACTTGGTTGGCACGGGCAACGACCATCCGCAGCCGAGAGCGCGCCTGCGGGAGGCGCCCACCTATCAGACGCCGCCATCGCGTATCATCGCTCGGCGTGAGAGCTGAAAACCCTTCCCATGCGACAGCCTCACCGTCTTTCCGGAGGGGCTGACATTTCGAAGCGCAGGGTCGGTCGGGGCCATCTGTTGGCCTCGAATGTCGTCCGCGAACGCCAAACACGAAAAGACCGACCGGTTGGGTCGGTTCGTGAACGTCAGCGAAGAGGAAAATGGTGCCGCTTGAGGGATTCGAACCCCCGACCCCCTCATTACGAATGAGGTGCTCTACCAGCTGAGCTAAAGCGGCAACGGGTGGCGCTGTACCAGCAGGGGGGCTGCTTGGCAAGCCGCAAGCGGCGCCATGCACACCACCGAAGCCCCAGCGATTCTCCGGCGCGATCCCGCCTCCCTTCAATCCTTGCGCAGCTTCTCCGTCTCCGGCTTCTCCTGGCCGAGCGCCACGATGCCGCGGCGGATGGCACGGGTGCGGGTGAAGTGCTTGTGCAAAGTCTCGCCGTCGCCATAGCGGATCGCGCGGGTGAGCAAAGCGAGGTCTTCGTTGAAGCGGCCGAGCATCTCCAGCACCGCTTCCTTGTTGTGCAGGAAGACGTCGCGCCACATCGTCGGGTCGGAGGCGGCGATGCGGGTGAAATCGCGGAAGCCGCCAGCCGAGAACTTGATCACCTCGGACTGCGTCACCGCCTCCAGATCCTCGGCCGTGCCGACGATGTTGTAGGCGATGAGGTGCGGCAGATGGCTGGTGACGGCGAGGACGAGGTCATGGTGCTGCGCGCTCATCACCTCGACCAGCGCGCCCATCCCTTCCCAGAACTGGCGGGTTTTGGCGATGGCCGCCGCATCGGTGCCTTCCGGTGGCGTCAGGATGCACCAGCGATTGAGGAAGAGGCTGGGGAAGCCGGCATCGGGGCCGGAATTCTCGGTGCCCGCCACCGGATGGGCCGGAACGAAGGAAACACCCTCGGGCAGATGCGGCAGGACCGCATCGACGACCGAGCCCTTGACCGAGCCGACATCGGAGACGATCGCGCCCGCTTTGAGCGAAGGCGCGATTTCGGCCGCCACCGAACCGCAGGCGCCGACCGGCACGCAGAGGATGATGTGATCGGCGCCATCAGCCGCCTCGGCCGCCGTATCAGCGACGGCATGGCCGAGATCGAGCTCGCGCGCCCGCTGGCGCACGGCCGCGTCCTGGTCGGCCAGCACGATCGTGCCGGCGAGGTTCAGCTCCTTCGCCGCCCGCGCGATCGAGGAGCCGATCAGCCCGATGCCGATGATGGCGAGGCGGGTGAAGACCGGCGTGGCGCGGCGCGGCGCGAAGCTCTCCGCCATCGGCGTCAGGCCTTGCCCGCGAGGAAGTCTGCGAGCGCGGCGACGACGAGGCGGTTCGCCTCCTCGGAACCGATGGTCATGCGCAGCGCGTCCGGCAAGCCATAGCCGCCGACGGCGCGCAGGATGAGACCGCGCCGGGTCAGGAAGGCGTCGGCCTCCTTGGCGGTCTTGCCCGGCGTCTTCGGGAAATGGATCAGGATGAAGTTGCCGACCGAGGGCGTGACCGCGAGGCCGAGCTTCTCGATCTCGGCGGTCGCCCAGGCGAGCCATTTGTCGTTGTGCTCGATCGCGGCCGCGACATGGGCCTCGTCGGCGACGGCGGCGGCACCGGCCTCGATGGCGGCTCCGTTGACGTTGAAGGGGCCGCGGATGCGCTCCAGCGCGTCGATGACATGGGCAGGCCCGTAGAGCCAGCCGATGCGCAGATTGGCGAGGCCGTAGATCTTCGAGAAGGTCCGCGTCATCACGACGTTCTCGCTCTCGGCGACAAGCTCGAGGCCCGACGCATAGTCGTTGCGCCGGACATATTCGGCATAGGCCGCGTCGAGCACCAGCAGGACATGCGGCGGCAGGCCGGCCTGCAGGCGCTTCACCTGATCGAAGGGCAGATAGGTGCCGGTCGGATTGTTGGGATTGGCGAGGAAGACGATCTTCGTCTTCGGCGTCACCGCCGCGAGGATGGCGTCGACATCGGCCGTGTAGTTCTTCTCGGACACGACGACCGGCTTGCCGCCGGCGGCCAGGATGGCGATGCGATAGACCAGGAAGCCGTACTGGCTGTAGATGCCCTCATCGCCCTCGCCCAGATAGGCCTTGGTGACGAGTTCGAGCAGTTCGTCGGAGCCATTGCCGCAGATGATCCGCTGGGGATCGAGACCGTAGCGGCCGGCGATCGCCTGCTTGAGCCGGCTCGACGAGCCATCGGGGTAGAGCTCCAGCTTGCCGGCGAGGCCCTCGAAGGCCGCGATCGCCTTCGGGCTCGGACCCAGCGGGGTTTCGTTGGAGGAGAGCTTGTGCAGCTTCACGCCGGCGGGCGCGGCGGATTTGCCGGGGACATAGGCCTCGATCTCGAGGACGCCGGGACGGGGCACGGGGCGAGAGGCGGTCATCTATCGGTCTTTCGGTTCGATCCTTCCCCGTCATTCCGGGCGACCGGAGGGAGACCCGGAATCCATCGGAGGGCGATGCACTCTACGATGGATCCCGGGTCTGCGCTGCGCTTGCCCGGGATGACGACGGCGGATCAGAGGCGATACGTGAGAGCGTTCACGAACGGGCGGATTTGACGGCGAAACGGGCGGCGTGGCTGCCGATCTCCGAGAAGTCGCTGAGACCGGCGGGTGCGAGCGCAGCCCGGATCGCCGCCTGATCGACCTCGCCGGAGGCGGCGACCAGCAGCGACAGATGCGAGCCGTCGGCAGCCGAGGCCGAGACCTCGGCCAGATGCTCGGCAAGACCGTGGCGCAGCGCCTCCGACCAGCGCTCGACACGGGCGGCATAGAGCACGATCTCGCGCACCGCGGCGTCCGCCAGCGGCTTGGCGATGCAGTAGACCGGCGTGCCGGCCGGATGGTCGGGGCGCTCGACGAAGGGCAGGCGCGCGATGATCTTCGGCGCATCCGGCCCGATCAGGTCGCGCCACCAGATGCCGGCACTGGCGCCCTGATCCATGCGAAAGATGCCGAGATCGCCGGCGGATTCCGCAACGGCGCGGATCACGGCGCGGGCGTCCTCATGCGGGACGAAAGGCACCGTGAAGCCGAAATGGAAGCGGGCGGAATCGCGCATCGCCGGGTCGCCACCCGAAACATCGGCATGGACCGAATAAGGCGCCTGCACATAGGTGAAGGTGGCGATGATGATGCGCCAGACACTCTCGACGGTGTCGAGCGGCAGGAGGCCCTTATGGCTGAGCGCGAGCCGCTTCATGATGTCGGCCTCGCGGCCGGGGCGGAAGGCGGAGCCGGAGGCTTGCGTCTTCTTGATCGAGATCAGCGTCTCGATGATCTGCGAACGCTCCATCAGCAGCGCATGCATCGTGCTGTCGATGCGGTCGATTTCGCTGCGCAGATCGGCAAGGGTGGTCGGGGCGGCTTCGGTCATGGCAACGCGCTTTCCGGCAAGGCCACGCTCCTTAGCGCTCCCGCCGCGCCTTGGCAAAGCCGGGTGCACAATCCCGCGTTGACAGCAGCGCCGTGGCAGGTCATCGCTAGAGTTCGATTTTCCGAACGCTTGGACCGGCAAGACAAATAACACTGCCGAAACGGACGATATGAGCGATCTCTCCCCCAGCCTCGCCGACCCGCTGAAGGAAGCCAACGAGCCTTCGAGCCCGGTCGCGCGCTTCGGGCCGGAAGCGCCGCTGCTGATGGATTGCGGCGTCGTGCTCGACCATTGGCAGATCGCCTACCAGACCTATGGTGAGCTCAACGCCGAGAAATCCAACGCGGTGCTGGTCTGCCACGCCCTGACCGGCGACCAATATGTCGCAAGCCGCAACCCGATCACCGGCAAGGGCGGCTGGTGGACGGCGATGATCGGGCCAGGCAAGCCGATCGACACCGACCGCTTCTTCGTGATCTGCGCCAATGTCATCGGCGGCTGCACGGGCACGACCGGCCCGGCCTCGACCAATCCGGCGACGGGCAAGCCCTGGGGCCTGTCCTTCCCGGTCGTCACCATCCGCGACATGGTGCGGGCGCAGGCGGCATTGATCGACTCGCTCGGCATCGAGACGCTGTTCTGCGTCGCCGGCGGCTCGATGGGCGGCATGCAGGTGCTGCAATGGGCTGCGAGCTATCCGGGCCGTGTGTTCTCGGCGCTGCCGCTGGCGACCGGCGCCAAGCATTCGGCGCAGAACATCGCCTTCCACGAGGTCGGCCGGCAGGCGGTGATGGCCGACCCGGACTGGCGCCAGGGACGCTATCTCGAAGAAGGCACCCGGCCTTCCAAGGGACTTTCGGTCGCCCGGATGGGAGCGCATATCACCTATCTCTCCGAGCAGGCCCTGCATCGCAAATTCGGCCGCAAGCTGCAGGACAGGGAGGCGCCGACCTTCTCCTTCGACGCCGACTTTCAGGTCGAGAGCTATCTGCGCCATCAGGGCCTGAGCTTCGTCGAGCGCTTCGACGCCAATTCCTATCTCTACGTCACGCGGGCGATGGATTATTTCGACCTCGCCGACGACCATGACGGGGTGCTGGCGCGCGCCTTCGCAGGCACGAAGACGCGCTTCTGCGTGGCCTCCTTCACCTCGGACTGGCTGTTCCCCACGGCGGATTCCCGCGCCATCGTGCATGCGCTCAACGCGGCCGGCGCTTCGGTCTCCTTCGTCGAGCTGGAGAGCGACAAGGGCCACGACGCCTTCCTGCTGGAAGAACCCAACCTGTTCGCCACGACGCGCGGCTTCATCGGCGCGGCGGCACGGGCGCGGGGGCTCTGAGCATGACCCTCCCGGACAATCAGACGAACCGCATCGACCTCAAGCTCGTCGCCGAGATGGTGCAGCCCGGCACGCGCGTGCTCGATGTCGGCTGCGGTGACGGGGCGCTGCTCGCGCTGCTCGCGGAGACCCGCAACGTCGATGCGCGCGGCATCGAGCTCTCGCGCGAAGGCGTGGCCGATTGCGTGGCGCGCGGGCTCTCGGTGATCCAGGGCGATGCCGACACCGATCTCGCCGACTATCCCGACGACTCGTTCGACTACGTCATCCTGTCCCAGACGATCCAGGCGACACGCAATCCGCGCCTCGTGCTGGAGCAGATGCTCAGGATCGGCCGGCGCGCCATCGTCTCCTTCCCGAATTTCGGGCATTGGCGGATGCGCTCGCAGGTGTTCTTCCAGGGCCACATGCCAGTGACCGAGGCCCTGCCCTATAGCTGGTGGGACACGCCCAACATCCATTTCTGCACGATCCGCGACTTCGTCGCGCTCTGCGACCTGATCGGCGCGGAAAAGGAGCGTGCCGTCGCGCTCGACGCTGCCGGCGGCAAGGTCGGCGTCAAGGCGCCGTGGTGGTTCTGGAACCTGTTCGGCGCGCAGGCGGTGTTCCTGCTGAAGCGGGGGTGAATCCTCCGCCTTCTCCTCTCGGGGGGAAGGTGGCAGCGCGCAGCGCTGACGGATAAGGGCGACGCGACAGGCAAAGAAAAGGGCCGCTTGCGCGACCCTTCCCTTATCCGTCTGCTCCGCAGACACCTTCTCCCCCGAGGGGAGAAGGGCGCTCGCGATTTCAGTTCAGCGCCACACCCACGGGCCGCTTCTCCTTCACGGCCGCGACATGGCCCAGCATCAGCGAGCCCGGACCGACGGTGATCGGCACCGTCTCGCCGTCGACGATCTCGCCGGCCAGGATGGCTTCCGCCAGCGGATCCTGAACGAACTTCTGGATCACGCGCTTCAGCGGGCGCGCGCCATAGGCGGGGTCATACCCCTTGTCGGCCAGCCACTCGCGCGCCTCCTTCGAGAGCTCGAGCGTGATCTTGCGATCGGTCAGCAGCTTCTGCAGCCGGGCCATCTGGATATCGACGATCGCGTCCATGTCCTTCCGCCGCAGGCGATGGAACAGGATGATGTCGTCGATCCGGTTCAGGAACTCGGGCCGGAAGGCGTGGCGGACCACGCCCATCACCTCGTCGCGCACCGCATCGCTGTCCTGCCCCTCGGGCTGGTTCACCAGATACTCCGAACCGAGGTTCGAGGTCATGATGATCAGCACGTTGCGGAAATCGACCGTGCGGCCCTGGCCATCGGTCAGGCGGCCATCGTCGAGAACCTGCAGCAGGACGTTGAACACGTCCGGATGCGCCTTCTCGATCTCGTCGAACAGCACGACCTGATAGGGCCGGCGGCGGACCGCCTCCGTCAGCGCCCCGCCCTCCTCATAGCCGACATAGCCGGGAGGCGCGCCGATCAGCCGGGCGACCGAGTGCTTCTCCATGTATTCGGACATGTCGATGCGCAGGAGCGCGGTGTCATCGTCGAACAGGAACGAGGCCAGCGCTTTGGTCAGCTCCGTCTTGCCGACGCCGGTGGGGCCGAGGAACATGAAGGAGCCGATCGGACGGTTGGGATCCTGCAGGCCGGCGCGGGCGCGACGGACCGCGGTCGAGACCGCCTCCACCGCCTCGCGCTGCCCGACGACGCGGGAGCCCAGAACCTCCTCCATGCGGAGCAGCTTCTCCCTCTCGCCTTCGAGCATGCGATCGACCGGCACGCCGGTCCAGCGGCTGACGACCTGCGCGACATGGTCCGGCGTCACCGCCTCCTCGACCATGCCGGCGCCCTCGCCCTTCTCCTCGACCTCGGCAAGCTGCTTCTCGAGCCCGGGGATCTCGCCATAGGCAAGCTCGCCCGCCCGCTGATACTCGCCCTTGCGCTGCGCCTGTGCGAGCTCGTTGCGGGCATTGTCGAGCTTGGTTTTCAGCTCGGCGGCGTGGCCGAGCTTGTCCTTCTCGGCTTTCCACTTGGCCGTGATGGTGTCGGAGCGCGATTCCAGATCGGCCAGCTCGGATTCGAGCCGCTTCAGCCGCTCCTTCGAGCCGGCGTCGTTCTCCTTCTTGAGCGCCTCCTGCTCGATCTTGAGACGGACGATCTCGCGGTCGATCGAATCCAGCTCCTCGGGCTTGGAATCGACCTGCATGCGCAGGCGCGCCGAGGCCTCATCGACGAGGTCGATCGCCTTGTCCGGCAGGAAGCGGTCGGTGATGTAGCGATTCGACAGGGTCGCCGCCGAGACCAGCGCCGAATCCGTGATGCGGACGCGGTGATGCTGCTCGTATTTCTCCTTCAGGCCGCGCAGGATCGAGATGGTGTCCTCGACCGTCGGCTCGTCGACGAAGACCGGCTGGAAGCGCCGCGCCAGCGCCGCATCCTTCTCGACATATTTGCGATACTCGTCGAGCGTGGTCGCGCCGATGCAGTGCAGTTCGCCGCGCGCGAGCGCCGGCTTCAGCAGGTTCGACGCATCCATCGCGCCGTCGGTCTTGCCGGCGCCGACCAGGGTGTGCATCTCGTCGATGAACAGGATGATGCCGCCATCCGAGGACGAAACCTCGGTCAGCACCGCCTTCAGCCGCTCCTCGAACTCGCCGCGATATTTCGCTCCGGCGATGAGCGAGCCCATGTCGAGGGCGAGCAGTTCCTTGTCCTTCAAGCTCTCGGGCACGTCGCCATTGACGATGCGCAAGGCGAGGCCCTCGGCGATGGCGGTCTTGCCGACGCCGGGCTCGCCGATCAGGACGGGATTGTTCTTGGTCCGGCGCGACAGCACCTGGATGGTGCGGCGGATCTCCTCGTCGCGGCCGATCACCGGGTCGAGCTTGCCCTCGCGCGCCGCGGCCGTGAGGTCACGGGCATATTTCTTCAGCGCGTCATAGGCCTGCTCGGCCGAAGCGGAATCGGCGGTGCGGCCCTTGCGGATCGCCTCGATCGCGGCATTCAGCGCCTGCGGGGTGACGCCCGCCTTCGACAGCGCCTTGCCGGCTTCGGTGTCCTTCTCGATCGCGAGCGCGAGCAAAAGCCGCTCGACCGTGACGAAACTGTCGCCGGCCTTCTCGGCCGCCTTCTCGGCGGTGTCGAAGACGCGGGCCAGGCCCGGCGTCAGGTTGAGGCCGCCCGAGCCGCCCGAGACCTTCAGCAGCTTCGCCAGCGCCTGGTCGACAAGCTGCAGCGCGAGGCGCGACTGGCCACCGGCCCGGTCGATGAGACCTGCCGCCATGCCTTCGTTGTCGTCGAGCAACGCCTTGAGCAGATGCTCGGGGGTGAATTGCTGGTTGCCCTCGCGCAGCGCGATCGTCTGCGCCGCCTGGAGGAAGCCCTTCGCCCGATCCGTATATTTTTCAATGTTCATTCAGATCACTCCGCCCGCAGGCCGCGCCCCGTAGCGACGCAAGACCCGCTGCCTTTCATCAGGATAGGGCGCCGCGATGGGCCGCCCTTCGCCTCCCAAGATAGTGTGACATTGGCGCAACGGAAGAGGGGGCGATGCAATTGACCTCGGCCTCGCGCCAGGCGCAGATCGGGCATGGCCGGGACCAAGCGACAGCAGGCGATTCGTCGGGCGTTGAGAGCGCTCGCGCCAGGCATCCCGCTTTCCGACGCTGAGGCGGTGATCACGCTGGCGGAGCGGCGCCACATGAAGGATCTGCCGCCATCGACAGCGCTGTGGCTCGCGCTCGGCAGCCATGTCCGCCACGTCCATACCGATTACGAGCGTCTGCTGGGCGAGGGCTATGACCGCGATGCCGCCCGCTTCTTCGTCGCCGACGAAACCGATGCGGTGCTGGCCGGCTGGGGCTGCCAGCGTTCGGTCGCGGATGGAGAAGACGAGTAACGCAGCATCGACTATCCCGAAAACCGGTTTCCACTTTTCGGGCCGATGCAGGCGGATTGATCGAAACGGATACAGAATTTGATCTGTCAGGGCGCCTGAAGGCGGCTATCGTCCGGCAGATTGCAACGGCCGGACAGATCATGCGCATCGAGACACTGTACCGCTATCCCGTGAAGGGCCTTTCGCCGGAGCGCCTGTCGCAGGCCAGCCTGCCGGCGGGCGGCTATTTTCCGGGCGATCGGCTCTTCGCCATCGAGAACGGCCCTTCGGGTTTCGACCCGGCCGAGCCGGTGCACCAGCCGAAGATCAAATACCTCATGCTGATGCGCAACGAATCGCTGGCGCGGCTGCGCACGCGCTACGACGATGCCAGCGGCGATCTCGTCATCCGGCACGAGGGCAAGGAGGCTTTGCGTGCCCCTATGGCCACCGAAGAGGGCCACGCCGCACTCGCCCGCTTCTTCGAGAGTTTCATGCCGGATGAGCTGCGCGGGGAGCCGAAACTGCTGACAGCGCCCTCAACCTATCGCTTCACCGATTCCCGCTCCGGCTTCGTCTCGATCATCAACCTCGCCAGCGTCGCCGATCTCGAAGGGCGGCTCGGACGGCCGGTCGATCCGCTGCGCTTCCGCGGCAACCTGATGGTGAGCGGGCTTTCGGCCTGGGGGGAAAACGACCTCGTCGGCCGTGACCTCGACGGGCCGGACGGCCTAAAGCTACAGGTCATCAAGCGGATCGAGCGTTGCGCCGCGACCAATGTCGACCCGGATACCGGCGCCCGCGACATGCAGATCCCGAAGGCGCTGATGAAGAATTACGGCCATGTCGATTGCGGCATCTATTGCCGCATCATTGCCGGCGGAACGCTGCGGGAAGGCGACGCCCTCATGCCGTCCGAGGCGCCAGCGGAACTCGGCATCGCCTGACCATCCCGGAGAGCACCGCAGACAAGAAAAAGGGCCCTTGCGGGCCCTTTTTTATCTCTGATGGTCCGATGGCTCCGAACTTACTCGGCAGAACCGTCCGTCTCGGAACCCAGCGCGTCCATGACCTCGCGCGGCGACCGGCGACGGCGCACCCGCTTGGCCGGAGCGGCCTCCTCGGCCGTATCGCCGACCGGGGCAGGCTCAGCCGTACGCGTGGCCGGTCTTGCTGATCGTCTCCTCGAGCACGGTGATGAGGTACTCGCGCAGCCAGGGGATCTTGGCGATGTTGGCGAGGTTCTCGTTGAGGCCGGTCGGGTTCATCGCAGGCAGCGACGTGAAGTACGCGTTGATGGGGATCTCGCCGGAGGTGAGGCGTT
>WPCJ01048055.1_pt1 | contig 10254 bp, 9 predicted proteins | sample 5399831 | NCBI WGS metagenome assembly WPCJ01 (sample SAMN12869470, study PRJNA574797) | sludge metagenome | isolation source: wastewater treatment of pH10 | place: China:Beijing | collected 2019-05-20 | reverse complement strand
AGCAAATAGAGCTGGAGATTGGACAATTTCTGTTTCACGCCCTTGCCCCCATCCGGCCATTCACCCAGCGCTCGGCGCCGCCGACAATGGCCACCAGCACGGCGGCCAGCCCCGCCGCGATGAACAAAGCCGCCCAGATCTGGATGGTCTGGCCATTATAGGAGCCGGTGAGCAGCCGTACCCCCAACCCGCCGCCCGAGGCATTGGACAGCTCGGCCACCACCGCCCCGATCAGCGAAATGGCGATGCCCACCTTCATCGAGGCGAACAGGAACGGCATCGCGGCCGGCCAGCGCAGCTTCCAGAATGTCTGCCAGGAATTGGCGTCATAGGTGCGCATCAGATCGAGCTGGATGGCCTCGGGCGAACGCAGGCCCTTGACCATGCCGACGACGACCGGGAAGAACGACAGGTAGGTCGAGATCAGCGCCTTCGGCAGAAGCCCGCTCACGCCCACCGCGTTCAGCACCACGATGATCATCGGCGCGATGGCGAGGATGGGGATGGTCTGGCTCGCCACCACCCACGGCATCACCGAGCGGTCCATCGCCCGGTTATGGACGATGGCGACCGCAAGCAGGATGCCGAGAACCGTGCCGAGCGCGAAGCCGAGCAGCGTCGAGGAAAGCGTGATCCACGCATGATAGAGCAGGCTGCGCCGCGAGGTCGGCGCGACCTCGAAGGTGGTGCGCCACATCTCGGCGAACACCTGATGCGGACTGGGCAGCACCGGCCGTTCCTGCGCCAGCGTGTCGCGCACGAGATCACTGAGCATCCACTCGGCGCCGGAGCGCTGGTAGACACCGAGCTGCCACGGCAGGTTGAGCCACACGGCGAAGCCATACCACAGCACGACGATGGCCCCGACGACGATCAGGATCGGCAGCGTGTTGCCGGCGGCGAGGCGGGAGAGGAGGCCCGGCTGCGCCGCTTGGCTCCGTTCGGCAAGCGCGCTCATGCTGCGCACCTCCCGCGTTGACGCTGCCCCTCATCCGCCTGCCGGCATCCTCTCCCCGTCAACGGGGAGAGGAAGGATGGCCGCGACGCCGCCGCTTCCCCTTCTCCCCGTTCACGGGGAGAAGGTGCCCGAAGGGCGGATGAGGGGCGGCGCGGAGGGCTAGTCGTCATAGCTGTGCCCCGCCCTCAGGCCGTCGCGGACGCGCGCGGCGATGGAGAGGAACTCCGGCGACTCGCGGATGTCGAGCGGCCGCTCCTTCGGCAGCGTCGAGTGGATCACGTCGGTCACCCGGCCGGGGCGCGGCGACATCACCACGATCTTGGTCGAGAGATAGACAGCCTCGGGAATGGAATGGGTGACGAAGCAGATCGTCTTCTTCGTGCGCGCCCACAGCTCCAGAAGCTGCTCGTTCAGATGGTCGCGCACGATCTCGTCGAGCGCGCCGAACGGCTCGTCCATCAGCAGAAGGTCGGCGTCGAAGGCGAGCGCGCGGGCGATGGAAGCGCGCTGCTGCATGCCGCCCGAAAGCTGCCACGGGAACTTCTTCTCGAAGCCGGCGAGATTGACCAGCGCCAGCGTGCGGGCGATGCACGCCTCCACCTCGCGCCTGGAATAGCCCATGATCTCCAGCGGCAGCGCGACGTTGCGCTCGATGGTGCGCCACGGGAACAGGCCGGCGGCCTGGAAGACGTAGCCGTATGAACGCGCCTGCCGCGCGGCCTGCGGCGTCATGCCGTTGACGAGGATCGAGCCTTGCGTCGGCTGTTCGAGATCGGCGATCACCCTGAGAAAGGTGGTCTTGCCGCAGCCCGATGGGCCGATGAAGGAGACGAACTCTCCCTTGTCGATGGTCAGGTCGACGTTTGAAAGCGCGTGGACCGGGCCGTCATTGGTATTGAAGGTGAGGCCGAGTCCCGACGCCGCGATGACCGTTGTCGGCACCGTTGCGGCTGTCTGGACGGCTGGCTCGATATGGCTGGCTGGAGCATTCATGGGCTGGACGTCAAACCCCGCTCGCCGGAATGCCGGTTCGCTCCACCTTGCGCGGCGCGACCACTTCCTTCCACGTCGACAGCGCCTTGTTCACGACCATGTGCGGCTCGCGCCCGACAAATTCGCCGTGACCGGGCTTCGCGTTCACCTTGCCGTCGTCGACGGCCACCTCGCCGCGGGTGAAGACGAAGCGCGGCAGGCCCTTGACCTCGACGCCCTCGAACACGTTGTAGTCGATCACCGACTGCTGCGACTTCGCCGAGATGGTCTTGGTCCGCTCCGGATCCCAGACGACGATGTCGGCGTCGGCCCCTTCGAGGATCGCGCCCTTTTTCGGGTACATGTTCAGGATCTTGGCGATGTTGGTCGAGGTGACGGCGACGAACTCGTTCGGTGTCAGCCGGCCGGTGTTGACCCCGTAGGTCCAGAGCACCGGCATGCGGTCCTCCAGACCGCCGGTGCCGTTCGGGATCTTCGTGAAGTCGCCGACGCCGAAGCGCTTCTGCTCGGAGGTGAAGGCGCAGTGGTCGGTCGCGACCGTCTGCAGCGAGCCGGCGGCAAGCCCGGCCCACAGCGAATCCTGATGCTGCTTGTTGCGGAAGGGCGGGCTCATGACGCGCCGCGCGGCATGGTCCCAGTCCTTGTCGAAATACTCGCTCTCATCGAGCACCAGATGCTGGACCAGCGGCTCGCCGAACACCCGCATGCCCTTCTGCCGCGCGCGGCGGATCGCCTCGTGGCTCTGCTCGCAGGAGGTGTGGACGACATAGAGCGGCACGCCGGCCATGTCGGCGATCATGATGGCGCGGTTGGTCGCCTCGCCCTCGACCTCGGGCGGGCGCGAATAGGCGTGCGCCTCCGGCCCGTTGTTGCCCTCGGCGAGCAGCTTCTGTGAAAGGGCCGCCACCACGTCGCCGTTCTCGGCATGGACGAGCGGCAGCGCGCCGAGTTCGGCGCAGCGCTGGAACGACGCGAACATCTCGTCGTCGTTGACCATCAGCGCGCCCTTGTAGGCCATGAAGTGCTTGAACGAGGTGACGCCGCGCTTCACCACTTCCGGCATCTCGTCGAAGACTTCCTTTCCCCACCAGGTGATCGCCATGTGGAAGGAATAGTCGCAGCAGGCCTTGGTCGACTTGTTGTCCCATGCCTGCATGGCTTCGAGCAGCGACTGGCCGGGGGCGGGAAGGCAGAAATCCACCACCATCGTCGTGCCGCCCGAAAGGGCGGCGCGCGTGCCGCTCTCGAAATCGTCGGCTGAATAGGTGCCCATGAACGGCATTTCGAGATGGGTGTGCGGGTCGATGCCGCCCGGCATCACGTAACAGCCCGTCGCGTCGTATTCGTGATCGCCGTGCAGGTCGTGGCCGATGCCGACGATCCTGCCGTCCTTGACCAGCACGTCGGCCTTGTAAGTCCGGTCGGCCGTGACGATGGTTCCGTTCCTGATGACCTTTGTCATTTCGTTCCCCTGTTATTGTCGTTGCCGGCGCGGCCGCCGGTTGCGAATGTCCTTCAGCAACGCATCGAGCGTGCCGTAGATCGGCACCACCACAGCGAAGCTCGCCGGTTTGAAATGATGGCCGGCGGAGCGGCACACGGCCGCCATCCGTTCCTGATATTCTGGCGTAAGCCAGATGCGCGCGAAACCCAGAAACTGCACCACCACGTCTTCCTGAAGGTTGAGGATGCGCGAGTGGTTGGCCCGGAAGATCGAAAACGCGGCATAGAACGCGGTCAGCACCGACAGGCCGAAGATGATGAGCAGGAAGGTCGGGTCGCCGGTGTAGCTGCCCGATGCCATCGCGTAGAGCCAGGCCAGCCCCGAGAACAGAACGAAGGTCTTGGCGATGCGGAAGCCCGAATTGATGCCCTCCAGCTCGCTGCGGTACTTGTCCTCGATCTGCTGCTCGATCTCGCGCAGCTTCTTCTTGAACTCGTAGAGGCGTTGGTTCTCATCGTCGGTGTGCTCGTCCCCGCGCGCCTCGCCCAGAATGTCGAACGCCTTCAGCGTCATCTCGTCGATGGCCGACCAGCCCGGCAGCGGCAGGATCGCCGGCGGCAGGTACTGCCCGATGCGCTCGAACAGGACGTAGATGATGTGGATCGTCGTCAGGAACATGAACAGGATCAGCAGCAGCGCGAAATCGGAGACGCCGAGAACGTCGAAGATGGTCTGGTAGTTCTGCACCACCTGGTTCAGAAGCTCGATGTCGGGCAGGAAGCCCTCCGACGCGCTGCCGACCTCGGTGAAGCCGGAGGCGACGTAGAAGACGAGACCCGAGACGACGAGCCGCGAGGTCATGAAGTTCGAGAACCGGATTACGTTCTGGAGCAATCCCTCGACGTCCATGACCCGCCACCCCTATTCGACGATTTCCGCCGTCTCCACCACGGCATGGAACAGGACATCCGCCCCCGCCGCCGCCCATTCCTTCGAGATTTCCTCGGCCTCGTTGTGCGAGAGGCCGTCGACGCAGGGGCACATCACCATCGCCGTCGGCGCGACGCGGTTGATCCAGCAGGCGTCGTGGCCGGCCCCGGAGACGATATCGCGGTGGGAATAGCCCAGCCGCTCGGCCGCGTTGCGGATCGCCGTCACGCAGCCCTCGTCGAATGTGACGGGGTCGAAATGGCCGGCCACCTCGACCTCGAAGCCGATGTCGAGCGCCTCGCAGATCGTGGCGATGTTGTCCTCGATGCGGGCGCGCATCTCGTTCAGCACCTCCTCGTTCGGCGAGCGGATGTCGATGGTGAACACGACCTTGCCGGGAATGACGTTGCGCGAGTTGGGGTAGACTTCCATGTGGCCGATGGCCCCGACGGCATCGGGCTGGTAGTCCATCGCCACCTCGTGCACCATCTCGGTAATGCGCGCCATGCCGAGGCCGGCGTTGCGCCGTTTGGGCATCGGCGTCGAGCCGGTATGCGCGTCCTTGCCGGTCAGCGTCACCTGCAGCCACCACAGGCCCTGCCCGTGGGTGACGACGCCGATGTCGACGCCCTCGTCCTCAAGGATCGGCCCCTGTTCGATATGCAACTCGAAGAACGCTTTGATCTTCCGCGCCCCGACCTCCTCGTCGCCCTTCCAGCCGATGCGCTCCAGCTCGTCGCCGAAACGCAGGCCCTTGGCGTCCTGGCGCGCATAGGCCCAGTCGAGCGTGTGCTGGCCCGCGAACACGCCCGACGCCAGCATGGCAGGGGCGAAGCGGGTGCCTTCCTCATTGGTCCAGTTGGTGACGACGATGGGATGCTTCGTCCTGATGCCGAGGTCGTTGAGCGTGCGGATGACCTCCAGCCCGCCGAGAACGCCGAGCACGCCGTCGTAGCGGCCGCCGGTCGGCTGGGTGTCGAGGTGGGAGCCGACATAGACCGGCAGCGCGTCGGGGTCCGTGCCGGGGCGCGTGGCGAACATGGTGCCCATCTTGTCGACGCCCATGTCGAGGCCGGCTTCCTCGCACCATGTCTGGAACAGCCGCCGGCCCTCGCCGTCCTCGTCGGTCAGGGTCTGGCGGTTGTTGCCGCCGGCCACGCCCGGCCCGATCTCGGCCATTTCGTGGATCGAATCCCACAGACGGTCCGCGTTGATGCGCAGGTTCTCGCCCGGTGCTGCCATCGGTTCAAAACTCCCATTCACAATGCTCCCGAAGGAGCCGGCGGTTCCCGACGCCGGCTCTTCCGGTCAGGCGCCCGTCAGTCGAGCGCCTTCAATATGTCGCGCACGCCGTCGATCAGCTCGTCGATCTGGTTCTTTTCGATGATGAGCGGCGGCGAAAGGGCGATGATGTCGCCCGTGGTGCGGATCAGCAGGCCCTTCTCGAACGCCTTGACGAAGGCGGAGAAGGCGCGCTTGGTCGGCTCGCCCGCGATCGGCTGAAGCTCGATCGCGCCGACGAGGCCGATATTGCGCACGTCGATGACGTGCGGCTCGCCCTTGAGCGAGTGCAGCGCATCCTCCCAGTAAGGCGCGAGTTCCGCGCCCCGCGTCAGCAGGCCCTCTTCCTTGTAGGTGTCGAGCGTGGCAATGGCGGCGGCCGAGGCGATCGGATTGCCCGAATAGGTGTAGCCGTGGAAAAACTCGATCAGGTGCTCCGGCCCGGTCATGAAGGCGTCGTGGATTTCCTTCTTCACGAACACCGCGCCCATCGGGATCACGCCGTTCGACACGCCCTTGGCCGTGGTCATGATGTCGGGGGTGACGCCGAAATAATCGGCCGCGAACGGCGTGCCGAGGCGGCCGAAGCCGGTGATGACCTCGTCGAAGATCAGGAGGATGCCGTGCTTGTCGCAGATCTGGCGCAGGCGCTGGAGATAGCCCTTGGGCGGCAGGATCACGCCGGTCGAGCCGGCGACCGGCTCGACGATCACGGCCGCCACCGTCGAGGCGTCGTGCAGCGCGACGATGCGCTCCAGCTCGTCGGCGAGGTCCGCGCCATGCTCGGGCACGCCGCGCGTGAAGGTGTTCTTGCCGGGAATGTGGGTGTGCGGCAGGTGGTCGACACCGGTGAGCAGCGTGCCGAACATCTTGCGGTTGCTGACGATGCCGCCGACCGAGATGCCGCCGAAATTGACGCCGTGATAGCCGCGCTCGCGGCCGATCAGGCGGAAGCGCGAACCCTCGCCGCGCACGCGGTGATAGGCGAGCGCGATCTTGAGCGCGGTGTCGACCGATTCGGAGCCGGAATTGGTGAAGAAGACGTGGTCCATACCCTCCGGCGCGATGTCGACCAGTCGGTTGGCCAGCTCGAACACGATGGGATGTCCCATCTGGAAGGCCGGCGCGTAGTCGAGTTCGGCCGCCTGGCGCTGGATGGCTTCGGTGATCTTAGGCCGGCAGTGGCCGGCATTGACGCACCACAGGCCGGCGGTGCCGTCGAGAACCTTGCGGCCGTCGGACGTGGTGTAGTGCATGTCCTTGGCGCCGACGAGCATGCGCGGCGCCTGCTTGAACTGGCGGTTCGCCGTGAACGGCATCCAGAATGCGCTGAGATCGTTCGGCGCGACGTTGAGCCTGTTGGACATGACCAAGACTTTCCCTTTAATCGGTTCCCGAGTGCCCCTCGTCGTGCGGCCAACGCTTGGTTCTTCGAGCGTAGTCGTGCTACGCATTTTTGACCGATTGGACAAACGTTAGCATCGCCAGACGGGCGGTCAAGCGATTACTACCGCAGGTGCACAGGCGGCGGCGCGCGCCACGGACGAAGGGAGTTCTGGTCCAGACGATTGGGCCAGAAAGACAAGACCGACAGCACGAAAGGCGATTGCGACATGGAGGCTGCCCTGCCCCGGCGCCGGACGCGCATCCAGACCGAGAAGCGCGAGATCATCCTCGAGGCGGCGCTGGAGGCGTTCTCGCAGCACGGCTATCGCGGAGCGACCATCGACCAGATCGCCGAGGCCGCCGGCATGTCGAAACCGAACCTGCTCTACTACTTCCGCTCGAAGGAGGACATCCACGTCACGCTGATGCAGCGGCTCCTGGAGACCTGGCTCGCGCCGCTCAGGGAACTCGACGACATCGGCGACCCGATGGCCGAGCTGCGCAGCTATATCCGCCGCAAGCTGGAGATGGCGCGCGACTACCCGCGCGAGAGCCGGCTGTTCGCCAACGAGATATTGCAGGGCGCGCCGCGCATCATGCCGATGATCGAGGGCGAGCTGAAATCGCTGGTCGACGAGAAGGCGAGAGTGATCCGCGGCTGGATGCTGGCCGGCCGCATCGCCCGCACCGATCCCTATCACCTGATCTTCTCGATCTGGGCGACGACGCAGCACTATGCCGATTTCGACGTGCAGGTGCGCGCCGTCCTCGGCCCGCAGCGCGGCGGCGACGGCCGGTTCGAGGACGCGGCGCGCTATCTCGAACAGCTCTTCCTCGAAGGGCTGAAGCCGAAGGCGTGACCGGCCCGGCAGTCAGCGCCAGTCAACGGAAGTCAACGGAAGTCGTATTCGCCCGTCTTCTCGATCTCGATGGGCATGAGTTCGAGCAGGGCCGCCTGCGTCTGCATCGAGATCGACGCGCCCGGCAGCGTGCTGACCGTCGGCCTGCGTCGGCGGCGCTGCGGCGTCGGCGCGATTTCCTCGGGCGCGATGTCGGTCTCGACCGACGACATCGTCGTCGCCGACAGCTCGGTGGCGAGCCGGCGCAGCGTCTTCACGTCCGACGCGCCTCTGGCCTTGATGACGATCATGGATACCTGCCCGCTGGCTCCCAACCTTGCCGGAAACTTGCCGATTTGGGTTAAGGATCGGTTGACGGGGCGGCGGGCGACGGTTCGCGGCCACGCCGCGCAAGACTGGCCCGGACGACAAAACGGGACCGCCGGTACGCAACGCTGGCGGTCCCGTCCTGCCGGGAGGAATTCACGGCTACAGCCTTTTCACTCCGCCGCCTGCCGGGCCATCGGGTTGTTCGGATGCGTCGTCCAGTTGGCGTAGACCGGCTCGACCGGCTTGCCGGTGCGCTCGTCCATCTCGCCTGCGGCCAGCGGCGCGAGCGTGATGCAGCCCTCGACCGGGCAGACATTGACGCACAGGTTGCAGCCGACGCACTCCTCCTCCTTGACCTCGAAGTGGCGCGCGCCGTCGACGATGGCCGTGATCGCCTGGTGCGAGGTGTCCTCGCAGGCGATGTGGCAGCGGCCGCACTTGATGCACAGATCCTGGTCGATATGCGCCTTGGCGATGTAGTTGAGGTTGAGGAACTGCCAGTCGGTGACGTTGGGCACCGCGCGGCCGACGACATCGTCGAGCGTGGAATGCCCCTTGGCGTCCATCCAGTTCTTCAGGCCGTCGATCATCTCCTCCACGATCTTGAAGCCGTAGGTCATGGCGGCGGTGCAGACCTGCACGTTGCCGGCCCCCAGCGCCATGAATTCGGCAGCGTCCCGCCACGTGGTGATGCCGCCGATGGCGGAAATGGGCAGGCCGCGCGTTTCGGCGTCGCGGGCGATCTCGGCCACCATGTGCATGGCGATCGGCTTGACGGCCGGGCCGCAATAGCCGCCATGCGTGCCCTTGCCGTCGATGGTGGGTTCGGGCGCGAAGCTGTCGAGGTTGACCGAGGTGATCGAGTTGATGGTGTTGATGAGCGACACCGCGTCGGTGCCGCCGGCATGCGCCGCGCGCGCCGAGTGGCGGATGTCGGTGATGTTCGGCGTCAGCTTGGTGATGACCGGCATGCGCGTGTTCTGCTTGCACCAGCGCACGACCATCCCGACATATTCCGGCACCTGGCCGACGGCCGCGCCCATGCCGCGCTCGCTCATGCCGTGCGGGCAGCCGAAGTTCAGCTCGATGCCGTCGGCGCCGGTCTCCTCGACCAGCGGCAGGATGGCCTTCCACGCCGCCTCCTCGCACGGCACCATGATCGAGACCACGACCGCCCTGTCCGGCCAGTCGCGCTTGACCTGCTTGATCTCGCGAAGGTTCACGTAGAGGTCGCGGTCGGTGATGAGCTCGATGTTGTTGAGGCCGAGAAGCCGCCTGTCCGCGCCCCAGATCGCGCCGTAGCGCGGGCCGTTGACGTTGACGACGGGCGGGCCGTCCTCGCCCAGCGTCTTCCACACCACGCCGCCCCAACCCGCCCTGAAGGCGCGGATGACGTTGTAGGCCTTGTCGGTCGGCGGCGCGGAAGCGAGCCAGAACGGATTCGGCGACTTGATGCCCACGAAGTTCGAACGGATGTCGGCCATGCTCATGCCCTCCCGTCAGCGGTCAGGGTGCGGTGGATGCTCTCGGCGGCGTCGCGGCCGGCGGCGACGGCGGCCACCGTCAGATCCTCGCGGGCGTCGACGACGCAGTCGCCGCCGGCCCACACCTTCGCCATCGAGGTGCGCCCTTCCGCGTCGACACGGATGCGCCCGCGCTCGAGCGCGATCATGTTGCCGCTGCCGTTCAGCGGCACCGGATCGAAGCTCTGGCCGATGGCCTTGAATATCTGGTCGGCCTCGATGGTGACGGTCTCGCCGGTGCCGGCCAGCCTGCCGTCGCGCAGTTCGGTATATTCCATCTCGATGCCGGCGACGCGGCCGCCCTCGACCAGAACCCGTTTCGGCTGAAGCCAGTGGCGGACGAGAACGCCCTTCGACGCGGCCAGATCCTGCTCCATGCCCGAGGCGTTCATCTGCTCCTTGCCGCGGCGGTAGCAGATCGTCACCTCCTCCGCGCCGAGCAGCTTCGACTGGATGCCCGCGTCGATGGCGGTCATGCCGCCGCCGATGACGACGACGCGGCGGCCGACCGGCAGCGCGGCGAGGTCGGCTGCCTGCCTGAGCTCGGCGATGAAGTCGACGGCGTTCCCG